>Ga0207645_10000927_pt1 | contig 24317 bp, 29 predicted proteins | sample KBSM53metaG_FD_184331 | JGI IMG/M metagenome (GOLD analysis project Ga0207645, IMG submission 184331) | Miscanthus rhizosphere microbial communities from Kellogg Biological Station, Michigan, USA - KBS M5-3 metaG (SPAdes) (version 2) | ecosystem: Host-associated > Plants > Roots > Rhizosphere >...
ATGGGTCACCTTGGGATTAGAGCTGAGCGCTGTGTCAAAAGTGCCATTATTTGTGAAATCCCAGCGATACTTGGCTGGCTGGGCTGGGCTCACCGTGGCCGACAAAGTTACCTGGACGACGTCTCCGTTCAGGCAAGTCTGTTTCACCACAAAGGCAGTGACAGTTAGCGCTTGTGCGGCCGGCGCGGCCAGCGCACTTAACATCAGACCGAGACTTGCTACCCCGATCCATTTAAACCATCGGTTTCGTTTCATAGTATATTTTCTCCTGTTTTGTTGTGTTGAAATTCGAAGTCTCTTCGAATGTGCAAACAGGGTAACGACAGTTTCTTATAGGAAAACTAGGGAAAGGTAACACGGTTGTTACCTGTCAGAAATAACCCTACGTAGTCCACCACGAGACGAGCTCGCTGCGATAAGGCTGCGGGCAGACCGCAGATGTTGTCGGGTCGCCCGGCTTACTCAACGGGGAGAATGCCCGCTGGCCCCACAACCAGATGCTGCTACATCCAGGGGCTCGCACGAGCTCCCCTCCACGAAATCTTATATAGATTCTACCCCGTTCCGCTAAACGGCAAAAACTCTTCGCGCACGATCTTTCCGGTCTTCACCGTGTAAACGCCGACCTCGGACAGCTGAAATCGCTTTTTCGAGTTCTTCTCGGTCACATCAGCGTCGTACTGCACGACGAACCGGTCATGCGCGACGAATGGTCCTTTCGCGGTGAAGCTGTGAACCTCCATAGCATTGAGCCACCAATCTATTTTTCCGCGCACCTGATCGATGCCGCGTTTCTCCGCTGACTCTCCCTCGCTCGCGCTGGCTTCGACACTCACGATGTCTTTGTCATAAAGCGTATCGAGTGCCTTGTACCACGCTTGCTGACGAACCAATTCCACCACTTTCTCTGCAACTTCTTGAGTACTCATTTTCTCCTCCTTCCAGAGTCACCATTAATCTCTGCAGAATCTTTCCAGTTTATTGAGAACGCTCTTCCAGCCATCACTGTGACGATCGCGCGATTCTTCACTAGGCAGTTGTTCGTGCGTCAGCCGCACCTCGGTGCCACCGTCACAATCGGATAACTCCACCGTAACCACACTGTCCCGCTCCTTCCATTCCTCATCGTCTTCCCATCGCCAGGTGAAAACGATTTTTCTGTCCGGTTGCAACTCACGGTATTCACCGTGCATCGTCATCTCCTCGCCTTCAGAATTAGTCAGGTCCCAGGAAAATTTCCCGCCCACGCGGGTCTCCGCCACAATGTTACGCGTCTGAACATTTTCCGGCCCGAACCATTCCCGTAGCTGGACAGGATCGGTCCAAGCCGCATAGACGCGATGGCGCGGCGCCCTAATTACGCGTCTGATTTCGAGAGATGCCTTACCCAATACCTTGGTAGTCATGATGTTTTGGTGCCTTCAACATATTGCTTTAGCGACGAACCAATAATCTCAGTCCAGCCCTTCTCAAAGTTTGTTCTCGCATAAGCGGGAACCTTCGGAAATGTCTCCAAGCCTTCATGGGTCAGCTTTAGCCGTGTCTTGTCGCCCTCAGGGAACAACTCAAACGTAACTAATGAATCGCCTTCCTCGCCCGAATATCGCCAGCTGTAGGCGATTTTCTTTTGCGGAACGACTTCGGTGATTTTGCAACGGTGGTCGTAGGTGTTGCCTTCGTGCTCGACCACAAAGCTAAATTCAAAACCGACCTCGGGCTTGAACTCCTTCAGGTCAAAATACCATTGCCGCATTTGATCGACATCGGTCAGGGCCTTCCAAACTCTTCCCACCGGCGCGTTGTAGGTACGCTCGATCACCACTGCTTGAGCCAAATCGCTTTTCGCCGTCATCGTTTCCTCCCTTTGGCTATCGACACGCCCCCGATGTGAGCGATCATGTCGCATCGCCTTTCAAAGAGGCCCGGAAGGCGCGAAGTTGCACCAGACCGGGTCGATCAGAATCAGGGTTTGGTTCGTCGTGCCAGATCCACCACTCGTACGGCAGGGTCTGGGGATAGCCCTTCGGCGAGTCTTCCCACTCTTCTTGGCGCCCGAGCGCAGTGATGTCGAGGTAGTTCCAGGTATTCCCCATTTGCTCGTCGCCGCGGTCGTTGATGAAGTAGGTGCGGAACACCTTGTTGCCGTCGCGGATGAACGAGTTGGTGCCGTGCCACTCGTTTACACCAAAGTCCTTGTCGAAGCTGTCCGTGATGGTGTACCACGGCATCTCCCAGCCCATTCGTGCTTTCAGGCGCTCGATGTCCGCCTGTGGCGCGCGCGAGGCGAACGCGAGCGTGGTATCGCGGGCGTTTAGATGGGCGACGTGGGCCACCTGGTCGGCCACCATGGAGCAGCCGACGCAAGCATGTTCGGGCCAGCCTTTCACGCCGGGCTCGAAGAAGGCGCGGTAAACGATCAGCTGACGGCGGCCATCGAACAGGTCGAGCAGGCTCGCCTTCCCCTTGGGCCCGTCGAACTCGTACTCCTTCTCCACGGCCAGCCACGGCATTCGGCGACGCTCGGCGGCCAGCGCGTCACGGGCGCGGGTCAACTCCTTCTCCTTCACGAGCAGTCTCTTGCGCGCACCCTCCCACTCCTGCGATGAAGCGATTTTCGGATGATTGATTTGATTCGCTTCAGTTTCGCGTTCCATCTCTTTTACTTTCATTTTGTTTTCCTCTGGCTTGGTTCATTTTTCTCTTTCTGTAAAACTTGTTCATCATAAAAGCGGTCAGTCCGCCGCTCGAGGTCGCACCGGCGGCGATCAACGCCGCATTCGTTAGACAGACCGGGCACATTGCGTTACGTCCTCCGTTTTTTGTCGGCCGCTTTGTTCGTTTTTTCCAAATAATCAGCCAGGCGATCGAGTGATCCCTCCCAAAACTTGCGGTATTCTTCGACCCATTGCGCGGCCTGTTTCAGCGGCTTGGCCTCGAGCTGCATTTCATGAACACGCCCATAGCGCCGGCGGCGCAGCAATCCCGCCTTCTCCAGCACCCGCAGATGTTTCGAAACCGCCGGCAACGACATTGCGTGCCGTCTGGCCAGACGGGTCACGCAGCGATCACCCTGCGCCAGTTGGGCCAGGATCCGCCGCCGCGTCGGATCGGCCAGGGCGGCAAAGGTTCGATTCAAGGCTGCTGGAGAATATTTAACCATCTGGTTAAATAATTAAATGAGGTTTCAAATAATGCAAATTAAATTTTTGACGGCCCGCAATTTCGTTTTTCAGCGTTTCCAATTTTTCAGCTGCCTCTGTCCTCACTCTCACCTCTGGTCTCTGCCCCCTTGCCGCTCCCTCGGGCTTTTGTCAGGATGCTTACATGAAACAATTTTTTCTGGGCTACCTTCTTTCGGCGTTGTTAATTCCGACGTTGTCAATGGCCCAGACCGCGCAGCTCACTGAACAGTTGGGGAAGACTGTCCTCTACGGGGATCTCGCCCTGTCGCCCGATGGCTCACACGTAACCTGGGTTCAGTCTACCGCCGCAACCACGTCGAAGCGGACCTACATTCAGGCGACGTCGGGTAATTCGTCCCCTAGGTTGGTCAATCTGGAAGCCGCAGCAGAGAGAATCGATGCGGACCCGGCCTGGTCGCCCGACTCCAAAACCGTCGCCCTCCTTTCCACCGCCGGCGAGAAAGAGCAGAGACAACTCTGGTCGGTAAATGCCGACGGCTCCAAGCCTCGAAAACTTAGCCAGCTGAAAGGATACGCGGCGTGCCCTCGTTGGTCGCACGACGGCAAGCAAATCGCCTTCCTCTATATAGAAGACGCGGGTGGCGGCGGCCCTTTAATGGCGGCACCCGCCAACACGGGTGTAATCGATACCGCGATTCACAACCAGCGGATCGCCGTTCTCGATCTTCCTACCGGAAAGCTACGCCAGGTGTCCCCGCCAAATCTTCACATCTACGACTACGATTGGTCTCCCGATGACAAGAAATTTGTCGCAACTGCCGCGGCCGGTCCAGGCGATAACAACTGGTGGATCGCGCAAATCTACACCATCGACATCGCCAAGGGCGAGGCCACATCAATCTACAAGCCTTCGCTCCAAGTAGCCGTCCCACGTTGGTCGCCGGACGGTAAGTCGATCGCCTTTATTGAAGGCTTGATGAGCGATGAAGGATTTCATGGCGGCGATTTGTTCACGATCTCAACCGATGGTCATGACATTTTGAATCGCACAGAAAAGCGCAAGAGTTCGGTCAGTTCTCTCTTTTGGTTGACGCCGGATCGCATCCTTGTCACGGAAGTTGTCGGCGGCGGGAGCGCGATCTCTGAGTTGACGCTCAGCGATAATGGAGTGCGAACGATCTGGAACGGCGCGGAGCATGTTCATGCCTTTGGCAATTTCCCTAACTTCGCCCTCTCCAAGGATGGCAAAGTCGCGGCCGCGGCCCGCAGCAGCTACGAAATGCCGCCTGAAATTTGGACCGGATCGATTGGTGAATGGCGTCAGCTAACGAAAAACAATACCGCTCTATCTCCGACCTGGGGTAAAGCCGAGAACCTTGAGTGGACGAACGAAGGATTTAACATTCAGGGATGGCTTCTTCCTCCGGCGCGCGTGGAATCCGACAAGAAATATCCAATGGTCGTTCTTATTCACGGCGGACCTTCCAGCGCAACAATGCCGGAGTGGCCCGCTTCATTTGGAATGGCACGGGCTATCGTCGCGGCACTTTCGTCACGCGATTACTACGTCCTGGCGCCCAATCCCCGCGGAAGTTATGGGCAGGGAGAAGAGTTTACCCGTGCGAATGTGAAAGACTTTGGGGGCGGCGACCTGCGCGACATTCTCGCCGGAATAGATGCGGCCATCGCCAAGTATCCGATCGATCCTGCGCGTCTGGGGGTGACCGGTTGGAGTTATGGCGGCTATATGACAATGTGGACGGTCACGCAAACGAACCGTTTCCGCGGCGCGGTAGCAGGCGCCGGCATCGCCAACTGGCAAAGTTACTACGGCCAGAATCTGATCGACCAGTGGATGATCCCTTTCTTCGGTTCGTCGGTTTATGATGATCCCGCTGTTTATCGGAAGAGTTCGCCTATTGAGTACATCAAAAAGGTCAAGACCCCCACTCTGGTCGTGGTGGGCGAACGCGATGCCGAATGTCCCACTCCCCAGTCCTACGAATTCTGGCACGCGTTAAGAACGCTTGGCGTTCCGACACAGCTTGTCGTACATCCCGGAGAAGGCCATCTTTATCTCAAACCAGAGAACCAGATCGATCGACTGGACCGAACGGTTGCATGGTTCGACAAGTATCTGAAGTAACTCTTTTCTCAGCCCATCTCTGGTCTACGGGTTTTTGGCATCTCAATATCGGTTCGCGCCAAAGGCGCAGTATTCATTCTAGCCTGGGGCAACGCCCCAGGGATTTGTGCGATGACAAACCCCAGCGCTGAAAGCGCGATTCACCTGTTGAGTCGCGCTTTCAGCGCTTTTGACGAATCGGTCCAAAGCCCTGGGGCGATGCGCCCAAGGCTCCTAATGAGAAAGAGCCTTTGGCATTAAACGTTGCGACCCTGTCATTGATTCGCGGAGTCAGCGAATTGCGGATAAGTTGCGGCGTCATGAAGAACGACAAAGACAAGGTCCAACTCAGCGCCGTGGAGGATCACAATGGGATACTAACGATTCGTGGCGGCGGCCCTCGCCGAGATTGGAACGGCATTCATTATAAGCAAGGGATGTCGGCCAAAAATGTGGGTACCACGAAACTATCAGCTAATATCGCGACAATCCCGCCAGGTGGCGTCGCCGCAGCCCATATTCACGTCGGCTTCGAGCTCATCCTTTACATCATCGAAGGAAAAGTCCGCCACGAATTCGGACCCGGGCTCAAGCAGGTGTTGGAGAACGAAGCCGGCGACTTCATCTACATCAAACCCGGCGTGCCCCACGAAGTCTTCAACATGAGCGATACCGAACCTGTCGTTGCCTTCGTCGCCCGCTCCTCCGCCGCCGAATGGGACGACATTATTCCCTACGATCGCAATCAACCGGCATAAGCGCGCCGAACTTCTACTTTCCATGTCCGTCGCTCTACAAAAAGACTACAGTTCGGCCGCCGCCACTGCGATGACATCGACTGACCAAATACGGCAACGTTTCCCGGCGCTCGCCCGTACCCATAACGGTTATTCGGTTGCCTATTTCGACGGGCCCGGTGGCACTCAGGTTCCCCGGGCGGTGGTCGAGGCAATGAATGATTATCTTTACCATCACAACGCCAATACCCACTGGGCCTATCCCACCAGTGAGGAAACCGACGCAATCATCGACTCCGCTCGGAACGTGCTGGCCAATTTTCTGAACGCAAGCCCGACCGAAATCGTGTTTGGCGCCAATATGACCACCTTAACTTTTCACCTCGCGCGCGCGCTTAGCCGCGGCTACGAGCCCGATGACGAGATCGTGGTCACCGAGCTTGATCATCATGCCAATATCGCGCCGTGGCGGACGCTAGAAAAAGAGTGCGGCCTGAAAGTGCGCATGGTTAAAATGATTCCTGAGACCGGCGAGTTGGATTGGGACGATTTTTCCCGACAATTAACCCGACAGACCAAATTGGTCGCGCTTGGGGCGGCATCGAACGCTCTGGGTACAATTAACGATGCAAAACGCGCCGGAGAAATGGCGCACGACATCGGCGCAAAAATTTTTGTCGACGCCGTTCATTACGCGCCACATGCATTGATCGATGTGCGCGCTTGGAATTGCGATTTCCTTGCTTGTTCCGCCTACAAGTTCTATGGCCCACACATTGGAATTCTCTACGGCCGGCGCGATCTACTCGATTCGCTAGATTTTCCAAAATTGATACCGGCGCCCGACTCCGCGCCAGAACGGGCGGAGACTGGAACTCAAAACCACGAAGGAATTGCGGGCGCGGCCGCCGCGGTGGATTTTCTCGCTTCGCTCGCTCCCGGCCCCACTCTTCACGGAAGGCTGGATGCTGCGTTCCGGCAGCTTCACGAACACGGCGACGCATTAATCACACAACTATGGAATGGCTTGCGGGAAATAGAGCGTGTCCGCCTTTACGGGTTGCCGCCCGGCGCAGCACGCACGCCGACGATTGCATTCACAATAAACGACGTCCCATCGATAGAGGTGGCGAAGAATTTGGCGGAACGCGGAATTTTCCTATCACATGGCGACTTCTACGCCCTGACGGTGGTCGAGCGATTGGGCCTGGCGCCAGACGGACTTGTTCGCGCTGGCTGTGCCTGCTACACCACAGCGGAAGAAATCGATCGATTGCTCGGTGCAGTAGGCGAACTATGAGTAGGCGATGCCAATGCCAACAACGATCGCGCTCCATGAATTGGTAGGGCGAAACTCTGTCGAGCCAGAGCGACTCCACACTACATTGAGGAGGCAATAAATGAGTACGATCGGAACAGTGGAAAGCCTTTGGCGTTATCCCGTCAAAAGTATGCGCGGAGAGGAGTTGGGCGAACTGTTCGCCAGCTACGCGGGAGTTTATGGCGATCGCCTTTTTGCTTTTGAAAGCTCAGCGAGCCCGAGGGGCTTCCCGTTTTTCACCGGACGCGATCAACGTCAGATGATTCGTTACCGCGCTCATTTCCGAAATCCGGAGAAGGCGGCGCGGCCGGTCAACTTGGGTGAAGCGGAGAAATTGGGGTCCGGCCTGAATCCGGTCTCGGCTGACGAATCCGAGTTGATGGTCGATGTCGAAACGCCGGACGGGAAGACTTTCGCGATTAATGACCCGGCTTTGATCGACAATCTGCGATTAAACACTGACGGAAATCACGAGCTCACATTGCTTCGTTCGGATAAAGCAATCACCGATTGCCGTCCGTTGTCGATCTTCGCGGTGCAAACGGCCGAAAAACTGGGTGAGGAAACCGGCGTGCCCGTCGATAAGCGTCGCTTCCGCGCAAATGTTTATATCGATCTAATGTCGTCCGAAGGTTTCGCCGAAGATAAATTCGTCGGTCGTTCGTTGCGCATCGGCTCAAAATTAACTGTCGCCGTTCTCCAGCGCGATGCGCGTTGCATGATGATTACGCTCGATCCCGACACAGCGGAAAAAACGCCGGCCATATTGAAAGCCGTCGCGCAAGCGCACGAGGGCATGGCTGGTGTTTACGGTGCCGTGCTGGTGGAAGGCATGATGCGCAAAGGCGACTCGGTCGAGTTGCTCAACTAAGTCAGAGCCGACTTCCCTGACGCCTCTCTGCTCATTGCTCCTTGCTATTTACCAATGAGAATAAAGATGCCGGCGGCCAGAGCTACCAGATAAAGCAGAAAAATAGCCGGTCCGAAGTTTATGCCGAACCCTAACAGACCATCGATAATCAAGTAAACCGCGAGCAAAAGCATGCCGATGTTTTTGGTGACTTTCATGGCCTTACTCTTTTGGATCGCTACTTGGCTGACAATCCAAATCGTGTGCGAGCCGTTCCGGCGGTGGAACACAGGCCTGCGGCCTGTGCGCCAAGCGGACATTCTGTCCGCTTTCCGCTTGAATGGAAGCGGAGTGCAACTCCGCTGGGCCCCGCAGACCTGGAGGTCTATGTTCCACGTCCTACTTGGCTGACAATCTAAATCTGAGCGCCAGTTTTCGACGGAGGCACCCAGAATCCGAAAGGCACCGCAGTTACAGGCCGCTGGCCTGCGTCCCAGAAATTAATGCGGCAATGCGCACACCGCAGAAACCAGGGGGGCCCGTTTTAAAAAGGGTCAATCGTGCATGCAAGTCCCCAAAAGCACTGGCGTTAGGTGCGAGCGCCTCCATTGGCACACCGCTCGCTCCCGCGGTATTTAAAGCTCGGATATGCCAGTTACTACAATCGAGGCACACGAACAAAGCTGGCCTTTAGACAAACCGTTTCGTATTTCTCGCGGCACTCGAACCGAAGCCCGTGTCGTTGTCGTGACCGTGACCGAGGGCAGGCATATCGGACGTGGTGAAGCGGCGCCGATCAAACGTTACAACCAAAGTCCCGCCTCTGTTTTGACGCAGATCGAATCCATTAAAAGCAGACAAAGTTTGGATCGGCGGCAGATTCAAAAGCTGTTGCCCGCCGGTGCGGCACGTAATGCGTTGGACTGCGCGTTATGGGACCTTGAAGCGAAAATTTCGGGCAAACGTGCCTGGGAACTAGCGAAACTCCCGATCGTTCACGAGGTTGAAACATCGTTTACGATCAGTCTGGATACACCCGCTGCCATGGCCGCCGTGGCAAAAGCTAATGCCACTGCTCCCATTCTGAAACTCAAACTGGGCGGCGACGACCTCGACCTGGCGAGAGTCGAAGCTGTGCGCGGGGCCGCTCCGATAGCCCGTCTCCTGATCGACGCTAACGAATCATGGACTCCAGATCACTATCGCAACGTTGTGCCATCGCTGCGTCAATTCGGTATCGAGTTGATCGAACAACCGTTTCCAGCGGATGCCGATGAAGTCCTCGAAACACTCGAGCGACCTATTCCGGTCTGCGCGGATGAAAGTTGCCATACTACGGCCGACCTTTCTCGTCTATCGAATCGCTATGAAATGCTGAACGTGAAACTCGACAAGACCGGCGGTCTGACTGAAGCCCTGCTCTTGACAGAACGCGCCCGCGAAGCCGGCTTCAAATTATTGCTTGGCTGCATGGTCTGCACCTCGTTAGGAATCGCGCCCGCCCGCCTCCTTGCCAGCGCGGTCGATTACGTCGACCTCGACGGCCCCTTACTCCTCGCCGGTGACCGTCATCATGCAGTGCCATATGCTAATGGCAGGATCGGCATCCCTCCTCGGGAATTGTGGGGCTAAACCTCCGCTTGATCTCGGCGATCAAAGAAACTTAACCAGCGCGTCGGTTGTTTCCTTCGGTCTTTCCTCCAGAATCCAATGGCCGGTGTCCTTCAGCACGACAACTGTGACATCGGTCGCGACCAGTTTCATCTGCTCGGCGAGTTCGTTTCCTAACGACTTCTCGCCACCGATCGACAGCACCGGCACCGTCAGCTTCGTTTGCGACAGTTGCGCGAAATCCTTCGCCAGTTGCGGCCACGAGGCAAAATAGGCCCATGCTGCCCGCATCCGTCCCGGTTTCGAATAAGCTTCGGTATAGGCTTTTCGGTCAGATTCGGGAATGGAGTGCGTTTTGTCCGCTGCCAAGACGTTCCAGAAATACTCGAAGTAAGTACGCTCCCGCCCCTGCACCAACCTTTCTGGATATTCGCCGTTGAAACGGAAATGCCAGATATTTGGCGCATTGTAGATCGACTCCCATCCGGCGACACCGGGGAGAAACGCATCCATCACCACTAGCTTCTCCGTTTCCGCCGGGAACTGCGTGGCATACGCGTACGCTACCATCAGTCCAATATCGTGACCGACAACTCTCGCCTTCTCGATCCCGAGCGAATTTATAAGCGCGTGGACCCGATTCGCTGAAGTTATCATGTCGATCTTATCCATTGGAATCGAGGAGTCGCCGATGCCCGGCAGATCCGGCGCGATCACAGTAAATTTCTCCGCCAGTAACGGGACAAGCGGCCGCCACATTCGCGAAGTTTCGGCGAAGCCGTGCAGCAGAATTACCGCCGGTCCGTGACCCGCCGTCAAATAATGCAACTGCACATCGTCGATCTTCGCATCGCGCGAGACCACCGCGTTTTGTTCGGCGCCGTAAGTCGTAGCAACGAATAATGCAGCGACGAAGAACCGAGACTTAAAGATGAAATTCATGAAAGGATCTTGCTTTGCGTTCTAAACTTCTCAACTCCCTATCGCGCCGTCTTGCCACGCCGTGCCTCTGGCAGAGAGGGATTAACCATCAATTCTACCTTACTTTGAATTCGACGTTAGAGATTTTGCTGTTTAGGTCTTCTTCCTTCTTAATGCTTACGTCTCATTTTCCTTGTAGCGGTACGGCGACGATTGCAGTCCTCTTGAGATCGGCTGTATCCTTGATGGTTCCGTCGGGCTGATAATGTCCTACGTAAGAGTTCGCGATCACATGCAGCGCGCCGTTAGCAATCGCGCCGGTGGTTGGCTCGTTGAACTCGGGATGATGATGCGATTGCAACACTGTCACACCGGCAATTCGCATACCTTTGTCCGTCAGTGCGATCCGGATGACGCGACCTGGGTTCGTACTGTTCTGAATGCCAATCAGGTCGCCATCATGCCAGTAAAGGCCATCGATCCCTCCCGTCACCACCGTGTCCTGCTGCGGCAATCTGGTGGGTTCACCGCTGGTCGTGTCCACGCGTGCGATCCCGGTCGACAACGTTACATATAATGCACCATCAGGAGCGAGTGCGATTCCGTTCGCACCGCGCAACGCGCCCGTCGCCCCGAATTTCGTCAGCGCTTTTTCCTCCGGCTTCTTGCGAAAAAGAGAGCCGGTCTCCGAGTCGGTGACGTAAAGCGTGCCGTCTTGCGCGACTGCAACATCATTCAGTTGCATTGCATCCGGTGCCGCGAACCGATCCGTCAGACGACCGTCTTTCAGATCGTACTGGACAACCGCATTGCGTCGCTCCTTCTTAGCACTTTCTTCGACGCCATTTGTGGTAATGGCGTATAAATGTCTGCAGGTGGGATCGACAGTGAGTCCAAGAACAGCGTCTAGTCTGTCAGTGGGACTGGAAAAGTCGCTCAACTCCTTTTCGTGGGCCGCAACGATTTTGTGCTGCGCGACGCTACCGATGAAGAAGCGCTTATCTTCAGCATCGTAGGCGATGCCCTCTGGAATGAGTCTCGGATCCTTTAGCCGGAAGGCTACTGGCGAGGCGGGTGTTTGCGGTTCCTCATCAGCAAGCGCTTCGCGGATCTTTTGGAACTCCGGATCATCCCAGACTGAGTCAAATCCGACATCGCGCACAGGAATCAGCCCGAGTTTACGTCCTTTCAAGCTACGCAGCAGCTCAAGCGCGGCATCGCGCTCACCAAGGCTTACGCGCACCAAGGCCTGATAAAACACGAGCACACCATCACCCGGCCGCTCTTTCCGCAGAGCCTGAATCCGCTCCAGATTTGCCCGCGCCGCCACGCTGGGATCATCCGGCGCCGATTGCGCCCAGGCTGCCAAAGAGCCGATTCCAACTGCCAAAAGCAGGCTGACCCTTTCCAGTTTCATGAATTGCTTCAATCAGTTCCTTTCCATGGCAATCATTGCCTTTAATCCAGCGTCTGCCGGTAGCGTTTTATTCCGATGGCCAAAACGATGAGAGCGAAGAGCGCGATCTGCCAAAGCTGAAGCGTGATATCGACGATGCCATTCCCTTTTAACAAGATGCCGCGGACGATGCGGAGAAAATGCGTGAGAGGAAAAACTTCGCCGACCATTTGGGCCCAGCGCGGCATGCCGCGAAACGGAAACATGAATCCGGAGAGCAAAATCGACGGGAGAAAGACAAAGAAAGCCATCTGCACCGCTTGCAATTGGTTTTTCGCGATGGTGGAGAAGGTGATTCCCATCGCCAGGTTGGCGACGATGAAAACGAGCGCGACCAGCAACAGTAGGAGAATGCTGCCTTGCATCGGCACATGAAAAAGGAAGTAAGCCGCGATCAAAATGACCGATACCTGGATGTAGCCGACGAAAATGTAAGGGACTATTTTTCCAATGAGCACTTCGCTCGGGCGTGTCGGCATTGAGAGAAGATTCTCCATCGTGCCGCGTTCGCGCTCGCGAGTAATAGCCAGGCCAGTGATCATCACCATTGTCATGGTTAAGATGACGCCCATCAGCCCGGGCACGATGTTGTATTGGGTAACAACTTCCGGGTTGTAGAGCGCGTGGACGCGCAGATCGATCGGGCCATTGGTTGCGCTCAGCGATGCGAGTGGCCCTTTCAAATCATTTTGTAAGGCTGTATCGAAGAGCGGCTCTAACGAGCCCAGAGCAATCCCGGTCGCAGCCGGATCTGTCGCGTCCGCCTCGACCAGGAGCGCCGGCCGATCGCCCCGTAGAAGGTCGCGGCTGAAGTTTTCCGGAATGTTGATCACAAACTGGACCTGACCGCGCGCGAGCAAATCGTGTCCTTCCGTTTCGGTTTTCACCTGCCGGACGAAGTCGAAGTACGTGCTGTTCTTCATCGCGTAGAGCAAGGTTCGTCCTTGCGGGCCCTGATCGGCCAGAAGGACCGCGGCGGGCAAATGCCGCGGGTCGGAATTAATCGCGAAACCGAACAGGGTCAGCTGAATCAGAGGGATGCCAAGCATCATGGCGAAGGTGAGACGGTCGCGTCGCATCTGCGTAAATTCTTTCGCAATAATGCCGCGGAGGCGCTGGAACGAAAATCTGTGAGGTTGTTTCATGCTGCGGCTTTGTCGTGTTCCATTAAACTTATGAAAGCGTCCTCTAAACCGGACGGGATTTGCCGCCAATCATACGGCTCATGACGGAAGGGCGCGATGGCGCGCTCGAGCGCGGCCGCGTCGTTACTACTCACGTGCAGAGAATTGCCAAAGGCGACCGCTTGCTGCACGCCGGGAGTTTTACGCAGCTGTTCGGCCAATTGCGCCAAATCCGGACCTCGGACCGACCAAGTCGTTAGGCCAACGCTCGAAATCACTTCATCCACGGTGCCGGCGGCGAGCAATTTGCCCTTGGAAATATAAGCCAGTCGCTGGCAGCGCTCAGCTTCATCCATGTAGTGAGTGGTGATGAGGAACGTCAGCGCCTGGGCGGCGAGTTGATGAATCTGCTCCCAGAAATCGCGGCGCGCCTTTGGATCGACGCCTGCCGTCGGCTCGTCCAACAACAACAATTTCGGGCGATGAATGAGGCAGGCCGCCAGCGCGAGACGCTGCTTCCATCCGCCAGAGAGCTCGCCGGCGAGTTGGTCTTTGCGCTCTGCCAATCCCAGTTGCTCGATGCTCTCGCGCACGGTTTGTCGCCGATTCTTCAATTCGTACATGCGCGCGACAAAATCTAGATTTTCCTCAATGCTTAAATCCTCCCAAAAACTAAAGCGCTGCGTCATGTAACCGACCTCGCGTTTGATTGCTTCGCTTTCGGCAAGCACGTCGTGACCCAAAACCCGACCGCTTCCGTCGTCAGCTCGGAGCAATCCGCAAAGCATGCGCAAAAACGTGGTCTTGCCGCTGCCGTTTGGACCGAGGAACCCGTAGATTTCGCCGGCGGCCACCGTTAGATCGACATGGTCGACCGCCGTGAGCTCGCCGAAGCGCTTCGTCATTCCACGGACTTCGATGACCGATTCGCCGTTTTTCATTTGGATCTAAACTCGACATCGACCGGTTGGCCGGGATGCAGGTTTGCCGAGACCTGCGGATCGAAGACCGATTCGATCATGAAGACCAGTTTCGCGCGGCTTTCCCGGCTGTAGATAACCGGCGGGGTGTATTCCGCGTGCGGCGAGATGTAACTGACCTTGCCGATGAAAGGATCTGGCACGCCGTCAACGGTCACCTGAGTCGTATCGCCGTAGTGGATCGAACCAACTTGCGTTTCGGGGACGAACGCGCGCACCTTGATGTTTTGCGGCGGCAACAGCGCGACCACCGGTTTTCCCGCCGCTACCCATTCGCCTTGGCGAAAAAGCGTGTCATAAACCAAACCGGCCAGTGGCGCCGCCTGTCGTTTCTGGTTAAAATTCCACTCGGCTTGAGCAACGCGCTGCCGGTCCTGGTCACGGGTGGAACGCGCCCGATCGTAATCCTGCGCGGCAGCTGGACCCATGCGGAAAAGTTTTTCCTGTCGCGCAAACTCAGCTTCGGACAGGACCAACGCCGCTCGCGCCATATCGAGCGCCGCTTTCTCAGCTGTTTCGTCCAAAGCGAAAAGTGGATCGCCGGTCTTGACCTGATCGCCTCGCTGCACTTGCAAAGATTCCAACTGGCCGGCAAGGGGGGAAGCGACATAAACAAACTCGCCTTCGACATAGCCTTGGAAACGGTCTTGTGGCGAATTGCTGCAACCGCCGAAGACGAGAATAGCTAACGAGAGACAGACCGTGCTGACCAAAGCCCGCACGAGACGAGAGGCATTCATAATCTCTCTCCTTTGCGGGTAAGCGCCCCTTCCAGAACAATCTTGATGATTCCGGTGAAGCCTTCCTTCGGTGTCATCCCAAGCTCTTGCATCTTCGGCGGGTTCATAATTCCCTGAACCATCGTGAGCAGAATTTCGATCATCAGTTTGGCTGGAATATCTTTTCGGACCATTCCCGCGCGTTGACCTTCAACGAAAAGTTTTCCGAAATGCCGCTCGATCAATTCCGCTCGGCGGCGCTCGACCATCTTGAAGACATGCGGCGCTTTCTGTCGCATATCGCGAACGAACGGCGGTTTGATCTCGTCCAGCTCGCGCTGCGTGTTGCTAAGCAGTTCATGCAATGCCGTCGAGAAATCGTGCGGATAGACGCGCGTAACTTCCTTTAACTTCGCTTCTACACCCGCGAACTTATCGGCCAGCACCACCTCGAGCAGCGCGATCTTGCTCGGGAAATGGGCGTAGAGGGTTTTTTTGCTGACGCCTAACTCATCCGCCAGGTCATCCATCGTCACGCTGCGGAAGCCATGGCTGAAAAAGTGCGCCCGCGCCGCCTCCACAATCAGTTGCCGACTGGCGTCGGCCTTTCGGCGCCGCGATTTACCTGCGGGCTTCATGTTCTTTCGCTGCGCGCGGCGTAATAGGTGTCGAGTCCTTTGAATGAAAAAAGAACACCGGCCAATCCCAGCAACGAACGGAGCCAGTTCATCGCACTCCACTGGGCAGAGGCTGTTCGAATTTGTTCGAGATGATCCGAAATTGACCAGGTAAAAAGGATGAGATCGCGAGGAATGAAGTAAGCGAGTGTCAGGATGAGTATCGCGGCATAGCATGCGAGTGATGCCGCAAAATAATAACGTAGCGAGAGGGAATCGCTCCAGAACACGATTAACGTCAAGAGAATCAAAACTAGATTAACGGGACCGACGACGACGTAAAAACGCCTTGGATCAACATGCTCAAAGTAATCTCTCGCCGTTTGAATTGAGGCCGGAATATCAGAGCTCCAGCTTTTTGCATCAACGACGGTGTTATAGATGCTGACCATGGTCAGCCCGGATGCACAGATGATGGAAAGGAATAGTATTAATTTTTTCATGAGCGTCGGTCGCCGGCAAAATGATCGTGTGACAGTTGAATAAGCTCCATTGCCGGCGCCAAATCCTTTTCATCGCGCGCCATAAAGGTGACGTAACCTTGTTCAGGCGCCCAGCGATGCGGACGCGCTTTGCCTTCGGCCAGAACTCGCTCTTGATCGGGTTTGGCTAATCGAATGTCGCAGTGGCCATGACTGTGGATGTGCATGAACATCTTTCCTCCAACAAAAAAGGCATCTTCGTGGATTCCCGCGTTCGGGCGCTCGGTCACACCCGATAGGCCGAGGATTCTTTGCCGTAATTGTTGATGAAGTTCTTCTGGTGAGTTCATGATTTTAGGTAAAAGCATTCTTTGTTATTCCACTCTAGAAACTATATTAGTATATTTAGTTTCCGAAACAAGAAAAATGTTCGGACAAAATCGCACGCCCAAAAAGAGTAACCAGTTGTGGGAACTCGTTCTCACGCCACGCGAAGCAATAATTGTAGGGCGGCCATTTTGGCCGCCAATAAACGAACGGCGGGCTTCGTGTGCACCACCTTCAACGGCATCTTGCCTCCGTCCAACATTTACGCGATTCACCTATTCGCCTAAACCGTGACCGCACGCAGGTTTTCGCATCAAGCAATGAATCTTTTGGAGTGCGGTGGGAAGCGGAGTGCCACACCGCTTTCCTCAGGTTCGCAAGCATCGCGAATCACTTGGCGCCCTGGAGGATCACACCAGGTCGGAAAAAGCGCCGTCCCCGCTTCGCTTTGCCGGCGCAGTCCAAAAAAGTGTGACAAAAAGACGTCGCCGAATCGATTCAGGCGACAACTCGCAAAAGACGTTCCTCAGAATCCCGTAAACGCTTCGAAAGAAATAATTGTTCTGAAGTCAGCTCGGTGAGCTCAAGGGCTTTGCGAAAATTATCGATCGCGGCCTGAAAATTGTTCAGCTGTTTCTCGAACTCCCCCAACACCGCATAGAGTAAGTAGTACGATTTTAGCTGGCTCCCATTTTCAATCCTCTCGACCGCTTCGATACCGGCCTGGGGCCCGTGCACATTCGCCACGGCAACGGCACGATTCAGCGCAATAACGGGCGAATCATCCAGCTCCAGCAACCGATCGTACAACGAAAGAATCTTCCGCCAGTCGGTTGATTCGTAATCGCTCGCCGCACAATGACAGGCCGCGATCCCGGCCTGAAGGTGATATGCACTCAACTCGTCCCCGGCGGCGGACATGCTCAAATGTTGCATGCCGCGGGCGATCAGCACCTGATTCCAAATTGAACGATCCTGTTCCTTAAGCTGAAGGATGTTTCCCTCAGAATCTGTTCGCGCAGGCAAGCGCGCGGCGTTGAGCAACATCAACGCGACCAGGGCGTGCGTGTGGGGTTGATTTCCGGCAGGATGTTCCGCCAGCAAAACTCCCAAACGAATCGCTTCGTGACAAAGTTCTTCTCTGATCAAACGATCGCCGCTGGACGCCTTGTAGCCTTCGTTGAAAAGAAGGTATAGCGTCTGCAAGACAGCATCCAGACGTCGCGACAATTCGTCGCCAGCCGGTATCTCAAACGGGATGTGCTCATCGCGGATCTTTTGTTTGGCCCGCGTCAATCGCTTGACGATAGCTGCTTCGGTCGTTAGAAATGCTTTCGCGATTTCGGCAGGACTGAACGCGCACAAGATCTTGAGGGCGAGCGCAGTTTGGTCCTCCGGCGACAGTGCCGGATGACAGCATGCAAACATTAATCGCAGCCGGCCGTCCCTGATTTCGCTTTCAAACCTCGGCGATTCGGCGTCCGCGGAATCGGACGGCCATTGTTCCATGAACGCAATGATCTGCGGCTCCTTGTCGTGAAAAAGGTTTTCCCGCCGGATTAGATCAAGAGCGAGGTTTTTCGCTGTTTGAGTGAGCCACGCAGCCGGATTTTTTGGAATCCCCACGTAGGGCCACGTCCGCAGCGCCCGGACGAGGGATTCCTGAACTACGTCTTCGGCAAATTGCAATCGATTGATCCCGAAGATTCCAGTTAGAACCGAGATCAACTTTCCCGCCTCGTGACGAAAGAGATGGTCCGCCAGGCGAGAAATCTCCGCTGGCGCCACGGCTGCGCTCTGTTCGGCGCGCTGGCTCACTCTTTATTTCTGCTCGTATGCCTTCTTCAGCGTTGGGATATCGATCTTGTCCATTTGCAGCATCGCGTGCATGACGCGCTTTGCTTTCGCGGCGTCCTTGTCTGACAGCATTTCGATTAATACAGTGGGAACGACCTGCCATGACAAACCGAATTTGTCCTTGAGCCAGCCGCATCGGCTTTCTTCTCCGCCGGCGGAGAGTTTCGACCAAAAATAATCGACCTCTTCTTGTGTCTCGCAGTTCACGACAAGCGAGATGGCCTCGGTGAATTTGAACATTGGACCGCCGTTGAGCGCCACGAACTCCTGGCCCTCGAGCTCGAATTCAACAGTCATCACCGATCCCGCCGGCCGGCCGGTTGGCCCTGCTGCCTCCTCGTCATACCGAGTGATTTTTCCGACCTTCGAGTTCTTGAAAATGGAGGCGTAAAACTTCGCAGCCTCTTCCGCTTTGTCATCGAACCATAAGAATGGCGTAATTTTTTGTGTGATTTTAGTTGTCATATATCGATTACTGAAACTTCGACTTTCGATCGGCGACGGTGAGTCGCCAACCCGCCGATCCTATTCTCATTTACACCCCTTACCCGGCGTTGCTCGTACGGTCCCGCACCCTGATTCCCAAAAGCACCGCGACCGGTGCCCACCTCTCCCTCTGGGAGAGGATTAAAGTGAGGGCCAGTTTCTACCTAAGCCGTGGCCTCGGCCAGCTGTCCGGGCGAATATTCCTGGGCGCGTTGCTTAATCGAACATTCGTCGGCGACCGGTCGGACCTCGACGGCGGCGCCATATTCAAGACCGGGACATTGTTTGGCGATTTCGATCGCCTCGTTCTCATCCGCGACTTGAAGATAGAAGTAACCGCCGATTGCTTCCTTCGATTCCGCGAACGGACCGTCGGCCACGGCGCGCTGTTTTCCGGAAATAACTTTGCCTTCGTCTTCCAACGGATGACCACCAACGCATTTTCCCTCCGCCTTCAGGCGTTCGAACCAAGCCATCCAGTCCGACACGACTTTCTGAAGTTGTGCCGGCGAGAGTCCCCTGTCCCAGACATTGCCGCGGAAAAGCAGCAGGTAATCCGATTTCGCTGTCGATGTTGTACTCATAATAGTTAGGTGTTTAGATGATTGAATTTTTCTTCCAAATTAAGCAGCAGCCGCGACCCAAAGCTGTTCTGCCTGAACGGCTCGCTCCCTGGCGCGCTGAACAAGGTCCGGGTGCCGCTGGAATATCGGACACTCCGCGAGAATCGGGCGGACTTCAACGCTGACGCCGTAACTCAATGTGGGCATCGACCTCGCAATTTCGACTGCTTCGTTCAGGTTGGCGGCATGCAGGACGAGATAACCGCCCACCGCTTCTTTCGATTCGGCAAAAGGACCATCCAGCACGAATCGCCCGTTCGTGCCCGAAATAATCCGGCCCTGCGCGCCGAGCGGTTGCGCCGATTTGATCTTGCCCCCTTCGTTTAGCCCTTCAAACCACGCCATGACTTTATCCATGGCCTGTTGCAGTTGGTCCGGAGTGAGGCCTCTGTCCCAATGCGGGCCTCGGAATAACAGCATGTATTCACCTGTCGTTGTTTCTGTCTTCATATTTTTGGTTTCCTTTCGGTTTTCGATGTTACGACGAACGAGCGCTCCTCTTCAGGACAACTATTTCGCCTTTTCGTTCCGCTCCCACAGCGCAAAGGTATTGTTCTCCGTGTCCTGACAAACAACGAAGTAACCCATCTCCGGCACGGCCGTCTTTTCCATGCAAATTTTGCCGCCAAGTTTTTCGACCCTGGCCGCCGCTTCCTCTACCGAGGGCACGCCCACATAGTTTGTGAAGCTGTGTTCTGGACACTGCCTCTCCATCATTCCCCCGTCGGGCGTCGCATCGGCGCCACCGGTATCGATGTGCCAGTACGGCTTTGGCCCCGGGAACCGCTCGATTTTCCAGTTAAATAGTTTGCCGTAAAAGGTCTTCGCGCGTTCCACGTTGTCGACTGGGATTTCGAACCAGACGATGCTCGCTGGTGCACCATTGTTCTTTCCACTCCTAGATTCAGTTTTGGTATCGGTTTGCGTATTCATGCTTTTGTTTCTTGGTTGAGATGTTGTTTTGCTTTTCAATGACACGACGAACGAGCGAATCCTTTTAGGACATCTTTTTGTCGACTTTTTTTTAGACTGCACCGCCGAGCGCAGCGACCACGGCGCTTTTCCCGCGCGCTAAGCTTTTTCGCGGAAGAAAAGCGGTGTGGCGCTCCGCTTCCCACCGCACTCCAAAAACGCCGCCCATTTCGCGACCGAGAAATGCCTTTCCACGAACCCCTGCGCTGGGGTCACGGTTCTCCTGTTTGTTCTATCACGGAGAGAATGTTCCCTGCGGGATCCCTAAACCAGGCAATGGTGGGACCATTTCCACGCATAACGCCTTTCTTGTCTGTCTTGAGATCGGGCAGATCATAGATCTCGAAGCGGACCCCTCGCCTCGTCAGTTCATCGACCGCAAGATCGACATCTCTCACCGGAAAATTCAGAACCGTAAAGGTGGCCGGAGCATGGTTGGGCTTTGGATAAATGAGGACATTATTGCCACCGGCGAGGTGCAACGTGAGGACACCGTGAGATTCCGTAACGTCCAGGCCGAGCGTTGCAGAATAGAATTCTTTTATCTTGGGAATGTCTCCCGTCGAAAAACCGCTGAATGCCTTACTATCTTTTAACATAATGTGTTTCCCCGATTATTTTTTACCGGCCAAATTTGCGAATCAAGCGGCTGGTGTTCTTCGCTGCCATAAATAACGCCAATCCGACACTCAGAACGAGAAGTGACATGCGCAGATGTGCCGCAGCCGAGAGTGAAATCCCAACTCCAGTCCAAATCGCTATGTATGCCGCCAGACACATCGGGCACTTCGGCAACATCGCCATGATTACGCCCGGAATGATCCAGCCCAATACATCGGCACAACGGCGGGGGAATGTCCGCAGTCTGGAATTTTCGCAGCAGCACCAGCCCGGGTTCATAGAAACTTCAAGCGGCTGCTGATTGATGGATCGCACCAGCGCAGGCTGGTTCGTGGTAGCGGCCGTTGGGTTCCACGCTTCCGCCTCGGCTGTACATGTTCCGCGGTCTCGCCCAATCGGCGAGACTACGATATGGCCCATTCTCATCGCGCCCCTTCGGCATCACGTCGAGAATCCGGTAAATTCCGAGGAACTCTTCTCCGCCGCGTCCGAAAGTTGAGTAAGTGTGAAGTATCTGACCGGCCTCATCTTTGTAGAAAACGCTGTCGCCAGAGAGATCTTCGATTTCAGCCGCCCATTCTGGCGCTCGGCTGAAGTTATAGAGCGTCCGACCACTTGCGACGTCCTCGCGGGTGAAAGAGACGTTGAAGTCGTAGTTGAACTCCGAGTTGTAAGACGAGACGAAGGGAAATTTCCAGCCCATGCGCCTGCGCATGGCTTCAATCTCTTCGATTGGCGCCCGCGCTACCACTGCGTAACTGACGTCGTGGTTCTGAAGATGGACAAGAATGCCTTCGAGATGGTCGACTTCCAGAGAGCAACCGACGCATTGCGTGGCTTGTCCGGGCCCCATCATGAAGTGCTTGATAAAGAGCTGGCTACGACCCGCGAATAGATCGGCTAGCGTTACCTTCCCTTCCGGCGCGTCGAAGATATATTCCTTATCGATCTTCACCCACGGCAGGGCGCGGCGTTCGGCGCTCAGCTGATCGCGTAAACGGGTTAGTTCCTTCTCGCGTTTGAGCAGATCCTTCCGCGCCACCAGCCAATCGGTGCTCGACACGATTTCATGGTCTGAGAGCCGGTCGGTTTTTTCCATTACCTGTTTCCTCATTTTTGCCTCCCGTTATTGAGTTTGTTCTTTATTAGGACAACGAACGAGCGAAGGCATTCAGGACACCTCTTGGCGCATTTTTTTGGAGTGCGGTGGCAAGCCCGGCGCGACGTCGCTTTGCTTGCAACTTTTGCGTTCGCCGGTCACCAGTCTGGCGATACCTCAAAGTTATCCGCATGCTTAACCGCTCTACGTGTCTTAGCCGACTTTGAAACACGTTGTGCGTCTGGGCCGCGATGAGCGCCGCCGATTGCTGCCCCTGTGGGCACACCGTCTGCTTGGAGAGAATCTGTGACTCTCCTGCTTCTCCTCGCCTTGCTCGTCACGTTGCTCGCTGCCGGGGCCTTGCTCTCCGACACCTCATTCTGGCAACGCGCCTCGCTCAAGCCAGCATTTCGCATCGGTGCTCCCGTTGTTTATCGGCAACAAGAAGTCTCTACCCACCCGGCCGCCGACGCATGCGATGTCCATCCGTCAGAGCGTGGTGAGTACTACTATTACACCGTCATCAACTATCTTCGCGTAGCCGAAGTGATGGCCGACGGCCGAATTATTGCGGTCGCGCGCAATAACAAACGCCTCTGCTTCTGGCCTAACGACTCCGGCTTGCGGAAAGCCCGCCTAGCCGAGCGCCTTATTTATCGCCCGCGCTTTCCGCGTTTTGGCGATAATTCAAGCGCGAGCCGATCATCCTGACGATTGCATCATTGTGATAGCATTTTGGACTGCGCCGGCAAAGCGAAGCGACGGCGGCGCTTTTCCACAGCTGTCATTTCGGGTGCATTGAGCGCTAGGTGATTCGCGAGTGCCCGCGAAGCTGAGCAATGGGAAAAGCGGTGTGGCGCTGCGCTTCCCACCGCACTCCACAAGCGCCGTCCTATCGCCTCAGGCGAAAGTTGTAGTGGCTGACCGCTGCAAAACAATGGCATCGCGCCTTAAGACGCAGAAAGTTGATGGTGCGTAACGCGCCGAGCCTGAGTGTGACGAAACGCGAACTCGGGAAATTCTTTCGGATGCAAGATTCCGGCGAGAATTTCGATGCTGTCGATAACCCGCGGACCAGGACGGGCAAAGTAAGCGCTCGCATTAACCAGGTAAATCTCGCCGGCCTGCGCAGCTGGCATTGAATCAAATCCAGGAAATTCTCGTAACAATTCGTAATCGCGCTGCGCCAGATCGACATGGTAGCCGCAAAGCGCGAGGACGATGATTTCCGGCCGCGCGTCCAGCACCTCTTGCCAATCGATCTGCGCCGAGGGTTGATGCTTGCGGCCTAAGGGATCGTATCCGCCAGCGATCTCAACCAATTCCGGTCCCCAATGCCCGGAACAAAACGGCGGGTCGACCCATTCCATGAGAAAACATCGGGGCCGGACGGCGACATGTGCCGCTCGCTCACGAACGATCTCCAGGCGTGCCGATAACTTTGTGACCAGCTCTTTCGCGCGTTCCGCTACATCACACGCTTGCGCGACTCGACGAATATCGTCAAAAATGTCGGAGAGACTCGAAGGCTCCAGATTAACAACTTGAGGCGGGCCGGGCAACGTTTCGGCCAGGCGCGCGACTGTGCCGTAGCCAACCGCACACACGTCGCATAATTTTTGGGTGAGGATAACGTCCGGCCGCAGCTCGCGCAGCAGCGGCTCATCGATCGTGTAAATCGTTCCATTCTCCCGCAGCGCTCGACGTACCCATTCATCAATATCCTTGCTTGCGAGTCCGGCATCGTGCACCGGGCACTTCGTCACCCGCGGTCGAGCGTTGGCTTCACTCGGGAAATCGCATTCATGCGAAACGCCAACCACGTCCTCCATCAATCCGAGCGCGGCCGCGATTTCGGTCGCCGCCGGCACAAGCGAAATAATCCGACTCACGAATGATTACATTAGCGATTCCCGGAAAGATTCGCCACCACCAGTCTCGATTTTGGACTGCGCCGGCAAAGCGAAGCGACGACGGCGCTTTCCACGGCGGTGTAATCCGAGAGCATTGAGTGCCAGTTGACTCGCGAATGCCCGAGAAGCTGAGCAAGAAAAGCGGTGTGGCGCTGCGCTTCCCACCGCACTCCAAAAAACGCGGCCCTATCGCCTCAGGCGAGATTTCTACTGACCTACCGCCGGGGAGTTAAGGACGCGAATACTGTCGCTACCGCCAGTCTCGGTTTACCAGTCGGCTCGGACCGTTTGCTCTACGGGGACTGGGAAACTTGCCTAATCGTGGAATCGTGA
>Ga0207645_10000929_pt1 | contig 24278 bp, 25 predicted proteins | sample KBSM53metaG_FD_184331 | JGI IMG/M metagenome (GOLD analysis project Ga0207645, IMG submission 184331) | Miscanthus rhizosphere microbial communities from Kellogg Biological Station, Michigan, USA - KBS M5-3 metaG (SPAdes) (version 2) | ecosystem: Host-associated > Plants > Roots > Rhizosphere >...
CGATCTCGTTCGCGGAAACCGGACGCGCCTGTTGGTGCTCTTGACAGCGACGGCCGCCTCGTACGGCTTCGTGTCGCTCGAAGTCTGGGTGATCCTGCGGGCGGTCGGCGCGCCGATCTCGCTCCACAGTGCGCTCGGCATCGAGACGTTCTCACGTGTCGCCAGCTTCGCATCTGCGTTCATCCCGGCCAATCTGGGAGCACTCGAAGCCTCGAGCTTTGCTGCCGCGACCGCCGTTGGCGCGGTGGGTGGCGGCGCGGCGCTCGCGTTGACGCGCCGCCTGCGCGGGCTGTTCTGGGCTGGCGTGGGACTGGCGATCTATCCGCGCTCCGTCCGCTCCCAGCTCGATCGCGCGGTGGTCGACAAGCGGCAGGTTTCAACGCCCGAAGTGCTGCTCTATTTTCCGAACGCTCCGTCAATGTCGGTCCCGGCATTTGCAAAGTTAGCAGGGCTATCGATCCTCGAGCGCGTCGTGCGCCCCGCTGTGCGGGCAGGCTACTCCCGTATCGTCGTATGGGCGCCCGAGCCGGCAGGCCGTACGCCGCTGATTCGGCGGCTGCGCGGGCTCGAGCGCGCGACGGGCGCCAGAATCGACGTGGCAACGGTCGAGCAAGAATGGGCGACCGCTCTTGAATCGATATCGCCCGGACACAGCGTCAGCATCATCGGGGCTGGCACGGTGGTCTCGCCGGCGCTGCTGCGCGCCGCTCGTGAGCTACCGGCCGAAGGCGGGCGGAGTCTCGATGTCGCCGCCGGTCCGGCGTGGCCCGAGAGCGGCGTGATTCGGATGACCGCTGGCGACGCCCGTGATCCCGAGCTCGTTGCGCGAGAACTGGCCCCACGCATGTTGTCGCCGTTCCGACAGCCATCGGGCCCAGATGTGTCGAACGGCCTCGCGATGCTTGCGATCCGCATGGGAACTTCGGCGGACCTTGCCGTCGCCGAGGAGACCATCCGGCGCTCGAGCTATAAGGCCACGGACGCGAAAATCGCGCGGTTCAACCGCCGCATTTCGCTGCCGATCAGCGTGAAGCTGATGTCGACGCCGCTCACCGCCAACCAGCTTTCCGTGATCCTCGTTGCGATTGGCTTCTATTCGGCGTGGCTCTTCAGCCTCGGACACTACTGGACGGGCGTCCTCGCCGCGTTTTTGTCGTTGGCTGCAAGCGTTCTCGACGGCTGCGATGGTGAGATCGCACGTCTGAAGTACCAGGAATCGGCCCTGGGGTGCTGGATCGAGACGTTCGGCGACTACTCGTACTATCTCGCCATCTTCGTGGGGATGACAATCGGCGCTGTGCGCCAGACTCATTGGGACCCCTTCTACTGGTTCGGCGGCGTCGCGCTCGCCGGCACGATGCTGTCCTTCGCCATCCTCATCTTCCTGCGGTCACGGATTACGGACGGCCGCCCGGAGAAGCTTCACGCGGTGGCCCGGGTGCGCTTCAAGTCGCAACCGACGTTCTGGACCCGTCTGATCTGGCGAGTGTCTTTCGTTGCGACCCGCGCGGCGATGCCCTACGGCGTCATGGCGTTCTCACTCGTGTACGCCCTGCCGGGAATCGTCGTCCTCGCCGCGGTCGGCTCGAATATCTACTGGATCAGTCTTGTTCTCAAAATGCGAGACCTGCTCGGCAGCACCGAGGCCATGAGTGCGGCATGACCAACGAGGACGCTTCGTCTACGTCTATCGTCCCTATACGGCGCACTCCGCCCTGATTGGTTTGCGGTACGTGCCGTGGAACTCCCAACGCTCGTTCATCGCCCGGAGGCTTTTCATGAATACAGTCAGGACAATACGGACCCTGCTCACGATCGGCATTGTTTTCGTCGCGTTCATGACGACGTCGCGCCCAGCTGCCGCCCAGGGCGATCCGAAGAAGGGCGAGCAGGTCTACGCTGCCCAGAAGTGTCAGATCTGCCACTCGATCGCCGGCAAGGGCGGCAAAGCGAATCCGCTCGACGGCGTCGGCGGGAAGCTCTCGGCCGCTGACATCAAACAGTGGATTACGAATCCGAAAGAGATGGCGACCACAGCGAAGTCGGAGAAGAAGCCGCCGATGCCGGATCGCTACAGCAAGCTGCCGGCCGAGGATGTCGACGCGCTGGTGGCCTATGTGCAGACCCTGAAGTAGGACAGATGTGGCCGACCGCAGACTACTCGCCCGTCACCCGCTCGCGATCGTCGGCGCACTCCTGACGACCACGTCAGCGGTGCTCTTCATCGCGCTGGTGATCGCGGTGCTCGCGCGGGCATTGTCAAGAAGTGTGTGGTCTGCTCTGATGCCGTCATGTCCCAGCCGTCGATCCGCCCAGCACTCTACAAAGGCTATCGCTTCCCGCCGGAGACCATCAGTCGTTGCGTGTGGCTCTACTACCGCTTCGGGGTGAGCCTACGAGACGTCTCCGAGTTGATGCTCGCTCGCGGGATTGAGGTCTCCCACGAAGCCATCCGCCTCTGGACGCAGCGGTTTGGCGCGGAGTACGCGAGACGATTGAGGCGCACGCGAGGGATATGCTCCGACATCTGGCACCTGGATGAACTCTGTCTGATGATCGATGGACAGCGCGGCTGGCTGTGGCGGGCCGTCGATGACGCCGGCGAGGTGCTTGACATCCTGGTTCAACGCCGCCGAAACGCGCACGCCGCGAAGCGCTTCTTGCGCAAACTCTTGAAGGGACTGCGAATGGTGCCGCGGGCCCTCGTGACCGATCGGCTGGCGAGCTACGCCGCGGCGAAAGCCGTCGTGATGCCGACCGTTTCGCATCTCCGCGGCTGGCGCCAAAACAATCGCGCCGAGAGCTCGCACCAACCTGTCCGCCAGCGGGAGCGACGTCTGCAACGGTTTAAGAGTCTGCGTCACGCGGCGCGCTTCTGTTCTGTATTCAGTACGCTCTGCAACCAGTTTCGGCCGGGCCGACATGCGCTCTCGGCATCCAACTATCGCACGGTCATGCGACGGCGCTGGCTGGAATGGGACTTCGTCTCGGAGACGACGGCGTTTGCCGTCGCAGCGTGAGGTCTCGGGCGAACTTGAGTCGCTGGTCTGCCTGGCAGTGGCGCCGAATCGCGCGAACAACTTGACAACGCCCGTCCGGCAGCTGGAAATCGAGGAGCACGAGGTCGAGGTCGGGGGTGAGCCGCGCGGTCGCTTCCGCGCACGACCCTGCCTCGACGAGGGCGTACCCCTCACAGTCGAGGCGATCCCGCAGCGAGAGGCGCAGGAGATCGTCGTCGTCCACGATAAAGATCGTCGCTGCAGGCATTCCGAGACTATAGGACGCAACGAATTCGAACCCTGAGAGCCTATCTGCCTAGGAATCCGCTTCGCAGGGCCGCCCTTGCTAGCGCCTTTTCCGTGAGGGCCTACTTCACCTGCAGCGTTTCAATGTACTTGACCAGTGCGTTGATGCGATTCTTCACCGTCGCGCTGCTCCCCCGTGCAGCGAAGACCTCGCCCCACACCGGCATGTCGGGCCCACCGTGGCCTCGGACCGCCGGGTTACGTCCGTCGATCAGCTCATAGATCTTGGCGGCCGGGAATTTGCCCCCCGTATTCTTAGCGAGGATCGTCAGATTAGCCGGGCGAACCGTGAGAACCTGGCCCAAGGGACCGTTCCCCTTGCCGTCCGTGCCGTGACATGAGGCGCAGTTGTTGTAGAAGAGGTCACTTCCCGATTCCGCGGTCGCTGGTGGGGCTTGTCCCGCCGCGACTACAGTCCCTACAAAGGTCATTGCGATTAGCACCAGCGGGAGAGAGGCTCCCATTGTGACTGCCTTGGATCCCATGAACGTGTCCTCCAGCTTGAAAGCGCGTGGTGGTGTCCGAACCCGGCGAACCACAGGACCAGTCTCTTCATACCAAGCTTAGCTGCTAGGAACCTCTTTCTCAATCTCGACGCACGGAGGGCGAGCGCGTCGCGTTCAGTTCTTCGATCTTGATACAACCTCCTCGTCTACGCAGTGCCGATCGGAAGCCGGATGATGACGGTCGTTCCACCGCTTGGTGGGCAGTGGATGGCGATCTGGCCGTTGTGGGCTTCGATCAACCGCTTGACGGTGGGCAGACCGAGGCCGGACCCTCGCGTCTTCGTGGTGAAGAAGGGCGTGAAGATCTTGTCGCGGACGTCAGGCGGAATGCCGGGCCCGGCGTCCGCGAACGCGATCTGGCACGTCGAGTCGGCCGGCTCCACGGCCACGCGAATTTTGCCCTTGCCGTGCATCGCGTGAGCGCTGTTGATCAGCAGATTCTGGAACACGACCCTCATCATGTCTGCATCGGCCGACACAGGTGGCGCCGTGCCTTCGACCTCGATCTCCATCTCACGCAGAGCAGGGTCGGTGCTGAGCAGATTGGCTGTCGTTCTCACGAGTGGCACGAGATCAACGAGCGCAGGCCTCGGCTTCGGTGGTCGCGCGAAGAGCAGTAGATCCTTCATCATCTGATCGAGCGCATCGATGCGCGTGACGATCTCCTTGAGGATCTGCGTATTCGCACCCTCCTGCACCATGCGGCCGCCGAACACCTGGATGGCGCCGCGAATGCCGGCGAGCGGGTTCTTGATTTCGTGCGCGATGACGGCCGCCATTTCCCCCAGTCTCGCTAGCGATTCCTGCTCCCGCAGCTGTTGTTCCAGCTGGACCCGGCTGCTGAGGTCGTGGACAATGCCCGTGAACTTTCGTTCGCCGTCAATCGTGAGTTCGCCCACCGATAAGTGCAGCGGGAAAGTCGTCCCGTCCTTGCGCCGACCCGGCACCTCCCGGCCACTGCCGATGATCTTGGCTCGGCCGGTCGCCAGATAGCGTGATAGGTACGTGTCGTGCTCCTCGCGGTAGGGCGACGGCATGAGCATGTCCACGTTGCAGCCGAGTACCTCGTCGATCGTGTAGTCGAACAGCCGCTCCGCGGCGTGATTGAACGCTTCAATCCGGCCACGGGCATCGCGGCAGTGCCGGGTCCTCCCCACTCCTCAGACGGCATCGAGGCGCCGTCGGATGAGTGGCGGTGATGGATCGCTCCTTGCGTTTGTCACGGAGGCTGACGCAACTGCGGCAATTCGCCATGTGGAGTCACGATGATTTCGATTTCGCACATCCTCTGCCCGATTGATTACTCGGAGATCTCGCATCACGCACTGGCGCAGGCGGCCGCGATCGCACGATGGTACGAGGCGCGTCTCACGGTGCTGTATGTTTTTCCCAACCTGCCGACTATGGATGCGCCGTTGCTTCTAAATGAGGGTGATCGCGAACGCCTGATGAGTCAGATGCGGGAGTTTGCCTCGGGCGTCCCATCCACTGTGGCCTTGGACTTCCGTCTGCAGGAAGCGGGATTCGTGCACGAAGAGATCGTCAAGCAGATCGAGGCCACCCAAGCGGACGTGCTCGTGCTCGGAACACACGGCCGCTCGGGATTCCAGCGGTTATTCCTGGGGTCGGTGAGCGAGAAAGTGATTCGAAAGGTGACGTGTCCCACGGTGATCGTGCCGCCACGAGCCCCGGACGCGGCTGTGGACGCGCCCGTGCAATTTCACCGTATCCTCTGTCCGGTCGATTTTTCCGAGAGCTCCCTCGACGCGCTCACCTACGCCATTAACTTCGCAGAGGAAGCCGATGCCCGGCTGACGCTGCTGCACGTCATCGAACTCCCACAGGCGTTGAGCGAGGAGCCGACGGCTATCGACGTCGATATGCCTCGCATCCGCGAGGAGGCGGTCGCCAGGGCACGCCAACGCCTGAACGGCCTGATTCCCGAACAGGCGAGCACGTATTGCACCCCGGAAGTCACCGTCGTCGAAGGTCGGGCCTATCGAGAGATACTCCGTCAAGCCATGGAGGGTCGCTCGGACTTGATTGTGATGGGCGTCCACGGGCGAGGAGCACTGGATCTGCTCGTATTCGGCTCGACCACGCATCACGTCATTCGTGCGTCGACGTGCCCGGTCCTCATTATCAGGCGCGGCTGATCTCTCTCCGATCGTTGTGATCCTGAACGCGCGGCGAGCGCCTGCCGTGGACGCGAGCGCGAGTGACATCTGAGTCGGCGCCGTTCCTTCTGGACATGGTGGTGGGCTTCGGCCGCCGATGCACAATGTCGATTAGCCATCCCGGCGTCTCGTGGCTGCAGGTGCTGCACTGCAGAAAGATGCGGTTGTCGGCGACGCGCAACAAGTAGTCGTGACCACCAAGGCGGCAGAAACTTTCGTGCACCCGTGTGGCAAGCGTCCGCAGTACGGTCGTGGACTCATGACGGTGGGGAGCGGCACTGCGTGCACGTGCATCGTCGCCAAATTCTTCGAGCGCTCGCGCTACTGACAGCGAGAAAGCCATGTTCGGTCATGTTCGGTCTCCTGTCTCACGCGGCATCAGACTGATGCGTCTTGATATCGGCCCTCTGCCGGCGTGCGAAGTCCTCGAGCCGTCGACGTGCGACGTCGAACGCGTCGTGGATCGCCACAACGACATCTTTGTGGCCCAGCTTCATGGCTGCAGCTCTCTGAACGCTCTCTGTCAATGAACATTTCCCCGTAAAGTGCCGCGTCGTCTGTTGGTTCACGATGATGTCCTCACCGGGTACGGCGAGTTCGATGCGAATATGGACAGGTCGTCCCCTTGATCGATGTGGATGCGGAAACTGAATCAGCACTCGGCATCCCACATTGCATCGTAGAAGGTCTCGAGCCATGCCGCGCGTGTGTGCACCTCACGTTCGAGAGAGAGAGAGAGATGACCGCCATGTTGCGGAAGATGATCTGGAGTGGTCGTGTCATTGCTGTCCCCCGTTGGATCAACCGCCATCGTTGATGGTGACAATCCACGTGCCGCGGAGACGTTCCGGAAACTGCGATGTCTGGAACTCGCCTCGCCATCAGCGATGTCGACTCCCGCGTGATTTTTCACCCTGTCGTGTAGATTCCCTTGCCGCTTCACACGGTGGGTTCGACTCGCGCGCAGGCGATGCTGCCCCACCGCGGCATGGTCGTTGCTCCTTCCCGTGGCATGGCCAGACTGCTCTCAGCGACCGCGTCGATGAATTGCCCGCTCTGCGGGCACAGGGTCGCGCCGACCGCGGATAGCACCTGGGTGATCGCGTGGTACGACTGCCCACATTGCGGCCACGATTGGTCGGCACGCATTCGCAACGGTCTGCCCGACATGCCGCTGGCAGGCGATGCTTGCCTGGGCTCGTTGCCACACATGGAGAGGCCTTGACACCGACGCGCCCACGCGGCGACGACCGCGCCGGCGTGCCAAAGAGCCAGCGAGCGTCCCGGTCGTCTCCAATGGAGTGAGACTACCGCGCTGGCGGCGCAGTATCCGCGCCGCGCCTGATCAAACAAGTCAAGCCAGGCTAACGAACGAGGCGCTCCGAAACGGAATCCAAGGCACCGTTGTGCTGGAAGCGATCGTCACCGGTGACGGATGGCCGTCGCAGATCCGAGTCGTCCGGTCTCTGGACCGCGGCGGCCTCGATGAGAAAGTCATGGCGGCAGTTGCCCAATGGCGATTTGAGCCTGGCCGTCTGGCGGGCGCGCCGGTCGATGTGCTCGTCACGATCATGGTCGACTTCTGAATTCGGTGAAAGCTGCGAAGCATTGCAACGTCCCGTTTACACAAATTTGGGTTTCCACGGCGCGGTCTCGGCAAGGCGCTTGATCGTCTTCAACATCCTGCGACTCATGACGAAGCCAACGGGATCGATCAGATAGGGCCCGAATCCAAGCTTTGCCAAGATCCCTTTGCCAACCGCATGACGGCCCCGCTCGATGAGCCGCGTCACACCATCTTCAGTCTGATGCAGATAGAAGCCCCAGGTGGCTTGTGAGCCGTTGCTGTCTGGCGGCCCGCCAAGAACGAGGGCACGTCCTGGGTCGAGAATCGATACACTCGGCCCGAACCCGTTGGCGTGCATTCGGATCGTGTCTCCGGCCCGGAGCTGCTGGAGCTCGCGGCGGAGTTCCAGCACATTGTGGATGTCGCAGCCGACGAGATTCTCGAGGACCTCATAGCTGTAGAAACCGCCGCGGCCCTGGCCGATCTGGAGGAGCCACGGCCAGACAGCCGCACGTGGGGCCAGAATCCTGATGGTGTGCGTGTACGTCCACGCCGGCGTCTGTACGATTTCGTCGCCTGGGAGCGGCTCCTTAACTTCGTCGGTGGTCGCATTCCATCGTGTGCGCCACTGGTGAAGAAGCGGCCCGAGCGTCAGGTTGAGCGCGATCAGGACTCCGCCGACGACAGCGTCGAAATACTTGCTCATTGTCGTGCTCCTCCGAGACACCGCAGGCAGTCGCCAACCGCTCTGTGACGGTCGTTGCCTGACAACCGGCGGTTGTGTGAGGTCAGGGCAATGTACGTACCTCGGAGAGACTGGCTTCGTGTGAGTTGGGTCAGAGCAGCCCTCATTGCGCGACCTGCCTCACGGCGAAGTTTTAGGTGAGGACTGCGAGAAAAATCGCAGCTTTTCCTAACGCTCTTTAGGAGAACGTTTTCCTCTCGAGCCTGGTCGTCATCACGGCGCAGTTGACTGGACAGGCGAGTACTGATGCGAACGCGCTGGCGAGGGTTCGTATTACGGCGGCCGTGCTGGCTAATGGTGCACCGCTGTCACCGGGCACCTACGATGTTCGACTTTGGATCAACCTCCAACGCCGGCTCCCGGTCAATCCTTTGAGGCCGACAATGAGTGGAGTTCGTCGCGAACGGGCGGCAGCCCGTGGTTTCTCCTGCTGCTGAGGCGTGGTTTCCCGCACAATCATCACGGGGCACGGTGCGTTTCTGACAACGCACTCTGCAACGCTGCCAAGAAGCGCATGGGACAAGCCGGTGCGTCCGTGTGTCCCCATGACGATCAGATCAAATCTCTCGGTCGGCGCATAGCCTGCGATGCTGTCTGCCGGCCTGCCGGTAAGGACCGTCGTTAATACCGTGGTTTTCAGTCGGACGCCCCTGCTGAATGCGGCTGCTTTCTCATATGGCTTCGCCGGTTCGACCAGCAGCTCGTTGTGGACTCGAGCGATGCACCGGCGCGCTGCAGAGGGCATTCGCGATCGATGATGTGACGGCGATCAAGATCGTAGAGGCGATGCTCATCAAGAGCCGCGCAAGTCTTCAGCTCGCCTGACCCCTCCTCTTGTCGTTCGTCGGCCAGGCAACCGTTCTCCGGCACACGAATTCGATCTGGTGGGCTTAGCCGCTACTGGCGAAGGGGCGATGGAAATACTTCGCGAACCGGTGGGGAAAGTTCGCATTGGGCTCTCGTCGCTCGTCGACCGATGCCTGACCGCCGTGTCGCTTCAGCGCTTACACCGGCGGCACAGCCATTGCTCCTGTGGCCGCCGTGCCGATCCAATGCGAGGAGTCCGCCATGCATTCGATGCCCGCAAGCCGCGCAACGTCTTCAAGATCGCCTGTCGAGCACGAGCTCTGCGCACGAGTGTGGGCGGAATTTCGCGAGATGCCGGGACTCAACTTGACGCTCGCGCAGGCGGCACGCCTGTTCAGCCTGGACCGCGCTCGGTGCGCACGCGTGCTCGACGCCCTCGTCGTCAGTGGCGTCCTGGCAACTGATGGAGTTGGCTTTGCGCGAGCTGACTCCGGTCGTCGTTGTGCCTGAGAGCCGTTCCTGAAACACGCCCGTTTCTCTGACATCGATCGCGGCGCGGCGTTGATGTTCGTTTCGGTCTTACGAACCGCACGTTGTGCCGCGCTGGGATCCATAGAGACCCATCAGAGGCGCTGATCGAACGCGCAGATGGTCCGATCTGTGCTTCGGCGCCGTGTTCTTTCGGGAACAGGGAGGCGAAGGATGTCGATGATCGCTGTTTCCGTGTTCGGTGATCATCGGAGTCGTCATGGGATTTGCGACATCAATCGTGTGTCTGCGGTGATTCTCTGACCAACTACATCGACCGATCCAATCGCGAACTCCGGAAGCGCGTGCGCGGAATGTCGCCGGCCGCGACCGCATTGCTCGAGCGGTAGCTGAAGGCGTGAGCGACATCGTGAGAATCTGCCGGAAGATAAACCGGTCAGTTGATTCCTCCACGGACCGAGATTCTCAGCGATACAAGACGTAGGTGAAACGGCCACGCAGCCAGGCTTCTCCGGTGACGTCATCGTGGCGGCTGTCGACGTGCTCGTCGAGCACGTGTGCGTAGCGACCACTCAGTCGATTGATCTCTTGCGTGAATCGCTCGCGGGTGTTCGCGACGAGGTCGCGGTAGCAGCGATCCCACAGCTCGTCTCGGTACGCGAGCGACCCCAGCACCCGCCCACTCGTTGCCTCGAGGACGTGTTCGCCCATGATGTCGGCGTTGAGCGGGGGAAGTTCTCGTTGCCAATAAACCCGTTGGTAGTCCGCTGACGTCATCGGCGTCGCAGGGTCCGCCGTCGTGGTCGGTGCGGTCATGGCCTCTCCTTGCACGGCGACGCCTGCACGAACCCCTCTCCGGCGAGTGGGAGATCAGGGAGCCCGTTGCGAATACGAGCGGACCAGTCGTGACTGCATCGAGGGCAGGTGTACCACGCGACGACCCATGTGCTGTCTGGTGCCGGCGCGACCGGTCGACCGCAGAACGGGCATTCCATGGAGGCGGTAGCGAAAAGTGCGTCGGACATATCTGACTACTGCGCAACGATCGTGCCGCCGCGAACTGCCGCCGTTCGGCCTTCGAGGCAGCATCGTGCTCGTGTGGCTGCGAAATAGTCACGGTCGATGCGAAGGATGACGTCCCTAGAGAATCCCCCCGAATCGGCACTGGCGCCCCATCTGGCGGCAAGGGCGAGGATGCTGGACTTCCGCGTCGCCGGCAAGCCGGCAACCGAAATTCTGCGCGGGGCGCGGCGAACGCAGACCTCATCGTCATCGATTTGCATGGGCAATGTAGGTCTGCAGAAGATGTTCTTGGGATCGACCACAGAGCGCGTCCTGCGCGAAACGACTGTGGCTGTGTTGGTCACGCGAGATCGATCCACCAGGCGTCAGAACAGAAAACGTTGTGTCGAGCGGCGCGCGATTTCGAAGAGGTCGTCCGCATTGCAGACACCCGTGGGCCAATCTCATCGTGATGGGCTTCACTCCGGTGGCACGCTCGGCCAGCGATGGGAACCGTGCCATACCGGGTGCTGTGTTCCACGAAGGCGCTGGTGGTTGCCTTGCCGCGCGCGCGGGCGCCTGATGCCGGTAGTCGAATTCATCAGGAGATGGGTGATTCAGATCGCGTCGAGAGGAGACCGCTCGACGGTAACGGAATCGACGAAGGACGTCGTTATCCGCTGGTTCATGTGCCGGAACTCGACTCTGAGTCCGACGCCGATCCATCCCGGCTTCAGCATGCTACCGCCGCCGGTCGCTCCAACGAGTTGCGCTTTCGCCGGCACGGGGAACCAATCACCACCGCTGACGAGCATGCGTTGGGTCTCGGGTTCGACCATCACGAGGCGATAACAGGAGTGGCGGGTGCGCACGATCACGACTGTCCCCGGCGCGAGCTCCCGAACGTCCACGCCCTTCTCCTCGCCGAGTAGCGAGGCGAAGCCGTCAAGGGTCCGCCCGGTGCCGATCAGGTGCACACGCGCGGGCATCCCGTGTTCTTCCAGTCGGTCTTGTCGCTCCAAAATTGTCGTCGTCATGATGTCCTCGAGCAGAAGCAGTGCAAGCACCTTGCCCGATAATCACAGCAAGTTACGGGGGACTTGTCCGACCCAGTGCGAGGTTTGCCGCTATGCCTGGGGGAAACTTCGCGCCGGGACCTGGGTGGTCAGGGCAGCCAGGTGTGCAGCGTTTGAACGTAGAGTCCGCGCCGGCCTTCACCAGGTCGACACCATCCCGCTCGTGACGAGCGGACCGCTTTGTGCGGTGCAACCGCGCGAGATCCCACGGCGACATGCCTCAAGAACACGGCGGAGACGCGCGCACGTCAGCGCGCTAGTTCAGACGATGATCCGCACGCTCCCAGTAGCGGCAGTTCTCGCAGCGGGCCTCGTCGACGCCCACGCGCGTACCGGTGCGAACGCATACCCAGACCCACTCCGGCTGCTGTTCCTCGTCAACATCGGTCAGCCGCACGTCCGGCTGGCTCCAGTGGCATTCCCACACGGTCTGCAACGTGGCGACAGCGGTCTTGGCCATAGTCTTACTCCTGTTTGGGCCGTCCGTTGTGCAAGGCTGCGACCACAACTCGATCGGCGACCGTCGATCGAGATTGCCTCGGTGATGGTCAGGCGACTGCGGTCGCGGTCGCTGCGCGAACCTCACACCGCACTTTCCCGGTTTCCCTCACCGTCAGCACCGGGCACGGTGCCGCGCGGATGACGCGCTCGGCCACGCTTCCCATCAGCAGGTGGTGAACGCCGCCACGGCCGCGCGTCCCCATCACGATGAGGTCGATGTCGTTCGCCGCTGCATAGTTAACGATGTCCCGCGACGGAGTGCCGAACATGACCACCTGAGTGCTTCGAAAGAATGCCTGCTCGTCCGGAGTGAGTTGCGTATCCAGCAGACTCTGTGCTCCTTTAAGCCACGACTCTGTGATTCCAGCGGGTGGCGCCGCATAGACGTCCGTCGCATACGCTGCGGCGGTAAAGGGATCTTCGAGCACATGTAGGAGGTGCAGCGATGCGCCAGACGCCGCCGCCATCCTCGTGGCCAGCGCTAGGGCTGCGTGGGATGGGGCACTGAAATCAGTTGGCACCAGGATTCGCGTGAAGTTGCGGGTCATGACCCCTCCTCATCCAGGTTGTGAGCACACCCCGTGCCGGCGGTGACAGGGTGCCATCAACAAAGTCACGGTCGCTCGTCTCCGTGAAGATGGGGATATTCAGCAGTGGCGCGAGAAATTTCCCATCGCGATCGGGTCGGATGATCACGCCTGGCTCAAATCAACTGAATACGTGGCCCCAAGTCGGCACCGGGCTTGAAGGAGAGGTGTTCATGATTCGAATTGCATTGGCCACTCTCGTTACCGTCCTCGCCGTGAGCGCTCTGTCCGCCCAAAATTCTGATGTGAGAAGTGCGGAGACCGGGCGTAGTTCCCAGACGCCGACACTCGCCGTCGAGTCGTTGACGGGACGAGACTCGTTTGATCGCTACTGCGCGTCGTGCCACGGAGTGGACGGGAGAGGCGGCGGGCCGGTCGCGTCCGTGCTCAAGACCCGTCCGCCGGACCTGACGACGCTGGCGCGTCGCGAGGGCGGGACGTTCCCGCGAGAGCGCGTCGCCGCCTTCGTGGAGGGAACGGAGCGGTTGTCACTGACGCACGGCACCGGCGACATGCCGGTCTGGGGGAGGACGTTGCGCAGTCTCGACTCGTCAGACGCCCGAATCAAAGTGCGGTTGGCCAATCTCGTGGCCTACGTCGAGTCGTTGCAGCTCGCCGTCGAACAGGCGGCACCCGCCCGGACCGTCGCGCCGATGAGCGGCGCGCAGCTCTTTCGAACCCATTGCGCGAGTTGTCACGGCGAGAATGCCGCGGGAGGCGGACCGATCAGTGTGCAGCTGCGGAACGCCGTACCGGATCTGACGACGTTCAGCGCGCGCAATGGCGGCATGTTCCCGGCGGAGCGCGTGCGGCAGATGATCGAAGGCCGCGGCCCCGCGGCTCACGGCGATCGCTCGATGCCGGTCTGGGGCGATGTGTTCCGCCAGCAGAACTCCGACGCCGACGCGGCGATGCGGATCGACTCGATCGTCACCTTTCTCCGGTCGATCCAGCAGCGGTCGGCGGAGTAGTTCTGCACGTAAAGCCTTGCGAGAGTGGGAAAAGAGGCGGTTATGAACACCATGAAAGCGGTGGTCTTCCATGGCGTCAACGCTCCGTGACACTGTGAGTGCACACCGTTCAGACAGTAGAAAGCAGTTCCCGCACGGCGTGATTGCGCCCACGGGCAAATCTAGCGGTGGTGCCTGACGAACTCACGGACGAACAGGTCCTCATGCTTCCCGATATTGCATCGACGGGCATCTCGGGTGCCGAAAGCGGCAACGTCCGAACGGGTGACAGCGTCCCGATCTTCGCGCAGGGCCCCATTGGACTGTGTGCCACGTTGGGTGCGAAGCTCCGAGGCGCCGGGTTGATCATTGCGGTCGATCCACTCAAGGAAACGCCGTGAGATGGCACGCGAGTTCGGCGCCTCGATCGCAATTGATCCAACCGCCGTTGATGTCGTCGCAGACATCAAACGACTGACTGAAGGGCGAGGGGCGGACGTCGCGATCGAGGCGTTGGGACGGCAGGACACGTTTGAAGCTGCGCTACGGTCGTTGCGACCGGGAGGCACACTATCAAGTCTCGGCGTCTATTCGGGCAAGCTCGTCGCGCCGTACGAGGCTGTCCATGCAGGCTTGGGCGATCAGCGCATCGTCACGACGTTGTGCCCTGGCGGAAAGGAGCGCATGCGGCGACTCCTATCAATGGTCCAGAACGACCGCATTGATCTAACACCGCTGATCACCCATCACTTCTTTGGGGTCGAAGCACTGCCCGAGGCGTTCGACCTCTTCCGTCGTCAAGCCGACGGCGCAATGAAAGTGGCGATCCATCCGGCCGGAGTCGCGAAGAGCGATAGTTTAATGCGCGAAACTGCTGGTGTTGAGCGCTGACGGAAACCGAGGCGTGAGGGAGAATCGTGATGCCTGCTGTCAAGAAGCTCCTCGACCCATCAACTTCAGCGACCGTAATGTCCGAAAATTCAAGCGTGGCATGCTGAACTACTGGTACCGAGCCTTTTAGGCGTCCAAAAACGACTGCGACTGAGTTGTTGGACATTCCGGGATCGACCTGCTGGGGGTTTTTCGGCGTCGACCGGCGAAATTGCGCAGGTCGCCCCCTGGTAACCGGCGAGCGCCCCCAAAGCCGAGGATTTCTGCCCGCTCCCGGCGTTTGTCCAGGCTGGCGCAGCTCTTGCCTTTCAGGTCGGCGAGCATCACATGTTTCGAGCAGCTCTCTTTTCGATCGTGCTGACGATGGCAGTTGGGCAGGACGCCGCCCTGCTGTGCAAGGCTTGGTGCTATCTGCCCCAGGATTTGGCTCTAGGGTGCCAGCATCAAGACGCGACGACGTCCCCGACCATGAACGCCGACGACAACTGCCGCAACCTCGCGGTCGGCGCGATCGCATTTGTCCGCGAGGACGCTCGGCGTGGGGCCACTGCCCCCGACACCCAGAACGCCCTCGTGATTCCCCGGTTCCGATTCGCTCCCGCGCTCTCTGACTCGCGCTCCGGCTATGAGTCGGGGTCGCAGTTGCAGCTCAAAGCACAGCCTCGCGTCACCGCACTCCGAATCTAGGTCCCGGCGCCGCAATCGGTCGTCGAGGCCCCGCGCTCGCGGCCGTTCAAACGACGCACGTGATGTCCTGCGCGCGCAACGCGCAGGCAAGAGACGACACAGATTCGGGTGACTTCGGTCACAGAGAGGTTGGTTCGTCATGAGAACTATCCATTTCCGTTCACTGTCCCTGACTGCGGTCGCGGTTTTGACGCTCGCCGGAAGCGTCTCCGCTCAAGACAAGACTCCGGCGCTCCTGAACACACTCGAGGTGCAACAACTCGTCAAGCGAGCCGAGTCGGGCGACAACGCGCGCCTTGCGGCACACTTCACCGCTCTCGCCGAGCGTTACACAGCCGAAGCCAAGCGCCACACATCAATGGCGCAAAGCTTCGTTGGCAACCCAAGCCGCAATCTCGGGACTGGCATGAGTGTGCACTGCAAGCGCCTCGCGGATCTCAACACGCAGTCGGCCACCGAGGTGCGTGAGCTCGCCACGTACCACCAGAAACTGGCCACTGGTGCCACAGCGGCTCCGCCGGCTGGAGGCGCTCGCTTCGAAGGAGGCGCGGGAGCGCCAGTGCCCACTGATCAGGAACTCAAGGCGATGGCGGCCAAGGCCGGCACACCTGCCGATCACCGCGCGCTCGAGGAGTACTTCCTGACCTTGGCAAAGCGCTACACGGCAGACGCTAATGAGCACATGGCGACGGCGAATACCTATCGGGGTACGCGGATCGCCCAGGCGGCGGTGCATTGCGACCAATTGGTCAAGCTGTCGCGGGACGAGGCCAAGGAAGCCACTGAGGCTGCGGCGATGCACAAGCAGCTTGCCAGCGTGGCCCGGTGAGCATCGACATCATGGTCCGGGCCGGCGCTGCGTCGCCGGCCCGGACGGAGCTAGATGAGTATGCGGTGATCGTCATGAGCACAATGCTCGAATGCCGAATGGTTGCCACAGCCACGGCGCTGGCCGGCGATTTGACTCTCCTGTCCTGGTCGACCATCCTTGAGACTGTGTTGACCCTTGCTCGGCGGCTCCGCGCATTCGGGCTGATTCTGGCACTGGCAGCCGGTAACGGAGCTGCCTGCGCAGGATGGGCGTTAACGCCAGAGGCTCGGATGTCCTGTTGCACCGAGAGCGGCAACTGTCCGATGCACAAGGAGCACGCGCATCACTCGGGAGGAACGAGCCTCGTTACCCAGGCTCAGGTCGACAGTTGTTGCGCCTCCTCTGAGAGTCACGACTCGAATCAATCAAGCCCGACGTCGATCGTGGTGATTTCCGGCGCAGTCCTCGGCCCAGGCGTCGTCGTCCCTGAGACGGCTCCCGCACTCGTGTTGAGCGATGCGTGGCGAACAGCAGCTCTCATTCCGCTCGCGCCCGTCCCCAAGCACGTTCTGCTCTCCGTCTTTCTCGTCTAGCCATCGACAGTCGTCGTGTGTCTGCCCGGGCCTTTGGTCTGGGTTTTGACGGCGCGCGCTCGTACACGAGCGCCAAGATGAGTGTTGTGGCTCCCGCCTTCGCCAGGCGCGGCTACGGCGAGGCAAGCATGATCAACAAACTTCTCGAACTCTCGCTCAGGAACCGAGTTCTGGTCGTCGCGGCGTACATCGGCCTCGGCTTGTGGGGCTGGTGGGCAGTATCTGCCACGCCGATCGACGCGATTCCCGATCTCTCTGACAACCAGGTCATCGTCTTCACCGACTGGCCAGGACACAGCCCGCAGGAAGTCGAGGACCAAGTCACCTATCCGCTCACGGTGAACCTGCAAGGTCTGGCCGGCGTCCGCGTCGTCCGCTCGCAGTCGGCCTTCGGGTTCTCAATGATCTACGTCATCTTTGAGGACAAGATCGAACTCTATTTTGCGCGCACGCGGGTGCTCGAGCGCATGAGCCTCGTGGCGAAGAGCCTGCCTCAAGGCGTGACGCCGACGCTTGGGCCCGATGCGACGGGCGTAGGCCACGTGTTCTGGTACACGGTCGAGAGTCCGACACATTCCCTGCGCGAATTGCGGAGCGTGCAGGACTGGTTCATCCGCTATCAGCTCAACTCCGTGCCGGGTGTCGCCGAAGTCGCCTCCGTCGGCGGAAATGTTCAGCAGTATCAGATCGATGTCGATCCGAACCGCCTCCGCGCATACAACCTGCCTCTGAGTGCCGTCGTCGCCGCCGTCCGCGATAGCAATGTCAATGTGGGCGGTAACGTCCTCGACGCGAACGGCGCGTGGTTGATCGTGCGCGGTGTGGGCCTGATCGCGTCCGTCGACGACATCAGGAAGATCGTCGTCGGTGCCTCGAACGGCGTGCCGGTGTACGTCGAGCAGGTTGCCGACGTCCAGATTGGGAATGCCTTTCGAGTTGCGGCGCTCGTCAAGGGAACTCGAGAGGCCGTCGGGGGGGTTGTCGTGGCGCGCACCGGCGTCAACACCAAGCAGGTAATCGACGCAGTCAAAGCCCGCATCGCTCAGATCCAGCCCGGTCTCCCCTCAGGGGTGACGATCGTCTCCTTCTACGACCGCTCCGATCTGATCGAGCAGGCGGTGGACACGCTTCGGCATGCGCTCCTTGAAGAGATCGCACTCGTGACGCTGGCGCACATCGTCTTCCTGATGCACGTGCGCTCGATTCTGATCGTGACGATTCCACTTCCTCTCGCGGTACTCGTTGCCTTCCTTGGCATGTATTACGCCGGCATCTCCTCGAACATCATGAGCCTGGCGGGCATCGCGATCGCCATTGGCGTGCTTGTCGATGCAGGAATTGTCGTTACGGAGAACGCCTTTCGGTACCTCGAACAACGAAAGGTCGACCCACGAGACCGAAGACGCGTGTGGGAGACCGTCCTGGAATCCACGCAGCTTGTGGGCAGGCCCGTCTTCTTCTCGATGGCCATCATCCTGCTTGCTTTCGTGCCTGTGTTTGCCCTGACCGGACAGGAGGGCAAATTGTTTCACCCTCTGGCGTTCACCAAGACGTTTGCGGTGCTCGCCGCGACCGTCATTGCCGTCACGCTCGTTCCCGTGCTCTGCACGCTGCTCCTTGGCGGCACGTTCCACGCAGAAGAAGCGAATCCGGTCATGCGTGGACTTCGTCGCCTGTACCAGCCGGCTTTGGAAGCGGCGCTGGCGCATCGTGTGTTGACTGTCGCGATCGCGGGTGCGCTGTTTGTAGGAGCCCTAACCGTCGCGCGTGGCATCGGCAGCGAGTTCATGCCGCCTCTGAACGAGGGTGACCTGATGTTTATGCCGATTGCGGACCCGAGCATCTCGCTCGAGGAAAACACCAGAATCGCCGCAAAACAGAACGAGGCGCTGATGGCATTCCCCGAGGTGGCGCATGTGGTGGCGAAGGTCGCACGCGCAGACACGTCCACGGATCCGGCGCCGCTGAACATGACCGAGACCGTAGTCCATCTCAAGCCGCGCGACCAATGGCGTGAGGGCATGACGCTCGATCGTCTTCGGGCGGAGATGGCTCGTGCCGTTCGATTGCCAGGCGTCTCGACGATCTGGACGATGCCGATCATCAACCGAATCGACATGCTCACGACCGGTATCAGGTCCGAGGTCGGTGTGAAAGTGTTTGGGACCGATCTCCGAGTGCTCGAGGAATCAGCCCGGCACATCGCGGAGGTTGTGCAGCGCGTTCCGGGCGCGAGCAATGTGTATCCGGAGCAGGTCACGAGCGGCCAATACCTCAACATCGAAGTGGATCGGTCCGCAGCGGCTCGATACGGCATCGGCGTCGGCGACATTCAGCAGGTCATTGAGACCGCGGTGGGCGAAACCGTGCTGACGATGACGATCGAGGGACGGGAGCGCTTCCCAGTTCGCGTCCGGTACGCGCCTCAGTACCGCGCGGATCCGGAGGCATTGGGACGGGTGCTGGTCGTCTCTCCTCAGGGCACCCAGATTCCTCTTGGCCAGCTCGCCCGCATCAAGCATGCGAGCGGGCCGGCCATGATCTCGTCGGAGAACGGTCTGCTCTTGGCTACGGTGCTCGTGAACGTTCAGGGGCGCGACGTTGGTGGATTCGTTCAGGAGGCGCGGCAGACGGTCGCACGTGAAGTGTCGCTACCCACCGGCTACTACGTCGAGTGGAGCGGGCGGTGGCAGAACCAGGAGCACGCACGTCAACAGCTCCAGGTCGTGCTCCCGATCGTGCTGCTGATCATCTTTGTGCTGCTGTATTTCACCTACCACTCCGCCATCGAGGCTGCGCACGTCCTACTGGCCGTCCCCTTTGCCCTCACCGGCGGCGTCTATCTGCTCTGGCTGCTCGGCTACAACTTCTCCGTAGCTGTGTGGGTGGGCTTCATCGCGTTGTTCGGAACGGCTGTCCAGACCGGCGTGGTGATGGTCATCTACCTGGAGGAAGCCGTCGCCCGGAAGCGGCAGCAGTTGAGCGGCGCGTTGACGCGTGCGGATCTGCGCGATGCCGTCGTCGAAGGCGCGCTCTTGCGTCTGCGTCCGAAGGTGATGACCGTCAGCACTGTCGTTGCGGGTCTGCTGCCGATCATGTGGAGCACGCGCGTCGGCGCCGAGGTGATGAAGCCGCTCGCCACTCCCGTGTTGGGCGGGATGATCTCGTCGCTCGTCCACGTGCTCATCGTCACCCCAGTCATCTTCTTTTGGCTCCAGGAGCGGCGATTGGGTCTCCAACTCCAACCGCTTCCTGTGTCTCCACGTCCCGCCGTCCGGTGGCGTCTGGTACTTGTCGCACTGGGCCTCATGGCGCTCTTGGTCGGAACGCTCGTGATGTGGCGAGGTTTCCGCGGTAACAGCGATCAATCTCGCGCGGCCGACAGCAGTGCCCCGGTTGTGCAGCGCGTGCAGTCCGGCGGTCTGCAGATTGTGCTGATGTCGCCGACCGGCACGCTTCGCATGGGGCGCAACACCTTCACGATCGAGTTCCGGACGGCTGCGGGTGCACTCGTTGACGTGGGCAAGGTCAGCGCGAGCGCCAACATGTCGATGCCGGGAATGGTCATGTCCAGCGGGCTCCAATTGACGCCGACAGGTGTGGTTGGGCGCTATCTGGCCACCGCCGAGTTCGGCATGGCAGGCGCCTGGCCGATGGCCCTTCAGTGGGACGGGCCTGCCGGACGCGGATCGGTCAATTTCGAGGGGATGGTGCAATGACGACGCGAGTCATCCTTTTCACTCTGGCGGGCTGGATTGGTCTCGGAGTCGCGCTTCACGCGCAAACCAGCCAGCCTGGCAGCCTTGCGTCGAGATACGTGGATCCCGTTTTGGGCATGAACCTCCAGGACGCGATCGTTCGCGCGCTCGAGCACGAACCCGAACTTCGTTCCGCTCGCACCGGTGTGGACGTCGCGCGAGGTATGCGCCAGCAGGCCGAGCTGCAGCCGAATCCGATGGTCTCGTTCTCGCAGCAGGAGGAACCATCGGGCCCGGATCGCCAAACACGCGTCGAGCTGTCCTGGCCGCTGGACCTCTTCCGGAAGGCCGGTCGTGTCGGTGTCGCTGACCGAGAGATCGACGCCGCCCGGTTCGTCATCGCGGACCGCGAACGTCTGCTGGCCGCTGACGTGCGCGCGAAATACGGTGACGCGGCCGCAGCTGCCCGCGAGCTCGCCGTGCTCGATGATCTGTTTGCGGCCGCGTCGAAGCAGCACGCGCTGGTCGCGGCTCGCGTCGAACAGGGAGCCACGCCACCTCTCGAACGGGACATGCTGCGTATTGAGTTGCAGCGACTCGAATCGGAGCGATTGCTGCAATCCGGTGCGGTTGAGCGCGCGCTTATCGACCTGAAACGGACCCTCGGCATGGCGGCGGACGTGCCCCTGACGATTCGCGATGACCTCGAACAACTTGTCCGGCAAGAAGCCGGAACTGTGCTCCCAGTGGACAGCGCGCCAACCCAGATGCGGCCGGATGTGGAGGCCGCGCAGGCTCGCGTTCAGGTAGCCGATGCGCAGATCGAGCGAGCCCAGCGCGATGGACGTTTCGACGTGAGTCTGTTCGGCATGTATATGCGCATGGACGCCGGATTTCCTCAACGGGCGTTCGGAAGCGACGGCGGCCTCGAACCAATCAGAGGTGTCTTCCACTATGTGGCCGCCGGCGCGGCAGTGACTGTTCCCCTTCGCGACCGCAACCAGGGTTCGGTGGCCGCCGCGCACGCGCAGCGAGCGGGAGCGTCGGCGCAACTGGAAGCGGCACGGTTGACGGCGCAGGCTGAGGTCGCCGCCGCGCGTGTGCGCGATGAACATGCACGGCAGGCCGTCGCGGTCTACACGTCGGACACCAGAGCATTGGCGAGGCAGAACCTCAACGTGGTGAGTCAGACGTACGAGCTTGGACGCGCAACGGTATTCGACGTGTTAACCGAGCAGCGACGCTACCTGGACGTCGAACGAGCCTTCACCACTGCGTTGCGGGAAGCATATGAGGCGCGACAGGCGCTCAGGCGAGCGCTGGGGGACGTGCGATGAATCCGAATACGAGCCTGAACGTGCGCTGGCCATTACTTGTTGTTGCGGCGGCCCTCCTGCTCGCGACCGGTGCTGGTGTCACGTACTTCATTCTTCGACAGGGAAGTGCTTCTGATGTTCAGGGTGGGCGGGCCGCGACGGCCCCCACACTGCCGTCAGGCCCTGGTTCCGCAATGCCCACGTCGAGGCCGGAGTCCGGCGCCGCGTTGCCAGATGTCGTGGTCACGCTCAATCCGGAAGCGGTGGCGCGCGCCGGGATCACGATTGCAACCGTCGGCACCAGTCGTGCGGCGGCGGGATTGCGATTGCCCGGCGTCGTCGAGCCGAATGCCTATCGCCAGGTGGTGGTGACGCCACTCGTCGCCGGCCGGATTACGCGCGTGGTGGCGGAGTTGGGGCAGCGCGTCCAACGAGGGCAAATGATGGCGCAGGTCTTCAGTCCCGAACTGGCCGAGGCGCATACGCGCTACACCTCGGCGCGGGCCGAACTCGAAGCGCACGAGCGGGAACTCGGCCGGACGGAGAAGCTCGTGGAGATTGGCGCCGCCAGCCGACAGGAGTTGGAGCGCCTTCACGCCGAACACACGGCGCGACGCGCCGATGTACAGAGTGCCCGGTCGCGCCTCGAGTTGCTGGGCGTACCAGAAGCAGCGCTCGACGCGGATTCCGGACAAGAACTGCGCGCCAGCGCTGATATCCCGGCGCCCATCGATGGAGTCGTGACCGAGCGGCTGGCGAACGTGGGTCTCAACGTTGATCTTGCATCCAAGCTGTTCACCGTCGTCGACCTGACGACCGTGTGGGTCGTCGCGGATCTCTACGAGAAGAATTTCTCCCACGTGCGCGTCGGCAGTCCGGCAACTGTGACCACGGCCGCCTATCCGGATCTTCCCTTACAGGGACGGGTCAGTTACATCGATCCTCAGGTGAGCGTCCAGACCCGCACGGCTAAACTACGCGTCGAGGTACCGAACCCGAGGAACGAGCTTCGACTTGGGATGTACGCCGATGTGCAGGTCAGCGGCGTTGAAAGCGCCACGGTGCCGGTCATCCCGCGGAGTGCCGTGCAGACCGTCGGTGATCGCGAGGTGGTATACCTCGTCGATCCAAAACAACCTGGGAGGTTTACCGAACGAGAGGTCCGTCTTGGGCCGACGACCGGTGAAGAGGTTGAAGTCCTCTCAGGCGTGCAGGCCGGTGATTCTGTCGTGACGGGAGGCACCTTCTTCCTCCGGGCCGAACGCGAGCGACTCGGGCTCCGACCGACCGCCGCGCCACCCGTTCAAGGTGCCGCCGGAGACTCGAACGGCGCTGGCCAGGCGGACGTCCAGACCGCAGAGATCACGCTCGGAGAGAAAGGCCGCCGGCGCGGATCACCTTTTGTCGACAGACAAGACCTGCGGCACTGAGGTTGTGGTCCCGTCGCCGATATCAAGCGAGGGCTCCCTTTCGAATGAGCCTGTGGTCATCGAGCTCACGCCCGCGAAGACTGGCGAGATCGCGTTCGCCTGTGGCATGAACATGCTGCACGGCTCCATCGTGATGTCCACACGCCACACATGAGCCTTGCGATCCTGTGAACAGAAGGCAAAATGCTCCGAAGGGGACTCTCGGATCGCGTGTCCTTGCCGAGCGCGAGATGCGTTCGCGATCGAATGCAGTACGCGACGTAGTCTGCAAGCGCTCGGTGCAGCCCAGTCGCGTTCAGCACGATCACATGATCGAGGCACTCGCGCCGGATCGAGCCGATGACTCGCTCCACGTGGGCGTTTTGCCACGGCGATCGCGGCGTCGTTCGTACCTGATGGATGTTTATCCCTTCGAGGGTGGTCGCGACATGCGCAAAGACCGAATCGGGCTCTCCGTGAATCCGAGGCTGCGCCCCACCAAGCTGCGCGCGGATGACCCAGTCCGAAGCACCCTTCTCGGCGGCCTGCTTCTGCGACAGCTCGAGTCGCTGAACAGCCGTGTCAAGGACCGCCTAACGCGTTGGCCCGAGCTCCTGGGACGTGGCCTGCAGGAGGACAAGGCGACCGTTCGCGTAGGTGATGCGACCCGTGACGTCGGTGGTCGCCACGAGTCGAAAAACTGGAGGTGTTCGACCTGTTCCGTCGCCAAGATGACGGCGCAATGAAAGGGGCCCACGTGCGCACGTTTATTGGTGCGCGTGTGCGTGCGTGATCCCCTCGCTCGGAAGGCTCGGCTTGAACTGCTTGTGGCACCCTTCACACGACTCGACCAGCTGCCCATTGGCCGTGACCAGCGCTTCGGCATTCTTCCCGTCGGTGGCCTTGAGCGCAGCCATCCCGGCATCCGATAGCGCGCGAGCCCACTTCTGCCAATCCGGCGATGCCACCCACATGGTGTCGTTGACGCCGGTACCGGCTACCCTCACCAAGGCGCCCGCCGCTGCCAGTTGCGTTGCATGTTCGGCCAGGTTTTCCCACTCCGCATCGGTTTTCGGGGCCTTGCCTTTTTGTTCCACGCTCCACAATTCGTGACCGGCGTGGTCGATGACTGAGACCATCTCTGCGTTGATGCTTACCGGC
>Ga0207645_10000934_pt1 | contig 24226 bp, 14 predicted proteins | sample KBSM53metaG_FD_184331 | JGI IMG/M metagenome (GOLD analysis project Ga0207645, IMG submission 184331) | Miscanthus rhizosphere microbial communities from Kellogg Biological Station, Michigan, USA - KBS M5-3 metaG (SPAdes) (version 2) | ecosystem: Host-associated > Plants > Roots > Rhizosphere >...
GCGTCGCGGAGCGCAGTCAAGCCTGGCGTGCACGTCTGCGCCCCGGCAAGACCGCCAAGGACCATCAGCGGACTCAACTTGAAAAAATACCGCGCCACGATCGTTCCAGCCGCAAGCGGAACGATCGTGACGACGATACCGGCGAAAAAGATCTTCCCGAAGAAAGCGCCGCCGCTGGCATGATACGCCTCCACCGCATGCGGCCCTGCGTGTAGTCCCACCACGGCGATGAAGACGATCAGGCCGATGTCCATCAGCAAGCGTTGCGCTGGCTCTGGTATCGCGCCGAAGACAGGGTAGCGGCTGCGCGCCCATCCGCCAACCAGTCCGATCAGCAGAATGGAGCCCGCTGTTCCGAGACCGAGCACGATCCCTGAGGCGTTGAATTTGAGCAGGCCGAGGAGGATGCCTGCGCACACACCGCCGGCAAGGAACGTGAGATCGGTTTTCGAGAGATCGCGCTCCACGAATCCGATGTGCCGCCCCGCCCGCTCGACATCGTCGGGCGCACCGGCGATTCGAAGGATGTCGCCGCGCTGGAGAACAGTCCACGATTCACGAGGAATGAGTTCAGTACTCCGCTGTACGGACTCGAGATAGACGCCACGAGCGTTGGGGGCCAACGCGAGCTCGCCAATCGTTGTGCCGCTCACGTGCGAGTTGGTCACGACCACCGCCGCCGTCCTCACAGGGACCGCGAGCAGCGCGGCGTCGTCGATTTCTGGTCCGATCTCGTGTTCGGCTTGAAGGAACGCGGCGCGGCGCGCCGACACGACCAGCTCGTCCCCGTGATTGAGCGCAAGCGTGGGATGCAGCTCCAGGACGGCAGCCCCGCGCCTCACGCGCTGCACAGACAGCCGTGCAGCTGCATAGCGGGCCTCGAGCTGGGCCAGCGTGGAGCCCGCGAGTTGGGCATGATCGACTCTGTACGCGCGGATGCCATAGTGGCTAGCCGACGGTACTTCTCCTCCGGCCTTGCCAGCGGACAATTCCTTCTCGAGCTCCCGTGCCTCGCGCTTCAGATCCGCGCTCATGATCTTCGGGCCGAGCCAGGTCAGAAACAGGATCAGACCCAGGTCGCCGAAGCCGTACGTGATCGCGTCTGCCAACGGTGCATTGGCGATCAGGACGGCCCTGACGTCCGCGGGGAGCGGCAACTCGGCGATCGCACTCACGCCGGTGCCGAGCGCGGCAGACTGGGTCATCGCGCCGGACAGCACGCCGACGGCCAGCCCTTCGTCGAAGCCGAATATGGCCGTGACGGCGACGACCGCCGCGAGCCCGCTTGCGGCCACAACAACAGCAAGCGCGATCTGCGGCAGCGCCTCTCTCTTCAGGCTGCCGAAGAACTGTGGGCCAACCGAGTAGCCAATGGAGAACAAGAACAGATAGAAGAACGACCAGCGAAGCATGTCGGGCAATTCCGGCTTCGCGAGGATCCCGATGATGATGCCGGCGATCAGCGTGCCGACCACCGAGCCGAAGCCGACGCCCTTCACGTGAAAGCGGCCGATGATCGTTCCCAGCAGAATGCTGAGGAACAGGCACAATGCCGGCAAGTCGTGGAGAATGCGCCCAACTGATTCGATCACGTCTAATCCCCGGCGCGTCGCTTTCGTCTGGCGCCCGGGGGACTATACCGCCTCGACGATCTCAAATCGACTTCTTCACTGTGAGGCGCGAAGGCAGTAGCGGCAGTGTCGCCCGGCGTTTCCACCCGCGGACTGACGAGGGATCGAGACGACGGTCACGACATGCCGTGATCGACCGGGTCCGCGCAAGTCGATTTGGATGAACAACGGGGGCGATCTTCGAGGCGCCTGCCAAGCCGAGGCGGAACGTGCTTTGTAACGCACCAACAGACGTGGACCCCAGAAACAAGCCAGGCAAAATGACCGCCCGGCCATCCAGAGGTCACCGGCGTGTCGCCGCCCTGTTGCTAACGCTGCTAACGTTGAGCGCGCGACCCCTCTTCGCGCAAGGAACGGGCCCGGTCACTCCTCCCGATGTGGCCGAGACCTCGCCGCCTGCCACGGCCGACGAACTCGGGTTCCGGTTCCATGGCTACCTCCGGTCGGGATTCGGTGTCGATGGCACCGGCAAGGGGCAGCAGCCGTTCATTGCTCCACTTGCCGGGGCGAAATACCGATTGGGCAACGAAGCGGAAACGTACCTCGAAACGACATTTGCCTACGGCACGAATTCCGAAGACAAGGACCCCGCCTACTTCGACACGCGAATCACGCTCGCGTATGTTGCGCCGACATCGCAGAGCAACACGTTCGCGACGACGTTCTCGCTGCGTGAAGCGTACGCCCTCGGGCGCCGGTTGTGGGAGGCCCAGCCGAATGCGACGTTCTGGGCAGGCGCCAGGTTCTACGACCGTCATGATCTCCACATCCTCGACTTCTGGTATCGCGATCCGAGCGGATTCGGCGGCGGTGTCGAGGACATCGCGCTCGGTGAGAAGGTCAAGTTCGCGTTTTCGTGGATAGGCGGCTCGCAGGATCAGCTCGATTCAAACGGCACGGTGCCGAAGAACGAGCTGTATCGCTTCAACAAAAACACGTTAGAAGCGCGGGTGTACGGACTCGATGTGGCCGGCAGCCGGGTGTCTCTTGCCTTTGACCTCGCTCACTTCAATGGCGACGAAGTGCCAACCGGTGGGGCACCCATCGTCGTCGACGACAGCGTCGGCGTGGCGGGCACGGCCATCGTCGAGTTGCCGTTCACCGGAGGGCGGAACAAGGTTGCCGTGGAGTACGGCACGGGGGCCGCGTATGACTTCCGCTCGGTTCTGGGCCCGCCCGCGGGGCGGACCTTCGTGCCGGGCGAATTCGTTGAACCTGACGATCTCTGGCAGTTTCGCCTTGTGAACGACCTGCTCTTCGAGCAGCGCGGGCGATGGCAATTGCAGGGAGCCATTGTCTATCAGGAACTCGACAACGGCGCGGCGGTGAACAATCGGGTTCGCTGGGTGTCCCTGGGCGCACGACCGGTATACGCTCTCGGGCGGTTCTTCTCACTGGCGACCGAAGCCGGCTGGGACCATACGAGCCAGTCAGATCTGCCAGGCGGGTCGCTGTTCAAGCTGACTGTGGCACCGCAGATTACGCCCAATCTGAAGTTCTTCAGCCGGCCGTCGCTGCGCGCCTTCGCCACGTGGGCGCACTGGTCCGACAGCTTTCGCGGCCAGGTCGCGCCCGCGGCGTACGCCAACGCCGTCCACGGAAGCGCGTTCGGTGTGCAACTGGAGTCGTGGTGGTAGTCCATGGAGCGAGATCCGTCATGGCCGCATTCCAGCCAGGAGATCGAGCACCGCGCCATTGGTCCAGCCGAATCCGACCTGATTTGCGCTGTAGCCGAACTTGATGTCGGCGGCAACGTCGGACTCGCGCCGGCGGACGTCGTACTTTTCGACGATCGTGCCATGCTCGTCGAATTCCTTTGCCACGAGCGACACGAACTTTGCCGCGATCCGGTTCGCGTCCTCGTGAAATCCGTATCGCCGCAGGCCATCGACGGCGATCATCTGCAGCGGCGCCCAGCCGAAAGGCGCATCCCACTGATTTCCAGTCACCTCGGTGCTCGTCAGCAGGCCGCCGGGCGCTTCGAACCGCGACAGGTTTTCGCGAAGCCGCGCGGCCTGGGCGGGCGATGCGATTCCCGCCCACAACGGAAAGAACGTCGTCGCGAAGTCGTAGCGGCGGCGCTGGCGCGTCCGGAAGTTGTAATCGTAGTAGAGCCCCGCCTCCTCGTCCCACATCAGCGTGTTGATCAGATCGCGGCGCGATGCGGCACGCGACCGCCACATGGCTGCTGCGGAAGTGTCGCCAAGCGTTTCCATGATCCGGCCCGTGTCGTCCTCCATGACGTAGAGCAGCGTGTTCAGGCAGACCGGCGCATAGTGAATGACGTCCACGTTCAATGCGCCGAACCGGTTCGAGGGATCGAATCCCGACTCGCGCATCGACCGGTCACCCTTGTAGAACAGGTCGGTCAGGCGATCGCGGCGACTGTCGTAGTAGAGCGACTCGTCGTAATCGGTGACGTCATGGGTCCGGTAGTACTCACGCGCCCGATCGTAATGCGTGCGCCCCTGTTCGTCTTTTTCGTCCGCCATCACCTCTGGCGCCGGGCCCTCGCCGCGATCGAAGTAGCGCGACAGTCCCGCGTCGGGCACGGTGTGCGGCTCCGTCGTCCAGAACCGGTAATAGCGTTCGATCGCAGGCAGCGTGCCCCGCAGCCACGCGTTGTCGCGCGTCTTCTCGTACACGGCGAGGATCATCCGAGTCAGAAACGGCGGCTGCGATCGCGAGAGGAAATACGTGCGATTGGCGTTGAGGATGGTGCCGTAGTGCTCTATCTCGTAGAGAAAGTTCTCGACCAGATCGCTCGCGTCTCCGAGTTGGTCATCACGCAGCAGGCCCACCTGGATGAAATAGCTGTCCCAGCCGTACATTTCGTTGAAGCGCCCACCGGGCACAACGTAGGGGCGCGGCAGGTAGAGCAGCCCGTGCTCGCGGATGGAGAGGACGTTCCGCGGCAGCGTTCGGATTTCGATGTCTTTCATCGCACTGGCGTCGAGCACATCTGCCAGCTCGCTTTGGACGCGAGTGCGCGATTCCCGTGGCGATATGTACAGCAGCCAGGGCTGTCCGGGTTTGCGCGGTATCTTTGGATCCGGCAGCGCCTGCGGCAGATCGCGGATCGAGCGCGACAGTGTCGTCCAACTCATCTTGATGTAGCCGCGCAGCCGCTGGAGCTGAGGGTCATCGGGCAGCGACTGAGAGGGGCCGGCGATGAGGGTGCACGCGACCTCAATCGCGCACACCGCGACTATCAAACGGCGTCGCACTATCGACGGAACCGTGCGCATCCTCGCATCATACGCGCGCGGAGCCGGGGACCGACTCATCACATACGGAGAGAACTGACATGAGCGAGACGGCACATCTAGTGTTGCGCGCGCCGCTGTCGGGCATAGTCGTGCCGCTGGACGATGTACCGGATCCAGTCTTCGCGCAGAGGATGGTTGGCGACGGCGTGTCGATCGATCCGGTGACGACATCGCTCGTCGCGCCCTGCGACGGTCGCGTCGTCCAGCTCCACTCGGCGGGGCACGCCGTAACGCTGGCGTCGAACGACGGTATCGAGGTGCTCATGCACATCGGGCTCGATACCGTGCAGCTCAAGGGCCGCGGTTTCAGTGCGCGCGTCAAGGCCGGCGATGTCGTCCGCGCCGGAGATGTTCTGATCGATTTCGACGCCGACTACGTAGCTACGCACGCGCGAAGCCTGATGACGGAGGTCATCATCACGTCTACCGACCGCATTGCGGCGTTGCAGCTGGCATCTGGATCGGTGACCGCGGGGACGGACATGATCCTGAACGTGACGTTGACCAATGGCGCTGGCAAGGTGAGCCAGGCGTCAGCGGGCGAGATCCGTTCCGGGCCGTTGGTTGTGTCCAATCCGTCGGGCCTGCATGCACGTCCGGCCGCGGTGCTCACCAGCCGCGCGAAGCAGTTCACCGCCGACGTCCGGCTGCGCCGCGGCGAGGAAGTAGTGAACGCCCGCAGCGTCGTCGGCATCATGGGACTCGAGGTCGCACATGGCGATCGCATCGAGATCATCGCATCCGGGCCTGATGCCGACGAGGCTGTGCGGGTGCTGTCGCAGTTGGTGCTCGACGGGCTTGGCGAGGACGGCGCCGCCGCCCCGAGCAACACGGCCGCGGTCGTCGAAGTGGCGCGTCCCGCCCAGTCGGACGATCCCAATGTTCTCGCCGGTGTATCGGCATCGCCGGGTATCGCGGTCGGCAACGTCATGCAGGTGCGGCACGAGCAGTTGCGTGTGGTGGAGAACGCCAATGATGTCAGGGCCGAGCGCCAGGCACTCGACGCCGCCCTCGAGCATGCGAAAGCGGAGTTGGATGCCTTGCACGCGCGCCTTCAGAAGGAAGGCGCCGGTGGCAAGGCAGCGATTTTCACCGCGCATCGCGAGCTGCTCGACGATCCCGACCTGTTGAAGATCGCGGGCGACGCGGTGTCGCACGGTAAGACCGCGGCTTTTGGATGGCAGCTCGCTTTCACCCGTCACGCCGAGCGGTTGGCGAACCTCAAGAACGAACTGCTGGCCGCGCGTGCCAACGATCTGCGCGATGTCGGACGCCGGGTGCTGCAGAAGTTGACGGGCGTCACCGACGAGCCCGTGAGCTACGACGCGGACACGATCCTGGTGGCCGAAGAACTAACGCCGTCCGACACCGCGTCGTTGAATCGTTCACGCGTGCTCGGCTTGTGCACCACGCTGGGCGGCGCCTCATCACATGTGGCCATCCTTGCTCGCTCGCTCGATCTGCCGCTCGTGGTGGGTGCCGATCCACGTGTGCTCGATCTGGCGAACGGTACGCCGGTGATCCTCGACGGCAGCAAAGGAACGCTGCGGGTGAACCCGACGACGGTGGAAATCGCGCGCATTCATCAGCGACAAGAAGAGCTCGCCCGCGAACGTCAGGCCCAGCACGCGAAGGCACACGAGTCGGCCACCACGGCAGATGGGCATCGCGTGGCGATCGAGGCGAACATCGGTGGGCTCGCCGACGCGCAACAAGCGCTGACCCTCGGTGCTGATGGAGTAGGTCTCTTCCGCTCGGAATTCCTGTTCCTTCATCGTGCGACGGCGCCGACCGACGAGGAGCAGCGCGCCGCATATGCGGACGTGGCGCGTACGCTGGGACGCGACCGGCGGCTCGTCATCCGCACGCTCGACGTCGGCGGCGACAAGCCGCTGTCCTACCTCCCGCTTCCGCGCGAAGACAATCCGTTTCTCGGCGAGCGCGGTATCCGCGTGATGCTGAACCGGCCAGAGCTTCTCCGGGCACAACTGCGCGCCATCCTGCTCGCGGCGCGCGAGGGCAGCATCGCCGTGATGTTTCCGATGATTGCCTCGATCGACGAGTGGCGAGCGGTGCGTGATGTCCTCGAGAGCGAGCGCCAGAAGCTGGATGCGCCGCGCATCGAAGCGGGCATCATGATCGAGGTCCCGTCGGCGGCGCTCATCGCCGATCATTTCGCGGCCGAAGTGGATTTCTTCTCGATCGGCACCAACGATCTCACGCAGTACACGCTGGCCATGGACCGCGGCCATCCGCGGCTCGCGGCGCAGGTAGACGGCCTGTCACCGGCAGTGCTTCGCCTGATCGATCAGACGGCGCGCGCCGCACGACAACATGGCCGACGGACCGCCGTGTGCGGCGGCATCGCCGGGGATCCGCAGGCGGTCCCGCTGCTCGTGGGTCTGGGCATCGACGAATTGAGCGTGACGGTCCCGGCCATTCCTGCCGTCAAGGCGCAAATCCGCCAGTTGCGACTCGAAGAATGCCGCGCCCTCGCGCAGAGAGCGCTCGCATGCGCAACGGCCGCGCAGGTGCGCGCGCTGGTCCCGCTGGAGGTGCACTCATGAGCGCTCAGAACGCCGCATTCGCGTTGCTGCAGAAGACCGGCAAGGCGCTGATGCTGCCGGTGTCGGTCCTGCCTGTTGCAGGTCTGCTGCTCGGTCTGGGCAGCGCGCACTTCGCGTGGCTGCCGCCGGCGCTCTCCGACGTGATGGCGCAGGCTGGCGGCGCCATCTTCGGCAACCTGCCGTTGATCTTTGCCATCGGCGTGGCGCTCGGCGTCACCCAGAACGACGGCGTCGCGGCGCTGGCCGCAGTGGTCGGCTACGCCGTGCTGCTGGCGACGATGGGTGTGATGGCGACGCTCTTCGGCTACGAGTCGAAGTCGATCATGGGCATCTCGTCGATCGAAACGGGTGTCTTCGGCGGAATCGTCGTGGGCGGCATCGCCGGGTGGCTGTTCAACAAGTACTACCGCATCCAACTGCCGTCCTATCTGGGCTTCTTCGCGGGCAAGCGATTCGTGCCGATTGTCACCGCGCTGGCAAGCATCGGCGCAGGCATCGTGTTGAGCATCGTGTGGCCCCCGATCGGAACTCAGATCGACACGTTTTCGCACTGGGCCGCGTCGGGAAATCCCGCCGCTGCCTTCGCGCTCTACGGTGTCGTAGAACGTGCGCTGATTCCGTTTGGTCTCCATCACATCTGGAACGTGCCGTTCTTCTTCGAGGTGGGGCAGTATCTCGATCCCACAACCGGCTCGGTCATTCGCGGCGAGATCCATCGATTCACCGCCGGCGATCCAACCGCCGGGAACATGGCGGGCGGATACCTCTTCAAGATGTGGGGGCTGCCAGCCGCCGCTATTGCCATCTGGCAGAGCGCGCGGCCGGAAAATCGAACGAAGGTCGGCGCCTTCATGATCTCGGCCGCGCTGACGTCGTTTCTGACCGGGATTACCGAGCCGATCGAGTTCTCGTTCCTGTTCGTGGCGCCGGTGCTCTACGCGATTCACGCCGTTCTCGCGGGGGTCGCGTATTTCCTCTGCATCGAGCTTGGCATCAAACACGGCATGACGTTTTCGCATGGCCTCATCGATTTCATCGTGCTGTTCAATCGATCGACGAACGCGTTGTGGTTGCTCGTACTGGGTCCGGCGTGGGCGCTCATGTACTACGGCTTGTTCCGCGTCATGATTCAGCGGTTCGACCTGAAGACTCCCGGCCGCGAAGTGGAGGAGGAAACCGAGGGCGCGGCTGCACCCGTCGTGGCGGCAGGAGGGATGGCGGGCGAGCTCGTCGCGGCCTTCGGCGGCCGCGCCAATATCCGCAGCCTCGACGCCTGTATCACCCGGCTGCGGGTGGAGCTTGCTGACCCCGCAAAGGCGAGTCCCAATCGGTTGAAAGCACTCGGCGCCGCAGGCGTGGTGGAGGTGGGCAACAACCTGCAGGCGATTTTCGGCACGCGGTCCGAGAACCTGAAGAGTGACATGGAGGAATACCTTCGCAGCGGTGCAGCGGAGCCGGCAGCGCCCGCACCGGCAGCTCCCACTCCGGCCCCTGCGGCCGCACCGGCCCGAGTGAGCGCGCCTGACGCGGAGGCGTTGCGCGCCGCATCTTCCATCGCAGTCGCGCTTGGTGGTCCTCGCAATATCGCCTCGGCGGATGCGTGCGCCTTGACGCGTGTGCGCGTGAAGGTCGTCGACCCGGCGCTGGTCAACGACGCGGCGTTACGACGAACTGCCGTCGCTGGCGTCATGCAGGTTGGCGGCAACGTTCTGCATCTCATCGTCGGCTTGAAGGCCGATGCGATCGCGGCAGCGATCAAGTCCGATCTGCAGGTCGTGGCACCACGTTGATGTCTGCGCACGTGAACGGAGGAGGCGGAGGGAACGGATCGACACGGAGCAACGGAGACACGGAGCACGAACGGAGCGCCACGCCGGCGCCCCGGCCTGCGGCCGGGCATAACTGGTCGAATGGCGCGCCGCTCCACAAGCCAGCTCAATCGCTGATCGGCTTGTGAGCGGCGTGCCACTCGACCAGAGACGCGCAAAGCGCGTCACCGGCGTGGCCCTCCGCCGTTCGTCCTCCGTTACACCGTTCCTCCGTGGTGAGCCGTTCCCTCCGGAAGACTCCGTTAAGCCGTTGCCTCCGATCAGCTCCGTTGACTCACCCGCGGGTTGACGAATCGCTTCACCCCGTCCATCAGCTTCGCGACGTCGAAGTTAATCAACAGTCCGGCAGGGCAGCCCGTGAGCTTCATGTAGGTGAGGATCTGCGCGTGGTGCATGAGGCAATGACGGTGCAAAGGAAGGGCCCACGCCGATCTATGAGGAAGGCCTTACGAGACGTCCAAAATGTCGGCATTTTCGGCAGGGTGGAAAGTGCGCCAAGTACGACGGTACTGCGAGGTTGGAGTGAACGGAGGAGACGGAGGAAACGGCATGACACGGAGGAACGGAGACACGGAGGTCGGAGACACGGAGGACGGAGACACGGAGCACGAACGGAGGGCCACGCCGGCGCCCGGCCTGCGGCCGGGCATGACCGGTCGAATGGCGCGCCGCTTCACAAGCCACCTCGATCGCTGATCGGCTTGTGAGCGGCGCCCACTCGACCGGAGACGCGCGAAGCGCGTCTCCGGCGTGGCCCTCCTCCGTTCGTCCTCCGTTACACCGTTTCTCCGTGGTGAGCCGTTACTTCCGGAAGACTCCGTTGAACCGTTGCCTCCGCGAGACTCCGTTGGCGGGACCACTAGTCCGACATCATAAATATAAGCGGTCGCACGTCGTCCTCGGGCGTCCACTCCCAGTATCGCAAGAGGATGGCATAGACCATGAGCCCGGTCTCTCCTTCGCCGAAGAGGAGATACCGGATCGCCTGCCCCATGAGGCCGCGGCGGGTCAGGCTGATGAAGATCGAGATCGGATCGATCGCCTCACTGACGAAGGCAATCGTGTTAGCGATGGCGACGGCGCCGTAGATCTCCGCCACGTAGTCGTCACCCTCCTTCCAGACCTTGACATCGAGCGGGGCCGAGAACTCGCTGCGATTGTCGAGCAGGTTGATGTGCAGGAAGAGGAAAGGCCCGCCGACCCTGAAGTGTTGAACGATCTCATCCCGCTTCCTGCGGCGATGTGCCTCCGTCGAGCGCTTGATGGGCACGAGGTGTACTTTCTTGCCTTTGACAACATCAGTCAGGGTAAGGCTCTCGGCGTCGAGGAAGAAACCGTATGGGATGCGGAACTCCATCGACCGCATCGAGCGGCTGATGCCGCAGGCCAGCATCAGCAGCAGCGTGAAGGTGACACCGATGATCACCCCATCGGGGCGCTCGATGATGTTGTCGCCCAGCGTGTACGTGAACACGAGGGTCAGGAAGCCCGTGTACAGTGCCAGCAGGTAGCGCCGTTCGTGCCAGAGGGCAAGCGTTGCCGCCAGCGCCGCGGAGAGGATCAACACCAGGACGCCGGTGGCATACGCGCCGCTCTGCGCCTCGACGTCCGCCTGGAAGATCAGCGTGATGACGACGTCGACGAAGAGCAGCACGAGGATCAGGGGCCGCGAGAGCGCCGCCCAGCGGGGCGCCATTCCATAGCGCGGCAGATAGCGAGGGATCAGGTGGAGCAGTCCCGCCATCGCCGACGCACCCGCCAGGCCGAGGATGACGATGGTTGACAGGTCGTAGACGGTCCCGAACACCGGGCCGAGGTATTGATGCGCGAGAAACGCGATCGCGCGCCCGGCGGCCTTGCCACCTTCCCTATAGTCGGCGGGCTTGATGAGCAGCGTCGTGACGAGGCTCGACGCGAGCAGCATCACGCTCATGATCGCCGCGGCGGCCAGCAACAGCTTTCGCGTGTTCGTGACGCGCCCCGTCGGAGCCTTGCCCGAACGAGGGTTGTATCCCTTGTCGGCTTCGCCGCCATCGATCAGCGGCATGACCGACACCCCTGTCTCGAAGCCGCTCAGCCCGAGCGCGAGCTTGGGAAACACCAGGAGGGCCCCGGCGAAGATCATCGTCGGATCGCCATGCGCGGACAGCGCCGAGCGCCACTCCGAGATGACGGCCGGGTGCGTCACGATCTCGAACGCGCAGCGGCCGAGCACGATCACATTCAGCGCCAGGTAGGGTAGTGCGGCAGCCGAGGCCAGGCCGATGGCCTCCGAGAAGCCCTTCAGGAAGACTGCGGCCAGGACGAAGAGGATGGCGAGTGTCACCAGGACCTGGTGTTCGCCGAGGATCTCGTGGAGAAATGGATTCTCGACGGCGTGCTCGGCGGCGTCGGCCGCAGACAACGTCATCGTGATGACGAAGTCCGTGGCTGCGAATCCAAGCAGCACGAGGACGAGCGCCTTGCCCTTCCATCCCTGGAGCAGGTTTTCCAGCAGTGCGATCGAGCCCTGCCCCGCATAGCTGCGTCCAGCCACCTGGGCGTAGACTGGCAGCGCGCCGAATAGCGTGACGACGATCAGGATGACCGTGGCGATTGGCGCTACGGCGCCCGCCGCCAGCAGCGCGATTCCAGGCTGGTAGCCAAGCGTCGAGAAATAGTCGACGCCGGTCAGCCAGATGACTTTCCACCAGGGATGAGTACCAACCGTTGCGCCCTTGTGGTCTTCCAGTGGTTCGCCGCGCGCGCACCATCGGCCGATGAGGGATCGGTACTCGTGCGTCTCACGTGCCGCTTCGGCAGGCTGCTCACGAAATGGAATGCGCTGCGGGCGTCGCGCCGTCCTGACCGACTGGATTGGTGGGCTGGTCAAGTGTCCTCGCTAGTGGTCCCCCCATATATCATGATGCGCGGCTTGGCGGTGGTAGAGGTCGGCGTTGAAGTACTTGTCGTAGAACTCCAACTCGAGGTGCGAGAACTGCAGCCAGATGCCCGGGAGGTGGAAGGCATTCACGTGCGCAGGGAAGCGCCCGTACGTGTCATAGATGTAGTTGCAGATCTCTTTCGCGTACTCGACGACCTGCGGTGTCGGACGCTTGTTCGCCATCTTCAGGAACGCGTCCCCGTATTCGTCTTTCTTGTAGGCGCGATCGAAGATGGTGCTGTCGCCGTAGGTGCCGACCGGCCCGTACTTCTCCTCGATCACCTTGTCCACCGCCGCACTCATCGACGGCACGTAGGGTGGCGTCAGTGACTCGAGCAGCCCATCGATGCCGATTGGGTTGTCGAGCGGCGTCGGCAGCGGAGGCCATCGCCGCCACTTCTTCGGCTTCTGCATACGGAACTCGATGCCGAACTTCCCTTTGGCTGGGTCGCGTTCGAACACGTACGGCGAGCCGACAGCGGCGTGGAGCCATCCCCCCAGGCCCATGCCTTGCGCGATGAGCATCAGGTTCTGCAACTGAAAGAACGTTTCGTAATCGGTGCGCAGCGTCCCGGCAAAGCCGATGGGCGCCGGGTATTCGCTATTGAGCCAGTTTCCGCGTGCGCGTCGAGCGCCGCCGATGATCTGATACGAGATGTTCGGAACGATGCCGACGAGGCTGGCGAACCACGCGCCCCAGTCGAGCAGCGTCCGCGGGCGGAATCGCTGCCAGTCGTCGACGAACAGTGGCCGTTGGCCGTCTTCCTCCGACAACAGGCTGATGATCACATTGATGAACTGCCGGGTGAGATCGACGATCGGCAGCAGGATGGTCGTTCCCGGGCGGTTCGAGATCTGCCGGTTCCAGATGAAGTAGTACGGCCAGTGACGAGGGAAGTCGAGGCGCTCCTTGTACAGACGATGCTTCACGCTGGCGGCGGCGGCGATCCAGTCCGCTTCGCTCCAGTCTTCCCACCGCGGTGGCAGCTTGCTCAGGAGTGCGAGCGCGTCCTGATTGCGAAACTGCCTGATCAGCCAGGTGCCTTCATCGTTGATCAGGAAAAACGAAACAGCATGCGCGTTGTCGATGCTGCTGGCCGATCGCGCGAGGACGTTGATGAGCGGCGCCGAGAACCGATCCGTGCCATCGTCGTTTTTGGCCGGCACATCGTGCATCGTGGTCTTGCCCGTCAATCCCGTCGACACCACCAGCACGGCCTCTTCGAGCGGCGTGAGCGGCGCCGGTTTGTTCGGACTGGTGTAGCCGAGCGGGCCGGAGACGATCGATGTACCACGGGCCACCCTGCGCGTCCGTCGATCGAAGATGGCGGACATCAGCGGATACGTGAACAGCGCTTGCAATCCCTTGTGGGATGGAGGCATTGTGGCTCCTCGGTTACGAGACGTGAGCGGCGATGCGCTCGGCGAGCGCGGCGATGGTGTGTGAGGGGTTGCGCACGGTCGGCGTCGGGATGATGGCGCCATCGGCGGCGACCAGGTTCCGGTAGCCGAACACCCGGCCAAGGTGATCGACGACACCGTTCTCGAGCGCCGTGCCCATCGGACACCCGCCGAGCGGATGCAGCGTCAGCAGGCTCTTGAAGAGCGTCCAGGTCGGGAGCGACCTGAAACGTCCGGCGGTCGCCTCCGTCAACTCTTGATGCATCGCCTGCATTGCGTTGAGCACGCCTTCGGATGGCTCGACTTCCCAGTTCAGGTTCAGCACACGTTTCCATGGCATGAACCATCGTCGCTTCAGGTGGAGTTGGCCGTCGCCGGCATCCATACCTGCGCCCAGCCAGAGCAGAAGGTTGCGAAGCGGGTTGTCCTCGCGCAGGTGCTCCTCGAACTCCTCGAGTAGGTGCTGGCCGAATCGCGTCCTGACTCCGTCATCGAGGTATGCCTTGATTGCGCCGAGGAGTACATTCGGGAAGCCGTCGTCTTCCACGACGAAACGTTGACTCCTGAACCCGCCGTCGCTGAAATCGAGGATGCTGGAGATCGTCGGGCCCGTGGACTGCCGAACGCGGTCCTTCTCCGAGTAGGTGGCCATCGAGATGAAGTTGGCGTTGCCGCTCCAGCGCGTGCCGAGCGTCGGGCTGAGCGCGCGCAGCGTCCGATACTGATCGCGGCAGCGAAGCAGGAGCTCCGTCGTCCCGAGACTTCCTGCGGCGAGGATCACCCGCTCGGCCGTCTCTTCCCCGGGAATCAGCCGCCCGTTCGCCAGGCGATCGAACACGACGCGGTACTGACTGCCTCGCGGCTCGATGAAGCGCACCAGGTGAAGCGGCCGCACCTCCGCTCCACGCTGCTCGGCCCGTGGAATGTAGTTGACGTCCAGCCCGTTCTTCGCCCGGACGTCGCAGCCGATGTCGCAGTTGCCAAGGTGAATGCACGTGCCCTGGCGCTGCCCGTGTGCGTTGACGAACTGGCGTGAGTGTTTGTGATTGAACGGGTCCTGGAGCTGGTAGTTCCAATCCTCGGAGAAGCTGACGGCGAGTGGCGCCTTGGAGAATCTCTCAGCGTGCCCGAGGTTTCGCGCCGCCTCTTTCGCGAGGATGAAGCGCTGCGTCAGTTGTCCATCGGGAATGACCTGAAGGTCCATTTCCCGGGCGACGATGTCGTAATAGGGCTTCAGCTCGGCGTAGGTAATCTCTTTCGGCCAACCGTGTGTGAAGACGTCGGGGTTGGCTTCCACGGCGACGCTGCTGTAGGTCAGCGAGCCACCTCCAACACCAGCGGCCTGTGCGACCGTCATGCGCCGGAAGAAGCGCATGTCCAGCCAGCCGTTGTGGCGGGCAGGGTGGTCGGGATTGAAGATCCAGGCGTCGCCAGCCTTTCGTGGATACTGAGCCGGCTCCCAGCGCCGGCCGCGCTCCAGGACCAGGACGCGCATGCCTTTTTCGGCGAGGCGGCGCGCCGTGATCGCTCCGCCAAAGCCGCTGCCGATGACGATGACGTCGAAGGGTGAGGGCATGCTGACGCTCGGTCGATTCGTAGCGGCTCAGCGGCGCACGCGTTCCTCGTTGACGCGGACGTACGTGGAGGGATCGTTGCGATCGTCTCGCCAGCCGGGATGATGGAACTGGACGACGTGGTCGGAGTTGTACGACGCGACGGCCTCGGTGAAGCGCAGTTTGCCGATGCGTTGCCAATCAGTGACGGTCACGCGTGACAACCCCTGGACGCCGCTCTTGCGTCCGTAGCTCGAGACAGAGATGTCGAATTCCATGACACCGGTCGGTTGCGCATCGCCGGGCTTGAAGATGTGACTGTAGATCTCCTCGCGGAAATCGAGGTGACGCCCCTCGATCTTTCGCTGACCGGGTGTCATCTTCAGCAGCATGTGCTCGGGACAATTCGCCGGATCGCCGGCCGGCTTTCCGAGCTCGGCGACTTCGTGGAGCTGGCGACTGTCTCCGACCTTGTCCAGTTGCTGAAAGATCGGACCGGCGCGCAGCATGATGAGGAAATAGATCCCGCGGCGATAGGCATGCACGCTCGGAGCGTTGACCAATTCAGCATCGTTGACGTAGTCGGTTCGCATGCCGCCGAGATCTTCCTGCACGATCACACTTGCTGGAATCAGCGGTGTCGGATGCTCAGGATCCATCGTCGGATAGATCTTCATGCCGAGGCTGATCGATCGACGCTGCCCGCGCCGCGTTTCATTGCCGTCCGACGAGAACCTGCCGATCGTCAGACCCCTGGAGCCCTTCCTGTAATAGCCGGTGTAAGGATTGTCCTCGGTGATCTCCCAGTTGCCGAGGACGCAAATGCCGTTGGGTGCGATGATTCGCCGCCATCCTTTTCCGTCGGTTCCCCAGCGAAGGTCGGCCCGGGAATCGACGGCGCGCGCCGACGCCTGGCGAAATTTGTTCTCACCGAACAGCGTGCCGCGCCAGGCGTTGCGAATCGTCGATTTGAACATCGGCAGCGGTCCCGGTTGTTGACCGCTGGTGCCGCCTCGATACGGATTCGCATAGATCGCTTTGCGGACGTCCGCATAGCGCGAGCCACGATACGCGCGGTCCTCAGCAGTCATCTCCTGCGAACCGTGGAGGGCGACCAGATCGAAGTCCCACTGCGTCATCGCGAGGCCCTCACGACTTCTTTCTCTGCCCGTGTCTTGATGTTTTTCATGGCGGAGCTCATGTAGCGATGCCAGAAAATCCTGATGACTGGAAAGAGGAGTGGGGTCGCGAGGAAGTTCCTGCTCTCGGCGGTGTAGGTCCACTTTGCATGCGTGCCCGAGCCCTCATCCGTAAACCACCACTGACCGTTGGCCTCCCGGACAAGCATGCTGATCACGCGGCTCGAAAACTCGGTGAGCCGGTATGCGAAGTAGTCGGGCGCAGTCGCGGTTCTCACCGTCTCCCGGCACGTTGTGCCATCGGTCAGATGGACGATGCGCGTCGAGCCGGCCACGTCCCAGGGTCCCGTTGTGCCCGTTGTCCTGGTGACACCAGGAAGCCCCGCCTCATCGCGAAGCACACTATCAAGTTCGGTATAGAACACGCCGGGGACGAGCCACGCGTAGAAGGCTCTTCTCGGCACACCGATCGTTGAGATCACAGTCGTGGCAACCTTTGCCATCCGGTTCCACCTCTGATTTGCGTCGAGTTGTTCTTTCGGAGGGAGTCATCATACGAGTACGCGCACACGTCCGCGCAAGCTCATCCGTGTTGTTTTCTCCCCTTGTCTGTCATTAACGTGCGGTCGCGCGTATTAGTACGGAGTCGCAGCGCAGACCGTGCGAGGAGACCGACGACAGGTGTGAACAGGCTTATCGCTGGCGCAATCGGATCGACGAGATGCAGTCGTCCCACTGGCCGCTGCACGGACCTGACTGTTGATGCAGGTCGGGCACGTCGGCGGTGAACGTGGCGCTGGCACCCGTGTAGAGGTCATGCTCGAATACGGTGACCTCCCAGCCATTCGGCACGTGGATCGACGAGATACAGTCATCCCAATCAGCGCCCGCGCCGCCGCAGCCCGGGAGATCGTCGAGGTCCGACGCGTCGCCCAGCATCGCCCGGCTATTTCCCCTGAAGTTGGTATCTGCGTAGATCACGACCGTGTTGCCGGTCGGCCCGGTGGGATTGTCGTCGTCGCTGCATGAAGAGCCCAGAACAGCGAGTAGGACAACAAGCGCAGCGCAACAGATCCTGGTCATTAGCAACCTCGACTCGTCTTGTATCACAGGCACATCCCGTACCTGCGACTCCATGTCAACGTCGAGGTGAGTAGAATGTGCGCGCAGAGGGAGTCTGTGAAACCGATGACCGATCCGATCTTTCAACCGCTGACGATCAACGGACTCAAGCTCAAGAACAGAGTCGTGCGATCGAGCCTGGGAGGACGTGTCGACTTCTACGACGGGTCGATGTCCAACGCCCGGATTGCCTGGGACCGCCGCTTCGCGCGCGGCGGCGTCGGCGCGATCATTTCGTCGAATGCCGGCATCAGGACGGACGGGATCGCGGTGCCAGGGTACGCCAGCATCGATCACGACCGGACGATTCCGTCCTGGCGCAGGCTGATCGAGGCGATCCACGAGCAAGACTGCCGCTACATCATCCAGCTGCACTTTTCGGGTCGGCAACGTGACCTTCCACGCAAGGAATTCATCGGCGTGCTTGCGCCAAGCGCAACCGACAGGCCTGACCTGCTGTACGGATTGCGTGCACGCCGCATGGCGATTCACGAGATACGAGAACTCGTGCAGGACTACGGCCATGCGGCGCGGCGCGCGCGTGAAGCCGGTGCTGACGGCATCGAGATCGTGGCGTGCAACGGCTACATCCTCCATCAGTTCCTGTCGAACGCCATCAACGACCGCAGGGATGAGTACAACGGCGATCTCAGAACACGCGCACGAATCCTGCTGGAAGTTCTTGGTGCGGTGCGCGCCGCTGTCGGGCGCGACTTCTTCGTGTCGATGAAGCTGAGCGGAAGAGACGAGCACAACGCGTATACCGCGCCGATGAATCGACGGGTCGGTAACACGATCGACGACACGATGCAGGTCGCGCGCTGGCTCGCCGATGGCGGCCTCGACGCCATTCACGTATCTCAAGGCGACTCTTTTCCGCATCCGTTGGTTCCTGCCGGGTCACTCCCCATGGATGACTCGAGATACTCGCTCGCGGCGATGTTCTACGAGGGGACGCGCGTACCGTTGCGGTTCTTTCTGATGCAGCTGTCGCTGTTTCGCCGGTTCACGGAGTGGAACTGGGGAAGGCGCATGGCGTTCAAAGAGCACGGCAGGCTTCTGCCCGAGAAGATCGAGGGCATGAACCAGGACGATGCCGCAAAAATCAAGGCTGCCTCAGGTTTGCCGGTCATCTGCGTCGGTGGTTGGCAGACAGCGAGCCGTATCCGCGACGCGCTGCACGCGGGCCACTGCGACGTCGTCTCGATCGCGCGAGGGTTGCTGGCCAACCCCGATCTGGTTCACCGGTTTGCAGCTGGACAGAACTCGCCCGACAAGCCCTGCACGTACTGCAACAAATGCCTCGTCAACGCGCTGTTGCAACCGCTCGCCTGCTGGGAGGAGAGCCGCTTCGCGAACCGCGACGCGATGTTCGAGGAAGCGTACCGCGTCTATAAGGAAGCGGCGGTTGGTCATGAGGCTGCTGTTGACGTCGATGTTCCACTCGGCTCATGACGACGTTCTCCCTGCGTGTCCCTGGGCCTGCGTTCCTTTTCCTTGATCCGGATCAATGTCCTCCGGAGCAGGGAACGCGCCCTGCTACAATCCAATCGGGTTTGCGAGAGTGGTGGGACCGCTTATGCGACGATCGTTTGGGTGCATACTTTTTCTTTTGACCTGCACCTCATTGGCAGCGGCGCCGGCGCCTGCAACACAGGCGCCGGCGCGGCGGGTGTTGCTGCTGTATTCGTACGAACGCGAGTTCGCCCCGCATCTCGACTTCGCCAAGCTGTTCCTCCCGGAGTTGAGCCGCACATCGATCGAGCCGGTCGATTTCATCGAAGTGGCGTTACAGCCTGTCCGTGTGAGTCGGAGCGCGCCGGAAGACTCGATGGTGCGTTACGTGCAGTCGATGCTGGCTGGGCATCAGGCAGATCTCGTGGTGCCCATCGGCGGACCGGCAGCGGAGTTTGCGCAGCGCAATCGTCAGCAGCTGTTTCCCGGGGCGCCGATGTTGCTCGCCGGCGTCGATCGGCGTTTTGTGCAGAGCGGCACCGTCGGCCCGAACGACACCGCGGTAGCCGTGGACCACGAGCCTGCACGGCTGGTCGACAACATCCTGAAGGTCCTCCCTGACACGAAGACGATTTTCGTGGTGGTCGGAGCATCACACCTCGAGCAGGTCTGGCTTGCCGAGATGAGGCGTTCGTTCCAGCGCTTCGAGGGGCGGGTGACATTTGCCTGGGCTGACGAACTGTCGTTTGCCGACATGATGACTCGCTCTGCCAATCTGCCGCCGCATTCCGCGATCCTCTTCGCCATCCTGTCGCTCGACGCGAAGGGCGTTCCTCAGATCGAGGAACGTGCGCTGGCCGAGTTGCACCGGGCCGCCAACGCGCCTATCTTCGGCCTGCGCACGACGCAACTGGGCCTCGGCATCGTCGGCGGACCGCTGATGTCCATGGAGGACTTGAGCCGCAATACCGCGGCGGTTGCCCGTCGTCTGCTCAGCGGGGAAGCGCCGCAATCGATTCACACCACAATCCAGCCTCTCGCGCCGCCTGTCTTCGACTGGCGAGAGCTCCAGCGTTGGCGCATCGACCAGGCGTACTTGCCATCAGGGAGCGCGGTCCTTTTTCGCGAGCCGACAACGTGGGAGCTATACAAACCTCAGATCGTGGCAGCGGTAACCGTCGTCGGCGTCCAGGCGATGATCGTCGTCGCTCTCGTGGCGAATCTGGCGAGACGGCGGCGCGCCGAGCGTACACTGCGCGAAAGTGAAGGGCGTTTACGCCTGCTGTCGAACGGGGCTCCGGTAATGCTGTGGGTCGCCGGCCCAGATAAGTTGTGCACTGAGGTCAATCAAACATGGCTGGATTTCACGGGTCGCTCAATAGAGACGGAGCGGGGACGGGGCTGGGTCGATTCCGTTCATCCCGACGACCTCGCGGGTTGGCTCGCGACCTACGAGGACGCGTTCGCACGACGTGAGGGCTTCCGGCGAGAGTATCGCCTGCGCCGATCCGACGGCGAATACCGGTGGGTCCTCGACACAGGTGCGCCTCGCATGCTCGAAGACGGCAGCTTTGCCGGCTACGTCGGCTCGGCGATCGACGTCACCGACCTGAAGCTCGCGCGCCTCGCGCTCTCGAGCCTGAGTCAACGGCTGATGCAGGTCCAGGAACACGAACGAGCCTGGATTGCCAGGGAGATTCAGGATGATCTCTGCCAGCGCTTGATCGTGCTCACGGCGCAGTTGCACGGCTTGGGTCAGTCGACGATTGGTATCGATGACGGCAAGATGCGCAGCCGTGTCGAAGAACTGAGTGGCCGGTTCGGTGCGGTGGCGACGGAAATGTTTGCCGTTTCAGACCAGCTGCATTCGTCGAACCTTGCGCGGCTCGGACTGCCGGCCGCAACGAGGATCTTCTGTAACGAAATATCCGCGCAGCACGACATGGTGTTCCACCTGGACGACGAAGGGATGCCGACCGACGTGAGGAACGACATCGCGCTGACAATGTTCCGCGTGATGCAGGAGGCGGTCCGCAACGCGGTGAAACACTCAGGAGCTCGGAGCGTGACGGTCGCGTTGCGCGGCAGCCCCGGCGAGATCGAGCTCGAGGTCGCGGACACGGGGGCCGGTTTCGATCCCGAGGCGATGCCGACAGACCACCGTCTCGGGCTGGTCGGCATGCGGGAAAGGCTCAGCCTCGTCAACGGCGAGTGTGCGATCGACGCGCGGCTCGGTAGTGGAACGACGATTCGGGCGCGCGTACCCTTGCGTCAGGACGCGGCCGCGCTCACGACTGAAACAAACGCGTTGTGGCGCGTTCGCGACCACCGCGAGCCACTGGCGCCTTAAGCGCGACGTGGCTTTTACGCCGCGACCATGTCCTCGGCGTAGAGGGCGTCCCTCAGCGCGATATCGCGTCGATCACCTGTGAGTGACGTGCCCATCTGGCTCGTGACGTAGGCGTATCCGATGCCGGCTTCGGGATCGGCAAAACCAAGCGAGCCACCGGCTCCGGGCGATCCGAACGAAGACGGGTGTCCGAACGGCCAGGTGGCGCTTGGCTTCATGAAGCCAAGTGAGAACTGCGGTTCGCCTTTCAGACACTCGTCGTGGAAGCCGTGGGTCGGCGGGATCGCGGGCGCGGCCAGCAAGTCCAGGGTCTCGCGGCGTAGTCCCAGCTCCCGGCCTCCCGTGGCGAACACGCTGTAGGCGCGCGCGATCGCGCGCGCGGAGCCGACGCCGCCACCGGAGGGTACTTCGAGATTACGCGCGTACACACGCGCGTCATCGAGAGGCAGCCCCGATCCTGGGTTCGTGACGAGAGCGCGGTAGATATTCGATCGAGGATTCATCGAGTCGAGCGTCAATCGAATCGGGAACCCAACGAGCATCTGCAGGCGCCCTGGCGGAGCGAGCGTGGCGAGCTTGGAGTCGGAAATCGATTCCGGCAGCCGGATGTAGAAGTCGAGGCCGAGCGGCGACGCGATTTCATCCTGAAAGAACTGGCCGAGGCTGCGATGCCGCGGATCGACGCGGCGCAGGAGCTCGCCCTGATAGAAACCAAGGCTGATCGCGTGATAGGCCTGCCGCGTTCCCGGCTCCCATGCGGGTTTCTGTCTCGCGAGTACGGCCGCCAGGCGATCGAGATCGGCCACGACACTCCGATCGACCGGCTCGTCGAACGCGAACAGCCCAGCCTGGTGCGCCAGCAGCTGTCGAACGGTGATCGCGGATTTTCCGTTCTGCGCGAATTCCGGCCAATAGGCGCACACCGGCTGCTCATAGTCGAGCCACCCTCGGGAATGGGCCAGTGCCAATGTCATCGCGGCCAGACCCTTGGTCGCCGAGTACACGAGGACCATGGTGTCCTGTTCCCAAGGCTCACCGGTGCGTTTGTTTCGCACCCCGCCCCACAGATCAACCACCTTCTGTTCGTTGCGGTAGACACAGCAGGCGCCGCCGAGCTCGCCGCGGCGAACGAAGTTTTCGACAAACGCAGAGCGCACTGCATCGAATCCGCGGCCCACATACCCATGGACGTTGACTCGCTTGGAAGTCATGACGACGTGCCCTTTCAGGCATCGTTGAACGCACGAATCCTGCCGACTGGAGCGACCCTCGATCGGCGCGATTTCGGTAGGAGCGTGGCTACCGACCGGCGTCTTCAGCGGATTAATTCACAGGGACTGCGGGATTGTCCAAATGTTCCCCGGTACGAGCATCGGGGAAATGCAGGTCACCGAACTGCGCGCAGTCCTGGCAATCGAGTCACGCGTGCCTCGGCACCACGGCGGGCAAGCGTCTGATCGTGCGAGGTCGAGAGCGGGAGGCGTATCTTCGCGACGATGTCTCCATCAGGTTCGATCTTCATCCAGAGATGGCCGCCGCATTCAGTCACCAGGCGCTGAAGCGTCCCGACGTCGACACCTGGCCGTGCTGCTGTTCGTCCCTGTGAGCGGGCCGAACTCTCGTCGCGAAGATGCGGAGCTTTGTCGGTGCGGGCCGGGGCTCTGGTCCCGGTGACCGTGATGAGCGCGTGGAGACCCAGGCGCACGTGGCGGTGCCTGGCGGCGAAGTGTCGATCCACGACTTCGGTCCCCACATCGACTCGCAAGCGGCCGCCGGACGGCATGCGTTCGCGTCCGTAGCTGGCGAGATTCACGAGCAGCCTCTCGACCCGTTCAATCTGAGCCTCGACGTTCAGTGGCGACGACGAGTGGCCGATCTGGACCTCGACATGGTCACCGGCGAGACGTTTCAGAACCGGTTCGAGATCGCGTATCAGCGTGTTCAGGTCGACGAGCTTCGGCGTGCGCGCCTGTTCCTCGCCAAACGTCGCCAGTTGATGCAGGAGACCGGCTGCGCGCCTGACTTCGTCGATGAGCAGTTCACCCTGTTGCCGGATATCAACGCGCTCGCCAGCCGTGAGCCACTGCCGGCCGTTCTGGTGAATGTCGTTCAGGAGGGTGCCGCAGGTCACGGCCACCTCCGAAGCGAACCGGCCGACGGCTTCCATCCGGTGCGCCTGATCGAGCCGCTCCTCGAGGACACGCAGACGCGTCAGATCTTCGACGACGACCTCGATCGTGTCGGGGGGCAACAGCCGCGCCAGCAGGCGAACATGCAGGCGGCCGCCATCGTTCCGCCGCCACGCCGTCTCGATCGATTCCTTGGCGCGCGTGCTCAGACAGCGCTCGATCAGCCACGACAGCGCATCTGGAGCTTCAAAGACAACGGAAGCGAAGTTCGCCGCCGGCTGCTCGAGCACCCGCCGGCCGACCAGTGTCGTGCACGCTCGATTGGCGTGGATCAGCGTGCCTTGCGGTGTGCACCGGAACATCGCCAGCCCCGCATGCTCGAACAAGCGATTGTTCTCCGCTCGAATCTCGTCGAGTTGCGCGCGCAGCCGCGGCAGTTGGTCGGCTTCTTTCTGCAGTGTCTCGGCGCGGTGGGTCGCCGCTTCGAGCCGGCTGGCCGTTGCTCCCAGCGTTTGCTGAAGCTGCTGCGCTTGTCCCTGAGCGATCGTGAGCGACTGTTGCAGGCCGTCGCGCTCGACTCCAAGCTTGCGCGCGCATTCCTGCATATCGGCGAGGCGACTCTCCTGCTCGAGCTGTTCCTGGGCGAGGACGACTTCGAACTGCGCCGCTTGTTCGAGTCCTCGGGTGCGGAGGGCGTCAGCCTCCGCCTGCAGGGAACGCTCGGTGTCGAGCGCCGCTGCGCGCGCATCCGCCAACTCCGTGGTGAGTGTCGCGCGCGTGGCGTCGAGCTGGGTGAGTTGCGAGCTCAGCTCGGCTTCGCGTTGCGTCAGACTCTGAATGCTGGAATTTGCGGCGTCG
>Ga0207645_10000935_pt1 | contig 24224 bp, 14 predicted proteins | sample KBSM53metaG_FD_184331 | JGI IMG/M metagenome (GOLD analysis project Ga0207645, IMG submission 184331) | Miscanthus rhizosphere microbial communities from Kellogg Biological Station, Michigan, USA - KBS M5-3 metaG (SPAdes) (version 2) | ecosystem: Host-associated > Plants > Roots > Rhizosphere >...
CTTCAATACGTGCCGATTGCGGCATGTTGAAATATTCCAGGCCTGCTTTATTCAGAAATGTGGTCTGAAGTTTATTGTCAGTTAGCCAGACAAACAGGGGAAATTCAGTCGCCAGCGTGCGAAATTTTTCTTCGCTTTCTTCAATTTTTTTCCGTGCCACCACCTGGTCGGTTACTTCATTGACCACGGCAATGATCCCGGTCCAACTGCCATCTATATCTTTTATCGGCTCGTAGGTACAGTTATACCAACCTTTAAAAGGCTGACCATTTCGCTGGAACGTAAACTCAACTTCATTAACCACAAAAGTTTCACCCTTCAAAGATTTTTCTACTGACATTTTGTATAATTCCCGGGTATATTCCTGCGCATTTATTTCAGGAAATATCTCCGTCAAAGACCTTCCTTTTACTTCGCTCAATGATTTACCCCAGATTTCCAGCACTCTTTCATTGGCTGCTTCTACAATAAAATCAGGACCTTTATGGATGGCGATTCCGACCAGGGCCTTTCTAATAAAATATTCAAGCTGTCTTTCATTCTCTTCAATCTTTTGCCGCATGGATAGTTGTGCGGTGATCCTCGCCAGCAGCTCCTTAGAAGAAAATGGCTTTACAAGATAATCATCGGCACCGATCTTGTAACCTTCAATCCTTGACTCTTCTCCTGCACGGGCTGTAAGTAAAATGACAGGGATGCGTTCATACTTTTTGTTTTCTTTGATTGCTTTCAATAGTTGAATGCCATCCATCACGGGCATCATTACATCACTTACTACCAACTGTGGCGCCTGCTCCTGTATTATTTGCAAAGCGTCGCTGCCATTATTCGCGGTTACTACCGTAAAGTTTCTGCCAAGAATATTTTTCAGGTATTGACGCATGTCCGGGTTATCGTCAACAACAAGGATATAGGAACTATCATGGATCTTTTCAGTCTGATCCGGTTGATCATTGACAGGCGTCCCCACCAAACTGTCTGCTTCCTCCAGGAAGGCATCTGCCAGTCTGACTTCAGGATCTATGTCTGAATCATCAATTTGCTCAATAGGCAAATGCTTTCTGCCTGTTGGAATGCTTACTATAAATTCAGAGCCTGCATTTATGTTGCTTTTCACGGAAATGGTCCCGCCATGCATTTTTACAAACTCACTCACCAGGGATAAACCGATCCCGGTACCTTCAAACGTTCTTCCGGTTGCATTTTGCACCCTGTGAAACCGCTGGAATAAATTAGGGAGCTCTTCCTCAGGAATACCTACGCCGGTATCAAGGACACTGAGCTCCACATTGCTATTTCTTGCAGAGAGAGAAACTGTAACGCTTCCGTTCGGTGTATACTTAAATGCGTTGGACAGGAGATTTAATACAATTTTTTCCCACAGATTCCTGTCAACATACATGGGCTGCGTGATATGTTCACAGTTTACATTGAAATCCAACCCCGCATTTTCAATAGCCGAACGGAAACTTCCTGCCAGATCCTTGGTAAACGTCGAGATGTCTGTTAATTGGAATTGCGCTTTCGCTCTCCCCGCTTCAATCCTGCTAAAATCAAGCAAGTTATTTACGAGGCGCAGTAATCGCATTGAATTGCGATGTGTTGTTTCAATTTTATTTTTTTCCTCATCAGTTAAGCGGCTTTGAGGCCGGTTGAGAAGATCTTCAAGAGGTCCCAGCATTAAGGTAAGAGGTGTCCTGAATTCGTGACTGATGTTTGAAAAGAAAACAGTTTTTGCTTTATCAATTTCGGCAAGGGCTTCCGCCCGCTTGCGTTCTGCTTCGTAAGCCATCACATTGTTTACTTCCAGAGCAATTTGATCGGCTACAAGCGTCGTGAACTGCCTGTAAGTTTCATCATAGATCCGGTAAGGATTAAGGGCAGCGGTGAGAATGGCATTTGGATAAGTACTACCCGAAGTAATAATGGGAAGATGAACGAAGTGTGATGCTTCGATTTCCCAGGCTCCTTTTGGTAAATTCTTTCTCCTGCCCTTGTTTTCTGAAATAACAATTTCCTTTTTATCAAAGGCTTTACAGAGATTAAAGGTGCCTTCCCTGGGATTCAAAAGGTCTACGTATGAAGGGAAAACCGTTTGATCTTTCTCAATACCAGAATAAGCAATGGCTTGTGCAGTACGGCCGTCATTATCTATTTTATATAAAACAGCAAACGGAAAATCTTTCTGATTGTTTTCCAAAACCTTTAGGGCACTTTGGTATACCTCGGTAACCGTTTGCATTTTTGCAAGACTTTTACCAAGGTCCCTCAAAGTTCTGAGTTGTCGTTCACCAATGATCCGGACTGTATCGTCTGTATTTGCACATATCATACCGGCGGTACCGCCTGTATCACCGGGAATAGGCGTGTAAGAAAAAGTATAATAAGTTTCTTCTAAATAGCCATTGCGATCCATGATCAAAAGCTGTGACTCTACGTAAGTGCCTTCGTCTTTTTCCATTACTGTTTTAAGCAAGGGTTCGATGTCTTCCCAGATATTTTTCCAAACTACGGATGCCGGCTGGCCTAATGCCCACGGATGCATGCCTCCAACGATATCTTTATAAGGATCATTATAGAGTTTAATGAGATCTTTTCCCCAGCCGATCCATATCGGTTGACGCGACGTTAGCATAATGCGCACGCAGGTTTTTAAACTTTGCGGCCAGTTCTCGGGAGAACCCAACGTCGTTTTTTTCCAATCAAATGCCCTGATAAGCTCTCCCATTTTACCGCCTCCTTCTAAAAAGGATGCTTTTGAATTCGGTTCATGTGGAATGATAGTGAGCCCTTGTTGCATAAAAAGTTTATCCGGTTTGATGAGAATTACTCGTTATTCTTTTCTGAATTGACAGGTATCGAAACAGTAAAAATAGATCCTTTACCCTTTTCACTTTGCACGGATATCGATCCATTATGCCGGTGGACTATTTCACTGGCTATAAAAAGACCAATTCCGAAACCAGGAAATGTTTGTTCACTCCTGCCCTCTGCCCTGTAAAAACGTTCAAATATCCTGATGTGATCTTTGTTATCAACGCCGATACCGTGATCTTTCACTTTTATGATCGCCAGGCTTTTGTTATTGTCTACAAATACTTCAATGCTATCTGAATCAGGTGAATATTTGATCGCATTGGTTAAAAGGTTCAACAATACCTGGGCAATGCGGTCCTTATCGGCGAAAATTTTTCCTTCGAAGTCATTGTGTAAAATGATCGCATGTTTGGAGGCGGTTTGTCGCATATCCTGTACTGTTTCTTCTACAAGTGCACCCAGGTCAAACGCCGTTTTATGCAATTCAAGTCTTCCTGATTCTATCCTGGAAAGGTCGAGCAACTCAGAAATGAGCCTCGTGAGCTTGACAACCTGCTTTGAGATGGTATTGAGGGAAGACTTGATTGTTTGTTTTGATAACCGTAATCGTTGTTCATCCGCTTCATTAAAAATATTCAGCATTAACTGAACGTAGCCATTGATCGAAGTAATGGGGGTTTTTAATTCATGGCTCGCCATTTTGATAAAATCGTCTTTGCGCTGTTCCAGTTTTTTCAATTCGGTAATATCTGTTATTGAGCCGGCAAAACCCGAGAACTCGCCATCCAGATCATGGAAAGGATATCCTTCAGTGAGTCCCCATCTTATTTCCCCATCCTGTCGTGTAAATCTGAATTCCCTTTTGAAATTTTTTCTTTGCTGAAAACATTCCCGGAATTCGTTGATCATGGACACCCTATCTTCATTGGATACTGATTCCATCCAGCTCTTACTAATTACTTCCTGGAAATTTTTTCCGGTCCATTTCAGCCATGTATCACTCACAAATACATTTTCTTCTTCGTCATTTGTCATCCATAAAGCGGCGGGTGATGCATTAGAAATAGTCTTGAACAGAAGTTCACTTTCCTGGATCTTTTCCCTGAATCTTTTTTGATCGTCTATATCCATGCAGGCACTGATAAAGCCAAGAAATTCTCCTTCGTTGGAAAATCTTGGAACCGAATTATCAGCTATCCACCGATATTCACCATCGTTACGCCGCAACCTGTACTCTGAATAAAATCTTCTTTGTTCCATGAACGAGGCATTGTATGTATCGATGCATTTTTGTACATCGTCAGGGTGTACTGCTTCAAGCCATCCCTCGTTACTTTCCTGTTCACGTGTTCTTCCTGTAAACTGGAGCCAGGTTTTATTGAAGTAATCTTCAAACTTATCGGTGCCTGACATCCAGATCATGGCCGGAACATTGTCGGCCATGGTTTGAAAGAGTTCGACACTTTCCTTAAGTTCAATTTCCCTGGTCTTTTCTTCGGTGATATCAAGCATTGTCCCAATCAACCGACCTCGCAGGTTGTCGTCATCGAAAAACATCTGTGCGCGGATATGTAACCAGCGGACATCATCATTATTATTGAAACGATGGACCCGAATTTCCAGGTCGAACTTACCTCCGCTACCGGGCTTGACGGCTTGGGTTATGTGTTTTAGAAAATAATCTTTATCATCTTCGTGGATATGGTCAAGGAAAACATCCAATGCAGGATTCTCACCTTCCTGCATTCCACATATTTTTCTGCTCTCCAGTGAATACAACAATGTCATATCCCTGGGATCATATTCCCATGTTCCCAAACCCGTCATTTCAACAGCCATTCTGAACCGCTCTTCGTTTTCATGAATCAATCTTGCTGTTTCTTTTTGGAAGCTAATGTTCCTGGCAATTTTCGAAGCGCCGATTACATTGCCGCTTAAATCTTTTATAGGTGAGGTGGTTAAAGAGATGTCAATTAACTTTCCATCCTTGGCCATTCTTTTTGTTTCAAAGTGTTCCACCTTCTTTCCCTTTCGCAGCTCGCTGAGTATTTCGTACTCTTCGTTGATCCGTTCCGGTGGAATTATTTTGGTGATCGATTGGCCAATCATTTCTTGCTCGGTGTAACCGAATAATTTTTCAGCTGCCCTGTTCCAGTTTGTAACGATCCCCCCGAGAGTCTTCCCAATAATAACATCGTCGGAGGATTGAACGATGGCGGCCAATCTTGCGTTGAGTTCTTCACTCTTTTTTCTTGATGTGATATCTCTCGCGATCTTCGATGCACCGATCACGGTCCCCTTGGAATCCCTGATGGGCGAGATGGTAAGGGATATGTCAAGTAGTTTACCTTCCTTGGTTACTCTTTGGGTCTCAAAGTGATCAATTTTCTCGCCTCTTCTGAGTTTGCTGATTATTTCAGATTCCTCGTCTTCCCGGTCCTTTGGAATTAATTTCATAATTGATTGACCGATTATTTCCTCTTCCGTGTAACCAAACAATTTTTCTGCTGCTGTGTTCCAACTGGTAATAGTTCCATTTAGAGTTTTAGCAATGATCGCGTCATCTGAAGATTGAACAATGGCAGCCATCCGGTCACTGAGTTCCTGGCTTTTTTTTCTTTCGGTTATGTCTGTGATAAACGCCAGGTAGCCCTCTACTTCGCCGTTCTTATCGAATTTCGGCGAATAAATGACTTCTGCAAAGCGACTATTTGTTTTATATGGAAGTTCTATTTCATACCTCGTTCGGGTGCCATCTAATGCAGTCAGTATATGATCTTTCACAAAGTCATATACGGAGGGCTCTAAAAACTCATCCACTTTTTTCCCAATGATATTTTCTTTCTTTAGCTCGCGCCAGTCCAGATAGGCTTTATTGACATATTCATAGCTATTGTGGCGGTTGATGTACGCAACGGGGAATGGGATCATTTCAATAATTTCAACAGAAAAGTCTGCCTGAGCAAATTTTGCATCCTCTTCCTTGTCCGGAACCACACGGTTAACCTTTTGAATGGTGCTCATGAATTCGATTTTTCTGCTTCAAAAGAGAGTAGACAGCAATTTAGAAAAAAGAGTATCAATTTTGTGCTTACCAACTTTAGACGGCAGGTAATATTTTGTATTTTAACTTTTTGCCCGGTTCAATTGTGTCGATATAAAACTGCAAAGTGGGTAAATTTTTTCCCACCGTATGCTTTCTCCTATCTGAATAAATCTTACAAATGGTTTCGTATGGTTAGGCCGCTGTCTTTATCGCAGGTCAGAGGTTAAGATTCCACTAAACAAAAGCATGAAGCATGCCATTTAACTTAGATATGTAAGTGAAAGTTAAGATGATCTTGCAGAAGGGGGAGTGAATTTTCTGCCCCTTAGTTACCCTGGTTTATCTAGCATGATATTTTAAATGATTGCCTTCATGAAAACATCTAACGATTTCAAGGTACCCAAACGAAAATTAAAAGGGTTATTGCAGGATACGGCGAAAAGTGCGGAAGTGATCAACCTGGTCTATGTTTCAGATAAGGACCCCGGCATTGAAAGATCAGGGCATGGGAAAAATTTTATCTATACAAAAAATGGAAAAAAGATAACTGATGAAAGCGAGCTTTTGAGGATCAGGAAACTTGTTATACCTCCGGCGTGGGAAAATGTATGGATATGCAGGCTATCAAATGGCCATTTGCAGGCGACAGGATACGATGTAAAAAAGAGAAAGCAATATAAATATCATTCCTTGTGGTCGGAATTCAGGAACCAAACAAAATACTACCAGTTACTGGAATTTGGAAAGAGGCTGCCTGCCATTCGTGAGAGGCTTGGGAAAGATCTCTTAAAACCAGGTTTGCCATTGGAAAAAGTACTGGCCGCTCTGGTTATGATCATGCAGGAAACGAATATTCGCGTGGGCAACGATATCTATGAGAGATTGTATGGTTCATTTGGATTGACCACTTTAAAAGACAAGCATGTGAAAATTAATGGCAATTCAGTAAAATTTTGTTTTAAAGGAAAGAAAGGGATTTACCACGAGATCGATCTGAAGAGCGGAAGGCTTGCTCGTATCGTCAAACAATGCAGAGACATCCCGGGTAAAGAATTATTTCAATATTACAATGAAAATGGTGAGAGAAGATCGATCGATTCAGGGATGGTGAATGAGTATATAAAAAACATCTGTTGTGATAATTTTACGGCGAAAGATTTCAGAACGTGGACAGGTTCCGTATATGCGATCGAGGTCTTTAAAGAGCTGGGTTGTTGTGAAGGAGAAACTGAAAAAAAGAAGAGAATAGTGCAAGCTCTTGACATCGTGGCAAAAAAACTCGGAAATACACGGGCAGTTTGCAAAAAATATTATATCCATCCTCTCATAGAGGAGTTATATTCAAACGGACAGCTCGCAACCTTTTTTCAAACAAAGAAAAGCGGGGAGAGAAATCAGTTTTCAGAAGCTGAGCATATTCTTATGAGCATTTTAGAGAAACCCTGACATTATTCGAATAAAAATCCCGCTTTTAAAGCGGGACAAGTAAAAGTTTTCTCATGTAAACAGTGGTTTGACCAACACGTGGTTGCCTTGGTTGCACAAATTAAAAGAAAAAAAGTCACATTTAGCTTAATTCAAAACTTGCAGGCCCGCGACCGGATTTTTTGAGCCTCATCAGCTTGTGGATATTGTAAAATGCGATAGTAACGACGGTCATTGTGGCAATCAGCATAAATAGAATGAAAATGGGTCTTAATTCCCTTAACCAATACACTTCTATTAAAATAAAACCATGCACAGCGCAGATGATTTTCGAAGTGAGACCATGGCTGATACCCGCGTTGCTTAGAAGATGATGGAGATGAGTTCGGTCAGGTTGAAAAGGAGATTGGCCTTTCCAAATTCTTTGTGAGAAAACTCGGACCGCGTCAAATACAGGAATTAAAACCATACCCAGCGCAAATAGGGGTGCTGCTTTTATGATTGGCTGAGCAGCATTGCTATTTCCCTGTATAAATCTTGTACAAAGAATTGAAAGAATAAAGCCCACCACTAATGAGCCGGTATCGCCCATAAAGATCTTTGCAGGATTCATATTGAAAAATAAAAACCCGAGTATGCTTCCCGCAAGTGCAAATGCTATGAGTGCAAAACTCTTATCATTCCCTATAGTAAGAAAGATACCGATCGTAATAAGACTCATAAAACCCATACCAGCGGCCAGGCCATCGATGCCATCAATGAAGTTGAACGCATTTATAATGCCCACGATAGCAAGAATGGTGAAACTGTATTGAGCAGTTATCGGTAATTCATTAAGACCAAAGAGCCCTCCAAATGTATTGATGCGTATACCCGACAAAGCTATTAAAGAGGCAAGCGCTATTTCGACAATGAATTTGTATTTTGGAGAAAGATCATTCAGATCATCGGTCATTCCCATTGCACCAAGGATGGCCATTGAAAAAAAGCATATCATCATTTCACTTGAAAAGGAAAAAGGGAACCAAAGAGCAATGGAGAGAGTCATTCCAACTATAATGGCGATCCCTCCCAATGTGGGTGTGGGTAATGAATGTTCTTTTCGTGAATCCGGGATATCATGCAATCTGTATTTATCCACCAGCCGTATGATCGGCGGGATACAGACCATTGCGATCGCGAAAGCGGAGATGAAGCAAAGTAAACCAAACTTAAAATCACTAAAATTCAGTTCGATCTGAAGAAGCGGAATGAGGCTTTTCATGGGGCTCTGGTTTTCGGTTCGATAGAATATTGGAGCAGAAAAATAGAAAGAATACTTTGAAAAGGCAAGACTTTTTTATTGTGTTTTTTTCAAAAAAATTTACGGGTATTCAACATGAATTTTTCCTAATTTGAAGCGCTTTTAAAATGAACCTTGTGGAAATATCATTTTGGATTTGTATTGCCATCCTGTTTTATTGTTACATTGGCTATGGCCTGTTATTATTTATTCGCAACGGCATAAAAAATGCGTTCTCGTCGTTCGAACGTAAAACTACCTATGACCTTCCGCCCGTTACACTGGTAGTGGCGGCGTATAATGAAGAAGCCGTTCTCCCGCAAAAAATAAAGAATTGTGCTGAAATCGATTATCCTCCTGATCTTTTTAATGTGATTTTTGTAACGGATGGATCTACGGATTATTCAAAAGAACTGATCGGGCAACATGATCTTATTACCTTACTCCATCAGCCCGAGAGAAAGGGGAAACTGGCCGCTTTGAAAAGGGCGATGCAATCTGTAAGAACTCCTATTGTTGTTTTCAGTGATGCGAATGCAATGCTGAACCCCGGCTGTATCAGGGCAATGGTTCGTCATTTTTCAGATGAAAAAGTGGGAGGGGTAGCCGGCGAGAAAAAAGTTCTGAAAAATAACCGTTCACTCATCGGGCAAGCCGAGGGTTTATATTGGAAATATGAGTCATTTATGAAAAAACAGGATGCTGATTTTAATACCGTGGTTGGCGCGGTAGGAGAATTATTCGCTATCCGAACTGAATTGTTTCATCCCGTTAATGAGGATTTGATCCTGGACGATTTTGTATTCTCGATCCATATCTGTCTTTCGGGATATAAAATAGAATATGAACCAGGTGCTTTCGCTTCGGAGACTCCATCGCAGTCATTGGCAGATGAAGAAAAAAGAAGAGTGAGAATTGCCGCCGGAGCGTACCAGGCCGTCCATTACTTAAAGCAGCATCTGAATGTTTTCAAGTATCCGCGACTGGTTATCCAATATTTCTCCGGACGCCTTTTGCGATGGGTGGCGTGCCCCATTTTGATCATCCTGGTTTTGGCGTCAAATATTGCTTTGGTCATAAATCATCAGGGCTATATTTTTTATTACTTATTACTTGCCCAAAGCAGTTTTTACCTGTTGGCATTAACTGGATGGATCTTCGCGGCTATTGGCCGTCGAATGGGAATTTTGGGTATTCCATTTTATTTCTTGTTTATGAATCTCTGTCTTGTAAAAGGATTTTTTAACTATGTCAGGAGAAGACAAACTATTTTGTGGGAAAGATCAATGCGGGAGGCCTTTGAATAACTCATTTGATAACGTTAGGTATTCTTTCACAACTTCAATCCCGATTCAATTAGAGCGAGGCACTTATTTTTGTAAAAAAATTGCCACATAATTTCTTTGCCTGCGATACTATCTAATCCTATAGAATATTTAAAGGGAGTCGGCCCTCAGAAAGGTGACCTCCTGAAAAAAGAGCTTGGGATATTTACCTTCAATGACCTCCTTGATCATTTTCCTTATCGCCATGTGGATAAAACAAAAGTGAGCTTAATTGAGGGCATCCATTCAACCACCGATTATGTACAGGTGGCCGGCGTTCTCTCCGTGGTTGAATTAGCCGGTCAAAAAGGAAAAAAAAGATTGGTCGGACAATTAGCCGACAAATCAGGTTTTCTTGAATTGGTGTGGTTTGAAGGAGTTAGCTGGATCCAAAAAAGTCTTAAGGTTGGTCAAAACTATCTCGTGTATGGAAAGGTTGGTTTTTACCAGGGGCATCCGCAAATCGTGCACCCGGAAATGGAATTGCTGACGGGAGCGACATCAGGAGGCAAGAATTACCTTGAGCCGATTTATCCAAGTACAGAAAAATTAAAATCAAAGGGCCTCGGAGGCAGGCAGATCGGGAAATTGACACAGGCGCTGTTTGCCATATTACGGGAAAAAGACATTCCTGAAAATCTTCCCTCATCGGTTTTACAACGATTGAAATTTTTACCACGATACATCGCCTACCAACAAATTCATTTTCCGGGATCATTGGCTAACTATGAGAATGCGGTAAAACGTTTAAAATTTGAAGAGTTTTTTTTGTCACAATTGCGATTAGGCAAGTTGAGGTTACAACGACATCGTTTTTCAAAAGGAATTGTTTTTGATAAGGTAGGAACATTGTTCAACACTTTTTACAGCAATTATCTTCCTTTTGAATTAACAGGCGCGCAAAAACGAGTGATCAAAGAAATAAGAACCGACACAGCAAGGGGTCACCAAATGAATCGTTTGCTGCAGGGAGATGTGGGAAGTGGAAAAACAATTGTGGCTTTATTGATCATGCTATTGGCCAATGATAATGGTTACCAGGCTTGCATAATGGCGCCTACTGAGATCTTATCGCAGCAACATTATAACAATATTCTTGAATTGCTTAAAGACCTGCCTGTTAATATTAGGTTATTGACGGGTTCAACAAAAGTATCTGAGCGAAGAGAGATCATCAGCGGCCTTGCCGACGGTAGCCTTCACATTCTCGTTGGCACCCATGCGATGATCGAAGAAACGGTTCGTTTTAAAAATCTTGGGTTAGCAATTATTGATGAGCAGCACCGGTTTGGCGTTGCGCAGAGGTCAATGCTATGGGAAAAGTCTGAAACACCTCCTCATATCCTTGTAATGACTGCGACCCCCATTCCCAGAACGCTTGCGATGACTGCATACGGTGACCTTGATTATAGCGTAATGGATGAAATGCCGCCCGGAAGACAACTTATCACTACCGTTCACCGTTATGAGAACAGGCGGCCACAGGTAATGGATTTTATACGAAGTGAAATAGCAAAAGGAAGACAGATATACATTATTTTCCCCTGATCGAAGAAAGCTCGAAACTGGATTATGAGAATTTGATGAAAGGATATGAAAACGTGCGAGCATATTTCCCGGAACCCAAATATTGGATAAGTATGGTGCACGGTAAGCAAACATCCGTGCAAAAGCGAACCAATATGAATCGATTTGTAACCGGTGATACCCAAATCATGGTTTCAACAACGGTTATCGAGGTTGGCGTCAATGTGCCAAACGCGACGGTAATGGTCATTGAAAGTGCAGAACGCTTTGGGCTTTCACAATTGCATCAGTTAAGAGGAAGGGTCGGAAGAGGGAAAGAGAAAAGTTATTGCGTGCTACTAACGGCCAATGACATCGGTAATGACACCCGTGAAAGAATGAAGGTCATGACCTCTACCAATGACGGTTTTGTCATTGCTGAAAAGGACCTAGAGTTACGCGGTCCTGGTGATATTGAGGGAACCAGGCAAAGTGGAGAATTAAACTTTAAGCTGGCAAGTATAGTCAAAGACCGGCCAATCTTAGAGACTGCAAAAAGTATAGCTATAAAGATTTTGGATGAGGATCCGGACCTTGTTTCGATAGAAAATTTACCATTGAAAAACTTCCTGTCCTCACAAAAAGGGAAAACGATCTGGAGCCATATTTCTTAACACAAGATTTTAAAACATTTCTCGGTGATTTTAATTAAATTGGTAAAAAGAAAATTGAGCCGTACATTCTATACACTTTTTCTCGTAATTCTACTACCAGCTACAGCACTCAAAGCTCAATACAGCAATATTGAATTTGTAGAAAATAAAGGCCAATGGGATAGCCGGATTAAATTTTTAGGACAAGCTTCTGCAGGAATGTTTTCCGTACAGCAAAACGGATTTATGGTCGTACAACATAAGCCGGAAGATTGGGCAAAGATTGGCGAGCTGGCTCACAACCATGGATTGTCTGAATTAGCAAAAAAAGCACTTACCCTTCATTCTCATGCGTATAAAGTGGAGTTTTTGAATGGCAACAAGACCGCGGAAATCGTTCCGGATAAACCTTTGCCGGGTTATAACAATTATTTTATTGGCAATGACCCTTCCAAATGGGCGAGTGATTGTAAGGTTTACCAGGGCATAACCGTGAAGGAAGTATATCCGAATGTAGATGTCCGTTATTATTCAAATGCAGGCGCCTTGCATTACGATCTTATAGTAAAACCCGGAGCAGATATTTCACGTATCGCCCTGAAATATGATGGTGCGGATAAATTAGAATTGAAGAATAAAGAACTGGTGATCGGTACTTCGGCTGGCAATCTGAAAGAAATGAGACCTTATACTTACCAGGTTGATCTAAATGGAAGAAAGGAGGTTAATTGTAAATACATTCTGAAGAATAACATAGTTACTTTCGATGTTAAAGGCTATGACAAAACTTCAACGCTGGTCATAGACCCCAACCTGATATTTTGTTCATTCACGGGAAGCACAGCGGATAACTGGGGCTTTACCGCTACTTATGGACCCGACGGAGCTATGTTTGGTGGCGGGATCGTTTTTTCACAGGGCTCTTTTCCCGTTAGCCCTGGTGCCTTTCAAACAAATTTTGCTGGCGGCGGTGGTGATAACGGATGGGGAGCTTTTGATATCGGGATCATGAAACTTTCGGCCAATGGAAGTAGCAAAGTATATGCGACATATCTCGGTGGGTCGGGAAACGAAATGCCTCAAAGCATAATCTGCGATCCGCAGGGAAATTTGATCGTCGCCGGTCGCAGCAACTCAGGAGACTATCCGATCAAGCCGGCAAACAATCTTAAAGGAAACGGTGGCAAGTTTGATATTATCGTGACTAAAATAAATTCGACTGGAGGTGCACTCGTCGGCTCGATGAGGATTGGTGGATCGGAAAGTGACGGCGCAAACATTGACGATTATCCAAATGGTGCCGGTTCGTTGCTTCGCAATTATGGTGATGAAGCAAGAAGTGAAGTGAACATTGATAATGCAGGGAATATCTATTTAGCTTCATGTACTAAATCGGCTGGGAATCCCAGCTCAGGTGGGTTTCCTATTGTAAATGGTTTTCAGACAACAAATGCAGGAGGACAGGATGCTGTTGTTTTAAAAATATCACCCGATGTCTCCACGCTTCTTTTTAGTACATATTTGGGAGGAAAGGGTGACGATGCCGCATATGTTTTATCAATGAGCCCATTGACCGGGAATTTATATGTTGCCGGGGGGACTGGTAGTGATAACTTTCCGGGTAATCATGCCGGTGTCATTGGTTCCTCTTTGTCCGGCGGAATAGATGGTTTTATTGCCGAAATATCAGGCACTACGCTTGTTCGCTCCACTTATCTTGGTACCTCGGGTACCGACCAGATCTATGGCATTCAATTCGATAAAAATGGGTTTCCTTATGTCACGGGACAAACGACCGGGGCATGGCCTCATATTAATGCCGCTTATTTTGATAACGGAGCAAAGCAATTTATTTCAAAACTTCAGCCGGATCTTTCCCGATTTGTTTATTCCACAACGTTTGGTTCAGCGGCAAGCCTGCCCAATATTTCGCCAACAGCTTTCTTAGTGGATCGGTGCGAAAATGTATACGTAGCGGGATGGGGAGGATGTTTTAATTGTAGCTCTCCAACCGTGTCAAGTTATCCTAATGCAGGTACGGGAGGAATGCCGGTGACTCCGGATGCAAACACTGTCGGTAAGAGCACCACTGACGGAAAAGATTTTTATTTTTTTGTTTTAAAAAAGGATGCTGCCTCTCAGCTCTTCGGTTGCTTTTTTGGCGAAGATAATCGCGGCGCCGGTTGCGACCATGTTGATGGCGGCACCAGTAGGTTTGATCAGAATGGAGTTATTTATGAGGCCATTTGTGCGAATTGTAAAGAATTAGACCCGGGAGCAATTTTCCCTACGACGGGGGCCGCGTATGCAAGAGATAACCCATCTAATTACGGCGGCAAATGTAATCTTGCCCTTGTAAAAATTGCATTTAACCTGGCCGGAGTAAAAGCGGGAATACAATCTATTATTAATGGCGTGCCCCGCGACTCAGCGGGGTGTGTTCCGCTAACTGTTGATTTTACCGATACGATCCACAACGCAAAAAGCTATGAATGGAATTTCGGAGATGGCTCGCCTACAGTGATAACCACGGATCCCACTTCATCGCACGTTTTTAATTCAATAGGGACTTATCTTGTCCGGCTGGTAGCCGTGGATTCTTCAACCTGCAACATCAGGGATACGGCTTATGTTCATATACGCGTAGGAAATGTGCAGGCCACGATAAATTTCAGTCCCACAAAATTGAGTCCGTGCGATTCTTTTAAATACCGGTTTGATAATTTATCAACCGCACCTCTCCCTTTCAATAATACTTCATTCACCTGGGATTTTGGCGACGGCTCTCCAAGAATTACAGCGGGTACCGCAAGCGTATTTCACAGTTATGCTGCACCCGGAACATATAATGTAAATCTTGTGCTGACGGATACGGCGTATTGCAATGCTCCCGATTCGCTTACTGTACAAGTAAGGGTGGCTGCCTTAGTGAAGGCTCAATTTACAACGCCTCCTACTGGCTGTGTGCCGTACACGGCTGAATTCACAAATACATCACTGGCCGGCCAAAGTTTTCAATGGAATTTTGGCGATGGAGGTACATCAACCGACATCAACCCAACTCATTTATATTCCGCTGCTGGAACGTATACAATCACGCTCATAGCAAATGACCCCGGAACCTGTAACCTTACTGATACTACCCGGCAGACCATTACGGTTGCGAATAACCCAACGGCGAATTTTAATTTTTCGCCCGTTACCCCGATCGAAAATACACCGACAACCTTCACGAACCAATCCTCGCCTGATGCTGTAAACTTTATCTGGAATTTTGGCGATGGAGCGACCTTACAAACTACTTCAAGGCTCGCAGTAACACACCAATTTAATGTAACAGGTACTTACAATGTCTGTCTTGTTGCAATTAATGCTGCGGGATGTCCTGATACGACTTGTCAGCCGGTGAGTGCCTTGGTAACAGACGCTGTAGATGTGCCCAACGCATTTACTCCACTGAGTAGTGACATCAACAACAAAGTTTTTGTAAGGGGATTTGGAATTACCAAATTGCAATTTGTTATTTGGAACCGCTGGGGACAAAAAGTGTTTGAAACAAACGATGTAAACATCGGATGGGATGGAAAATTTAAGGGCGTGGTACAACCTATGGATGTTTACGCATTTACTTTGAGTGTGGAATTTTCGGACGGAAAAAAAGCCACCAGGAAAGGTGATATCACGTTAATAAGATAAATAGCATGAAGTACTAAGTATTTAGATTTTTTTTGAAACGATGTAAATGAAAAAGAGATTGAAAATATTAGGCAGGGTTTCCGGATCACTCGTGATTGGTTTCTTGTTCCTTGTGCCTTGCGCTTTTGCGCAGGATCTTCATTTTTCTCAGTTCATGAACTCTCCTCTTCTGACAAATCCGGCCAACACTGGCTTTATCCCGGCAGCCGATTACCGGCTGGGGATGAATTACAGGAACCAATGGTCGGCTATTATGACTGTTCCTTATAAAACGATGAGTGCTTTTGGGGATGTGCAGGTGTTCCGCAACAGGATCGAAACCGGTTGGATGGGATTAGGAGGTGTGATCTTGCATGATGTTGCGGGAAGCGGCAATCTTACTTCGACCAGGGTGTATGGTTCAGTGGCGTATCATCAAATGATCAATGCGGGGAGTTTACTCAGCGCAGGTTTTAATATTGGCTGGGCAAATAAACAGATCAATGTCACGAATTTGAAATTTCCGGATCAGTACGACGGAAAATTTTTTGATAATCATCTGCCGACAGGTGTTGCATTAAGTGAAAACAATATTAACTATCTCGACCTGCAGGCTGGCCTTAATTATGCCTATTTCCCTTCAGACAAAGTCTATTTAAACGCGGGAGTCTCTGCCATGCATGTGAACCGCCCAAGGGAATCTTTTTTTGATCAAACAACTAATGCCGACAATCGCATTCCGGTTCGCTACACCGGGTTTTTGAACGGAAGTTTTAAAGTGAACGATCAGTGGATAGTCAATCCGAATATCTATTTTTCAGAACAGGCAAAGGCGTCTGAAATTGTCGGTGGGTTGAACGCTCATTACAATTTAGATGGAGCGGGTGAAAGTGAGTTGATCGGTGGTCTGTACTATCGCTATAAAGATGCTATCATTCCTATGCTGGGGCTTGTTTACAAGGACTATACCTTCACATTCACTTATGATGCTACCATGTCAACACTGAAAAATTATAACAACACACGTGGAGCTTTTGAATTTTCTCTTGTGAAAGATGGCTTCTTTTCTGCCGGTCATACCGACAGGCAATCACTTTGCCCCAATTTTAAAAACAGCTACTGATCATTGCGTCATTGCGTGAAATCATATTAGCAATCGGGTCGTTATTTTACTATTGACACAATCAAAAAACTTTTCAACCTTTATATATTCGCATTAATCTTTCTGCGAGCTTCAATCCTCTCTCTGAAATTCTCTTAATAATTCGACAGCTTCCCGATGACACTAAGTGCGGCAGTTATATGGCAATGGCTTCCCTTTTATCGTTATGTCAAAGCAAATATAGAGTTCAAAAAGATTTTTAAAGAGGAAGGCATGTATTTGTTGATGATGTTCATCGAACAACTATACTCATGGCGAAAGAAGAACACTACAGCCGGTCTGACACTCGATCGCTCGTACCGGAAACATTGAATGGCTCCGGCAATCATAATAAGATATTGTACATCACTCCTGCTTTGTCTGTTGGAGGAGCCGAAAAGTTCCTGATACTTCTTTCTAACTCATTAATGGACGAAAAAGAAAAACAGGTAGTTGTAACCTTGCAAGCTGTAAATACGCTGCAGCAGGAACTCGACAAAAGGATTAGCTTTATAACGCTTCCGCGTAAATTCAAATTCGATTTGAACCCGGTCTTAAAACTCAGGGACTTGATAAGGAAGGAGCAGCCTTCCGTAATTTTTTGTATCAATTTCTATAGTTACTTCATCAGCCGGTGCGCGATGATCTGGCTGAAAACAAAGAGCCGCCGCCTCATTTCCTATCATACCACGATACACGTAACGAGAAAAGATCATCTGCTTCACAAATTATACGCTTTCTTATTGACAAAAAAGGACAGCATTATCACTGTGTCATCCAGACAGGCGAGCTATACGAATAAAAAGTACAACATTCCGGCTTCTAAATTTACAACCATACACAACGGAGTTAATCTTAAATATTGGCATCCCTCGCCAGACGATCGGATCCGCAATCATATCCGGAAGCAATATCACATCCCAGCTGCTGCCAAATTAATTGTGCTGACCGCCATGTTCAGAGTTGAGAAGAATCATCTGGGCGCAATCAGAGCACTGCGATTACTACATAATGTGTATCAGCAAAGAGCTTACCTGCTTATGGTTGGAGATGGCATTATGCATGAGCGAATCGAGAAACTGGCCCGTGAATTAAAGATCGGGGACCATGTAAGGATAACAGGCATGCAGAAAGATGTACGACCATTTTATTGGGCGAGCGATCTGTTCACGCTCTGCTCTACCAGCGTTGAAACTTTTTCAATAGCAGCATTGGAAGCAATGGGCTGTGGACTTCCCTGTGTTCTCACTAATATTGGAGGCGCCGGCGAAATGATCAGGGACGGGTTAAACGGAAAAATTTGTGATGTAAAGGACAATGACATTGCTAAACAATGGGCAGCTGTACTGACCGGAAACTATTCAAAAGAGGCTATACACTGTTTCGTCAGGAACAATTTTTCGGCAGAAAAAATGCTGTCAGAATATCGAAAAATCTTTTAGCAGCTATTGTTCTGTAACTCCCAAAAAGGTGCTAAGGTTAAACTATCTTCCGGGAGCTGCGATCGAGGCTTCTCTGATTCCGGCCACCACTTATCAAACGGCCCTCTTAAATAAATTTCTACAATAATCTGCCAGTACGGGCCGGGAGTTCAGCATATTGCTGAATTATCCGATTTTTACAGCACCAAGCATAATCTTATGATGGCAACAGCCTCACCATTTACTCTTGCATCACAACACATTGACGAGTTTAAAAAGATCCTCGGTGACAAATATGTGTTCATTGACGAAGATTCATTGTACAACTACTCTCACGACGAAACAGAAGATTTTCATTTTTTGCCGGACGTTGTCCTTAAACCACGAACAGCGGAAGAGATCAGTGCTATTCTTAAAATTTGCAATCAGTATAAGATCCCTGTTACACCGCGTGGTGCCGGCACAGGGTTAAGCGGAGGAGCACTTCCCCACTTAGGTGGCGTATTGCTTTCTACCGAGCGAATGAACAGGATCCTTGATGTCGATGAAAAAAACCTGCAGGTAACAACCGAGCCAGGGATCATTACCGAAGTGCTTCAAATGGAATTAAAAGAAAAAGGATTGTTTTATCCACCCGATCCCAGCAGTAGAGGGTCCTGTTTTATTGGCGGAAATATTTCAGAAAATAGTGGCGGACCGAAAGCCGTGAAATATGGTGTCGTCAAAGATTATGTATTGAATCTTGAAGTGGTTTTGCCTACGGGTGAGATCATGTGGACGGGAGCGAATGTTCTAAAGAATGCGACAGGCTATAATCTTACCCAATTAATTGTCGGCAGCGAGGGGACACTCGCTATTGTGACAAAAATTGTTTTGAAATTGCTTCCACTACCAAAACATGATCTGTTGATGTTGGTCCCTTTCCGCTCAGCGGAAAATGCCTGCGCGTTGGTCGCTGCTATTTTCCACGCTGGGTATATGCCCAGCGGTTTGGAGTTCATGGAACGGGATGCATTAGAGTGGGCGAGTCAATTTGTGGAGACCTCAGTAAAAATTGATGACGATGTCCAGGCACATTTGCTGATCGAAGTCGATGGAAATAATCCAGAGGTGCTGATGCAGGAAATGGAAGGCATTTCAGTTCTGGCAACAGAGTTTGGTTGTGGCGAAATTTTGTTCGCCGAAGATGAACAACAAAAAGCCGAGCTGTGGAAAATGCGAAGAAGAGTAGGAGAGGCAGTAAAAGCTCATTCAATTTATAAAGAAGAAGACACAGTTGTTCCAAGAGCAGAACTTCCTGTTCTTTTGAAAGGTGTAAAAGATATCGGGAAAAAATACGGCTTTCATTCCGTATGTTATGGACATGCAGGAGATGGCAATCTGCATGTGAATATTATTCGTCGGGACCTTACAGAAGAGCAATGGAACGGTTCGTTAAAAGAGGGAATCCGCGAAATATTTGAATTGGTAAAACGTTTGGGAGGTACTATCAGCGGTGAGCATGGTATCGGGCTTGTGCAAAAGGAGTATATGGATATCATATTTAACGATACGCAAATGCGTTTGATGAAAGAGATCAAAAAAATATTTGATCCCAATAATATCTTAAATGCAGGAAAAATATTTGATTAGGTAATAAATAATCTATTGTATGAAAAGAATAGTTTTATCTGTGCTTATGTTGAGTGTGTCAACCAGTTTTGTGTTTGCACAGGACGAGGAACAAAAAGGTTTTAAGAAGCAAAATCTTTTCACAGGCGGCTCCGTCACTATGTCATTTTATTCAGGTGGGACTATCCTGGGAGCGAACCCAATTTTCGGTTATAAAATCGCAAACTGGCTGGATGCCGGTGTTGCCCTTAATTATACTTACCAGGGATCCCGTGACAACTACGAGATCAATGACAAGATCCGTCAACATGTGTTTGGACCAGGCGTGTTTACGAGAATATACCCGGTTCCTATGCTGTTTTTACACGCCCAGGCGGAGCATAATTTCAACAATTGGAACTATTCAAATGCAGACGGCAGCTATAAGCAAAGTGACGTAACAGACGCAAACTCCTTGCTTTTGGGAGGCGGCTGGGCGCAGGGCAGGCAAAAGGGTTCCAATTCTTTTTTTTACATCGAAATTCTATTCGATGTTCTCAAGAATAAATATTCTCCTTACGTCAATAATGTATACGATCCATCAGGCCAGGTTGCAAGAACAGATGCGCTTCCTATTTTCAGAGCCGGTATAAACGTAGCCTTGTTTCAGGGGAAAAATAGTCCTGAGAACGAGCAGAGGGGAAATGGCCACAGGCAGCCAAAGAATTACAGCAATCTATAAAAGATATTGAACAAGTTCTGCAGGATCACTCAATACAGTGATCCTTTCTTTTGCGCTTTCATAAAGAAATCCTTGCTTGTCTAACTGCTCAATGTGCGCGAGGAGATGATCATAAAATCCATTGGAGTTTAAAATAAAAATGTCTTTGTCATGGATGGAAAGCTGGTTCCACGTCAGCATTTCAAACAATTCATCAAGAGTCCCGAAACCGCCGGGCAAAATGATAGCGGCATCACAGAGTTCATACATTTTTTTCTTTCGTTCATGCATATCATCAGCGATCATCAACTCGCTAATGCCATGATGCTGTCGCTCCCATTCAACAAGAACGTGAGGTATGATGCCAACGACATTGCCCCGGTGCTGCATTACAGAATCAGCAACTATTCCCATCAGGCCAGAACAACCACCACCATAGATCATCTTTATTCGATGCCCCGCCATGAGTTCTCCCAATCGTAGTGCATGGTTCACATATACACCATCAATCCCGTCTTTCGATCCGCAGAAAACAGCGAGTGAAGTGATCGGCATGATTAACGATTTACTTGTCAAAAGGAAAACAAATTTCTTTATCTTCAAAATTCATTGCTTCATATTTGGAGATAATAATGAAAATTTCATTCTGCTTTTGAACAAAAATTAATTTATGTCCGCAGGCTTATTGTTTGCTTTTGTAATCGGGTATTTTGTTTTACTGCTTATTGTCGCCTGGTATACGTCACGCAATGCAAATAATGAATCCTTCTTTATTGGTAACCGTAATTCAAACTGGATGCTGGTGGCCTTTGGAATGATCGGTACTTCTTTATCCGGCGTGACCTTTGTATCGGTGCCGGGTACAGTCGGGCCATCGGGATTTGCTTATTACCAGGTGGTACTTGGTTATTTTTTGGGTTACTTCATCATTGCCTTTGTCTTGCTGCCGCTTTTTTACAAGATGAACCTGACCTCTATTTACAATTATCTCGAACACAGGTTTGGAATGGTATCATACAAAACTGGTGCGCTGTTTTTTATTTTATCGAGGATACTTGGCGCTACTGCCCGCCTTTACCTCGTGATCAACGTACTGCAGATCTTTATCCTGAAAGATATGCATATCCCATTTGCCGTTACTTCATTCGTGATCTTGCTGATGATCCTACTCTATACATTCGAAGGGGGTGTGAAGACAATTGTATTCACAGATACATTGCAAACAACGTTCATGCTGCTGGGTTTAATCGTTTGTATCATTTACATCATGAACACCATGGGGCATTCATTGAGTTCCACGCTGCATGAACTAAATACGAAGGGTCTCACAAAAATTTTTAATACAGATATAAACAGCCCGGGATTCTTTTTAAAACAGTTGATCGGAGGGTTATTTATTACCGTCACCATGACCGGTCTTGACCAGGAAATGATGCAAAAGAATATCAGTGTCAGAACGCTGTACGATTCCAAAAAGAATGTACTTACTTTTAGTTTTATCATTGTAATTGTGAACTTTTTGTTCCTGCTGATGGGCGGGTTGCTTTATTTATTTGCATCAACAAAGGGGATCAATACGCCTCCTGATGATCTTTTCCCAACCGTGGCCTTGCATTTTATGGGAAATGTGATCCCTATCATTTTTGTGATCGGCCTGATTTCTGCCCTTTTCCCGAGCGCAGATGGGGCATTGACCGCGCTTACATCCTCATTCTGTATCGATCTGCTGGGCATGAAACGGCGTTCAGATTGGGATGAAAAAATGAAACGTCGCAGGAGGATGACGGTGCATTTTATTTTTGCGATCATCTTTTTTTTGATGGTAATGGGCTTTAAATGGGTTGATAACAAATCCATCATTGATGTTATCCTGAAAGTGGCAGGATTTACCTATGGTCCCTTGCTTGGTTTGTTTGCATTTGGGATCACAACAAAACGATCCATCAACGATAAGTTCTCGATCTATGCTTGTATTGCGGCTCCTCTACTTATTTGGGGAGTTGATTTTATAAATAATATAGAATGGTATCAAAAACAATTTCATTTAAGCGGTAACTCCGTTGAATCAATAAAAGCTTTCTCGCACTCTGTCTTTGGCAAATTTAAGATCGGGTATGAATTACTGATCTATAATGGTCTTCTCACCTTCCTGGGATTATTATTGATCTCAAAGAAGAAAATCTGACAATATTCGGGAGCTGTCTTTCGTTTGTAAATACTCTACTTTTGATATGATTTTTCTCTCTTGCCGGTAGAAATCAAACGCTTGCGCCGGCACACAACGAAAGTAAACATGCAATGCTGCTTATTACGAAACAAAAAATTTTTAAACATTGGAACAACGCTGGAACGAACGAATACGAAAATCACGTCAACGCAATTGGACAGAATCAAAAGCACATTCAAGCTGGCAGATTTTTAAGATCATGGCCGAGTTTGTGGATGGTTTTGAGGCGTTGGCAAAAATTGGCCCCTGCTGTTGCATATTTGGCTCAGCCAGGGTAAGGCCCGGAAACCGCTATTATGACTTAGCCGTAGACATCGGAAAGCGACTGGCTGAAGAAGGATTTGGAATCATTAGCGGTGGTGGCCCCGGCATAATGGAGGCCTCCAACAAAGGAGCACAATTGGGCGACGGTAAGTCGGTCGGATTGAATATTGAATTACCCTTCGAGCAGTTTTCAAATTCATACATCGATAAAGAGCACAGTATGAATTTTGATTATTTCTTTGTTCGCAAAGTAATGTTTGTAAAATATTCGCAAGCTTTTATCATGATGCCCGGCGGCTTTGGGACAATGGATGAATTTTTTGAAGTGCTCACATTAACCCAAACCGGGAAAATGTTACAGGTGCCATTGATACTGGTAGGCAATGAATTTTGGAGTGGTTTGCTACAATGGGTAAAAGAGGTGATGATGGACAAGGAAAACAATATCTCCCCTAAGGATTTTGAACTTGTAAAATTGGCTGATACTGCCGATGAAGTGGCAAAGCATGTTTTAGATTTTTATTCTCAACATGCATTGCAGCCCAATTTTTAATTCAGGAATAGGGTTCTTTTAAAGATTATTCATTATTGATTACTGATTATTTAGATTTTTGCGTAATAATTAATCAGCAATTCCCCGTTACATGGACCTGATCAATCCGAAAGTGCAACTTTATGCCGAACAATATTCATCCCCGGAAGATGAATTGTTAAAAGAAATAAACGTATTCACTCAAAAACATCCCGAGTCACATATGCTTAGCGGCCATTTGCAAGGGAAGGTTCTTGAGCTGTTAAGCTGCATGATAAGGCCCAGGAGGATCCTCGAGATTGGAACGTTTACCGGTTATAGTGCGCTTTGCCTGGCAAAAGGGCTTACGGAAGACGGGCAGCTTCACACTATTGAAGTAAAAGAGGAGGAGGCGATAAAAGCCAAAGAGTTTTTTTCCAGGTCCGCCTGGCCATCTAAGATAATTTTACACCTTGGTTCTGCGTTAGATATTATCCCGGCGCTTAATGAGACGTGGGATCTTGTGTTTATTGATGCTGACAAGCCGGCATATATTGAATATTTTAACCTTGTTTTACCTAAACTGAGAAAAAACGGATTTATTTTCGCCGATAATATAT
>Ga0207645_10000938_pt1 | contig 24220 bp, 22 predicted proteins | sample KBSM53metaG_FD_184331 | JGI IMG/M metagenome (GOLD analysis project Ga0207645, IMG submission 184331) | Miscanthus rhizosphere microbial communities from Kellogg Biological Station, Michigan, USA - KBS M5-3 metaG (SPAdes) (version 2) | ecosystem: Host-associated > Plants > Roots > Rhizosphere >...
GAGCGCTCGCTAGATGATTTCGCGCGTGCTTTTTTTGGCGTGAAAGATAAAAGCTTTGAAGTCGTTACTTACACCTTTGACGACATCGTAAAGACCCTCAACGCGCTATCTCCGCACGATTGGAAGGAGTTTCTTCGCAAACGACTGGATGGGCACGGACCGGAGGCGCCGCTCGACGGCTTGGCGCGAAGCGGTTGGAAACTGGGGTTTCGCGAAGAACCGTCATCGTTCCAGAAAGCAATCGACGAGGTGACGAAATCGTTTAACCTAGACTTCTCCCTCGGTCTGGTGGTGTCCACCAGGGATAAAGGAAACATCACCGAGGTCGTCTGGGACAGTCCAGCATTCAAAGCGGGGCTCACGACGGCGAGCAAGCTGATTGCAGTCAACGGGCGGGAGTTTGCGCCGGAGATACTGCTCGACGCGATTCGCACCGCGAAGGGCACCGATCAGCCCATCGAGCTACTGGTGAAGACGTTCGATCGCTATAGAACGGTGCGGGTGCCGTACTTTGAAGGTCTCCGTTATCCCTATCTCGAGCGCATCGACGGTACGGAAGACCGGCTCACGACGATCTTAAAGCCGCGCACGTGAAAATCTCCGCGGCACACATGCGTGCAGCGACGCTGAGAGATTCGAGGCGAAGAGTGGTCGCACAAAGCAGGGTCAAAGTCCGAGCGCTTTCCGTACCTGCTCAACCAATACAGCGGGCGGCAACGAGGCGTTCAGAGTAAGCCCGCTCTGCGGTGGCTCCAGCGTCTCAAATTGGCTTTCTGCCAGCGCCGGGTTCATGAAATGGTCCTGGCGCTGTTTCAGCCGGCGCTCGATCAGAGCTTGACTGAGCGCCAGGTGAACAAAAATGACGCGCTCGTCCACTCGCAGCCGGGCGCGATAAGAACGCTTCAAGGCGGAGCAGGCGAGGATGCCGTTTTCTTCGCGTTCCAACGCTTGCTCAATCAAAGCACGCAGCCGGCCAAGCCAAGGTGCTCGATCGCGATCCGTTAACGCCTCGCCTCGGCGCATCTTTTCGATGTTGGCCGCCGGGTGAAAATCGTCCCCTTCATAAAATCGCCAGCCGAGTTCTCTGGCCAGCGATGTGCCTATTGTCGTTTTTCCTGCGCCCGCTACGCCCGTCAAAATGATAAACATTGCGCCTTAGCGCCGATATTTGGATTGCCTCGCACAGATGACAACGCTTAGCGGTGCTACCAGGAAGTTCACCGAGTTCTCGTCAAACCGGCACGAAATACGCGACTGGGATCATCGATGGTGAATGCGAAGCTCCGCGATACTAGCTGTTCGCGGCGGCTCTCTTGAGATCGGCGCCGAGCTTGATGTCTTCGGACCGAGTCACGTTGACGTTGAAATTATAAGCGGGTGAGCGGAACTGGCTCAGAGCGAATTGCTGGCCTTCGGCGCGGCTTGCATGGATGCAATCCTCGGGGACGTGAACGATATAATTTCGGATATGAAAGCCGATCACCGCGTGGTAAACGCAATTGTTCGAACCAATGCCGGTGACAACGATGTGATCACGGCATGGGCGCAAGTCGAATTTCTTCAGCTGCTCTTCCATGGAAGTCCGATAAAAGCAGTCGTGGGAGTATTTTTTGACGATGATCTCATCGCGGAGCGGTTTGAGCTCTTCGACGAACGCGACGGCGGGAGTGTCGTCGATGAGCGAGTATTGTTTGCCGAAGAAAGTGAACTCCGGATGGTCTTTGGTCCTGACCGACTGAACGTGAATGATCCTTCCGTCAGCCTGGCGAAACCGATCCAGCAAGGTTCGGATCTTAACGATTACCGGTTTGACTCCGGTGCCATGCCGTTCACAGCCTTCGGCTTGCATGTCGACGATAATGAGAGCGGAGCTACGGGGCGAAAGCTCGGTGGTTGGTTCAGACATAAGGACCTCCAAAAATAATTGACTGTTCTTTACCGGGCCGCAACCGCTTGCGTCAAGTAACTCTCATTGAAAAATCTCTGCGGCGGATCCGAGATATCGATCTGTTTCAGGAGCGCGGTGATATTTTCCTTTTTAAGCCGGATGTCGAGATCCGCCGCGTAATAATCCAGCGCCTTTCGCTCGATGCCTAAATCACCCCGGAGTCCGTGGCGTACACCGAGCGCGATGGCTTTGTCCTTATCGCGGCGGATAAGCTCCATCGCTTTTTCGAGAGCTCTCAAGAATCGTACCGTCTTGTCAGGACTGGAACCGGCAAATTCCCGGGTCGAAGCGACGACTGTCGATGGAATCTCCGTCAGCGTCTCGCGGGTATCGAGCAGCATCGTGAAGCCGTCGTTCTCGGCTTGCACCCCCTGTCCGGGAGTGAGTGGAACCGCCTGGACCTTGCCGGTTTTGAGAGCAGCGATGCGCGCCAGCGGTCCGCCCTCGATATTCAGGACGGAAAAATCGCGATCCTTGATCATCCCTTGGCGCCGCAGCGATTCCACGACGGTGAATTCCCCCATACCGCCGATTCCCGTGATGCCGATGGTCTTGCCCTTCAAGTCCGCCACCGTCTTCAATCTCTTGTCGGCCATGAGCGCGTAGCTCATTCGATTCAAATGGCCGCCAACGACGACCACGGGAGCGCCGCGCGCGATGCCACGCAAAATCGCCACCGCACCAGCGATCACGAAATCGGCCTGCCCGCTCATCAGCAGCGCCATCATGATCGGACCGCTGCTAGAGAGCGTCACGGGGCTTACGTCCAGAGCCTCTTCTTTGAAGAAGCCCGCGCCGCGCGCGACCGCGGTTGGAAGCCCGGTGTTCCAGCTCGGCGAAACCAGAGCAACAGTGACCGCCTGAAGTTCCGCGGCGCCAGCAGAGCGGCAAACGAGGCCAAAAAACATGATGACAATTAGCCGAAAGAATTTTTTCATCGATTGAGGCAGTACAACAGCGAGCATAGGAGAGGAGCCGACGCACTGTCAACGACAGGAATAGGGGAATCGCCTGGCGTCATCAGCTACTTCGTGCCGCGCCTGATTGACGCGCCGCGGCGGTAGCGATAGCGTTAAACGGCGAATCAAACCATTAGCGACGACCGTCGGAGCGAAATCAAAATCGAGGGAATCAGTCATGGCGAAAGATGGATTCAAAATCATCGACAGCGACATGCATGTCATGGAGCCACCGGATTTGTGGGAGCGCTATATCGATGCGAAATTCAGAGCGTTGGCGCCCCGCGGCGTCACCAGTCATAACGTGCGCGATCTCCGGCTCGTGCATCCGGATGGAACCGAGTGGGCGCGCAAATCCACGCCGCAAAACGATACCGCGAGGGGGAAGAACTTCGATCAGAAACAAGATATTTTCGGGCGCGACGCTGCGCGCGGCTGGACTTCGGAAGTTCAGCTCGAAGCGATGGATACCGAAGGCATCGATGTCGCCGTGCTTTATCCTACACGCGGCCTGAGAGCGCTTGTGCTCCCGAACATGGATACCGATTTCGCCGCTGCCATGGCGCGCGCCTACAACGACTGGCTCTACGATTTTTGCCAGCGAGATCCGAACCGTTTGATCGGTGCCGGGATGATTTCCACCTACAGCATGGAAGATGCGGTGAGCGAAGCACGCCGCTGCGCCGAGCAGTTAGGGTTTCGGGCGATTTTTCTCCGCGCCAATCCGCTAGTCGATCATCAGTGGCAGAGTAGCTATTACGAGCCGTTGTGGGATGCTATGGAGGCGCTCGACCTGTCGCTCGGTTTTCACGAGTCCACGGGCACGGGGAGAAATCCGATCGGCGAACGCCTGGAGCCCAATTTCATGCTGCGCCGGGTTTTTTCGCAACCGATGGAGCAGATGCTCGCGCTCGGCTGTTTTTGCGGCGGCGGCGTCTTGGCACGCCACCCGAACTTGCGGGTGGCGTTTCTCGAAGCGAATTGCAGCTGGCTCCCCTGGCTTTTATGGCGCCTCGACGAAGCGTGGGAGCTCGACGGCGACGTCTTCGCTCCCGACTTACAACAAAAACCGAGCGACTATTTCAAACGACAATGCCGAGTGTCCATAGAGCCCGACGAAGTGATCGCCAGTAATGTCATCGAGCAAGTCGGCAGCAACTATCTGGTTTTTTCGACGGACTATCCGCACGTGGATTCGCGCTACCCTGAAGCCGTCAATTATTTTCTGCGGCTGCCGCTCAGCGCAGAAAACAAGCGCAAAATCCTGTGGGACAACTGCATGTCCTATTATGCGATGGCTGCATGACCGAAAAATTCGGTCTGCTGATCCGGCGGAACGATTTCTACTCATTAATGGAAAAATGACTGAGAAAGGGAAATCATGGCACAGTTTGATCCCGTACGAGTCGGACTCATCGGAGCGGCCGGTCGATGGGGGCCGCGGGCGCATGCACCGGCGTTGAAAGGCGTTTCAGAAACAGAGCTCTACGCCGTGTGCACGGCGCACGAAGAGACCGCGCGGGCAGCCGCCGATCAATTACGCGTGGCGCGCGCCTACGGCAGCGACAACGGTTTGAATGCCGATCCACAGGTCGAGGCCGTCGCCGTCGCAGTGCGCGTGCCGGCACACTATGCGCTGACCAAACACGCTCTCGAAGCGGGAAAGCATGTTTTCTGCGAATGGCCGTTGGGCGCGAATACCCAAGAAGCCGAAGAGCTGGCGGCGCTGGCGAAGAAAAAAAACCTGCGCACCGTCGTCGGGCTGCAGCGCCGCGCGTCGCCCGCTTACCTGTACATGCGCGAACTCATCCAGCAAGGTTACGTGGGACAAGTCCTGTCAGTGAATCTGTCGCTGATGAACAGCGGGGTGTTGACCCGTCCGTCGGATCGCACCTGGCAACGCGACGTCACGTTGGGTGCGAACACGTTGACGATTACGTTCGCCCACGTATTCGATGCGATGTGCATGGTGGCGGGCGAGATTCGCGAGCTGTCCGGGATCGTTTCCACTCAGGTGCCGCAGTGGTTCGAGACCGATACGAAAAAATACGTCGAGGTTACGTCGCCGGACAACACCATGGTTCAAGGCCGGCTCGAAAATGGCGCGGTCATCAACGCTTACTGCGGCGTGCATCCCTACCATGGCAGCGGTCATCGCTTCGAGATTTACGGCACGGAGGGCACGCTCTCGATGATCGGCGGCGGCGAGGGCGGCCAGGAGCTTCGGCGCAAGATCATGGGCGGACACAAAGACGATAAATCACTGCAAGAGCTGGTGGTACCGGAGCGATTCAAGTCGGTGCCGGAAACCATACGTAACGGTCCTGAATACGATGTCGGTCAAGTGTGGGTCAAGTTTGCCGAAGCGATACGCGCAGGCGGGAAAACGGATGCCGACTTCCCCGATTTTGATCACGCGGTGCGTCGCCACCGCACCTTAGATGCGATTGTGCGTGCCTCAGAGACGGGGCAACGACAAAGAGTTGCTTGATGCGCTTATGGCGAGGTACGATTCCGACGTCAGCTCAACCGCCTGTGGGTGAGCTGTAGAGCGCGTCAAGAAAACCGTTGTCGTCGAGCTTGCGTAGAATCCGCGTGTCGATCACATCATCAACTCGGATCGACGCTGCGCGGGGCGTGGTACGGGCAAGCATGCGCCTGATGTTGAGCAGCCCTTCCGGCGCGGGGTAAGGCTTTCGATCGAGAGTCTCCACGGCTTCCAGATAAGCCTCCTCGGCGGCCGGCCGTGCGACGCGCATCCGCCGCTCGAGGATCTCGACGACCGCCTGCCGATTCGCAGGCTGGTGAATGAACGCCAGGCCGCGTAAAAGTCCCTTCAGCACCGGTTCGATGATTACCGGCGATGATGCTTCGCCGCTGTCCCTTAGCGCGATGAGACTGTTGACGGTCAAAGGAATATTAGTGTTTTTTACTTCCAGCAGAACGGGAAACCCACGACGTTTCAGTGGACGGCTAAATGCCGGTGGCAGCACGGTAGCGTCGACCACGCCGGCCTCCAGTGCCTTGGCGAGCTGTGCCTGGGGCCCGATCACCTGTAACCGTAGTTGATCGCGCGCCGGATCGAGGCCGAGACGTTCGAGAGCTAAAAGCGCTTGCATCCAGATGCCGCCGCCGATGCTCTGTACGCCGACGCGTTTGCCTTTCAGATCTTCCGGGCGAGCGATGCCCGGGCGGGCAATTAAATCGACCGTCAGCCAGTTGGTAAACGTCGCAAAAATTTTGAGCGGCGCTCCGGCCGCAATCGCGGACATCACGGCGGTACCGGCGGTCAAGGCGAGGGAAACTTCGCGCGCCATCATGGACGCAAGCATAGTCGGCGCGCTGCCGATGAAAACCAGCTCGGGATCGACTCCCTCCTGGGCAAACAATCTCCGGTCCGACGCTACCCACAGCGGCGCCACTCCTGGAACGAAACTCACGTAGCCGATCTGCAGCCGTGGTCCGGTTGCGGCATAGATGCTCGAAGGCAGCGCCAGGACAATTGTTAAGATGAATCTCGCAAGATGCATTTCTTCTCTCCACTAAACCGATTTCCATGGAAGATCTGATAATTTGCTTTGCAGCGCAATGTCAGAATTTTATAACCGATCGGCGTTTTGTTAAATCATTTAACGAGTGTTCATACGTCACATGAAGCAAGTTGAATTCTGGTTTGATTTCGCGAGCAGCTACTCCTATCCGGCGGCGCTTCGAGTCGAAGAGGTCGCGCGGGCAGAGAGCGTCCCGATCGTTTGGCGGCCGTTCTTGCTCGGGCCGATCTTCAAAGCGCAGGGTTGGCACGATTCTCCATTCAATATTTATCCCGCTAAAGGGAACTATATGTGGCGCGATCTGGAACGCTTATGCGAATCGCTTCGCATGCCGTTCCGAAAGCCGTCGATCTTTCCGCGTAATGGTGTTTTGGCCGCGAGCCTAGCCTGCCTATTTTCCGCAGAGCTTTGGATGCCGGAATTCGTCCGCCATATGTTTCTTGCGAACTTCGCGGAAGATCGAGATATCTCGGACCTTTCGGTGCTTGCGTCGGTTCTTGAACGAGTGCGACAGCCGGCGAGTTTGAGCGCTTTTGCTCGATCGGCTGAAGCAAAGGCGAAGCTTCGAAGCGCAACCGATCGCGCGCAAGCCATTGGAATTTTCGGCGCACCCAGCTTTGTTGTCGGTTCGGAGCTTTTTTGGGGCAATGACCGGCTGGAGAGCGCCATTGAATGGGCTTGCGCGCATGCGTAAGGGCTAATCGAATTCCGCTTATGCGGCGCAATCGCCGATTTCCTGATTGACGGCTCGCTGGCTTAGCGATAGCCTCACCGAGCAGCAAACAGCGGAAGGCTACCGCGGAGGCGCAGAGTGCACAGAGCCGGGTATCGCTTTATACCTGACGGTTTTACCCGGCGGGCTCTGTGCCTCTGTGGTGCACTATTCATGCGTTTGAGCTAAGCCGAACTAAGGAGAACGAGCATGGAAACGCGAGCAGCAGAGATACACGATGGATTGAAGCATCCGGTCATCGATGGCGACGGCCATTGGATCGAGCCGATTCCGGTTTTTCTCGAATACCTCGCTGAAGCCGGTGGCGCAAAATGCGTCGATCAGATGAGAGCGCTCTGGCACGCCAGGGATGCATGGTATCGGGCCACACCAGATGAACGCCAGCATCACCGCTTACGCCGCGCGATCTGGTGGGGCGTGACAAGCAACACGCTCGATAAGGCGACAGGACTGTTGCCGGCGTTGCTCAACGAGCGCTTGCCCGAGCTTGGCATCGACTTCGCGATGATCTACCCGAGTTTCGGTCTTACCATCAACGGCATCTCCCAATCCGAACTGCACCGGGCGGCGTGCCGCGCTTACAATATGATGACGGCGGATATGTTTGCGCCCTACGCTTCAAGGTTCGCGCCGGCTGCGATCATTCCGAGTCAGACGCCGGACGAAGCTCTCGAAGAGTTGGATTATGCGGTGGCGCAGCGGGGTTTCAAAGTCATTATGATACGCGGCAATCAGGAGCGTTCGATTCCAAGCGCAGCCGAGGGGATCGATCGGCAAAAGGCCGCTTGGTACGTCGATACGATCGCTCTCGACAGTCCGCACAACTACGAACCGGTTTGGAAGCGGTGCGTCGAGCTCGGTGTCGCCGTCACTCAACATTCAGGGAGCGGCCGCTGGATGGATCGCTCGTCGATCAACAATTTCACCTACAATCACGTCGGCCACTTCGCCGAATCGAATCATGCCTTCGCCCGCGGCGTATTTCTCGGCGGCCTGGTGCGCCGATATCCGACTCTCAATTTCGGCTTTATGGAAGGTGGAATCAGTTGGGCCTGTCAGATGTGCCTCGATTTGATCGAACATTGGGAGAAACGCCGCCGCGACGGTTTGCAATATCCGAATGCAACCGGCGTTGCCGAGCTGCGTCAGTTCATCGAGCGCTACGGCGATCAAAAGCTTAAGGCCAACGCCGAGATGATCATGAATAATCTGGACGTATTCCGGCCGAATTGCAGTCTCGAAGAGCTCGGGCGGCCTGAGCATGTCGTCGATGACTTCGAAGCGGCGGGAATCAAGTCAAAAGATGACGTCCGCGGTGTGTTTGCCAACAACTTCTATTTCGGCTGCGAGGCGGACGATCGCGCCACCATGTGGGCCTTCGATCAGCGCATGGGCGTGCGGCTGCGACCGATTTTCAGCTCCGACTTCACACACTTCGATGTCCCCGACTTCGCCGAAGTGATTCCCGAAGCCTTCGAGATGGTGGAGCGGGGCTTTGTGACCGAGCAGGATTTCCGCGAGTTCACATTCGTCAATGCGGCAAGCTTGCACGCAAGAAATAATCCGCAGTTCTTCAAGGGCACGGTTGTGGAGAAGGCTGTGGCGGAAGAGCTGGCAGTGAGCACTCCCGCGGCAGCGACTGCCTGAACGAAATTGGCGGAGCCGGCACAATGTGGGGCGGATGCCATTCGCCCCCCACACCCTGGTTCGGGGTCTCGTGTCCTCTGTGAATACTTATACCAAAAGGCTCAGCAAGGCTTCGCGTTTCGCAGCCCGAACGCTTCTGCCAAGAGCTCGTAGGAGTGGTGGCGCGGCGCTGGATCGTAAGTCCAGGTAACGATCACCAACTCGGCGAGCTCTAACCGTCCTGCAAGCTCTTCTAATCGCGTTTTTACTTCGCGTGAGGTTCCGACAATCGCCTTGCGCCGAAGCTTCTCGGCGGTGGCGAGTTCCGCCGCAGAATAGGGCCGCTCGGCTTGGTCCGGCGGCATGAGGGGCAGGCGAATTCCTTGGCGGCGATCAACGATCGAGCGTTCACGGGTTTTGAATTGGTGCAGGGCTTCTGCTTCGGTATCCGCCGCCAGTGCCCAGACACAGATCGTCGCCCGCGGTTCGGGGTATTTTTCACTGGCGCGATAATTTTTGCGATAGAGCTCGAGCGCTTGTTCCACGCCGGTGCCCTCGCTGAAAAAGTATGCGAAGGCGTAGGGCAAGCCAAAAAAGGCTGCCAGTTGCGCGCCGTACTCGGAGCTGCCAAGAATCCACATCTCCGGAGTCGTTGGTCCGGTGGGCTGAGCGATGACATTTCCGAACGGGTGGCCTTCCGGTAACGGCTGGCCCGATACCCAGTGTTGCAGCTCCTGCAGCTGGCGCGGGAACTGGTCCAGAACATTTTGCGGATAAGGATTGAGCGCATAGGCTGTCATCTGATCCGAACCGGGCGCGCGTCCAACACCTAGATCGATGCGGCCTGGAGCGATGGCTTCGAGCACGCGAAACTGTTCGGCGACTTTGAGGGCTGAATAGTGCGGCAACATAACTCCGGCGCTGCCGATGCGGATTCGCGATGTCGTCGCCGCGATGGCCGCCATCAGTATCTCGGGCGCTGTGCCGACGATGCTGCCGGAGTTGTGATGCTCCGATAGCCAGAAACGATGATAACCGAGCAACTCGCAATGACGGGCGAGCTCGAGAGTCTCGCGAATCGCCGTGTCCTGGGTTCTCCCCAGGGATGCCGTCGATTGATCAAGGACTGACAGTCTCATGGTCTTCAGTCACTTAGGTCTCAATGTCATCCGCTGCAGACAAAAAGAGAATTCGAAGGTCGCACTCCCGAGGATTTCAAACAGGTCCGGTCGACTTCGCGCTAGCGTAGGCTCAAAATGCTGTGGATCTTATCCAAGCTGAGCACCCACTTCGATTCGTGCCTCTTTGGCAAACTCCGCCGCGCTTACTTTGGCGCCTGCGCCGCGAACCCTCTTCACCGTCAGCGCGCCGCCGTTGAGCGCAATCGTAATTTCATCGGTCTCGATACGCGTCACCTGACCCGGCAGAGAGCGGGTGGCGTCGCGTTGTAGACGAGCATCGAAGATGCGCAGTTGTTTGCCGCGATAGCGCGTGTGCGCGCCGGGCTGGGGATCACAGCCCCGAATCAAATTATAAACTTCCGTTGCTGGCTTGGACCAATCGATTTTCGCATGCTCATCTTGGCAGGGCGGGTCATAACTCGCTGTCGACTCGTCCTGAATGATCCGGGGTGGATTTCCTATTTTGATCAGATCCACAGCTGCGCCAATCGCTTCGATACCGAGGGGAAATATTTTGTTGAAATACAGAGATCCGGTCGTATCGTCCGGATCCACCGCCACTTCTTTTTGCAGCAGGATCGGACCGGTATCGATGCCGCGATCAACCCAGAACAACGTGAGCCCGGTCACGGTTTCGCCTTTGATCAGTGCCCAGTTGATGGCGCTCGCGCCGCGGTATTTCGGCAACAAAGAGGGATGAAAACAAATGCTGCCGAGCCGCGGGGCGCCAAAGACGTGCTCGGGAACGATCTGGGAAACAAACGCCAGAATCGCCAAATCCGCGTTGAGCGCGACGAACTCTTCACGAAGTTCCGGAGCCTTGAAGGACTTGTGTTGGCGCACCGGGATGCCGAGACTGATCGCTTTCTGTTTGACCGGATCCGGTTTTCCGCTGGGCGGATCCGGCGGGCAGTAGACCGCGACGACTTCTTCACCCTTGCTGATAATTTTTTCCAAACTCTTCTCGGCGAAAGCCGCTTGGCCCATCAGAATGATGCGCATCGGATTGTCCTTCTCAGCTGGATTCGTACTCTCGTGGCTGCGTTGGTGATAGCGTTCCAAGCGCAAAAGTTCATATCCGACGACGTTTTGAACGGCTGAAACGGCTTGAACTTTTTGAACCTCATTTAACTTACCCGATCACTCTGTAGTCGCCGCCCTTGTAGCTTTTGCATAGGTTCACGTATGTCGAAGAGCCCATTTTGATCCAATGCAAAGCTTCTCCGGCGAGCTCTTTCTTAACCTTTGCCGGTGCGCCGGCGGCTAAGACCCGGGGAGGAATTTTGGTGTGCGGCACGACGACGCTGCCGGCGGCGATCAGTGCCTCCTCGCCAATTTCGACATTCTCCAAAAGTGTCACGTTCATGCCGATGATGGCGCCACGCTTGATCAGCGGGCCTTCCATGATGGCGCCATGCCCGATCGTGCAATCGTCTTCGATGATGGTCGGCGCTTCACCGGAATGGAGCACGCAATTGTCCTGAATGCTGGTACGCGCGCCGACCCTGATGGGATTTTGATTCTGGTCGGATCGGATCACGGCGCCCCACCAGATGCTGGCCTCATCGCCGACGATCACATCGCCGATGATCACCGCGGTCGGCGCGACAAACGCGCTCGGTGAAATACGCGGCGCTTTACCCTTGTACTCGATAATCATGCGGCATCCTCCGTATATTTGGATCACGATATTTGACGTGACTCGCGAAATCAATAATGGTATGCGGACGCGCCCTCACCCCAACCTTCTCCCAAAGGGCGAGGGAGTCGGATCAACTTAATGTAAGAACGGAGTGAAAATGAATTTCTGTCAGTTTGCGCTACTCGCGATCTTTGGATTGAGTTTGGTCGGCCCGGCGTTGGCGCAAAATCGCGAATTCACTTTGGCGGCGCTTACGAAACTTGCTCCGGCCGAGCGCCAAGCCCGCATTCTCGAGGGTGCCAAGAAGGAGCACGGGCTCGTCTGGTACTCGAGCACGACCGCCGAGGATGCTCTGGCGCTGACCAAAAAATTCCACGAGCAGCATCCCAACATTCAAATCAACCACTTTCGATCCTCCAGCGAGAAACTGCTCGAAAGGATCCTCGCGGAATCGCGCGCCAATGCCTTCAAGGCAGATATCGTCAGCCTGCCCGAGCTCGAACTCTCGATCATGATCAAACGCAAACTGTTGCTTCGCTACGAGCCCCTGGAAAATGCCATCTATCCACCCGAGAGTAAAGATCCGCGCGGTTATTGGACGGGACTTTACACCTCGGCATGGGTGCCCGCGCATAATACCAAGCAGGTCGGCAACGATGCTGCGCCGAAGAGCTACAAGGATCTCCTCAATCCCAAGTGGAAGGGCGGCATTGCGATGGATAACGAGCCGTACAATTGGTACGTGGTATCGCTGCGTTATTTGGAGAGCCGGGACGGAAGAGAAGCGGCGCTGGATTTTATGAAAAAACTCGCGGCGCAGCAGATCCTGTGGCGCAAGGGCCATTCGCTGATCGGACAACTCATGTCTGCGGGCGAGTTTCCGCTCGCCGCGGAGCTTCAGGTGCACACCGTGGAGCGTGCCAAGGCACAGGGCGCGCCCATCGATTGGACAGTGCTGGATGGCGTGATTCCGATTTCCAAAGTCGGCGCAGCGATTACCAGCACCGGCGCGAATATTTTTACTTCGGCGCTATTTTACGATTTTTTGTTGTCCCGTGCCGGCATGGAAACGATTCGGGCGAGCCGGCGTATTCCAACCCGGCCGGATGTGACTGCGCCGTATCTCAAACCCTACAAACTGTTGCCCTTCGATCCGCAAGTGATGGACGAGTTCGACAAGTACGTCGCACTGTTCAGAAACACTTTCAAGCCGGCGCAATAAAAACGGACGCAGCGCTGCGTCCTACGCTCCTCTTGCCGTTGAGAAGAACTGGCACAGTGACGCTGACCTATTCACCTGATCATAGTAGCGCGATTCGCCGGCTCGTAGTCATCAATTCGATTATCGGCGTGACCACCGCGGGAATTTCCACGCGCATCTTCGTGATCTCGGCACCGACCCTTGCCGCGGCACTCGATACCGACATGTTGGGCATTTCCTGGGCGCTGATCGTCTATCAGATGGCCGGCATCGGTTTGGGCGTGATCTGCGGCCGACTCGGCGATATTCACGGCCATCATAAGCTCTACGGTGCCGGAATGTCGGTGATGGCCGTAGCTTCACTGCTTTGTGGTTTTTCGCAAAACGTGGGGCAGCTCATCTTATTTCGCTTTTTACAGGGGATCGGCGGCGCAATGATTCAATCCTCGGGACGGACGCTGGCGTTTAGGGCGATGCCGACGGGCTCCGAGGGAAAAGCTCAGGGACTGATGGCGATGTCGCATCAGTTGGGGTTTTTTGTCGGGCCGCCAATCGGCGGACTGATTATCGACTGGGTGCACTGGCGCGGCATCTTTTTTTTCCTGTTTATACCGAGTTTGGCGGGCGCGGCGATGTGCGTCTGGACCGGCCGTGTCGCGGCGGCACAAACAGCCGGGCGGCAGGCGATCGACTATTTGGGCGGAGCGTCGCTGGTCGGCTTGACGATTTTTGCAACTCTCTTGCTCGATCAAAAAGTCGCCGAGGTGCTGGGCACCGGCAATCGTCTCGCCTTGGCCATTGTTCTGGTCATGGCGATTTTCTTTTTCATGGGTCACGAAAAACGCCACTCGAGCCCGCTGATCAGTCTCTCGGTGTTTTCCGAAAGGATTTTCGGTTACGGCTCGGTGGGTCTGTTGATCTGCAATATTAATCAGGGGCTAAACACCTTCATTACGCCTTTTTACTTGCAGGAAGTATTGCGGGTTTCACCGAGCTTCATCGGAGCGATCTTTCTGGTGCCGTCGCTTCTGAGTATGGTGCTGTCGCCGCTGAGCGGCGCGCTCACGGATCGAATCGGTTCACGGTTGTTGCTGATCATCGGGGTGCTGGTGCTGATGGGCAGTTTTATCATCGGCGCCTATTTGCGCACCGATTCGCACTGGAGCCTGCCGGCACTCTTACTGGCGTTGACCGGAATCGGTTCGGCTTTTTTCAACACCGCGTCGCAAGCGGCGATGATCCGCGCATTGCCGAAAGCCCACTGGGGCACCGCCATCGGAATCATCAATGGCGTGTTCGGCTTTGGCCAGATGCTCGGAATCTCGCTCAGCGGCATTCTGCTGACGTTGTCGTTCCGTTATTATACCGGCGATCCTTTGGCCACACCCGATCCGGCGAAGGCTAATTTGTTCGTTGCCGCGATGAACCTGACTTACTGGTTTGCGTTGGCGAGCGCTGTGATTCCGCTGGCGACTTCGATGAAGTTCAAGAAGAACGGATAAGTAAATCCGAAATCCGAAGTTCGAAATTCGAAACAAAAATATAATCAGAAAATCCGAACGCCGAAAACGGACTCGTTTGGGATTTGGATCACTCGATTATTTGAATTTGTTTCGGGTTTCGAGTTGCGGATTTGATTTTGACGGTTTTATGCTACTTCAGCGCGAACTGTTTTTCCGCCAGCGCACAGATTTGTTCGCCAATGGCGAGGGAGGCGGTCGCCCCGGGGGATGGCGCGTTGAGCACGTGGATCGCATTGCGGCTCTGTTCGAGGACAAAATCGTCGATCAGCGCGCCGCTCGCCGAAACGGCTTGCGCGCGCACACCGGCGCCGCCGGGAATGAGATCGCTCTCGCGGATCTCGGGCAACAGCTTCTGCAGGGCACGGACAAAGGCCGCCTTGCTGAGCGAACGATAGAGCTCGCCAAATCCGGTCTGCCAGTATTTTCCGGTCATTCTCCAGAAGCCCGCGAAGGAAATCGTCCGCCAAAGGTCGCGCAAATTGATATCCGTGTGGCGATAGCCCTCGCGCGCGTAGGCGAACACGGCATTGGGCCCAGCTTCGACACCCCCTCGGGCCATGCGGGTAAAATGAACGCCCAGAAACGGAAATGTCGGATCGGGAACGGGATAGATCAAGTTACGCACAAGAAATTGTCTTTCCGGAGCGAGTTTGTAGTATTCGCCGCGAAAAGGAATGATGCGGTGCTCGGGGGCCGCGGCTCGCGTCTGGTCGCGAGCCATCCGCGCTACCAAATCGGACTGTAAGCCGCAGCAATTGATCACGTGCTTGGTGCGATAGTCCCCGCCGGTTGTTTGCAAGACGAGCTCGGTGGGTCGATCGAGAATGCCGACGACTTTTTGCGACAAACGAATGTCGCCGCCGGCATCGCGGACTTTGTCGGCATAGGCCGCGGCCACTTTTTTGTAATCGATGATTCCGGTCTCGGGAACGTAAAGACCTTTGATGCCGATGGCGTGGGGTTCGAGCTCTTTCAGCTGCTCGGTTCCGATGATCTCCAGGCCTTGGAGCCCATTGGCGAGTCCGCGGCGCTGCAGCTCGTCCAAGCGCGGCAATTCTTCCTGGCTCGTGGCGACGACCACCTTACCGCAAATTTCATACGGGATGCCATTCTCATCGCAAAATGCCATCAGTTCTTTGCGGCCGGCGACGCACGAGCGCGCTTTCAGTGAACCGGGACGGTAGTATAAGCCCGAATGAATGACGCCGCTGTTGTTGCCGGTCTGATGGCGCGCGAGCTCGGCTTCTTTTTCAAGCAGGAGCAGTCGCAGATCGGTATGAGCACGACCGATCTTCAGAGCCGTGGCGAGCCCAATGATTCCGCCGCCGACGATCGTGAGGTCGTACTGCGAGGCCATAGTGAATGAGCTCGTTCAAAACGTAGGTTCAAACGGCTCGAACTAAATGTGCAGCAGCCGGCGAGAATTTTTTTCCGTGAACGATCTAACGTGCTGCGGGTTGTCTTGCGCGTCAATCGCCACAAAGCCCTTTGTTAACGGGCCGAGACCGCCGCAGTAATCGGAGCCGAACACAATATTGTGCTCACCCATCTTATGAATCAAAAAGGCGAGAGTCGGCGCGTCCGAGCTCGCGCAATCAATGAAGAAATGCTCGAGAAAAATATCCGAGTATCTCTGTTCGCCTTGGGGCCCTTTGTGTTTCCAGAAAAACCGATGCAACAAGAGCGGCAAACCGCCACCCGAGCTGCGAATCACGATGCGCAGGTTTGGGTAGCGATCGAACAATCCGCTCGCAATCATCCGTAAACAGCACTCAGCGACCTCGCCGTCCGAAAGCACGGCATACGCAACCCCGGCGCCGCCATCTTCAAGACGCTTCAGCGATGGGCTTTGGGCCGTTCCGGCGCCATGCAAGAAGATCGGCAGGTCAAGCTCGGCGATCTTCGCGAAAAGCGGGTCCATTGTCGGCGTATCGACGAGCATCTCGCCGTCCACATGGGGATAGAGCAAAACGGCGCGAAAATTCTTTTGCGCGGTGCGCTCGAGCTCCTCGACCGAGGCGTCGATATTCTTGAGCGACAGCGCGGTGATGCCCGCCAGGCGACCCTTATGCGGCGCAATCCGTTGCGCCAGGATATCGTTGGACTGGCGCACGACTTCCAGCGCTTGCTCGGGCGGCAATTGATCCGCGTAAACACCCGCCCCTTGGCAGATCAGTTGAAGGTCGAGACCCACTTCGTCCATTTCTTTGATGCGCTTTGTTAAATCAGGAGAATCGAAAGCATCGATGTGCGGCCGTTTCCCGGTAAGCTCACGGATTCGCTCGGCGACTTCGGGCGCGGTATGGTGCGCATGCCAATCAATCATCATTGCCATAGCTCATCTCCTCCTCGATACTGTCAGTTTTGGCATACTGCGGGCGCAAATGCGAATCAAGTTTGGCGGAAATGCCCCTTAGAATACCGGGTAGGTTAGCCCATGCGTCGCTCGAGCGTCGCGGAACTATTGCTTTTTCGGTGCGTCAAAATCCGCCTTGTTTTTCAAACGGCGGACCAGCTCGTCGTAGGATTCGTGGGCGATTACACGAGTGAATTGGGATCGATAGTTATTCACCAAGCTAATGTTCTCGGCGACCACGTCATAGACTTTCCACTCATTGCTGACCAAATGGGCTTTGTAATTGATCGAGTACTCTTCGCCCTTGCTCGTGACGATCTTGCTGCCGACATCGGCAAAACTGCCGTCGATGCGCTCATTGGTGTAGAGGATCTTTTCATCGGAATAGGACTCGATGATACCGGCATAGGCGCGTTCGAGGACTTCGGTGAACAGCCGGACGAATTCTTCCTGTTCCTGGGGTGTTCGCCGCCGCCAGTTCGCGCCGAGGGCGCGGCGCGCCATCTCAGTAAAGTCGAAGCGAGCGAACAATATTTGTCTGAGCTGATCGCGCCGCTCACTCATCTTGGCCGGCGTTTTGAGTTGGGGGTCCTTCAGGACGACCAGAGCTTTTTCGACCGTAGTTTTAATTTGCTCCGTCGGCACTCCCGCCGCCGCGCTGCGCGCAACGATGGACAGCGCCGCCGTGAGCAGGAAAACAACGAAAATCTTCAGCATCGAGCTATTTTTGCGGTTCATCGGTTTTTGCACCTTTGGATGTGACATCGCCGCCGACGATCTTCCCGATCAAATCCGGAATGTCCGGCGGTGACTCGGTTTCCCTGATTCTGCCTCCGGGTGGAATGGTTTTGTCCGACGCTCCCGGACTGATGAGGACGAACTTGTCGCCGATCAACCCGCGCGCGCGAACCGAAGCGATAACATCATCCTGTAACTTAACTTGATCGTTGAGTCTGAGAGTCAAACGGGCGCGATCATCTTCCGACAGGCCCAGAGATTCCACGCGGCCGATCCTCACGCCTGCGATTTCCACGGGATCTCCGACTTTGAGGCCGGCGACCGAGGGGAAATCCGCCGTAACAGTATAGCCCGACGCGCCAAAAACTTCGAGCTTGCCGAGCTTGATGGCAAGATAACCGAGGCAGGCGAGGCCCACCACCACGAACAAGCCAACCACCATTTCGCTGCGCGTATGATTCACAGATCGGACTCCTAAAGGACGCTGATCGGTCCTTGGGTTTCGCCTTGCAAAAACTGTTTGACCATTGGATTTGTGGAGGCGGTAAATTCTTCGGTTTTGCCGGCTTCGATAATAACGCCATTGGCGAGCATGGCGACGCGATCGGAAAACTTGAACACCTCCGGAATGTCGTGGCTGACAATCACCCCGGTGAACCTAAACTTCTCGTGCATCCGTCGAATCAATTCGTGAATGCTTTTTCCAAGCAGCGGGTCCAAACCGGTGGTCGGCTCGTCGAACAGCATAATTTCGGGTTGGGTCACGAGAGCGCGGGCCAGTCCGGCGCGTTTTTTCATGCCGCCGCTCACTTCCGCAGGAAACTTGTAGCCCATTCCGGCGAGGCCCACTTGCGCGAGGCTGTCATTGGCTTTTTGCTCGATGTCCTTTTCCTTGAGCTTGGTTTTCTCGCGTAACGGAAATGCGACGTTATCATAGATGGTCATTGAATCGAGCAGCGCCGCGCTTTGAAAAAGCATGCCGAATTTTTGCCGGACTTCGTTCAACGCGCTTTGGCCAAGCTTGGTGATGTCGCGGCCGTCGACCAGAACACTGCCGCGATCAGGAAGCAGGAGCGCATTCAGATGTTTTAGCAATACGGTCTTTCCCGATCCGCTGCCGCCGATGATCGTGGTAATCTTTCCGGTTTCGAATTCGACGTTGATTCCCCTAAGCACCTCTTGACCGCCAAAGGTTTTGTGCAGATCGACGACGCGAATCATGATTACAACATGACCGACGTCATCACGTAATTCCAAACTAGGATCATGACGAAGCAAAGCACGACGGATTCGGTGGTCGCTTGACCGACACCGGTCGCCATGGGCGGCGCGTTAAAACCTTTGTAACAGCAAATCCAGGTGATAATCAGGCCAAAGCTCACGGATTTCAGAAAGCCGCTGAAAACATCCTTGAAGACCACGCTCAGTTCCATCCCCGCAAAGTAACTTCCCGAGCTGACGCCGAGTAACTCGACCCCAACCAAGTAAGCGCCATAAATCGCGACCACGTCGAAAATCGCAGTCAGCAACGGCATGGAAATCAATCCGGCGATGATCCGCGGCGATATCAAATACTGGATCGGATTGATGGCCATCGAGTAGAGCGCGTCAATTTGCTCGGTAACTTTCATGCTGGCAATTTCCGCTGCCATGGCGGAGCCGGTTCTGCCCGTGACCATGAAGGCGGAGAGCACCGGGCCGAGCTCGCGCAGAATGCCAAGAGCGACCGCCGAACCGAGAAAATTTTCGGCGTTGAACTTTCTCAAGCTGTAATAGCCTTGAAGACCCATGACCATGCCGGTAAAAACTCCCGAAAGGATAACCACCGAAAGCGATTCGACGCCGATCGTGCGCAGATGATGAACGACCAAGCGTAGTCGCGGCGGCGGCCGAAATGCCCAGGCGAATGCCGAGAGCAGAAACAAAAAAATTCGTCCCATTCCGGCCGTGCTCTGAATTGCGTAACGGCCGGTTTGGCCGATTAGAGAAAGCATAATTGCGTGAACGTCTTTGTGCTATTAGACTCAGGCTATTACAGAATAGTTGGCGCGTTTTCAAGAATCACAATCATTTATTCAAGATTTATTGCGGGCTTCCGCTGTGCTGGTTTGCGGCTGCCGCCGACCGTGATTGATGATGAGCCGATCCGACGAGAGCTTGGATGCATTTTTTGACGGCCGCATAACGCTCTATCAGAGCCGCGCGGGCTATCGCTTTTCACTGGATGCTTTGCTGCTGGCGCATTTTGTCACGGCAAAAACCGGTGCGCGAGTCGTCGATCTGGGAACGGGCAACGGCGTCATTCCGCTGGCGCTCGCGGCTCTCCACCCATCGATCGAAGTGACCGGGATCGAGTTGCAGCCGAGAATGGTCGAGCGAGCGCGCCGCAATATTGCCCAGAACGAGCTTCGAACCCGCATCAAAATTGCTCACGGCGACGTGCGAAGTCCAAAGCAGATCGCGCGCGCCGGAGATTTTGACGTCGCAGTCTGCAATCCGCCTTATCGAAAATCCACCAGCGGGCGGTTGAGCATGAACGAAGAACGGCAGGCGGCGCGTCATGAACTCGCCGGTGGACTGGACGAGTTTCTTCGCGCCGGAGCGTTCTTTCTGCGGGCGAACGGTCGAATGGCAATGGTTTACCCCGCGGTGCGGAGCGTGGATCTATTAACGGCGATGCGCGACGCGGGTCTCGAGCCAAAGTGCTTGCGCATGGTGCATTCCTTTCGCGGCGCGAAAGCTTCACTGGTCCTGGCCGAAGCGATCAAAGGCGGGCGCAGCGGCCTCGAGGTGCAAGCGCCGCTTATCGTCTATGCAGGCGCTAGAACCTACAGCGATGAGGTCGCATCGATGATCGCCGGCACGCGCGCGCGCCTGCGCCACGCTGAAAGCGCCGATGCATTAGAGGATTAAAAGCGAATCCTTTAGGCCTTGGCTCTGCGACGAGCGAAACTCTTGACGAGCTTTTGAAATGCGGCGCGGATTTCCGGATCCTCGATGGAGTGAAGGAACTCTTCATTGACCGGAACGGCTGGAAGTTCGGTGGGTTTGTTGCGTGTCTCCGCTGAAGCCGTCGTGGGCTCTATTCTGCCGACCATGAAAAAAATATTTTTGACGACCTCGCCGGTGAGCCGATGGTTGAGCTTCTCGGCGATCATCTCTTTCATGAACTGAAGCTCCTGCATCCACACTGGACTCGACACTTTGACGAACAGCGTACCGTTGCGAATTTTTTCCGGCTGCGCATTGCGCGCAATAGCTTCGCCGACGACATCGCGCCAGATGGGCCAAACGCCGTATTCATCGAGCCTTCTGGAGAGATCAAGCCGGCTGAGCGATTTGTCCAAAAGCTCGCCAATGACGTCTATGGACGGCGGTTTTTTCGTCCCGGATGCCACGACGCGACATTAGCAGAAGTAAATCGTCGAAACCAGCCGCAAATTGATCGTTGGAGATCGTGCGCAACCTCTAAACTCGGCGAAAAATCAGGACAAAAACCGAGGAGGAAAATTTGTATTGACAAACTGAGCGTTTGTTTCTAAAAGTACAAAATCTAGTGTCCGTCTGACTCAAGCACACAATATATTGCGCGAAGGGAGAGCGAAAATGGCTATTGGTACGTCGCAAACGGCCGAGGTAGAGGTGCCGAAAATTACCGCCGGAGCAAAGGCCGGGATCAAAATATCTCGTTATTTTACCCATCCCGGGACCCACCCCTATGACGAGGTCGAGTGGGAGTTACGCAATGCGTCGATCACCAATGAAAAGGGCAAGGTGGTTTTCGAACAGACCAACGTTGAAATACCCAAATCGTGGTCACTCATGGCCACTCAAGTGGTGGTTTCCAAATATTTTCGCGGACCCCTGGGCACGCCGCAACGAGAGCATAGTGTGCGCCAGATGATCAGCCGAGTGGTGGACACCATCACGGGTTGGGGCCGTAAGGATGGCTATTTCGCCAGCGACGATGACGCCCAAGCCTTTGCCGACGAGCTAACTCATATTCTGGTGCACCAAAAAGCCTGCTTTAACAGCCCCGTATGGTTTAACTGCGGGATTGAGGAGAAGCCGCAGTGCTCGGCTTGTTTTATTCTTGCAGTGGAAGACACCATGGATTCCATTCTCGATTGGTATCGGAAAGAAGGAGTCATCTTCAAAGGCGGCTCCGGTTCCGGCGTCAATCTGTCAAAGATTCGCTCATCGAAAGAACAGCTTGCCGGGGGCGGCACGGCATCGGGTCCCGTCTCTTTCATGAAAGCGGCGGATGCTTCGGCGGGTGTTATCAAGTCGGGCGGCAAGACGCGGCGCGCGGCAAAAATGGTGGTGCTGAACGTCGATCATCCGGACATCGAGGAATTTGTCAAGTGCAAAGTGGAGGAGGAAAAGAAGGCTTGGGCGCTGATCGAGGCGGGCTACGATTCGAGCCTCGATGGGCCGGCGTACGGCAGCGTATTTTTTCAAAATGCGAACAATTCAGTGCGGGTCACCGACGAGTTTATGCGCGCGGTTCACGAAGACCGCGAGTGGCAAACTAAATACGTGAAGAACGATCAGCCCTGCGATACGTACAAAGCGCGCGATCTCTTGCGCATGATCGCCGAGAGCACTTATTTCTGCGGCGACCCCGGCATGCAATATGATTCAACGATCAATGATTGGCACACCTGCTCGAACACCGCGCGAATCAACGCATCTAATCCGTGTTCGGAATACATGCATCTGGACAACTCAGCGTGCAATCTGGCATCGCTCAACTTGCTCAAGTATCTGCGCGACGACGGCGTTTTTGACACCGAGGCCTTCCGGCGCGCCGTGGACATCGTGATTTTGGCGCAGGATATTTTGGTCGACAACTCGTCGTATCCGACCGCTGAGATCACCGCGAATGCTCATGCTTTTCGCGAGCTCGGGCTCGGTTACGCCAATCTCGGCGCTCTGTTGATGTCTCTCGGTCTGCCTTACGATTCGGATGCCGGACGGGCTTATGCCGCCGCCGTCACGGCGTTGATGTCGGGCGAGGGCTATTTGCAATCGAGCCGAGTCGCAGCGGCAACCGGCACGTTCGACGGCTACGCGATTAATCGCCAGCCGATGCTGCGCGTGCTCAACAAACATCGTTCTCAGGCGTACAAGATTTCGACCGCGCACGTGCCGCTCGATCTTTTGACCGCTGCCCGTGAAGCCTGGGATCAAACCTGCGGCGAAGCGGAGAAGCACGGCGTCAAAAATTCGCAAATCTCGGTACTGGCGCCGACGGGAACGATCGCATTCATGATGGATTGCGATACCACCGGCGTCGAGCCTGATATCGCCTTGATCAAATACAAGAAGCTGGTGGGTGGTGGGCTGTTGAAGATCGTTAACAACACGGTGCCGCGAGCGCTTAAGCGCCTGGGCTACGATATCAAACAAATTCAGGACATTGTCGAGTATATCGAAGAGCACGAGACCATCGAAGGCGCGCCGCACCTCAAGGACGATGACCTGCCGGTATTCGATTGCGCCTTCAAGCCGGTGAACGGCATGCGCTCGATCCAGTACATGGGGCACGTCAAGATGATGGGCGCGGTGCAGCCGTTCATCTCGGGCGCGATTTCAAAAACCATCAACATGCCGACTGATGCCACCGTGGAAGACATCATGCACGCCTACATGGAATCGTGGCGTCTCGGACTGAAAGCGGTGGCGATCTATCGCGATGGCTCCAAGCGCACCCAGCCGCTGAATACCGCGAAAGACAGCGAGGAGAAAAAGATCAGTGTGGTGGAAACCAAAGAGGCACGCCCGTTACGGCGTAAGCTGCCGGACGAGCGGCCCTCGATCACGCACAAGTTCGATATCGCCGGTCACGAAGGCTATATCCACGTCGGCAAATATGATGACGGCCAGCCGGGCGAGATCTTTATTCGGATGTCGAAGGAAGGCTCGACGATTTCCGGCTTGATGGACTCTTTTGCCACCGCGATTTCGATGGCGTTGCAATACGGAGTGCCGCTACAAGTCTTGGTCGATAAATTCAGCCATACCCGATTCGAGCCATCCGGTTTCACCAAGAATCCGGATATTCCAATGGCCAAATCGATCATGGATTATATTTTCCGCTGGCTCGCCAGCAAGTTTCTCGATGGTGATGCGCAGCATGATGCCGGTATCATTCAGCGCGATGGCGTCGAAGAACCGCAGCAGAAAAAGGTGGTTTCGATCGCTTCCTATCCGCCCCGTGGCGGCGCGCCAGTAGCGACGATCAGCAGCGTAACAAGCTTATATCAGCAAGACGCTCCACCTTGTCCCGACTGCGGCGCGATTATGATTCGAAGCGGCGCTTGCTACAAATGCCTGAACTGCGGCGCCGTGAGCGGTTGTTCATAAAGTTCAGATGTCTTGCAGCCGATTTCGTTTTGCTGCTGGAGTCGTTCAGCTGTCGGTCATCCAGTTTATGTGCAGCCTGTCGGTTAAGCCCCGGTATCAGATCCCTGTACAGGTCAAGGGTCATTTGGATTGAGCTGTGGCCTAGCGAATCGGGGACATAGGAGCGATTCGCCCTCGCTGCAGCAGCAGACTTGCGAAAGTCTGCCGAATGTCGTGGAACCGTACGCGCCTAATGCCAGCGGCGGTAAGTGCCTTTTAGAAAATTGCCGACGCAGTCGTTCCGGTCCAGGAGCTTTTCTTATCGAGTTTTTGCACGCGAAAATAAATTGGCGTGGCAAAACGTCCATAGCAAATCCGGGCAGACTGGTTCGAAGAAACGGCATCTCACTCACG
>Ga0207645_10000942_pt1 | contig 24175 bp, 22 predicted proteins | sample KBSM53metaG_FD_184331 | JGI IMG/M metagenome (GOLD analysis project Ga0207645, IMG submission 184331) | Miscanthus rhizosphere microbial communities from Kellogg Biological Station, Michigan, USA - KBS M5-3 metaG (SPAdes) (version 2) | ecosystem: Host-associated > Plants > Roots > Rhizosphere >...
GCCACCGGAGCCCACGTCGGACACGGCACCGCCGGCCAGGGTCAGCTCCACGCCCACGGTCTCAGTGCCGTTGGGGGAGGTGTAGTTCCCGTCGGCGCTGTACGTGCCGTCCTTGTAGGAACCGGTACCGGCAGCGGACTCGGATGCCGGGGGCGCGCCCTGTGCGGCCGGGGCCTGGGCAGAGGGGGCGCAGCCAGCCGCTGTTCCGGCCACGGAGAGGCCGGCAATGCCGACGAGGACGCTTTTGCGGAGGGCGGTATTCATGCGGGACTCGATTCTTTGCGGGGATCGGACAGCGAACAGTATGGAGGCATGACAGGGTTGCAGACGTTGAATTCAGGGTAACGGTTCACCCTGGGCGCGAGGCCTTGATGACCTCGGGCATTCCCGTAACCGGCCCCGCCGTCATGCCGGGCGCCAGATTCCGCCGCACTCCGGGCCCACCGGTAGGCTAGAAGTGTGACCCCAGAAGAACTCTCCCTCGCCATATCCGCCTGCCTGAAGGACGCCGTCGCCGCCGGTGACATAGCCCTCTCCGCGGCCGACATCCCGGATGAGGTGCGCGTGGAGCGCCCCAAGAACAGGGACCACGGGGACTGGGCCACCAACGTCGCCCTCCAGCTGGCCAAAACGGCGGGCACCAACCCGCGGGAGTTCGCGTCCGTCCTGAGCGCCCGGCTCAAAACGATCGACGGCGTGTCCGCGGTGGACATCGCCGGCCCCGGCTTCCTGAACATCACCGTGGACGCCGCTGCCGCCGGTGCCCTCGCCAAGGCGATCGTCGAGGCCGGTGCGGCCTACGGCACCAACACCGCGCTCGCCGGGCACGTGGTCAACATGGAATTCGTCTCGGCCAACCCCACCGGCCCGCTGCACATCGGCCACACCCGCTGGGCCGCCCTCGGCGACGCGATCGCCCGCGTCCTCCGGGCCTCCGGTGCCGACGTCACTGCCGAGTACTACATCAACGACGCCGGTTCCCAGATGAACGTGTTCGCGAACTCCGTGTTCGCCAGGCTGCACGGCCGGGACGTGCCCCAGGGCGGATACCCGGGCCAGTACATCGCGGACCTCGGCCACGAGGTGCTCACCGAGCACCCGGACATCCGCGAACTCACCGAAGTGGCGGCCCTGCCGGTGATCCGGGGCGCCGCCTACAAGGCGCAGATGCATGACATCAAGCAGACGCTGGCCGAGTTTGGCGTCGACTTCGATGTCTACTTCTCCGAACAGGAGCTCCACGACGCCGGCGCGATCGAGGACGCCGTCGCCCGCCTGCGCGAACAGGGCCACGTGTTCGACGACGGCGGCGCGGTCTGGCTGCGCACCACCGACTTCGGCGATGACAAGGACCGCGTGATGGTCCGCGCAAACGGTGAGCCCACGTACTTCGCCGCCGACGCCGCCTACTACCTGTCCAAGAAGGACCGCGGCTACACCGAGAAGATCTACCTCCTCGGCGCCGACCACCACGGCTACATCAACCGGCTCAAGGCCATCGCGGCAGCCGCCGGGGACGACCCCGAGGTCAACATCGAGGTCCTGATCGGCCAGCTGGTCTCCGTCAACGGCGCCAAACTGTCCAAGCGAGCCGGCAACATCATCGAGCTCAAGGACCTCATCTCCTGGCTCGGCAAGGACGCCGTCCGGTACTCGCTGGCCCGGTTCCCCGCCGATTCGCCGCTGACGCTGGACCCGGAGCTGCTGAAGAAGCACAGCAACGAAAACCCGGTGTTCTACGTCCAGTACGCCCACGCCCGCTCCCGCGGCGCCGCCCGCAACGCCGTGGCCGCCGGCGTGGAGCGCCGTGTGGACGGCATAGACAGCTTCAACGCCGCCCTGCTGGACCACCCCACCGAAAACGAGCTGCTCTCGCACCTGGGCAGCTATCCCTCGATCGTGGCCAAGGCCGCCGAGCTGCGCGAGCCGCACCGCGTGGCCCGCCACCTCGAAGTGATCGCCGGCGCCTACCACCGCTGGTATGACGCCTGCCGCGTGGCGCCGCAGGGCGAGGAACCCATCACCGACACCAACCGCACCAGGCTGTGGCTCAACGACGCCACCAGCCAGGTGCTGGCCAACGGACTGGAACTGCTGGGCGTCTCGGCGCCGGAACGGATGTAACCGCCATGACCGCGAATTCAGGACAGTCCCCGCTCGCCCCGGACTGGCTCGAGGTCCCCGCCGACCTCAATGCCCTCCACGAACCGCTGTGGGCGGGCGGTGTTGCACGCAACGACGACGGCGAGCTCACCATCGAGGGGCTGACGGTCAGTGAGCTGCAGCGCCAGTACGGCACGCCGCTGTTCGTGCTGAGCGAGACCGACTTCCGGGCCCGGGCCCGGGCGTTCAGCGACGCCTTCAACGACGCCTTCGCCGATATTTGCGGGGGAGTGGACGTCTACTACGCCGGCAAGTCCTTCCTGTGCACCTCCGTGGTCCGCTGGGTCGAGGAAGAGGGGCTGCGCCTGGACACGGCGTCCGGCGGCGAACTCGCCGTGGCCTTCCGCGCCGGCATCCCCGGCGCCGACGTCGCCCTGCACGGGAACAACAAGTCCGACGGCGAAATCCACCGGGCGCTGGACATGCAGCTGGGACGGATCGTGGTGGACAGCCTCGACGAGCTCGAACGCGTCGCGGCGATCGCCGCCAACCGGGGCGACACCGCCAGGGTGATGCTGCGGCTGACCCCCGGAGTGCACGCCCACACCCACGAATTCATCGCCACGGCCCACGAGGACCAGAAATTCGGCCTGTCCATGGCCGGGGACTCCACGGACCAGGCCGGACTGTCCGCCGCAGAGGAAGCCGTGGCCGCGGCCACCGGGCACGCCAGCATCGAACTGCTGGGCCTGCACTGCCACATCGGCTCGCAGATCTTCGAACCGGACGGCTTCGCCCTCGCCGCCGAGAGGCTGCTCGACTTCCTGGCAGCTATGCAGTCGAAGTACTCCATCGTGCTGCCCGAGCTTGACCTCGGCGGCGGCTACGGCATCGCCTACACCCCCGTGGACACCCCGCGCCCGGCCGCCGAAATCGCGCAGGCGATGGCCGCCGTCGTCCGTTCCAAATGCGCTGCCCTGGGCATAACCGCCCCCCGGATTTCGATCGAACCGGGCCGCGCGATCGTCGGAAGCACCACCTTTACGCTGTATGAGGTCGGCACGCTCAAGACCGTCCGGGTGGATTCCCCGGCCTCTGCTGGTGCCGCGGCCGGCCACGACGGAGCCGGGGACGTTACGCACCCCCGCCGCTATGTGTCGGTGGACGGCGGGATGAGCGACAACCCCCGGCCGGTGCTGTACGACGCGGATTATTCGGCGATTCTCGCCTCGCGGAGCTCCGACGCGGCGCCGCAGCTGTCCCGAGTGGTGGGCAAACATTGCGAGAGCGGCGACATAGTTGTTAGAGATGTATATCTGCCCGAGGACGTGGCAGCCGGTGATCTGCTTGCTGTACCGGGGACCGGCGCCTACTGCTGGGCCCTGTCAAGCAACTACAACTATCTGGCCCGGCCGGGCGTTATCGCTGTCAGCGACGGATCTGCCCGGCTCATTGTCCGCGGGGAAACCGAAGAAGATTTGCTCAACCGCGACATGGGAGTCTGAATGTCTGAATTGCGAACCCTGAAAGTGGCCCTGCTGGGCTGTGGCAACGTTGGGGCCCAGGTTGCGCGGATTCTCATTGACGACGCCGACGCCCTCGCCGCGCGCACCGGCGCCCGGCTGGAACTGCAGGGCATCGCGGTGCGCAACCTCGATGCCAAGCGCGACGTCGAGCTGCCGCAGGAGCTGTTCACCACTGACGCCGAAGTCCTCGTCAAGGACGCCGACGTCGTCATTGAACTCATGGGCGGCATTGAGCCGGCCCGGACCCTGATCCTGACCGCCATGCGGCACGGTGCCTGTGTTGTCAGCGGCAACAAGGCACTCCTGGCCCAGGACGGCCCCACACTGTACGAGGAAGCGGACAAGGCCGGGGTGCAGCTGTCCTACGAGGCCGCCGTGGCCGGCGCCATCCCCATCCTGCGGCCCATCCGTGACAGCCTGTCCGGCGACCGGATCACCCGGGTGCTCGGGATTGTCAACGGCACCACCAACTTCATCCTCGACCAGATGGACTCGACCGGCGCGCAGTTCGCCGACGCGCTGGCCGAGGCCCAGCGCCTGGGCTACGCGGAAGCCGACCCCACGGCCGACATCGAAGGCTACGACGCCGCCGCCAAGGCCGCGATCCTCGCCTCGCTGTCCTTCCACACGCGGTTCGCCCTGGAAGACGTCTCCTGCGAGGGCATCACGTCGGTCACCGCGGCTGACATCGCCGCGGCCAAGGAAGCCGGCTTTGTCATCAAGCTGCTGGCCATTGCCGAGAAACTGGTTGACGAGGACGGCAAAACCGGCGTCTCGGTCCGTGTCCACCCCACGCTCCTGCCCCGCGAGCACCCGCTCGCCGCTGTCCGCGGTGCATTCAACGCCGTCTTCATCGAAGCCGAGAACGCCGGCGAGCTCATGTTCTACGGCCAGGGTGCCGGCGGCACCCCGACGGCGTCCGCCGTGCTGGGCGACCTCGTCTCCGCGGCCCGCCGCATTGTCCTGGGCGGCCCCGGCCGCACCGAAACCACCACGGGGCACGTGCCATCGCTGCCCATCGACGCGGCCGTCACCAGCTACTACATCGGACTCGACGTCGCGGACCAGCCCGGCGTCCTGGCCAGGATCGCGCAGCTCTTCGCCGAGCACGGCGTGTCCATCGAAATCATGCGGCAGACCATTCACCGCGACGCCGACTCCAACGTGGAATCGGCCGAGCTGCGGATCGTGACACACCGTGCACGCGAAGCCGCACTTGCAGCAACCGTCGAGGCCGTCAGGCGCCTGGACGTCATCAATTCCGTCACATCCGTACTCCGGGTAGAAGGAGTCTAAGTGGCTCACCAATGGCGCGGTGTCATCCGCGAATACGCCGACCGTCTTCCTGTCACGGAAGCGACCAAGGTCATCAGCCTGGGCGAGGGCGGCACCCCGCTCGTGCATGCCCGCCACCTCTCCGAGCTGACCGGCAGCACCGTCTACCTCAAGGTCGAAGGCATGAACCCGACCGGTTCCTTCAAGGACCGCGGCATGACCATGGCCATGACGGCAGCGGTGGCCGCCGGCGCCAAGGCCGTGGTCTGCGCCTCCACCGGCAACACCTCTGCCTCCGCCGCGGCCTACGCGACGGCGGCCGGGCTGCAGTGCGCGGTGCTGGTCCCGGAGGGCAAGATCTCCATGGGCAAGCTCAGCCAGGCAGTCGCGCACGGAGCCACGCTGCTGCAGGTGGACGGCAACTTCGACGACTGCCTCGACATCGCCCGCAAGCTCGGCGAGTCCTACCCGGTGTTCCTGGTCAACTCCGTCAACCCGGCCCGGATCGAAGGCCAGAAGACCGGAGCCTTCGAAGTGGTGGATTCGCTCGGCGACGCCCCCGACTTCCACGTGCTCCCGGTGGGCAACGCCGGCAACATCAGCGCGTACTGGAAGGGCTACAAGGAATACGCTGCGGCGTTTGAGTCGCCCACCGCCGGGTCACTGCCCGCCGTGTCCACCAAAACACCCGTCATGTGGGGCTTCCAGGCCGCAGGGGCGGCACCCTTCGTGGCCGGCCACCCCATCACCGAGCCCGACACCATTGCCACCGCCATCCGGATCGGCAACCCGGCCTCCTGGGACACCGCCGTGGCGGCCCGGGATGAATCCGGCGGCGTGATCGAGGCCGTCACGGACGAGGAAATCCTGTCCGCGCACCGGTGGCTCTCCGCCCGGGAAGGCGTTTTCGTGGAGCCCGGCTCCGCTGCCGGCGTCGCCGGGCTGATCAAGAAGCACGCGGCCGGGGAAGTGCCGGCAGGCAAGACGATCGTGATCACGGTGACCGGTCACGGCCTCAAGGACCCGCAGTGGGCCCTGCGCACCGAGGACGGCAGCGACGTGCAGCCGGTCAAGGTCTCCAACGACGTCGTCACCGTCGCCGCAGCACTGGGACTGGAAGAAAAATAACGTTGGAGACAACCCTCACCGTCCCGGCCGAATCAGCTGCCGGCTCCCCGGCCGTTCCGGCGGGCCAGCTGGTCACCGTGCGTGTCCCGGCCACGAGCGCCAACCTGGGCCCCGGGTACGACAGCCTCGGCCTGGCGCTCACGCTGCATGACACGCTGACCGTGGAAACCCTGGCCAGCGGTGAACTTGAATTCGAGCTCAGCGGCGAGGGTGCCGAGTCCCTGCCCCGCGATGCGACGCACCTCGTGGTCAAGGCCTTGACCGAGGCCCTGCACCGCCTGGGGTTCCGGCACGAAGGCCTGCGGATCACGGCGGACAACGTCAACCCGCACGGACGGGGCCTGGGCTCCTCGGCCTCGGCCGTGGTGGCGGCCGTCAGCGCCGCCAATGCCCTGGTTCCGGAGGCCTCCCGGCGTGGCCGCGACTGGATCCTGCAGCTCACAAGCGAAATGGAAGGCCACCCGGACAACGTTGCACCCGCCATTTTCGGCGGACTGGCGCTGTCATGGCAGGACAGTGACCAGTACAGCAGCACGTGCGCGTCCGTGGCCGCCTCGGTGATCCCGGTGGTCGCCGTGCCCGACTACGAGCTCTCCACTGAGGCCGCCCGGGCCCTTTTGCCCGCCTCGGTGGGCCACCATGCCGCGGCCATGAACTCCGGCCGCGCGGCCCTGCTGATCCATGCCCTGACCACGAACCCGGAATTCCTGCTGCCCGGCACCGAGGACTACCTGCACCAGAGCTACCGCGCCGAGGCCATGAGGCCCAGCGCGGAACTGATCGGCGCGCTGCGCCGGGCAGGGCACGCCGCCGTCGTATCCGGCGCAGGACCCACCGTGCTGGTCCTGGCCAACGGCGAAGCGGAAGCCCGTGAAGTTGTGGACTTCATCGGCGCCCACACCGCGGGCAACACGCCGGAAGTGGGCTGGCGCGTGATGAAGCTGGCCGTGGACGTTGAAGGTGCTAAAGTGGAAGTGCACCGGCGGTAAATACGCAGGCGGTAAATTTATAACCGTTGTAAGACCGCGATGTTGGCCACGTAGCCTCTCTCATCTTTCACTGCGCAATATTTTCCGGTGCCACCTGCTTTCGGTCTGACGCAGGAATCAGCAGAATTGATCTGCCCCCTGAAACTCAGCCCGCCGTTCCTCATTTCTCGGATCGTGCATGGTGAAGCTATATCCGGCCCTGCTGGCCGATATCCATCCGGCAAGGCCGAAATCCCGGCTGCAGATCTGAACTGCAGCCCAGATCAAATCACCGCGTCCAGCTCTTAGCCTGGACGCCGTCGAGGGGGAAGGATCCTTCGTGACCGAAACCACTGAGCTGTCTCCGGCTGTGGATACATCTTCTGCTGCCGAATCAACGGCAGCACCCGCCAAGAGCAGCGGCCTTGCAGGCCTTAAGCTCGCCCAGCTCCAGGCCCTCGCCAGCCAACTGGGGATTTCCGGCGGTTCCCGCATGCGCAAGGGTGATCTGGTCACGGCCATTTCCGCCCACCGCGCAGGCACCCCGGTAAGCAAGGCTCCGGCCCGCGCTGCCGAAAAGGCGAGCGACAACGGCACCGTGTCCCACGCAGCGGCCCCGGCAGCTGCGCCCGCAACGGTGCCCGCCGCCGAGGACGAGTCCCTGGCAAGGGAAAACACCGCCCAGGAAAGCCCCCGCGCCCGCCGTGGCCGCAGCCGCCGTGCAGGCAGCGACGGAGTCGTCACGGCTCCCGCCGTTGAGGCACCCGCCGCCGCCCCGGCTGAAGCCCCCGCGGTTTCCACCGAGTCCGGCGCCCGGGAATCCGCCACTGCAGAATCCGGCGCCGCCGTTTCCGGAACGGAATCCGGCGACCGCACGAGGCAGCCGCGCACCCGCAACCGCCGCCGCGGCGAAGCCGCAGCCCAGGCCACGGATGCCGGCCAGAACGCCGTCGAGGCCCCGGCCGAACAGCCCGCCGCTGAACAGCGCACCGAGCAGCGTGAACAGCGCGATCAGCGCACCGAACAGCGTGAACAGCGCACCGAACAGCGTGAACAGCGCCAGGGTGAGCCCAGCGAAGACGGCCAGCGCCGTGACACCCGCACCCGTGGCGGCCGCGACGACTCGGCCGGCACCCGCGAGAGCACCCGCGAGAACACCCGCGACAGCGATGATTCTGACGGCGGAAGCCGCCGGAACCGCCGCAACCGTCGTGACCGCAACGACCGCGGTGACCGCCAGGGCCAGCAGGACAGCCGCGACAACTCCTCGCGCAACGATCGCTTCCGCGACCGCAACGACCGCCGCCGCGGACGTCAGCAGGGACCCGACGTCGACGACGTCGAGGTCACCGAGGACGATGTCCTGCTGCCGGTCGCCGGTATCCTCGACGTGCTCGAGAACTATGCGTTCATCCGCACGTCCGGTTACCTGCCGGGCCCGAACGACGTCTACGTCTCGCTCGCCCAGGTCAAGAAGTACAACCTGCGCAAGGGCGACGCCGTCGTCGGCGCCATCCGTGCACCGCGCGAAGGCGAAGCCCAGCAGGGGAGCCAGCAGCAGTCCGCCCGCCAGAAGTTCAACGCCCTGGTCCGCGTCACCTCGGTGAACGGCAAGACGCCGGAAGAGCTCAAGGACCGCGTCGAATTCGCGAAGCTCGTCCCGCTGTACCCCTCCGAGCGCCTGCGCCTCGAGACGGACCCGAAGAAGATCGGCCCCCGCGTCATCGACCTGGTTGCCCCGATCGGCAAGGGCCAGCGCGGCCTGATCGTTTCGCCGCCGAAGGCCGGCAAGACGCTCATCCTGCAGTCCATCGCCAACGCCATCACCACCAACAATCCTGAGGTCCACCTCATGATGGTGCTCGTTGACGAACGTCCCGAAGAAGTCACGGACATGCAGCGCACCGTCAAGGGTGAGGTCATTGCCTCCACCTTCGACCGTCCCGCCGACGACCACACCACCGTGGCCGAGCTTTCCATCGAGCGTGCCAAGCGCCTCGTGGAAATGGGCATGGACGTTGTGGTGCTCCTGGACTCCATGACCCGCCTGGGCCGCGCCTACAACCTGGCAGCACCGGCCTCCGGCCGCATCCTGTCCGGTGGTGTGGACTCCGCAGCGCTGTACCCGCCGAAGCGCTTCTTCGGTGCAGCCCGCAACATCGAAAACGGCGGCTCGCTGACCATCCTGGCCACCGCGCTCGTCGAGACCGGTTCCAAGATGGACGAGGTCATCTTCGAAGAGTTCAAGGGCACCGGCAACATGGAACTGCGCCTGTCCCGCCAGCTCGCGGACAAGCGCATCTTCCCGGCCGTGGACGTCAACGCGTCCGGTACCCGCCGCGAGGAAAACCTGCTTTCCCCCGAGGAAGTCAAGATCATGTGGAAGCTGCGCCGCGTCCTGTCCGGACTCGAAACGCAGCAGAGCCTTGAGCTGCTGACCAACAAGATCCGGGAGACCCAGAGCAACGTCGAGTTCCTCATGCAGGTGCAGAAGACGACGCTTGGTGCGAAGTCCGATAACGACAAATAGCTGCTCCAACCGCTAGATTCTGGCGGTCCCGCGCGCTAACGCCGCACGGATTTTCCGCCCCCGCCCCTCCGCCGGGTGGCCTGCGATCTACGATCGCAAGCCACCCGGCGTCGGCAGGCCCGAAGCCACTCCCCGGGCGGAAAAATCCGTGCGGCTTCGTCGTTAAGTCGCCAGCCGCGGTCCAGTTTTTGTTGTCGTAACTAGACTTGGTTTCAAGTCGAAAGAGGTTTGAAAATGTTTGAGTCCGTACAGGGCCTGTTGGATGAGCATGACTCTATCCAGGCTCAGCTGGGGGATCCTGCTGTCTACGCTGACCAGCGCCTGGCCCGGAAGCTGGGGCGGCGTTCTGCCCAGTTGAACGGCATTGTGGAGGCCTACCACCGCTGGGAAGGCATCCGCGATGACCTGGCCGCTGCCAAGGAAATGGCGGACGAGGACCCCGAGTTTGCGGCCGAGGTGCCCGAGCTGGAGGCCGCGCTGGAGCTGGCGGCGGCCAAGTTGCGCCGGCTGCTGATCCCGCGGGACCCGGACGACTCCCGCAACGTGATCCTCGAGGTCAAGGGCGGCGAAGGCGGCGACGAGGCTGCCCTGTTCGCCGCGGACCTGTTGCGGATGTACAGCCGTTACGCGGAATCCCGCGGCTGGAAGACCGAGATCATCTCTGCCACCGAGTCGGACCTCGGCGGGTATAAGGATGTCCAGATGGCCGTCAAGGGCAGCTCGAACGATCCGGCCGAAGGCGTGTACGCCCGGCTCAAGTTCGAAGGCGGCGTGCACCGGGTCCAGCGTGTCCCCGTTACCGAATCCCAGGGCCGCATCCACACCTCGGCCGCCGGCGTGCTGGTGCTGCCCGAAGTGGACGAGCCCGAGGAGCTCGAGATCAACCAGAACGATCTCAAGATCGACGTCTACCGCTCCTCCGGTCCCGGCGGGCAGTCGGTCAACACCACCGACTCCGCGGTGCGCATCACGCACCTTCCCACCGGAATCGTCGTCGCCATGCAGAACGAGAAGTCGCAGCTGCAGAACCGTGAGGCCGGCATGCGCGTGCTGCGTGCCCGCATCCTGGCGCACCAGCAGGAGCTGATCGACGCCGAAAACTCGGCGCAGCGCAAGTCGCAGATCCGCACCATGGACCGCTCCGAGCGCATCCGTACCTATAACTACCCGGAAAACCGGATTGCGGACCACCGCACCGGTTACAAGGCCTACAACCTGGACCAGGTCATGAATGGCGACCTGGAACCGGTGATCCAGTCGGCCATTGAATTGGACGAGCAGTCCCGGCTCGACGCCATCGGCGAATAGGCGCGGGTCACTGGTGATGACTGCAGGTGATGGTCCGAGCCTCGCGGAGGCCGTCAGCGAGGCGACGGCGGTCCTCGCGGAGGCCGGCGTGCCCAGCCCGCGTGTGGACGCCGAGCTCCTGGCCGAGCACCTGCTCGGCGTCGGACTGGGCCGGCTGCGCGCGCTGATGCTCGGGGACTCGCCGGCGCCGGAAGGCTACGCCGACCTCGTCGCCGAACGGGCGCAGCGGATCCCGCTGCAGCACATAACGGGCGTGGCGCACTTCCGCTACCTCGAACTCGCCGTCGGTCCCGGTGTGTTCATCCCGCGGCCGGAGACCGAATCCGTGGTGCAGCTGGTCCTGGACTGGCTCAGCGCCAGGAAACGGCTGCACGGCCTGGCGCACCCCAAGGTCGTGGACCTGGGCACCGGGTCCGGTGCCATTGCAGGCTCGATCGCCCATGAGGTTCCCGGCGCGGAAGTCCACGCGGTCGAGTTCAGCGAATTCGCGCACGCGTGGGCGGAGAAAAACTTGGTTCCCCTGGGCGTCCACCTCATCCGTGGCGACCTGCGCGATGCGCTGGCCGAACACAACGGCACGTTCGACGTCGTCGTCTCCAACCCGCCCTACATCCCCGCCGAAGCGATCCCGAACGAACCCGAAGTGGCGCTGCACGACCCGCCCGAGGCGCTCTACGGCGGGGGAGCGGACGGGATGGAACTTCCGACGGCGGCGGCCGCCTCGGCTGCCCGCCTGCTGGTCCCCGGCGGCTACTTCGTGATGGAGCACGCCGAGGTCCAGTCGGAATGGATCGCCGCGATGCTCAACCGCACCGGCGTGTTCGCCGAGGTGACAACGCACCGTGACCTCAACGGCAAGGACCGCGCCACCAGCGCCGTCCTGGCACCGTCAGGGCCGACGCCTGCGAATAATCGTGTGACAAGTGATGAAAGAATAGGCCAGTGACGACTAGCTACGATTGCACGGCGGCCGAGCAGCGCGCTGCGGGACTTGAGCACGCCCAGCGGGCCATCCGGGAGAACAAGTGCGTGGTCTTTCCCACGGACACGGTCTACGGGATTGCCGCCGACGCCTTTTCACCCCTTGCCGTGACCCTGCTGCTCGCCTCCAAGGGCCGGAGCCGGAAGATGCCGCCGCCCGTGCTGATCCCGAGGCTGAACGCCCTCGATGGCCTGGCCACGGACGTTCCGGCCGAGGCGCGGCGGCTGGCCGAGGCGTTCTGGCCCGGCGGCCTGACCCTGATCCTGCATGCCCAGCCGTCGTTGGACTGGGATCTCGGCGAGACCAAAGGCACGGTCGCCCTGCGGATCCCGGCCGACGAGATCGCCCAGGACCTGCTGACGCTTACCGGACCCCTCGCGGTGTCCTCCGCGAACCGCACCGGGCACGCCGCGGCGCAGACCGCCGCGGACGCCGAAGCCCAGCTGGCGGAATCCGTGGAGGTCTACCTGGAGGGCGGACCCCGGCCCGCCGACGGCGCCGACGCCCTCGCCTCGACCATCGTCGACGCGACGGCGCTGCCCTTGCGCGTCGTCCGGCAGGGAGCCATCAGCCTCGACCGCCTGCGCGGCGTGGTGCCCGGCGTTCTGGACATCGACGGCAACGCCGCCGATGCTCCGGATGCTCCGGAGCCCGCTGCGGAGCCCGCTGCGGAGTCCGCCGCTGCGCCGGAGCCCGGTTCCGCATGACGCTGGAGCGTCAGCGCGTCCCTTTCCTCGACGTCGAAGCGACCCCCGTGACGGTGTCCGAGCTGACCGCGGTCCTCAGCACCTTCATGGCCGAGGGCGTGACCAGGATCGTGGTGGGGCACAACCTGCACAGCGTGACGCTGCTGCACTCCGATCCTGCCTTCCGTTCGTTCTACGAGCGCAGCGACGTGGTCCTGATCGACGGCGCACCGGTGCTCTGGCTCTGGGCGAAGACCGGCGAAGAAGACGACGGCAGGGAACCGGTGATGGATTACCGGCTGGGGTCGACCGACTGGATTCCCGCGCTCGGCAATGTCGCGGGACTGGAGCGCATTGCGGTCATCGGTGCAGGCGCCGTGGCCAACGCCGGCGCCGTGGCCAAGCTGCGGGAGATCGTCCCCGGGGCGCGGGTCGACGGCATGCCTGGCGAAGGCTGGAACAAGGAAGTTGAGGAAGCCGCGGTCGAATGGCTGAACCGGCTGCGCCCGCAGCTCGTGCTGCTGGGCCTCGGGATGCCGCTGCAGGAGCAGGTCATAGCCCGCCGGCTTGCCGCGCTTCCGCCTGCGGTCTACTGCACCGTCGGCGGTGCCATCGAACAGATTGCCGGTGTGCAGAAACTGGCGCCGCGCTGGATCGGCCGGCTCGGACTCGAGTGGGCCTGGCGGCTCATGCTCCACCCGCAGCGGGTGGCCTACCGGGTGTTCGGCGAACCCTGGGTGCTGCTGGGCCTGCTGCTCCGACGGCGCCTGCGCCGGCAGCCCTAGGCTGCCGGCGGGGCTGCCAGCGGGGGAGCACGTCAGAACTTCTGGTCCTCCAGCGGGCCGAAGCCCTTGCCGCGGAGCCCGGCGGAAAAGGCGCGGAACCAGTCAGCGAGCCCGCGGAAATCGCCGCTGCGCAGGAAGTAGCCGAGGTAGCCGCCCACATCCGCGATGAAGGACTTGACCCGGAAGTGGCGGCGGATCATGTACCCGCGGTTCCGGTAGTAGAAGTAGCGCTTGAAGGCGGAATCCGGAACGATCACGTGCCACCGCGCACCGAAGACGTGCTTGGTTTCAGCGAAGGCGTGCGGGTGCGTGATGGCGGCGGTGGTCACCGTGCCGAAGCGGATCCCGGCCTTCCTGAGCCTGAGCGTGAAGTCCACCTCGTCGCCACGGATGAAAAGGCGCATGTCCGGCAGCCCGACTTTGAAGAAGACATCGGAACGGATCAGGGCGCCGTTGAAGAAGTGCCCGTCGTCGGGCAGGAATCCGGCCTTTTCCACTTCCGCGCGCTCATGCGTGACCTTGCCGCCCAGCCGGAAGAAAAAGGACAGCTGGTCCGGGTGGCCGGGGGCCACCACGAGGGGCACGACGGCGTCCAGATCACGTTCCTGGGCCTCACGGAGCAACGTGGCAAGGCAGTCGGGATCTGCCGGTTCGGCGTCGTCGTCCATCATCCAGATCCAGTCAGCCCCGCTGGCCACGGCCTTGAGGATGGCCAACGAGAATCCGCCGGCGCCGCCAAGGTTTGCCTCGGACCGGACATAGTCCACGTTGGCGTGCTGGCCGGCAACGTCCGTCGACGGCACGGTGCCACTGTCGACGAGGCAAATGGACTGCACTGGAGCGGTCTGGTTGTTGATGGCGTCCATCAGGACCGCCAGCTCCCTGGGACGGTCAAACGTCACGGCAGCGACTGCAACCGAGGGGGTCATCGCGGGGTCCTTTCAGCACGACCGTCAGTGGTTTTCCCGCCGGCAGAGGGCCGTGTGACGCGAAGACAGGTGGCCGTTGGCATTAGTATCTTGACTAGAGTCCACTGTAATACAGCCCTGTCAGGCACTACGCACTGCCTGCCCTGCGCACGGCGACGGAGAAGTTTCATTTTTCGAAAGACAGTTCCACCGCAATCGAATCCACCCCATTTCCGCAGCTCACCGGCGCGTCCGGTGCTGCGGGACGTGCCGGCGTGCGGTGCCTGTACTGACGGTACTGACGGCGTTTGGCTGGTGGTCGTCCCGTGATCATGTACCTGCTCATGATGCTGACGGCAGCGATCGTGACCTACGCGGCGACATGGGGTGCCCGGCTCGCGGGCAACAAGCTGGAGCTGTATTCCCCGATCCGCAGCCGCGACATGCATTCCACCCCGATCTCCCGGCTCGGCGGCCTCGGCATCTTCGCGGGCGTGCTGGTTGCCCTGGTCACGGCGAGCAATTCGTTCTTCGTCAAGGACATCTTCCGGAACAACACGGCGCCATGGGGAATCCTGGCCGGGGCCGCCGTGATCGTCGTTGTCGGCGTGGCGGACGACCTGCTGGATCTGAGGTGGTGGGTCAAGCTGATCGGCCAAAGCGCCGCGGCACTGGTCGTGGCCACCTGGGGGGTCCGGATGACGATCATCCCGTTCATCCCCGAGCCGATCGTGATCCAGAACGAGGCCGTGAGCATTGTGCTGACGGCCGGGCTGATCGTCACCACCATGAATGCGTTCAATTTCATCGACGGACTGGACGGGCTCGCCGCGGGCGTGGCGATCATCGGCGGAGCGGCGTTCTTCCTCACGGCCTACTGGGTCCACCGCACGGCCGTCCTGCTGGACCGTTCGGACCTCGCAACCCTGCTGACCGCCGTCGTGGTCGGCAGCTGCGTCGGCTTCCTGCCGCACAATTGGTTCCCCTCCAAAATCTTCATGGGCGATTCCGGGGCCATGCTGATTGGCCTGCTGATGGCCTCGGCCGGCGTCGTATCGACCGGCCAGATCAGCTCGGGCCTCTACGACCGGGCCAACGGCATCCCCACGATCATCCCGATCCTGTTGCCGTTCGCGGTGCTGTTCCTTCCGCTGCTGGACCTGTGCCTTGCCGTGGTGCGGCGGACAGCGCTGGGCCGGTCGCCGTGGTCGGCGGACCGCGGACACCTGCACCACAAACTCCTGGACATCGGATACTCGCACCGCGGCGCCGTCGTGCTGATGTACTTGTGGACCTGCATCCTCGCCTTCGGCGGCCTCGCTTTCGCGATCTTCCCCTGGCACATAGTCCTCGCCATCGATCTGGCCGCGGCGGCAATCATGGCCGTGGCGACTGCCTGGCCGTACCTGCGCCAGCGCGGGCCGCGGCAGATGGCCCGCACTCCCGAATAGCCTGACCGGCATGCCCGGGAACCGGCTCCGACGCGCTTTTCCGAATAATTTCTATCTAATGTAGAATTCAGGGGCGGTACTTCGCCGCCTGCCTTGACCAGCAATACGCCAGCGACGATTGGGATCTGATGACCTCCAACGCCGAACCGGAACCCGCTTCCGGCAACGGACCCGTTGGCGTCTCCGGCCCCACAAAATCCCTGTGGCTCAGGCTGCTGGCCATCAGTTCCGCGGCTTCCGCCGCAGCACTGGTCTTGACCGGCACAGCCGCCTTCATCTTTAACGGCGCCGTGGGGTTCTGGTCCGCCCTGTTCGGGGGCGCGCTGGTGATGGCCTTCTTTGCCATCAGCCTCGCGGTGGGCCACTTCGTCGGCCGCAACAACCCCTCCGGAGCGATCGGAGTGTTCGTCGCGACGTACTTCGTCAAGGTTGTCGGCTTCGCCGTGGTCCTCTTCGTCATCGGCGCCCCGGCCTGGCTGCACGACCGCTGGTTCCTGATCGGCGCCGTCGTCACCGTCGTGTTCTGGCAGGCAGCCGAAATTTACGGTTTCAGCAAGGCCAGGATTCAGATTTACAACGATCCCGAAACGCGAAAAGGCGGCACCGATGTTTAGCCGCAAATCCGGCCGCAGGCCAGTTGGCGGACCACGTACCGGACCAGAAAACCAGCCAGCCGAATCACCCAAAACTACGCCCGGTGCCCCCGGTGTATCGACCGACGGAAGCGACGGCGGATACAACGCCGGAATCGCCGTCTTCAGCTACATTGTTGGCGGAATCATCGTCTGGAGTTTGATAGGGTGGGGACTGGATATTCTGTGGGGAACCCGCTGGATTGTGCTCGCAGGCGCTCTGCTTGGAGCTGCGGGAGGGTTCTATCTTTCTCATATGCACGGCCTCACCAGTAACAGAACTTCTGCTGGTGACGGCAATGCTGCACGTGGCCCGTCCCAGGACGAGGAACAGTAATGCCAAATAATTTTACAGGGGGAGAGGCGGGCACCAATGTCGCCGGTCCCCGCCCAACGCCCAATGATGGACACTGCAGAGAGGAAACGCGTTGATCGCGCTTGCGCTCCCGGCCCAAGATTCAGGAACCTTCACGCCTCCTGGAATTGAAGAACTTCACCTGCCGGCTATCATCCCCTGGGGTGCGGCCGAAGGATTTTCCAAGCAGATGCTGCTGGTAATCCTGTCGGTTGTCATTATCGCTACATTTTTTGTGATCGCTGCGCGGAAGCAGCAGCTGGTTCCCGGCAAGCTGCAGTTCGCAGGCGAGGCTGCCTACAGCTTCGTCCGCAACGGCATCGCCAAGGACATTATCGGCGGCCGGGACTTCATGAAGTATGTCCCGCTGCTGTTCAGCCTGTTCTTCTTCATCCTCGTGAACAACATCTACGGTGCAATCCCGCTGATCCAGCTTCCGACCTTCTCCCATGTCGGCGGAGCCTACGTGATGGCGGCGATCGTGTACGTCACCTGGATCGCCATCGGCATCAAGAGGAACGGCCTGAAGTACTTCAAGCTGGCAACAGTTCCTTCCGGTGTGCCGTTCTACATTCTCCCGATCGTCGTTCCGATCGAGATCATCTCCAACTTCCTGGTCCGCCCGGTCACGCACAGCCTCCGTCTGTTCGCCACCATGCTGGCCGGCCACTTGATCGTGATGATCTCCGGTGCGGGCATCGAATTCCTCGTGATGCAGGAAAACGTCCTCCTCAAGGGCGCGTCCGTACTCGTCCTTGGCGGTGCGATCGCCATGTACATGCTCGAAGCGCTGATCATGGTGCTGCAGGCCTACGTTTTCACGCTGCTGACCGCGATCTACATCGAAGGCGCGCTCCACGCCGACAGCCACTAGGCCCAGCGCCAGACGGCAGAAGGCCAGACGGCACAACATAGTCTTCCCCTCTAGGGGATGAAGCAAACCAAACAACCTGCCACATGGGTGGCATCTTGAAAGGAACAAAAAAATGGAAGGCTCCATCAACGGCTCCCTCAACCTCGTCGGCTACGGCCTCTCCGCCATCGGCGGTGGTATCGGTGTGGGTCTCGTGTTCGCTGCCTACATCAACGGCGTGGCACGTCAGCCGGAAGCCCAGCGCGTCCTGCAGCCGATCGCATTCCTCGGCCTCGCGCTGACTGAAGCCCTCGCCATCCTCGGCCTGGTCTTCGCGTTCGTTCTCAAGTAAACAGAACAACCGAACATCCAGAACCGAGTAGATAAGGACGGGTGAAATATGAATCAAGCGATCATCTCAGCCGCCACCGAAGGCGGTACTAACCCCCTCGTTCCCAATCCTTGGGAAATGCTTGTCGTCTTCGCCGGCTTTGCGCTCCTCATGTTCATCGTGGTCAAGTACGTTGTCCCGATGTTCGAGAAGACCTTCGCAGAGCGGGCCGAAGCCATCGAGGGTGGCATCGCCAAGGCCGAAAAGGCCCAGGCCGAGGCCTCCGCAGCACTCGAAGAGTACAAGCAGCAGCTCACGGAAGCCCGCACCGAAGCCAACCGCATCCGCGAGGAAGCACGCGCCGAAGGTGCCCAGATCCTTGCAGAGCTGAAGGAGAAGGCGGCTGCCGAGTCTGCCCGCATCACCGCGCAGGCCCACACGCAGATCGAATCCGAGCGCCAGGCGGCCGTTGTGTCGCTCCGCGCGGAGGTCGGCACGCTGGCCACGACTCTGGCGAGCCGCATCGTCGGCGAGGCACTGAGCGACGATGCACGGTCGGCCCGAGTGGTGGACCGCTTCCTGGCAGATCTGGAGAACCAGAACGCGGGTGTAGCTAAGTAATGGCAGGTGTATCGAGCGAATCGCTGGCCGCTGCGCTGGCGGCACTGGAGGCCAAGCTTCCCACCGCGTCGCTGCAGTTGGCAAAGGAACTCTTCGGAATCCTGGGAACCGTGGACAGCTCAGCCGGCTTGCGCCGTGCTTTGACTGACCCGTCCCGCAGCGGTGACGAAAAGTCGGCGCTGGTCAAGCAGCTCTTCGGCGGGAAAGTATCCGCTGACGCTGTTGAAATCGCAGCCGGACTGGCCAGCTCCCGCTGGGCATCGGCACGGGATATCGGCGATGCACTCGAGACTCTTGCCGCTTCGGTGGTCATCGCTGTTGCCGAGAACAAGTCGGCCGTCTCTGCCTCCGGGCTCAGCGGACTGGAATCGCTGGAGAACGATCTGTTCTCCTTCAACCAGGCCGTCGAGTCCAGCCACGAGGTCCAGCGTGCTCTGTCCGAGCCGCAGGCCAGCCCGGCCGCCAAGGTGTCCCTCGCCGACAAGCTCGTACCCGGTGCGAGCGAGGAAGCGAAAGTCCTGATCGGGCAGGCCGTCACGGCTCCGCGCGGGCTTAAGGTCACCAGGCTGGTCCGCCGTTTCGCCGAGCTTGCCGCCAAGCGCCAGCAGCGCTGGATTGCAACGGTCGACGTCACCCGTCCGCTGACGGAAACGCAGATCAGCCGCCTGCAGGCGGGGCTGAACGCCCTTTACGGGCGCGAGCTCAAGATCAACATGAACGTTGACCCGGCACTGATCGGTGGCATCCGGATCCAGGTAGGTGACGAAGTGGTTGACGCTTCGGTCGCCGGCCGCCTGGGCCAGCTCCAGCGTCAGCTTGCCGGCTAGCCGGACAAGCACAACCTAACGACAAGAAACCCCGGTCATCGTGAGCAACGATGATCACGAAAACAGGAGAGCAGGGACTGCAGATGGCCGAATTGACCATCAACGCCGACGACGTCCGTAATGCGTTGAACGAGTTCGCGGCGTCCTACGAACCCGGAAACGCAGAGCGCGTAGAGGTCGGCCGTGTAACAACCGCAGGTGACGGCATCGCCCGTGTTGAGGGCCTTCCCTCGGTCATGGCGAACGAGCTGCTTCGCTTCGAAGACGGCACGCTGGGCCTGGCCCAGAACCTCGACGTCCGCGAGATCGGCGTCATCATCCTCGGTGACTTCACCGGAATCGAAGAAGGCCAGGAAGTCCACCGCACCGGGCAGGTTCTGTCCGTGCCGGTTGGCGACGCCTTCCTCGGCCGCGTGGTTGACCCGCTGGGCCAGCCCATCGATGACCTCGGCGAGATCAAGGCCGAGACCACCCGTGCTCTGGAACTCCAGGCACCCGGCGTGACCCAGCGTAAGTCGGTCCACGAGCCGATGCAGACCGGGCTCAAGGCTATCGACGCCATGATCCCGATCGGCCGCGGCCAGCGCCAGCTGATCATCGGTGACCGCCAGACCGGCAAGTCCGCCATTGCCATCGACACGATCATCAACCAGAAGGCCAACTGGGCTTCCGGCGACGTGAAGAAGCAGGTGCGCTGCATCTACGTGGCGATCGGCCAGAAGGCATCCACGATCGCAGCCGTCCGCCAGACCCTCGAGGACAACGGCGCCCTGGAATACACCACAATCGTGGCTTCCCCGGCGTCCGACCCCGCAGGCTTCAAGTACCTGGCACCGTACGCCGGCTCGGCCATCGGCCAGCACTGGATGTACGGCGGCAAGCACGTCCTCATCGTGTTCGATGACCTGTCCAAGCAGGCCGAGGCCTACCGTGCAGTGTCGCTGCTGCTCCGCCGCCCGCCGGGACGCGAAGCCTACCCGGGCGACGTCTTCTACTTGCACTCCCGTCTGCTGGAGCGTTGTGCCAAGCTCTCCGACGAGCTCGGTGCAGGCTCGATGACCGGTCTGCCGCTGATCGAGACCAAGGCGAACGACGTTTCCGCCTACATCCCGACCAACGTGATCTCCATCACCGATGGCCAGATCTTCCTGCAGTCGGACCTCTTCAACGCCAACCAGCGCCCCGCTGTCGACGTCGGTGTGTCCGTCTCCCGTGTTGGTGGCGCCGCCCAGGTCAAGTCCATGAAGAAGGTCTCCGGTACCTTGAAGCTGGAACTGGCCCAGTACCGCGACATGCAGGCCTTCGCCATGTTTGCCTCGGACCTGGACGCCGCATCGCGCCAGCAGCTGACCCGCGGTGCACGCCTGATGGAACTGCTCAAGCAGGGCCAGTACTCGCCGTTCCCGGTCGAGAACCAGGTCGTCTCCATCTGGGCCGGCACCAACGGCCACCTGGACGAGGTTCCGGTTGAAGACATCAACCGCTTCGAGACCGAGTTCCTGGAGCACCTCAAGCACAAGTCCTCCATCCTGACGACGCTGGCCCAGACCAACGTCATGGACGATGACACCGCTGAAGCACTGAAGACCGCAATCGTGGACTTCAAGAAGGGCTTCTTCGGCGAGGGAGACAACCTCCTGGTCGGTGCGGGGCACGAGGAACACGCCCCCATCGGCGAGGATCAGGTCGACCAGGAAAAAATCGTCAAGCAGAAGCGCTAGTTTCGCTGGCAGGGACTGCCGGGACCCGCACGGGTTCCGGCAGTCCCGGCCATCGGGATCTTAGGAAAGGATAAGTATGGGAGCCCAGATCCGGGTCTACCGCCAGAAGATCAGCTCGACGACGTCGATGCGCAAGATCTTCAAGGCGATGGAACTGATCGCTACCTCGCGCATCGGCAAGGCCCGCGCACGCGTAGCAGCTTCACTGCCTTACGCGAACGCGATCACGCGTGCCGTTTCTGCTGTCGCAAGCCAGAGCGAAATCGACCACCCCCTGGTCACCGAGCCGGCGCAGATCCGCCGGGCCGCCGTCCTGGTCATCACCTCGGACCGTGGCCTCGCGGGATCTTACTCGGCGAGTGTCCTCAAGCAGGCCGAAGGCCTCAACGAGCTGCTCCACGGGGAAGGCAAGGAAGTCAAGACGTTCCTGGTCGGCCGCAAGGCGCAGGCGTACTTCGACTTCCGGAACCGTGAATACGCTCGCGTATGGACCGGCAACACGGATGCACCGGAGTTTGCGACCGCGCGCGAAGTCAGCGAAGCACTGCTGGCCGAATTCGCTAACGCCTACGAAGAGGGCGGCGTCGACGAAATCCACGTCGTCTACACCCGCTTCAAGTCGATGGTGACCCAGGAGCCGACGGTCGTCCGTCTGCTGCCGCTCGAGGTTGTCGAAGAGAAAGCCGCGTCCGAATCGGACCTGCTGCCCCTCTACGAATTCGAGCCGGAAACGGAGCAGGTTCTCGATGCCCTGCTGCCGCGCTACATCGAATCACGTATCTTCGCCGCCATGTTGCAGGCAGCAGCTTCCGAGCTCGCAGCCCGCCAGCGTGCGATGAAGTCCGCCGGCGACAACGCGACGGATCTCATCAAGAAGTACACGCGTCTGCGCAACACTGCCCGTCAGGCTGAAATTACGCAGGAGCTTTCCGAAATCGTTGCCGGTGCCGACGCGTTGTCCGCGTCCTAGCCAGCACGAGCCCGGATCCAGCTGTACCTGCACCAAAAGATAAACTTAACCCCACGCCATCTACTGAGTGAAGTGAGAGAGATGACTGCCACTGCTACCGATCACGTAGCCGCAACGTCCGGTGCTACCGGTCGTATTGCACGTGTTATTGGCCCGGTTGTCGACGTCGAATTCCCGGCTGACGCAATCCCCTCGATTTACAACGCACTCACCACCGAGATCACTCTCAACGGTGAGACCCGAACCATCACGTTCGAGGTTGCCCTGCACCTGGGTGACAACCTGATCCGTGCCATCTCCCTCCAGGCCACCGACGGACTTGTCCGCGGTACCAACGTGGTGGACACCGGTGCCCCGATCTCCGTGCCCGTGGGCGACGGCGTCAAGGGCCACATCTTCAACGTGCTGGGCCAGCCCCTCGACGTTGCCGAGTCCGAACTCCAGATCAGCGAACGCTGGCCTATCCACCGCAAGGCTCCGGCCTTCGCGACCCTGGAAGGCTCCACCGAGATGCTGGAAACCGGCATCAAGGTGATCGACCTCCTCACCCCGTACATCAAGGGTGGCAAGATCGGCCTGTTCGGTGGTGCCGGCGTCGGCAAGACCGTGCTGATCCAGGAAATGATCACCCGTGTTGCCCGCAACTTCGGCGGCACCTCGGTGTTCGCCGGTGTCGGCGAGCGTACCCGTGAAGGTAACGACCTCTGGGTCGAAATGGAAGAGGCCGGCGTCCTCAAGGACACCGCCCTTGTGTTCGGCCAGATGGACGAGCCGCCGGGAACGCGTCTGCGCGTTGCACTGTCCGCCCTGACCATGGCGGAGTACTTCCGCGATGTGCAGAACCAGGACGTGCTGCTCTTCATCGACAACATCTTCCGCTTCACCCAGGCAGGCTCCGAGGTTTCCACCCTCCTCGGCCGCATGCCGTCGGCCGTGGGCTACCAGCCCAACCTGGCTGACGAGATGGGCCTCCTCCAGGAGCGCATCACGTCCACCAAGGGCCACTCCATCACCTCGATGCAGGCCATCTACGTTCCCGCAGATGACTACACCGACCCGGCTCCGGCCACGACCTTCGCACACCTCGACGCGACCACGGAACTTTCCCGTGAAATCGCTTCCCGTGGTCTGTACCCGGCCGTTGACCCGCTGACGTCGACCTCCCGCATCCTGGATCCGCAGTACATCGGTCACGACCACTACAACACGGCCGTCCGCGTCAAGCAGATCCTGCAGAAGAACAAGGAACTTCAGGACATCATCGCCATCCTCGGCGTTGACGAACTCTCTGAAGAAGACAAGATCGTCGTGTCGCGTGCACGCCGCATCCAGCAGTTCCTCTCGCAGAACACCTACACCGCCAAGCAGTTCACCGGCGTCGAAGGCTCCACCGTGTCCATCAAGGACACCGTGGAAGGCTTCACCGCTATCTGCGACGGCGAGCTGGACCACATCGCAGAGCAGGCGTTCTTCAACGTCGGCGGCCTGGATGACGTCGAGCGCCAGTGGGCCAAGATCCAGGAACAGACCAAGTAATATGGCTGAGCTTGAGGTTGAGATTGTCGCAGCGGACCACTTCGTGTGGTCCGGAGCGGCCAAGATGGTCAAGGCCCGCACCAGCGATGGTGAAATCGGAATCCTGCCCGGCCACTCGCCCCTGCTGGCGATTCTGGCCGAAGGTGAGCTGGCAATCGAGCCGGTATCCGGTGACCGCATCGCTGTAGTCGTTGACGGGGGATTCTTCTCTGTCGACAACAACAGGGTGGTCATTGTTGCTGACAACGCCCAAATGGGCGAAGCGGCTACTGCGGGGATCCGCTAGCACGACCTTGATGAACGATATTGGTTTGCCGTTCATCGTCCTGGCAACTGCGTTTGCGTTGCTGGTATTTGCACTGTGCCTTTCGGGGGTGCGCCGCTTCAATCTGCGGCGCGCCCTGGGCACGGTGGACGCCTCCATCTGCACGGCTGGAAACAGCTGGCAGATGGGGGTTTGTCGTTATCAGGACAACGACCTCGAATGGTTCCGCCTGGTCTCACTGAGCGTCCGCCCCAAGCACACCTTCCGGCGCAGCTCGCTGGAGTTGCTTGGCCGGCGCAAGCCGACCGAATCCGAGCTCCTCAAGGTCCAGCCCGACGCCGTCATCGTGGAGCTCCGCTACGAGGGCCAGCAGGTCCTTCTCGCCATGCGCTTCGATGCCTACACGGGGTTGTC
>Ga0207645_10000943_pt1 | contig 24164 bp, 23 predicted proteins | sample KBSM53metaG_FD_184331 | JGI IMG/M metagenome (GOLD analysis project Ga0207645, IMG submission 184331) | Miscanthus rhizosphere microbial communities from Kellogg Biological Station, Michigan, USA - KBS M5-3 metaG (SPAdes) (version 2) | ecosystem: Host-associated > Plants > Roots > Rhizosphere >...
CGGTGGAAAAAAATACAACCTTCGCTCTCTCGGTACAGAAGGGCAGGGAAGTGCTTTGTATCCCGACCGTAAGCCGTACAATTCAATGGCATTCAGTATTCCATTTGGCGTAGGATTTAAATATGCGGTTAACAAAAGAACCAATATTGGATTTGAAATAGTACACCGGTTCACGACAACCGACTACCTGGATGATGTAAGCAAAACTTATGTTGATCCCTCCGTATTTCCCAATTTGCCCGACGGAAGTCCATCGCCCGCAGCGCGGTTGAGCGACCGTTCATACGAAATAGGAGAGCCGATCGGAGCGCCCGGACGCCAGCGGGGCAACAGCCAGCAAAAAGACCAGTTTGCTACAGCCGTATTTTATATAACCTTGAATCTTCAGTCATACAGGTGCCCTACCGCCAATTAATTATTTTCTGAAGTTATCGCCTCATCAATTTTATTACCTTTATGCGCCTCATTTAAGACCAGTGCGAAATTTTATGCCCCTGTTATTAGAAAAAATTGATAAGAGTCGTCTCCCGATCCATATTGCTATTATTATGGATGGTAACGGACGGTGGGCCAAAGAACAGGGGCAGGACCGCCTCTATGGCCATTTTCATGGAGTAGAAAGTGTCCGCAATATCGTGGAAGGTTGTGCGGAACTGGGTGTTGGTTATCTTACGCTTTACGCATTTTCAACCGAAAATTGGGACAGGCCGGAGTATGAAGTGGTGGGCCTTATGGAACTGCTGGTTACTACGATACGGAATGAGGTGGAAAGCCTTCACAAAAATAATATCCGCCTGCATGTGATCGGCGATATGAATATGCTTCCGGATTATGCACGAAAAGAACTGAATGAAGCACTCGATTTCACCAAAAATAATACAGGGCTCAACCTGATCATGGCACTAAGCTATAGCGGTCGCTGGGAATTATTGAACGCCGTGAAAAATATCGCATACGAAGTAAAAAGTGGCAACCTCAATATTGAAGAAATAGACCAGGATACACTGCAGCAATACTTATGTACCAGTGCTTTTCCCGATCCTGAACTGATGATACGCACCAGCGGTGAGTACAGGATCAGCAATTTTTTGCTTTACCAGCTGGCTTATGCTGAACTCTACTTTACAAACGTGCGATGGCCCGATTTCAGAAAAGATAATCTTTACGAGGCCATTCTCGACTACCAGGGGCGTGAACGAAGATTCGGTAAAACAAGTGAGCAGGTGGAAAAAGAAGCGCTGGGATAGTCAGTCAAACCGGTCAAAAAAGTCTAACGAGTCGTATCACTCAAAATCGTCAAAGTGCCATCCGGCCGTTTTCACCCATATCATTCATTTGACCTCTATGATTTCTCTACGTTTCTTTAACAAACACTTTTAATATTTACCGTTAATTTGCCGCCAAAATGGAACTTCCATTTTTTTTATACATGGAAAATTAGCTAATTGCAGCCCCGTACGCGGTGTACTAAATTACTGACTGACTTGAACGACCAACCCATGCAGCGATATCTTTTTCGTTTTTGTGTAGTGATAGTGGCCTTATTTTCTGTGCACTTCGTAAATGCGCAGGAACCTGATACAACAAAACCGACCTCCGTTGATCCCCGACTGCTGGAATGGGAAGAAGCAAAAACGCCGAAAGAATATACGATTTCGCACATCAGCATCACCGGTATAAAATATCTCGATACGTCTATTGTGTTGTCCATTTCCGGCCTGCAGGTCGGCGACAAGGTGACGCACCCCGGAGGAAACAATTTTTCAAAAGCAATTGCCAATCTCTGGCGCCAGAAACTTTTTTCCGGTGTTCAGATTTTTGTTGTTGGTATCGATGGAGACAAAATCAGCATAGAATTGAATGTGCAGGAAAGAGCCCGGTTGGGAAATTTCAAATTTATCGGTGTTAAAAAGTCGGATGCGGAAGAACTGACCACGAAAATCCAGTTAACCAAACAGACTATCATTACTGAAAATACCCGCCGCCGTGCGGTTGAAGTCATCACCAAGTTTTATGCAGACAAGGGATTTAAAAACGTAAAAGTTAGAATTGAAGAAAAGCCGGATCCCCAGTTTGCCAATTCCAATTCACTCACTTTTTATGTTGAGAAAGGTAAAAAGGTTCGCATAAACGATGTTCACTTCTTCGGCAATGAAAATGTATCTGAATTAAAACTGAAAAAACAAATGAAGGGTACAAAGGAAACGGGAAGACTTACTTTGTACTCGCAGGAAGATAAAAGTCCTTATGGCGCAACAAAAAGACAAACATTTAAACAATACCTGAAAGACTGGGGATTTTTGTCGGGAACAAAAACATTGAATTACCTCGACCCTTATTTCCGTCCTAAATTTTTTAATTCTGCAAAATTTGATGCGAAGAAGTATGATGATGACAAACAGAAAATAATTGAATACTATAACTCGCTTGGGTATCGTGATGCGCTGATTCTGGGTGATACAACGTATACAACAAAAAACGGCAACCTGAATGTTGATTTAAAAGTAGAAGAAGGCCGTAAGTATTATTTTGGCAATACAACCTGGAAAGGAAACAGCAAATACTCTGATTCTATTCTTACCGCTATACTTGGTATCAGCAAAGGCGATGTATATGATCTTGCCACATTAAATAAAAGATTAGGTAAACAACTATCAGCTGATGCAGGTGGTGATATCAGCCAGCTGTACCAGGATGATGGTTACCTGTTTTTCCATGTAGAGCCTGTAGAAACACGGGTATACAACGATACGATTGATCATGAAATAAGAATTTCAGAAGGTCCGCAGGCCCGTATAAAAAATGTTACTATATCGGGCAACGAAAAAACAAAAGATCATGTTGTTCGTCGCGAATTAAGAACAATTCCGGGCGATTTGTTTAACCGCTCTGAAATTATCCGTTCCCAACGTGAGCTGGGGCAGCTGCAATACTTTAACCAGGAAACAATTCTGCCGAACATCGTACCGAACCAGGAAGATGGTACGGTAGATATTGGCTGGAAGGTTGAAGAAAAATCATCAGACCAGTTAGAGCTTTCTGCGGGTTGGGGTGGTGGTATCGGTCTGACGGGAACGTTAGGTGTTACATTTAATAATTTCTCGATCAAAAATATTTTCAACCGCAAGGCATGGGATCCGTTGCCACAGGGAGATGGACAAAAACTGAGCCTGCGTTATCAATCGAACGGCCGTGCGTTCCGTTCTTACAACTTTTCATTTACCGAACCGTGGCTTGGTGGTAAGAAAAGAAATTCTCTGACAATAAGTGTATACAGCAGTAAGTTTTCAAATGCTATTGATTACGTTACCGGCAGAATTGATAAGGCCCGCTCAGATACCAACTATTTAAAGACATTGGGTGTATCGCTTTCACTGGGTAAACAATTGAAATGGCCCGATGACTTTTTTACATTGGTATACGGTGTGAATTTTACAAGATATTCACTGCGCAACTACCCGATCTTCCAGGGGTTGAGTAACGGTACATCCACCAACGTTAGCTTTAAGCTGGCATTACAACGGTCATCTGTATTCGATCCTATATATCCAAGAAGTGGTTCCGACTTTATGGTAAGCGTTCAGTTTACCCCGCCTTATTCAACCATCAATCCGGATGTTATTGATTCAAAAAATCCGTATAAAAATCCGGAGTATCACAAATGGAGATTTAACTCCACGTGGTATGTACCTATCGGCAAACCGGGCGGTACAGACAAGAACCGGCAGCTCGTATTGAAGATCGCTGCTAAATACGGGTTCATGGGACGTTATAACCGTAAGCTTGATTTTTCACCATTTGAACGTTTTCAATTGGGTGATGCCGGCTTAACGAACAACTATGGGTTGCTGGGTTATGATATCATTGCACAGCGCGGTTATCCCGTTTATTCCACATCAGATCCGTCTATTAATCCTGATCAAAGCAGTACAAACACATTCTTTACTATATTTAACAAATATCAGCTGGAGCTGCGGTATCCTGTTGTTACCAATCCCGGAAGTACGATTTACGGATTGGCATTTTTTGAGGCAGCAAATGGTTGGTATGATTTCAAAGAATACAACCCGTTCCGCTTACGGCGCAGTGCGGGTTTAGGTGCACGGTTTTTCCTGCCCATGTTTGGTTTGCTTGGATTTGACTATGGTATTGGATTCGATCGTTTCAAACCGGGAAGTACCAGCTTAAAAGATGCAAGCAGGTTTACCTTTATGTTAGGGTATGAACCCGAATAACGGTAACGCATAAATCATAGAAACCTTTTTATAAATCCCTTAGCATGAAAAAAATACTATTCATTGCCTGCAGTATACTACTGTTTGCATCTGCAGTAAATGCGCAGAAATATGCCATAATAGATACCAAGTTTATACTGGATAAATTGCCGGATTATAAGCAGGCACAAACTGACCTGGACGGTATAGCAGCCGGTTGGCAAAAAGAAATAGACAGTATGCAGGCGCAATTGGACAAGATGTATAAAGATTATGATGCGGAACAGGTAATGTTAAGCGAGGAGCTTCGCAAAAAAAGGGAGGATCAGCTTTTTCTAAAAGAGAAGACCCTTCGCGATCTGCAGCGCAAACGTTTTGGTTTTGAAGGAGATCTTTTTAAAAAAAGGCAGGAGCTGATCAAACCCGTGCAGGACAAGGTTTACAACGCGGTACAGAAAATTGCGACACAGCGTGGATACGATTTTATTTTGGATAAAAGTGAGGGAATTACCGTTATCTTTGCCGACCCTAAATTGGACAAGAGTGAAGATGTATTGAGAGAACTGGGTGTAAAGAATTGATTAAGGTCTATTACGGGGATTGTTAAAAAAAAGTATAAGGCAACCAAAACTGTTTAAAAAGTATCATAATAAAACACAATTACAACTGAACATGAAAAAAATTAGCAGTGTACTTGCAATCGCATTTATTTTACTGGCTGCGGGCAGTGTGAAAGCACAAGGCAAAATAGGTCACATCCGCGCAGATGATCTCGTGGCATTAATGCCGGAGCGTGCAAAGATCGATACGGTTCTTTCTAAATTTCAAAACGATTCTCTGAATACGACGTTGAACAGCCTCGTACAGGAATATACTTACAAAGACAGCTTGCTGAATAAAACGGATACAAGCAAAATGCCCCGTTCAGTAAAAGATCAATACAGGTCTGATCTTCAGACGCTGGCTTACCAGGTGCAGAACTGGCAATCTATTGCGCAACAGATTATGCAAAACAAACAAGGCCAATTGTACCAGCCAATATATAAAAAAGTAAGTGATGCAATAAATGCAGTGGCTAAAGAAAAGGGATACGCTTATGTATTCACTTCCGATGCATTGATTGTAGCACCACCTGCCGATGATATTCTTCCGTTAGTCGCGGCGAAGCTTGGTATAAAGCTGCCAACGGCACCAAAGACAACAAAATAGTTAATACGCTATATCATTTGTAAAAATGTCCTGTTTTCGCAGGACATTTTTATTTAAGACATATTACCGGTTTATTATTTTTACATATGCAAAATGCTGCACCGATTGGTGTTTTTGATTCAGGTTATGGCGGTCTTACCGTTTTGAAAGAAATAGTAAATGCGTTGCCTCAATATGATTATATCTACCTCGGCGACAATGCCCGTGCACCGTATGGCAATCGATCATTCGATACGGTGTACCATTATACACTTCAATGTGTAAAATGGTTTTTCGATCAGGGATGTTCGTTAGTGATACTGGCATGCAATACGGCTTCGGCAAAGGCATTGCGTACCATCCAGCAGAATGATTTACCCAAAATAGCACCGGATAAAAGAGTACTGGGTGTAATAAGGCCAACAACGGAAGTTGTAGGAAAATATTCGGAAAGTAAAAGTGTGGGTATATTGGCAACCAACGGAACAGTGGCCTCCAATTCATATGCAATAGAAATTGAAAAATTTTTTCCCGATCTGGTCGTGAGCCAGGAAGCTTGCCCGATGTGGGTGCCGTTGGTTGAGAATAACGAGTACCAGGGTCACGGCGCTGATTTTTTTATAAAGAAAAACCTGGGACATATATTCGGAAAAGACCCGAAAATAGACGTCATTCTTTTAGCCTGTACTCATTATCCGTTAATGAAGAACAAAATAGAGGAATATCTTCCGGTGGGTGTTAAATTAATTTCGCAGGGTGAAATCGTAGTGGCAGGTTTGGCAGATTATTTACAGCGACATCCCGAAATGGAAACAAGGTGCAGTAAAGGAGGTCAACGGATTTTCTATACCACAGATTCCGTTGAAGATTTTGATAATCACGGCACTATTTTTTTTGGTCAGCCTGTAAAGTCAAATCATCTTGACCTGGCAACGGTATAAATCAGCAGGGAGGCTGCATTTGCGGAGAAAACAGCCTTAAACTTTCTACTTTAAACGTTAAACCCTTACCTTTGCCGTCCTTTCACAAACAACGGGTGTGGTGACCTGTTGCGAAATTGAAACCGGCGTGTTCTCCCATGCTAATTCAAAATCTGCCCAGGCTAACGCTTCGGCGGGTAAAACGTGAAAAAAATAAAGAATTATGAAACGTACATTTCAACCTCATCGTCGCCGCCGCAAAACCGTACATGGTTTTCGTAAGCGTATGCAGACAGCCAATGGCCGTAAAGTGTTAGCAAGCCGCCGTGCAAAAGGTCGTAAGAAGCTGACCATTTCTGATGAGCGGAAACTGAAATAAAATACGGTCCCGGTAAAGGGGCTAAATAGAATCTTATTGTTGTAGCTCTTTTCGAAGAGCTATTTTTATTTTTGCTGGGTGCCCGCACAATTTACACTTGGAAAAAATGAACGGCTCAAAAGCAGAAAACTGATTGAGCAGTTGTTTCAGGAAGGAAAAAAGTTCAACCTGTTTCCTTTTCGGGTATTTTATGTGTTGGAAAATAAGACAATGAATAGCCTCCCGGTTACTATCGGGTCAACATTTAATATTCAATTTGGCGTAGGGGTGAGCAGCAAAAGCTTCAAAAAGGCCGTTGACCGAAACAGGCTAAAGAGGCAAATAAGAGAAGCATGGCGGTTGCAGAAGAATACAATTGCAGATTTGTTAGCTAAAAAGAATAATCATCTCTCTGTTTTTTTTATCTATACACAAAAAGAACTGCTGGATTACCAAACTATTTATACAAAAACGGGTTTAATAGTCAATAAGCTGGAGAAACTGGTTCATGAAACTGATTCTTCAAATACTTAGTCTTCCTTTCATCGCATTGATTAAAATTTATCAATGGATCATCTCGCCCTGGCTGGGATCGCAATGCCGGTTTACCCCTACCTGCTCTTCCTATTCACTGCAGGCGTTCAAAAAATATGGCGTTTTTAAAGGATTATGGCTAACAGTGAGGCGCATAGCCAGGTGTCATCCGTGGGGGGGCAAAGGGTACGACCCGGTACCTTGAACGACCCAACTGCTAATACGAGATACTAAAACGTTTGCGCGAATTATTCAATTCGGCAATTTTCCATTCCAAAGGATATATTTTTTTTGTAGCATTGTATACGCCAGGCCGCACCGGTCTTTTCTTCACCCGTTACGCATTTCGTTAAATGACACTAACCCCGCCCGCACATACAAACCGTGAACGATTGTTGTCGTTGGATTTCCTGCGGGGATTGGTCATGGTATCGTTAATGATCGGTGAGACCGGATTCTTTCAGAAACTATTCAAGGCATTTCCCAATTCATTTACTGAAATGCTTTCTGTTCAATTCGAGCATTCCGAATGGCATGGATTAACATATTGGGATGTGATACTGCCCGCATTCATGACACTGGCCGGAACCGCTATGGCCTTTTCTTATAAATCGCAACAAGCAGCCGGTTACACCTGGAAGCAGTCTTTTTTAAAAGTATTGCGCCGGAGTTTCTGGTTATTGTTCTGGGGTATTTTAATTTATTCGGTGCGCGATGGACATCTGAACTGGCAATTGAGCAATGTACTTACCCAACTTGCCTTTACAACATTAATTGCTTTTTCGGTGATCAATAAACCGGCATGGTTTCAGTTCACGGCGTCTTTAGTTTGTCTTTTGATACCAGAGATTCTGTTTCGTACGATTCATGTCCCTGGGTTTGATCAGCCCTTTGTAGAATTTCACAATTTTGGCAGCTATATCAATAAGGTGTTGGGTATTCATATAGACAGTGCCCATAAAACCAACTTCATCAATTTTATTACCAGTGGCGCGCATACTATCTGGGGAGTAATGGCAGGTCAATTGTTATTGTCTGATAAATTGACGAAGAGAAAATTTACTTACCTGGTTCTCTCCGGCTTTCTTGCCATTGCAGCCGGCCTTATGCTTGATCTTGGAGGTATAACGCCTATGCTTAAGTGGATTTCTACCAGTTCTTTTGTTTTGGTAACGGGAGGTATAACATTGGTCGTCTTTGGTCTTTGTTATTATTGGATCGACGTACTCCATCATAAAAACCGTTTGAAATTCTTTACCATCGTAGGCATGAATTCCATATTCATATATCTCTTCTTTATTTTCATTGGCGATAAGTGGTTAAATGGATATATGGAAACGTTATGCAGTGGTTTGTTGCAGTTTATTAACGTTCCGCTGGCTGCAGGGGCAGCGATAAGTTGCATTATCGTTTTTATGATGGAATGGTATCTGTGTTACTGGCTCTATAAAAAGAAAATCTTTTTCAAATTGTAGTATGCCTTGCTGATAAACCTTCCCCGGCACAAAATTTAAACTCAATAGACAAAAATCAACACTCTGCCGATAGTTCCCGGGAGAGTGTTGACTATTTCTGGCCGATAATGTGATCATCAAATTAATAAGCAAACTTCGCATTCTTCATCACAGGTTTGTGGGAAGCTTTCCCGGTGATGAGGCTGTCAATTGACAACGCACCACTTCCTTTCAGGCCGAGTACAAGAGCAATCACGACAAACAAAATATCAAACTCAAACCCTTCTCCCTTGTGATTACTAAACCAGTTCATGTAGAACCCATTGGGAAGATGGTCCTGGAAAAATGCACCGATGATGACTATACCCATTAGCGCTGCATTTATTCTGCCCGCAAAACCAACTATCAATAATAACGCACCAATAGTTTCAATGAGAATAATGAATCCGCCTAATAATGGCGGAACGCCGACCGTATTTGTAAAATAATGTATCGTGTTTGACCAGCCAAAGCCGCCAAACCAGCCGAATGCTTTTTGTAATCCATGTGCAAGTAATACTATGCCGAGGGCCACACGAAGAATAGTTAAATCTATCCTGTTTTCTGTTGCAATAAGTTTATTGATCATTGTTGCTGCTTTAGTTTCCATAAAAAAATTGTTCGCGAATAATTTTCCCGTTTTGCCAGTATTGAACGGATACCTGTGTATAATTACGCACACCCCAGTCTTTATGTGTATAATCAAAGCGCCATTTTACAAACGACACATTTTCATCTGCGGCTGTGCTTAACACATTTGCTCCGCGGAACTCTGTAATACTGTTAAAAAACTCTATTTCACGCTGGCGGTTAGCCGCTTTTCCGATAGTTGTTGCTCCTTCATTTTCCTGCATCACAACATCATCGTGATAATAAAGGTCAAAGGCTTCGAGTGCTTTTCCTTCAAGCACCAATTGATTAAGATGGTTGATTTTTTCTTTTACCGTGTTCATAATTTTATTGTTTTACATGAGGGCACAAAGCTCTATCAGAAAGGCACCTTTCACCAATGACGTTTGATAAGAATTACTATTGACTTTTGGTAAGAATTATTTGTCGGCAAACTGACGCCGTATCCGGCTCAGCGACTCGGGTGTGAGGCCGAGAAAAGAAGCGATCATCCGTTGAGGAATTCTTTCTTCGAGGCTGGCATATTTAAGCCGGAATTGTTTATAGCGTTCTTCGCCGGTTTCGCTGATATTGGAAGCTATTCTTTCCTGCAAGGCTATAAATGCATTTTGCAATAAATGGCGAAAGAATTTTTCAAACTTTGGTACGTTGATATATAATTCATCCATTGCAGTTTTTTCGATAGACAGTACAACGGAATCCTCCAGGGCGTCGATATTGTATTTAGAAGGTTTTTGTGTAAGAAAGCTATACATATCCCCGATCCACCAATCCTCTACAGCAAACTGAACAATGTATTCCTGGCCCTTTGAATCTATCTGGTATGTGCGCAAACATCCTTTGGTTACAAAATTTTCATAGCGGGAAATATCTCCTTCCTGTAATAAATATTGTTTGCGCCGGAATTTTCTTTCTTTTAATAAAGAGGTAAAATAGCCCGCTTCTTCCTGCGTAAGTTGTATATAACGGGAAATATTTTTCAGGATCAACTCGTGCATGCATCAAATGTATGAAAAGAAAAAACCGTTCTGCATCACGCAGAACGGTTCATAACAGCGCGAAAAATTATTTTGAAGCCGCATCAAAATGCTTTGCTGCTTTGTTCCAGTCGATCACATTCCAGATTGCCTTTAAATAATCGGGACGTTTGTTTTGGTATTTCAGGTAATACGCATGTTCCCATACATCCACGCCGAGTACCGGTGTACCTTTTACCTCTGCAACGTCCATCAGCGGATTATCCTGGTTAGGTGTAGAACTGATTTCCAGCTTACCGCCTTTTACAATCAGCCATACCCAGCCACTGCCGAAACGGCCAACACCGCCTGCAGCAAATTTTTCCTGGAAACTTTCGAATGAATCAAAAGCTGAATTGATTGCATCTGCCAATTTTCCCGACGGCTTACCGCCTGCATTCGGCCCCAGTATTTCCCAAAAGAAGCTATGGTTCCAGTGTCCGCCACCGTTATTACGCACGGCTGGACTGATGCTTCCGGCATTTTTTACCAATTCTTCCAATGATTTATTTTCGTTTGCTGTGCCGGCAATTGCTTTATTAAGATTGTCAACATAAGCCTGGTGGTGTTTGCCATGATGGATCTGCATGGTCAGTTCGTCTATATGCGGTTCCAGTGCATTATGAGCATAAGGAAGCGCCGGTAATGTAAAAGCCATAACTAAAGATTTTCAATGATTGATTAAGATATAAGGACAACAAAATTAGGTGACAATAGTTGAATTTGTGTCACTCTATTTTTTATAAAAATGGGAAAGGGGAAATTTAAGTAACTTTCTTTTTCATTCAAATTGATGAAGGGTATGAAAAATAGAAGTACTTCCTTAACGATTGTTACACTTGCTACTATCGTCGTTATCATGTCTTTTAAACCTCTCCAGGCAGATAATACACTGACAGAATCAGAAAAAAAAGGAGGCTGGAAATTGTTGTTCGATGGCAAAACCATCAATGGCTGGCGCACATTCAAAAATAATGAGCAGGATAGCTGGGAAGTCATCAATGGGCAAATGCATACAAAAAAAGAAGGTTCATCAAAACATGTTGATTTGATCACAAAAGATCAGTATAAAGATTTTGAACTGACCGTAGACTGGAAGGTGGAGAAGGGTGCAAACAGCGGCATCATTTATCACACGCTGGAAACACACGATGCTTCTTATGAAACCGGTCCCGAATACCAACTGATAGATGATAACGGCTATGAGGATAAACTGGAAGACTGGCAAAAAAGCGGTGCTGATTATGCAATGCATCCGCCATCAAGCCTCGCTGCGAAACCTGCAGGTGAATATAATCGCACGCGGATTGTTGTAAAAGGAGATCACATAGAGCATTGGCTGAACGGTGTAAAAGTTGCAGACTTCCATGCATGGACACCGGAGTGGCAAAAACTAAAAAAAGAAGGAAAGTGGAAAGATTACCCGGATTACGGCACTTCAAAAACAGGTTATATAGCTTTACAAGACCATGGCGGCGGCGTATGGTTTAAAAACGTCAAGATCCGTAAGCTGTAAGGTTGAAATAGAAACTTTCTATCTTTTTCCCGATTAAAATCTTCCAATTAAAGAACTCGTCAGCGTCATTTACTTTTTGGCACCTTTACATGCCCCCAATTTTCCCCCGTTTTTATCCGGTGGATCTGCATATCAGATACATTGAACCTGGATGCAATTTCCTTTAACGTTTTTTCCTGCTGCAGCAGTTGTTTTATTTTGATCACCCTGGCTTCTGTGAGTTTAGACCAGGTGACATTGTGATTTAACTTGCGTTCTCTTAAAAATGCTTTTACACGGGGATTGTTCCGGTTGTGTTTTGTCACCTGTTCCTGCGTAGCCCATTTCAGGTTGCTGTACCTGTTATTTTCTTTATCGTGATCGATATGAATAATGAACTTTTGTTTGCTCAACGGTTTTGGTAAAAAATATTTTGCAACCAACCGGTGTATTAACACGGCAAAATATTTTCCATTTAATCGTTTGCGCCAGATGGGATAACCGCCCTCACGGCTCAACCGCAACAAAAAACCGTCTTCAAGTGCATTGTTGTATTTTATTACCCTGCCATAGTTGGAGATTGCATATTTATACCAAACTGATTCCTTTGATTCGTGCCCGGGTATGTCTTTCCATTTTTCATTTTTCAAAAGCCTGACCGGTTTCCTGATCGCCATATGTGAAAAAATATTTATCTAAAATTAGCGATTATTGGAAAGTGAAATAGTTTCAATAGTTAATATTTCCCGCAAAGACGCAGTCCACAAAAAGAATTCTCAATTATTTTAAAAACACTTAATGATCCTCGTGCCCCGATAGCCATCGGGATGGTGGTGAACAATATAAAATCGCGAACATTACCGGTTATCAAAGTCTATTATTACTTTTTCTGTTTTAGGATGGCTCTGACAGGTAAGAATAAATCCTTGTTGAACTTCTTCAGGCTCTAACGCCCAATTCATTTCCATTTCCACTTCTCCTTCTATCAGCTTTGCCCGGCAGCTCGCACACACACCCCCTTTGCATGCAAAAGGAAGATCGGCACCCTGCTTCAATGCAGTATTTAATATAGTGTCGCCATCAAATGCAAGCTCAAAATCAAAACTTCTTCCATCAGCCTTGATTGTTATTTTACTCTTTGGCGATTGCTCCGTGACAACAGTCTTCTGATTACCATCAACCGGCTTTTTCGTTCCCGGTGTAGTGAACAATTCAAAATGAATTTTCTTTTTATCAATTTTTTTATTGATTAAAAAGTCTTCTGTTGTAAATATCATTTCTTCCGGTCCGCAAATAAATATTTCATCCATCGATCTGTAATCAATCAGCTTGCCGAGCTCTTCCAGTTTTTCCGCATTTATTTTTCCTGAATTGATCGGTGCATCCGTTTTTTCCCGGCTCAGCACATGAATGAGTGTAAACCGGCTGAGGTATTTATTTTTTAATGCTTCGAGCGCTTCGAGAAAGATAATAGCGTTGCGGCTCCTGTTTCCATATACCAATATGAACTCCGAAAAAGGTTCGGTCTTCAGTATTGTTTTTATAATAGAAATAACCGGCGTTATGCCGCTGCCTGCTGCAAAGGCAAGATATTTTTTGCGATGCGTTTCATCTACTCTTGTATAAAATTTTCCTGTCGGTGGAAGCACTTCAAGTTCATCGCCGGTTTTCAGTTGCTCGTTTGCAAAACGGGAAAACAATCCATAATCAGCTTTCTTCACCGCAACCCGCAACTCATCTTCGAAAGGCGCTGCGCAGATAGAGTAAGAGCGCCGCACATCTTCACCATTAATTATTCTGCGAAGCGTGATGTTTTGTCCATGCGAAAATGAATACAGCGATTTAATATCATCGGGCAGGTGAAAGGAAATAGAAACACAATCCTCCGTTTCTTTTCTTATATCTTTTATTTTCAGTTTGTGGAAATGAATAGACATAAACGGTTGAAAGTTTAATGTTAAAGGTTGAAGATTTCGCCGTCGAAGCAGGTTCTACATTTTCAACCTTCAGCTTTCCATCTTCAATGGCTCTCAAACTGTTTTTCGTAAACCGTCGGTCATAATAACAACCATATTGTTTTCCAACTCTTCACCGTTAATCTTTTCTTTTGAACGGTGCCAGCTTTCTATACCGCTGATGGCATGAAGTATGATGAGGACGGCGGTAGAAGCGTCAATTTTTTTTATCTCGTTTTTCTGAATACCATTTTCAATAATCGCTGCAAAACGCTTGCGGTAATTGCGGCGCTGATTTTGGAAATTGCTCAGGTAAGGTTCTTCGAGATGCTTCCATTCGCGGTCACTGACATATACTTCCTCATAATTTTCTACCATTTGCTGGATATGAAAACGCAGGAGCGTTTCCACTTTTTGAATGGAGTTATCACCAGAAGCCTCAATAGATTCCATATTTTCATTGAAGCGGTTTGCTACGTTGAAACAAATGGCTTCAAGTATTTCGTTTTTGGATCGTATATGATTGTACAGGCTGGCCGCCTCAATGCCGACAGACTCGGCCAGGTCGCGCATCGAAGTTGCTGCAAATCCCTTTTCCCGGAACATTGCAGCTGCTTTCTGAAGAATGATATCTTTTTTAGAAGCTTTGCGGCGTTGACTTTTTACCATGCTTCCAAAGATAACGCAGAACGGCGAAAAAATACTAACGTCTGTTCTATGGCTTAAAAAGCTGTTCCCGCAAGCTGGCAAATGGTCTCATTATTGTCAGGGCGACACTTTTCTATCAATCTTGTTGTTGATTTTTGGAATGGTCTTCAGGTAAGCAAATAATGACCTTACTTCTTTATCACTCAGCCCCGCATAAGGCAGCATCGGCGGGTTGCGCAGGGCAGGTTGATTGCCCGGCAATACACCCGACTTTACAGCCATCACGAATTCATCTTCAGTCCATTTTCCAATTCCCGTTTCTTCATCCGTGGTTATGTTTAATGATTGCACCACACTTCCATCCGGCATTTTAAAACTATTACCACCGCCGCAATAACCTGCACTTTTTTCCGGGTTTAAGAAATCATTCGTTTTAAAATCGGCTGAGTGGCAACTAAAGCATTCGAAATTAAACGCAACATAACGGCCAAAGGCAACCGCATTTGTGCTGTCTGGTTGTGGTATAGGTGACTTGGGGAATGGAAACGGTTTCATTATTCCCATGCCACACAGGAACTTGGTTAAAAACGATGGTTTGGTAGGCGGATGAACGGTATTATCTGCAGCTACCCAGGGATGATCTGAACGCAGGAACGAAATAATAGAATACACATCCTCATCACTCATGTGCGGCACTTTGGCCATATAAGGAGGCAGATAAGTCCCATCAGGTTTTAAACCAGTACGCAGCAGGTAGATAATTTCACCATCAGTCCATTTACCAATACCATGCTCCGCATCTTTTGTAATATTTTTTGAAAAGATTTGCCCGAACTGCGTCACTTCTGCCATTTCGCGCCCGGTGAGTTTGTTTGTATTGTGATCCATGTGGCAGTTACTGCAAAGAAGAGATACGAGTACCTGTCCTCGTTCAAGTCTTGCAGGCGTGGATTCTACTTTTACGGTAATTTTTTCAGCGGTATAATGCGGAATACCGCGGATAGCAATGAATGCGGCAAAACAACCGACCGCTATTACTAAAATTCCAATAATGATAAGCAGGTAGCGTAAAATCTTTGGCATATGACGACGTGTTTATGTTGCAACGAACGGGTATTATACGGGAAAATCAAGATTTTGGTTTCAATAAAGTAAAAAGCACCCGTTGATGTGAATATCGGAAATTTATCGATATGCGAATAAAAGCAAGTGAAATTCCTATAAGTTTGCACGCTGATCAATCGCAGGATATTTCAATTGCGATTGACGATTTAAATTTCACTAAAACAATAAAACATGTCTCTTATCGCCGTTGGCACTATGGCTTTTGATGCAATTGAAACGCCCTTTGGAAAAGTGGATCAGATCGTTGGTGGCTCCGCCGTGTATGTGGCTTACGCAGCTTCAAATTTTATAAAGCCTATACAGCAGGTTTCAATAATAGGATATGATTTTCCAAAAGAAGAATTGGAAGAATTAAAAAGACGTGGTGTAGAATTGGATGCGGTAGAAACGGTGCCCGACAAAAAATCTTTTTTCTGGAGCGGCCGTTACCATGAAGACATGAATAGCCGTGATACTCTTATTACAGATCTCAATGTGCTGGCCGATTTCAATCCTAAGATTCCGGATAGCTATCAATCTGCTGAATTCGTGATGCTGGGCAACCTGGCACCGGCTACGCAGATAAGTGTGATAAATCAAATGAAGAAACGGCCAAAGTTGATTGCAATGGATACGATGAATTTCTGGATGGAGGTAGCATTGCCGGATTTGCAAATGGTATTGACGATGGTCGATGTATTGATGTTGAATGATGCAGAGGCGCGACAACTTACCGGGCAATTTTCGCTGGTGAAAGCGGCAAAGGCAATTTTGAAAATGGGTCCGAAATATCTTATAGTAAAAAAGGGTGAACATGGCGCTTTACTTTTTCACCAGGACAATGTATTCTTTGCGCCCGCGCTGCCATTGGAAGAAGTATTCGATCCCACCGGGGCCGGCGATACATTTGCAGGAGGCTTTATGGGCTATCTCGCAAAAACAAAAGATATCAGTTTTGAAAACATGAAGACGGCAATTATAACGGGAAGTGCTATGGCCAGTTTTTGTGTGGAGAAATTTGGCGCTACACGACTCAAAGAAATTTCAAGGAAAGATATTGAATCCCGCGTGCAGCAGTTCAAGGAATTGGTGAATTTTGAAATTGAGCTGGTGTAATTGGTTCCCGCAAAGACAAGAAGGTCACAACGGCTTACTGAATACACTTTGTGCTCGTTGTGTTTTAGTGGGAAATGCCTTTGTTTTTCACAAATTCATATATAGCCTCTTGCGCGGCTATTTTTTCCTGGCGTTCATTGAAAGGCACCGGATTATTTTTCAGTTGCTGGTCCAATAAAACGGCTTTTTTATTGTCGGCCAATTGCAGTTGAATGATATGATCCAGCTCATCGCGCAGGTTTATATCGTACACAGGAAAGCAAACTTCAATACGGCTGTGCAGGTTACGGTTCATCCAGTCAGCACTACCCATAAAGTATTCCCGATTGCCGTTGTTATGAAATACAAAAATGCGCGCATGTTCTAAATAACGATCCACAATACGCCTTACCGTTATATTCCCGCTCTCTGCCGGTGAAAGACAGCAGATACTTCGCACGATCAACTCTACGTTTACACCAGCTTTTGCTGCATCATATAATTTGGTGATCATCGCTCTTTCCTGCAGGTTATTCAATTTGATGATGATCTTTGCCGGTATTCCCTTTTTTGCGTTTTCGATTTCACGATCAATCAGGTCGGTAAATCGGCTGATTATATTGAATTGCGAGACCAACAGATGTTTGAAAGGAATTTTCACATAGTCATCGGGTTGCTTTCGCTCCTGCAGGTATTCGAATAACCATTCCAGCTCTACGCTGAACTCGTGGTTTGCAGTAAATAATACATGATCGGTATAAAACCGGCCGGTGGATTCATTAAAGTTACCGGTTGATAATAAAGAATAGTGTTGCCATTGTTTATTCTCGACCCGATTGACCAGGGCAATTTTTGCATGTACTTTCAATCCCGGTATGCTGTAAATAATTTTTATGCCTGCGGCTTTCATTTTTTTCGACCAGCGCAGGTTATTCGCTTCATCAAATCTTGCTTTCAGCTCAACAAATACGGTAACCTTTTTTCCATTCTTCGCTGCACTCATTAATGCATTTACGATATATGAATCGGAAGCCACACGATACAGTGTAACATAAATTTCTTTTACATGCGGATCAATCGCGGCCTCGTTAAAAAAGCGAAGTATATAATTGTAGGAATGATAAGGCAGGTGAACCAACTGATCTTTTTCTTCTATACTTTGAAAAATGGAACGATCGTGATTGAAGCCGGGATGAGGAATTGAGGGCCAGGCATCATACGTCAATTTTATTTTCGACGGATTAGGCAAATTTGCCAGGTCTTTCAGGTTATGATAACGGCCGCCTTCCGCCATTTCCTCTTTGCGGAGCGCAAAATAAGTACGAACAAAATCACGGGCCTCTTCCGGCATTCTTTTATCAAACAAAAGCCTTGTGGAATTTCCCGTCTCTCTTTTTTCTAATTGCTTCTCTATTTTATCAGCTATATCGCCGGTAAACTCATCCTCCACTTCCATTTCCGCATTACGGGTCAGTTTTATACTGTAAGCGGCGTGAATAATATACCCCGGGAAAACATCTTTTAAGTTTTGGAGTATAATGTCGTCGAGGAAAATGATATAATCATCATCATTTATTGGCGGCAATTGAATAAAACGGGGAAGGCTGGACGAAGGAATATTTAACAGCGCAAATCGCTTTTTGCCCTCCGTATCCATTGTTTCCGTTTCTATAATAAAATAAAGAGCATTATTCTCAAGGAAAATCTCACCCTTATTATCTTTTTTTAAAAAAACAGGTTGAAGAAATGACAACACACGGGACAAAAAGTATTCGCGTATAACTTCCTTGTGTTCCGGTGATACAGGATCTCCATAGTATAAATGAATTTTATTTTGTTTCAGGGATGGTAAAATTTGATTGAATAACACCGCCCCGTATTCCTGCATTTGCCGATGCAAAATTGATTGAACCTCTTGAGCCAGTTCTTTTGGATATTCATCACGGATAGATATCTTTTTCGGTTCGATATCGGTAAACGTAAAAATAGCGGGCATGCGTACCCGGAAAAACTCATCAAGATTCGAAGAAAAAATAGCCAAAAAAGAGATGCGGTTATACAGGGGAACGGTTTCATCGGCAGCTTCGAGCAGCACACGATAGTTGAAACTAAGCCAGCTGAGATCGCGGTTTAGAAAACTGTATTCTTTCTCGCTCATGAGGTGGTATTAACCCGGCTAAGATAATTTTTTTAAAAACGCCCCGAAGAAACCAAACAAAATTTAACCCGGGCGACAATAAAAAAGCCCGCAATTGCTGCGGGCGACCGAACAAACCTGTTATGAATGGAAAATTATTAGTTATGAATATTTACATCCACCGATGGATGGTGATGTGGATGATGATGATACCACCGCGGACTGTGATCGCGATGTTCTGCATAATACCGGTGTTCAACACAGCCGGTGGCAAAAAGTATGCATGTAAATGCAAACATTACTATTGAGATAACTCTCTTCATAGTGTATATATAAACACTAAAAAAACCATGCCATGTCCGAAATGCTGATAAAAAGCGACTTATGACTTTGGCCGGGAACTTGCACCTATTGAGTATAATCAAATGAAACTATATGAAAAAGAACTGGATAATAGTATGTATACCGGCGTTAATTCTGGCGGGTTCGTGTAAAAATTCATCAATTTCTGAAAATGAGAAAAAAGGGGTTAAAGAAGTAGTGAATCTTTATGGTGGAAAGGTGACAGTTTCGAAACTGGATAGCACTACTCCGGCGGGCAATAAAAACATTGTTCAATTACAATTAAGCCAAAGCAAATTTGCTGAAAATTATACTGACATGGCAATGCCTGAACTTGCTGCTTCGGGTGTTGCGTATGCATTTTATAAAAAACTGGGAAACGAAAAACAAAAGTATACGCATGTTAAAACTCAGTTAGTATTAAAGAATGGTGAAAAGGAAGATTATGAGTTTCCCGTTAATGAACTGGAGTTGGTAAATTCAAAAATCGCGATTGCACAGAAAATCGCTGACCTGATAAAGCAAAAGAATTATAAAGCATTGAAACCAATGCTGGACAGCTCTTATGGCGGTTATAATAAAGATCTGTTGATTGAAAACCTTGAAGAAACTGATTCGCGATTAGGAAAAGCCAATGAATTGGTGATCGTCGGGTTCCGGTTTTATAAACTTTCCGGGAAAGATATTCTGCATATTTCCGGGCAAATGATGCGTGGTGCAAGTGCCAATGCAGTGGGTATTGACATTGATCCCAATGATCAGCAGGGAAGGGCGATCATGATCAATTATAAAATCTAGTTAATTAAGCCGTACCCTTTTCACCAAGTTCCTGCAACGCATGAATCAATACATCAAGGTCGGCTGGCATTGTGTATATGTTTGGCGATATTCTGCAACCCTGCACATTCGCATAATCGATAGCAACTGTATAAATCTTATACTTTTTAAACAAAACATCGGCGAGCAATGAAGGTTTAATTCCTTTAACTCCGACGTTTGCAATGCCGCATGCTCTTGCAGGGTCAGCCGGTGTGTTGACAACAATATTTTTCATGTTCCTCACTTTACTTGTCCAGTATTGCTGCAGGTATCTTAACCGTTCTTCTTTTTTATCCGGCCCGAGTTTTAAATAATAATCAATGGCATTTGCAATAGCAAGATCAGTATGTGCGGGATGTGTTCCGGTGTGATTGAGTCGTGTAATATCGTTTTCCTTCCTGTCGCCTTCAGCAAACACCGGCCAAACTTTTTTTATGTTGTCCTTCTTCACATATAAAATACCGGCACCAAGCGGCGTACTTAACCATTTATGCAAACTGGCTCCATAATAATCGCAATGCAGATCGGGAATAGAATATTGAAAATGTGCAAATGCATGAGCACCGTCAACCATAACATCTACACCTTTGCTGTGCGCCATATCACAAATCTTGCGTATTGGTAATATCTGCCCCGTTATATTGATCATGTGCGATACCATCAACAATTTTGTTTTTGGTGTCATCGCATTTGCATACAGGTTCACGATTTCTTCATCCGATGATGGATGATTGGGTACGGAAACGATTTTATTTATTACACCGTATCGTTTCGCAACCTGTTTAAACATTTCCAGCATGGAGCCATAATCCTGTTCTGCCATAATTGCTTCATCGCCCGCTTTCCAGGTCATGCCCCCGATAATCATGTCTAATGATTCGGTAGCATTACGGGTAATGATCAGTTCATCAGCATTGCAACCTCCAATTGACGCCAACCGTGCAGCAATATTTTTTTTATTGTCAAATTGCACTGTCCGCATATAATAAGAACCCTGGTAATTGACTTCACGCACATGACGAATAAAGTTTTCCAGTATTTCTTCCGGTAAAAAATTGTAATAGCCGTTTTCCAGGTTGATATAATCCGGTTTCAACTTGTACCCGTTCCGTATGTCGGTCCATACATCGTTTCCTGTAATCGATGGTGCGGGTATTTTATTGAAACGATCTGTCCAATTACCCATGGAGTAAGCTGACAAAGGAGCGCTTAGGCCAGTCATAGCAAGCCCCTTCAGAAATGAACGTTTATCCATAGACCATTTGTTTTGGTAATGGAAATTAGTTAATAATTTGGAGGCGGGTCTCAACAATAGGTAATAAAGTAATAAAGTTGGCATCTGGTCTCATGGCTTGGAGAGAAATATAAGGTTGTGTAGTAAAAACTGTTCAATCGGGGTTGATACCTTATTCGTTATCGTTCCCGATACGCGGCTGCAACATTTAATGTGCTGTGTATTAACTTCTGAGCTGATAAGGTAATAAGGTTGCGTGCAGTTCGTGCGTTTTTTATACTAAGGTTGAGTGACAAATAAGGTTTAGGACGATTCAATTTCGCTTGCTACAGGTCTTTTCGTCAAGGTTATCTATTTGTGGCAATGTTAAATATATTTTTTGTACCGGATCAGCTGCCTGGCAAACTAATTTTATTTAAGCTCCCTGCGTTCGGTTGCGACAAGCCTTAACCTTAGTAGGAAATCATCTTCCCGGCGAGACAACCTTATTACCTTATTTCGATTCTCCTTTTTTAAAAGGATCTAATGATTTTTGATAAAACTTCATAAACTCATCATATTCCTCCGAGAAAGTCACTTTAAGATGGTGTTTTGGTTGATTAAGTATGTATTTGCAAACCTTATCAACATCAGACTTTGATACAGAAAAAGCTGCAGCACTATGTTGCCACTCAAACTTTCCATTACATAGCCTGTTTTGATTTATAAATTGCTCTGAACTTTCAGCGATTATAGTAGCAAGATTTTGTTCTGATAATCTTGGCGAACGGGATACAAGAAAATGTACATGTTCAGGATTGGCATAGATTGAATAAAGCTGAGAGCTGTTGTTGTTCACTATCCCTGTTATATATTTTTCAATCCGGGGCCTGTTTATTTCTGAAATGACAGGTAAACGGTGGAGAGTTGTGAATACAAAATGAGTGTATAAATTATTATATTCTATTTTCATTTAATGAGAATACCGATATGATTTTCTACTAAGGGTTAGGAGATATAACTTTAAAACTTCGTTGTTGTTGCCTTCGAAACTACAAGTTTTTTTTTCTTAATACAATATCAAATAATTGTAATATAGGTTAATGATGATTGAAGCTAACCTTGAAATTTAAATTATCAGCTTTTGTTGCTAAAGTCGAATTCTAAGACAAATTCGCCGTCCCTCTTTCGTTAGTCTGAATAAAATACCTTTGAACCAATTCCTTTTTCACCTGTTATTATCAAAAGTCAATTTAATGTCTCTCCTCTTTTCCCCGCTTACAATAAAAGATATAACCCTCAGAAATCGAATTATGATATCGCCGATGTGCGAGTATTCGTCTGTCGATGGTTTTGCAAACGACTGGCACCTGGTTCATTTGGGTAGTCGTGCAGTGGGCGGTGCAGCATTGATTATGCAGGAAGCTACGGCGGTATCGCCCGAGGGACGTATAAGCCCCGACGATATGGGCATATGGAAAGACGAACATATCGAAAAGCTAAAGCAAATCGTAAACTTTATTCATGAACATGGAGCAATTGCAGGTATTCAGTTGGCGCATGCGGGCAGAAAGGCAAGTGTCAATTCTCCATGGAAAGGCGGGAAGCAGATAAAATTGAATGATGGCGGCTGGAAAACAGTAGCGCCATCGGCTATACCTTTCCATGATGGCGACGAGGCTCCACAAGCATTGGATAAGAACGGAATTAAAAAAGTAATCAGCGATTTTAAAAAAGCGGCGCAACGTGCATTAAAAGTGGGATATAAAATAATTGAAGTTCATGCAGCGCATGGTTACCTCTTACACGAATTTTTATCTCCCCTCACCAATGAGCGGTCCGACGAATATGGAGGTAGTTTTGACAACAGGATACGATTGTTGTTACAGGTTGTGGAAGCAGTGCAGGAAATTTGGCCTGCAACATTGCCTTTATTTGTTCGCATATCCGCCACCGATTGGTCAGAAGGCGGATGGGATATTGATGAGTCTGTAAAACTATCCGCTATATTGAAAGATAAAGGTGTCGATCTTATAGATTGCTCTACGGCGGGAAACATAGCGGGTGCAAAAATTCCGTTGGGTCCTGCATACCAGGTTCCTTTTGCGGAGCGTATAAAAAAGGAAACGGGTATATTGACCGGTGCCGTTGGTTTAATTACAGAAGCAAAACAGGCAGAAGAAATTCTTAAAGCCAATAAAACCGATGTTATTATAATTGCGCGTCAATCCTTACGCGATCCATATTTTCCGATGCATGCCGCTAAAGAATTGGGTGACGACATTCAGTGGCCAAATCAATACCTGCGGGCAAAACAATAAACCAGGATTAAGAAATAATTTTATTTAAAAGTAATTTTTATCTGCTAGGATTTCGTTGCAGTAAATCACGTAGCTTCATAGTTGTTATTCATTTATAATTTTCGTCACGATGAAAAAAATAATGTCTCTATTCGCAGTTGCCGTTTGTTTATTGTCGTTTAGCAATAATAAAAGACATAACCAGGATGGCTGGATCAGTTTGTTTGATGGAAAATCATTGAAAGACTGGAAGGTCGGGAAAAATGCATCCACGTTTTCTGTTGATAGCGGCATGATCATCGTAAATGGACCGACTGCTCATTTATTTTATGATGGTCCTGTAAAGAATCATGAATTTAAAAACTTTGAATTCAAAGCACGTGTCATGACAACGCCGGGTTCCAATTCCGGTATTTATTTTCATACAATCTACCAGGATAGCAGTTGGCCGCAAAAAGGTTTTGAAGTGCAGGTCAATAATTCGCATACTGATTGGAAACGAACGGGCAGCTTATACGACATCCAGGATATAAGAGAGACGTATGTGAAGGACTATGAGTGGTACACTGAGTACATCAAAGTGGAAGGAAAGCATGTTATTGTAAAGATTAATGACAAGCAGGTGGTAGATTATACTGAACCGGATAATGTAAAGATTCCCGCCAATCATTCCGGGCGTGTTATATCCAGTGGCACTTTTGCT
>Ga0207645_10000950_pt1 | contig 24060 bp, 19 predicted proteins | sample KBSM53metaG_FD_184331 | JGI IMG/M metagenome (GOLD analysis project Ga0207645, IMG submission 184331) | Miscanthus rhizosphere microbial communities from Kellogg Biological Station, Michigan, USA - KBS M5-3 metaG (SPAdes) (version 2) | ecosystem: Host-associated > Plants > Roots > Rhizosphere >...
CGAGTAATGCACCAGGGCCGCGAAAGAGATAGCCGACCGAGGAGGCCGTCGCGCCCGCGGCGATGACGGTCTTGATGAAGTTGCGTCGTGTAACGGGATGCATAGGCGTATCGAGCGGACTGTAGACCCCGCCCGATGGCCTGTCAATGTGCTCGTGGGGAGAGATGTTCGAAGGGGAAAGCTAGGGTGTTGGTGCCGCTGCATCCGAGCTCAATTCGGAGACGGCTTATTCACGCTATCGATGACCAGCACGGGGATGCTCTCGTTCGTCGGCTCCAATCTCAGGCCGAGTTGCTCCTGAAGAGCCGTGAAGATCGTGGGGCCCGCATCGGGCGGCACTCCCGGCGCCGCGGGCCCAGATGGCGTCACCAGCGGCGTCCATTCGAGGTCGAAATCGAAGCGACCACTGAGACCAGTTCGGTCGAGAACGCGACGACTCACGGCGGGGAGCCTTGCCAAGGTCATTCCGAGGTCAGACAACGTCGTGCCCTGCGCGGAGATTCGTCCTACCCTGGTGAAGGCCATGCACCATTGCGGACCCTTGCCGGGATCTAAGGTCGGCATGCCAAACGTCGCATCCGGTGGGCTCCCCATCTTGTCCGGTTCCCCGCACTCCCCTTCAAAGGCACGCAGTCGTGCGCCCAACTGGCGGTCGCGTCTCGCCATCGTCAATGAGTACACCGGCATCTCGCGGCGTTCCTCGTGCACGACAAGATTGAAGCGTTCGGCAAGGAGCGCACGTAACAGGTGGCGATTGCGCGCGGGCCCGTCACGCGTGTCGGACCCGGTTGGCGGCGGTTGCATCGTGGCTGTAATGTCGAAGCGGTGGTTCGTCGCCCAGTCCGGTCCTCCGAAGATCTCATACGTCTGCACCTCATACGCGTAAGTGAGGAGCTGCCGCAGTGTCATGTTCTCCGCTGAGAAGCGGCCGGGCCGGAAGCCAATCCCACCCCCAATCGGCCCACCTAAGGCAGGACCCATGTTTTGCCTGATCGTGGCGACTTCGAATGTCTCGGTCGCTGGTTCTTGCGCCGCCGGCTGTTCTTTAGCCGCCGCATGTTCTTTAGGCGCCGCATGCAGCAGGCCAATGCCGATTGGACCGCCGAGCACGATCAGGGCCGCACCGGCGAACAGCACTCGTCCGGTCATGTGCAATGGATGACCGAGACGATTGGCCAGGATCGTCTCGATGCGTGCCCGCAAATCGGAGCCGGTGACTCCGGAAACACACATCACGGGCGACTCGAGCGACCAGCGGCACACGGCCAGAATCCCCTCTGCGTAATCGGCCGGCCGTTTGCCGGCGCGGATCACGGCCTCGTCACACGCACGCTCGCGCTCGTCGATCATCCGCCGCTCGATCCACCACACGAGCGGGTGGAACCAGAAGATCGCCTCGACCGCCATGTGCACGACCGCGAGGAGGTTGTCATGCGCCCGGACATGCGCGCACTCGTGCGCGAGGATCGCGTCGAGCTGCGCGGGCGTCAGGCGACCGACGAGTCCCTCAGGGAACAACAGCACTGGCCGCAGGAGTCCGACGACGCCAGGTTCGAACGCCGTCGGCGATGACATCACCGTGAGCTCGCGGGCGTCGCAATCCGGCCCGCCCCCCGTCGCCTCGGCGAAGGCGGGACCGAGCGGCAGTGGCGTTGCACTGCGCCGCGCCGTTCGCAGGGCGCGCCAGTGTCGGCCCCACCAGACCAACACTGCCACAGTTCCTGCGAGCCAGACGATGAGGACGAGCCACCGAGCGATGCTCGTGTCCTGCGGGACTTGCGGAACGGCGCCATAGACGAGTGGCGCCGCCAGGATCTCCTGCATGACGAACGTCGCCGCCGGCTGAGCGATCGTGGGAGCCGTCCGCCACTCGACCAGAGTGCCGAGGCCGATCAGCCACGAGAACGGCAGGAAGAACTTCAGTGATGCCGCCGCCCACAACGAGTACCGCACGCGTGCGTCATGTCGCCGCAACGCAAGCGTCACGAGCCAGGCGAGCGCGACGAAGAGCGTCGACTGCCTCAGGTGGTTCGCCACCGAGGCTGGTAGCCAGGAAGTCATCGTGGCCTGCCTTTCTACGGACGCGACGAGTAGTACAGCTCCTTACCGCTCGCCATCACGACCTTCTGGACCTGGGCCATGTTGGATCCGTCCTTGAAGCGATAGCCGATGACGGTGATGACGTCCCCCGGCTTGAACGTATTCCTGTCCCATCCGCCGGCCGCCGTATATTTCTTGCTCGAGGCGCCGACTCTCCACTTCTCGACGGTCCCGTTGGCCTGGACGTCGAGCGCGATCATCACGTGCGGGTCGGCCCAGATGTACGCGGTCACGGTTCCTGTTACCGTGACTTGCCTGGTTCGATCGACCGGCCACTCGTGGTGCGCGAGCACCGGACTCGCGGCCACCAGGGTCGCCATCACACTGAGCGCAAGCTTCCGCCGCGTTCTCATCGCGGTCGACCTTTCTTCGTGAGCTTCCGCAGCGCGTCTTCGGCTTCCTTGATGTCGTCGAGCGTCAGCTTTCCGGATTCGACCAGTCGAGCCATAAGAGGGTTGGGGCGACCGTCGAACAGGCTGAGCAACTCCGCAACCAGCGTGGTATGGGCATCGTCACGGGAAATAACGGCCTCGACGATGGTCGCATTGCTGATTCGTTTGACGCGGCGGAGGGCGCCCTTCTTCTCCAGGCGGTACACGACGGTCTGGACGGTGGTGAACGCAGGTCGGCCCTTGGCGGGCAAGGCCTCGTGGATCTCTCGAATGGAGCACGCGCCGCGCGTCCAGAGCGCCTCCATGATCTGAAGCTCGGGCTTTGTGAGGGATGTCTTTGGCATGGAGCAACTATCAGTAGGGTTGACATAACTATAATTGTAGTTGCTAAACAAGAAGAATCTGCCCGTCGGGAAATTCGGCGCAAACGCTGTCGTTAGCCGGCTCTGCGACGCCTGGTCTCGAAGAGAAGCAGCCCCCGCTGCTATGAGCCGATGTTGCGAAGCTGCTTGGCCGAAAGATTCTGGGCTCGTATTGTCTTCAGTCCGTACGGTCCGCCGGCTGAAACGGACTCGAGCAATTCCTCAACTTCGGACGCGTACATCCAATAGGAAGCATAGACACCGGTCTTCGGATCCTTGCGTCCGTACGCCGCCTTGTGCCCGCGCGAAGAATCGGTGAAGCGAACGAGGCGGAGCGGGCCCTCCAGCACCGTGTGGCGAAGCACACTCAGGAAACTACGCTCTTCCTCTTGGGTTGGAGCGAAGAACGGCATGAGGCATCCTATCTTGGGTGGAGCCTCCACCAAAAGGAATGGACGCGGATCTCCGTCGACGCATGCTCGATTACTACAACGAGCGGGCTCCCGAGTACGAGGAGGTATACACCCTCGGAACCGGAAGCGCGTCGATACGCGATCCCGAGATCTTCAAATCCGAGGCGACGCGGCTGGCGGAAATCGTTCAGGCGTTCGGCTCCGATTGGTTGATCGACGTGGCATGCGGTACTGGTTACTGGCTGCCGTTCTATGCCGGCCGATGCTCGCACATCACGTTGTTCGATCAATCTGAACGGATGCTCGCCGAATGCCGGAAGAAGATAGTTCGTTTCGGCCTCGTCGAGCGCAGCGTTCTCATTCAGGGCGACTTGTTCGATTACGACTTCGCGTCCGCCACACATGACTGTGTGCTGGTCGGTTTCCTCCTCAGTCATCTCACCGAGGCGCAGGAGCCCAGGCTGTTCGCCGCGCTGCGCACCATGCTCGGCACAGCTGGGCGATTCCTCGTCCTCGATTCTGCCTGGAGCCGCGAACGAGCGAGGTTGAACAAGAAAGTCGGACGTCAGGAGCGAAGCTTGAACGATGGGCGTCGCTTTGAAATCTACAAACGGTACTGCGATCGGGCGGATGTGATCCGGTGGGCGAGCAGGTATGATGCAACGTTGCGCATCGAACACTTCGGCCGCGCGTTTTTTGCGGTCTCGGGACAGTTCAATGTGGTGGGATCTGGCGGCCTGACGTAAATGTCCTCCACGAGGAGATCGTCATGTTTCTGGAAAGGCTCAAGCAACTCGCGGCGCGGTTGGCTGGTCGGGTTCCACCACCACCGGCGACGCCGTCCGAGGATCCGTTCGCAGGAGTTCGCCAGCCGCGCGCGCGCAGACCCGGAGGCCGGAATTCAGCCGTGGCCGTCATGGAACCAGAGCCCGACCAGTGGGTCACTGCGATCGGGCGCTCCTCGCGGCCAGCGCGATAGCAGGACGCGCAGGCTAACGGAGGTTTCTCCATGCCCTCCCGACCATCGTCCGACCCGAAGCAGTTCGTTCAGGGTGCGCCGGTGCTGCACGTCCCCGACGTCTCGGCGACGGCGGCGTTCTATCGTGACGTGTTGGGGTTCACGTGGGACTTCGGCGACGACACATACGCAGTTGTGTGGCGTGACAATTCCGCGATCCACTTTGTTCAGGAGGACGATGGGCCGCGGGGCGTCCACTTGTTTCAGTGGGTCAAGGATGTGGACGGGTACTACAAGGAGATCGTCGCGCGCGGTGCCACGGTGTCAACCGAGCCGGCAGACCAGCCGTACGGAATTCGCGAGTTCGGCGTCCGCGACATCAACGGCGTCGGGATCGTGTTCGGACAGGATATCGAGCAGGTGTCCAAGCAGGTGTCAGGCAGTGAATCGTGAATTCACGATTCACTGCCTGACACCAACACTACTTCGGGAGGGCTAGACAGAAGGTCGTACCCTGCGGGCCGCTCGACTCCACGACCAGCGACCCGCGATGCGCTTCGGCGATCCACTTCGCGATCGTCAACCCGAGGCCGGCGCCATGGGAGCGACGCGACGGGTCGAGCTGGACGAAGCGATCGAAGACTCGCGTGAAGTCCGCGGCTGGAATGCCCGTGCCTGTGTCGATCACGCGTATACAGATGTTCGAGCCGTCCAGGCGAACGTCGACGGAGACGGTCCCGCCGGCCGGTGTGTGCTGAACGGCGTTTTGTAACAGGTTGACGAGGAGCCGCTGCAGCAGTTCCCGGTCAGCGCGAATCGGCACCTCTGAAGCGCCGCTCGACACGACAACCACCCTCCGCTCCGTTGCCATCACACTCACCGCGCGCCGGCATTCGTCAACCACGTCGTCCACGAAAATCATGCTCGGCCTGAGCGGATATCCCCCGGCGTCGGCGCGCGCGAGCACGAGCATGTCTTCGACGAGCGCGCTCAGGCGGTGCGACTGCGCGCTGGTGATCGCCAGCGCTTCGCGATACTCGCACTCGTCGCGATGCTCGCGGCCGAGGGCAACTTCCGACGCGTTGCGGATCACGGAGACCGGGTTGCGGAGCTCATGCGACGCATCCGCCATGAACTGTCTTTGCGTCTGAAGTGCTGACCGCAGTCGCGCGACCAGCGCGTTGAACGCCCGCGTCAGTTGCCCGAGCTCGTCGTTGCGGACGGAGGGCGCAAGATCCTCCGTGCCGGTCAGTGGAAGTTCGCTCGCACGGCGGGCCATGACCGTGATCGGTCGCAAACCAATCGAGGCCAGCCACAATCCCCCTGCGGCGGCGAGCGCCAGCGCGATTGGCATTCCCAGGAGAAAGGCCTCGCGCATTTCAGCTTGATCGCGCGCCACGGCGTTCAGCGGACTCGCCACCACGAGCACCATTGCCGCCTGGTCGAAGCGTTCCCGCCGCACCTGCACGCGCCAGGCGCCATACACTGTCTCAACCGTGCGCACGCCTTCGTCTGGAGTCCCGGCCGGCAGGATCTCGCTCAGGCTCGGAGTCTCGAACCTGGTCGCAAGTAATTCGCCACTGTCGGTGAGGACCGCGATGGGGTGGTCCGACGACGTGATCACGTTGCTCGACTCTTCGGCCGCCAGCTTCGGCGCATCCAGCTCGTTCAGCTCCTCGCGCAGCATGTTCGTCAGTTGCAGTCGCGTGTCCTCGAGCTCCTGGTCGACGCGGCGGAGGGAAATTCGGTTTTGAATGACCAGTACGTCTCCGGCAAAAACCGCCAGCACCGCGAACACGACGACGACACACCAGAGCGAAAGGCGAGCGCGAAGCGAGAGGCCCTTCATAGCGCGTCCTGCGATACCAGTTGGTAGCCCTCCCCCCGCCGAGTCCGGATCATCGATTCGCATCCGGGACGATCGAGTTTCCGGCGCAGCCGCTGCACGTGCACGTCGACGACATTCGACAGCGGATCGAAGTTCTCGTCCCACACGTGTTCGGCAATATCGCTCCGGCTGACCACGTCACCGGCGCGGCGGGCGAGATACTCGAGCAGCGCGTATTCCTTGGCACGCAGCAGCACTTCCTGGTCGCGGACGAGCACGCGATGGCTGCGGGTCTCGATCGTGAGCGGGCCGAGCACGAGACGCTCGGGAAGGACGGGGTGATGGCCTCGACGAATCAGGGCGCGAAGCCGTGCCAGCAGTTCGCGGAAATCGTACGGCTTGACGAGATAGTCGTCGGCGCCGGCATCGAGCCCGTCGACACGCGACTCGATCGCATCGCGGGCCGTGAGCATGAGGATCGGCACGCTGCATCCCGAATCTCGGAGCGTGCGGCACACGCTCATGCCATCGACTTTCGGCAGCATGATGTCGAGGATCAGGCCGTCGTAGTCGTTCGTTCCTGCGCGAAAAATCGCCGCCTCTCCGTCCGCGGCCACATCAACTGCATACGCGTGCTCACGCAGCCCCTTCGCCAGTACGTGCGCCGCATGCGGTTCGTCTTCGACCAGCAGGATTCTCATGAGACCGACACCGAGCTGATCATAGTCCCGCTGGAACCAGCCAGTGGCGCTGCGCCGCCGGATCTAAAGCACTGGAGTGCCGGGTCTTAGGAACAAGACCCGGCCTACGCACCTACGCACAAAATGCCCCGGCGCCGATGACGGCTAGTTCGAGAGATGAGCCGGCATGTCATCGTGATGTCATGGTCGATGCCGGATCATCCGTCATGCCATGGCCCGATTCGTTGGCATCTCTGCGGGAATGGCCCGGCTTTGTGTCGGGCTGTCCGTGTTCGTGTCGTTCATGTCCGCCTCCGCGGCGGCGCAATCGCAGGCGCCGGGTTCGCTGACGCTTCAGGCGGCGACCGAACGAGCCTTCGCCGCTAATCCCACGATCGCTGCTGCACGGCAGGGCAGGGAGGTCAGCGTCGCCGGCCGCGCCGTCGCCGCCGAGTGGCTCAACCCCGAGGCGACCGTCGAAATCGCGAAAGAAACGCCGAAACAGGCGTACGGTATCGCGGTCCCACTGGAACTTGGCGGAAAGCGATCCAAGCGAATCGCGGTCAGCGATGCCACGATTCGCGCGAGCGAGGCGGAGCTCGCCGCGACGATGGCACAGGTCCGAAACGACGTTCGCCGGGCCTATTTCGACCTGCTGATCGCCAATGCCCGGTTGACGGTCTTGCGCGAGCAGCGCGACCTGTCGCAGCGTGTCCGCGATACGGCGCAGACACGCTTCGAGAACGGCGACGTGCCACGGCTCGAAGTCCTGCAGACCGAGCTCGCGCTCAACGCCGCGCAGAATGAAGCCACCTCCGCCGAGGGCGTCGTTGTCGCGGCGACCGCCTCGTTCAACGCGTTGCTTGGACTGCCGCTCGACATGACCCACCAGTTATCGACGGCGATCGACGCCGGTGGGCCGACGGTGACCAACGCGGTCCTCGAGCTGGCGCGCCGCGAAAGCACGGAGCTCGCGGTACTCGATCGTCGACTCGAAGAGCAGCGCGCCAGGTTGACTCTTGCCCACGCGCTCCGCGCGCCCGACCTGATTCCGACCGCCACGCTGACCCACGACGCCGAGCCGGAATTCACATGGGGATGGCGCGGCGGGTTCGCGATTACGTTGCCGCTCTTCACGACTCATAAAGCTGGCGTAGCCGTGGAAGAAGCGACGTTGGCCCAAATCACCTTACAACGCCAGGCCACGCAGCTCCGCATCGAGGGCGCGGTCAGTGCCGCGGCCGTGACGGCAGAAGCCCACCGCCTGGCGTATGTGCGTTATCGCGACGTGATCCTGCCGCAGGCGCAAGAAGTCGAGCAGCTCGCGCAGGACGCATACAGCCTCGGTCAAACCGGCATCGCGGCACTGCTCCAGGCGCTGCAGTCGTCCCGTGACGTCCGTCTGCGCTCGCTCGACGCGGTCTCGCAGTTCCAGACGGCACTCGCCGATCTCGAGCGCGCCATCGGAGCGCCACTCCCATGACTCGCGCGGCGCTGCCTCAGACGGCCGCGCGAGCCACAGCGTCTTCTGGCCCGTTTCGCGGGCGAGTCGTCTTGACCGGGGAAAGGGTGACTCACTTGTCAGCAATCGAGCCGGTCAAGCCGGCTAGCACAGACCACTCGCGCGTGGTGCTCACCGCGCTCTGCGCAGTTCTCTTGCTGTGCGGCGGGTGCACCAGAGAGCCGGTAGAAGAAGTCGAGAGCGAAACGGTCGTATCCGTGAAGACCGAGGACGCGACGGTTGGCAATATCCGCGGCGTCGTCCATGCGACCGCGATCGTGAACCCGGCGCCGGGAGCGGATCTCGTGGTCGTGGCACCGGAGTCGGCGCGGATTGCGGAACTCCCGAAAGCACCCGGTGACTCCGTGCGACGGGGTGACGTGCTGGTGCGCTTCGAGATCCCGTCAATGGCGGCCGAGGTTCAGCGGCAGCAGGCCGAGGTCGCTCGCGCACAGGCGACGCTCAATAACGCCAAGGCCGCACAGACTCGAGCGACGGAGCTCTTTCAACGCGGCGTCGCCGCGCGCAAAGAGGCTGAAGAGGCAAACCGCGCGGCCGTCGACGCCGAGGCCGCCGTCGCACAGGCGCAAGCATCACTGAGCGCGGCCGAGACCGTTGCCGCGCGCGCGACTGTGTTCGCGGCTTTTGACGGCGTCGTCGTGAAACGTCAGCACAATCCTGGTGATCTGGTCGAGGCGTCGGCAAGCGATGCGGTGCTGCGCGTTATCGATCCACGTCGTCTCGAGGTCATCGCGTCGGTGCCCCTTGCGGATATTGCCCGAATCGAGGTCGGCGCTCCGGCTCACTTGGAGAAGGTAGCGGGAGAGACGCGAGAGGTCGCACTGAAAGTCCTGTCACGTCCGGCCGCCGTCGAAGCTGGAACAGGGACGGTGCCAGTACGGCTGGGATTCTCGGCGCCTTCGAACCTGCCAGCAGGCATACCGGTACAGGTGGAGATCGAAGCCGAGGAGCATCGGAATGTTGTGCTGGTCCCGGCCGTTGCCGTCGTGCGTGAAGGTGACGAGACGGCGGTGTTCGTCGCCGCCGGGGGAAAGGCCGAACGGCGCGCCGTGGCTCTGGGCCTGAACGACGGTGCCCACGTGGAGATCGCGTCGGGTATCAAGGCGGGCGAAAAGGTGATCGTGGATGGCCAGGCAGGACTCCCTGACGGCGCCGCCATCTCAGAGAGCAATGACGCGGAAGGTTCTCGACCCGGCGCGGCGAAGGAACGCCGCCAAGGCGTTCCGGCAGAGACTGCGGAGAAGGACGAATCGAAATGAACGTCGCCGCTCTTGCGCTGAGGCACTCGCGTGCCGTCGGCCTGCTGGCGGTCGCCCTGGTCGTCAGTGGTGCGATTGCAGCCTTCACCCTGCCGAGCGGCATCTACCCGCCCTTGCAATTTCCGCGCATCGTCATCGTGGCGCACTCGGGAACGCTTCCTCCGCAATCGATGTCGTTAATCGTCACCAGGCCGATCGAGCAGGTCGTCATGGCCGTCCCGGGGATCCGTCGAGTCCGCTCCAAGAGCATTCGCGGCGCGTCTGAAATCTCGGCGCAGTTCGATCCGTCGACCAACATGGTAGTGGCGCTGCAGATGGTGCAGAACCGTGTGGCCGAGATCACCGGCGACCTGCCGGCTGATACGCAGATGCAGATCGAGCGAATGACGCCGGAGATTTTTCCGTCGTTCATCTTGAGTCTCACCGGCGCGCTCCCGACTGCCGATCTCTACGACTACGCCAACTTCGTCGTGAAACCCGAGATCGCGCGCGTGCCCGGCGCGGGCATCATCGAAGTGCAGGCGAGCGATACCCGCGAGATCGAAGTCGTTCTCGATCCGGCGAAACTGGCCGCGGCGGGATTGACGGTCGTCGACGTGTCGGAGGCGTTGAAGGCCCAGAACACCATCCAACCGGTCGGACGGTTTCAGCAATCAGGACTGCAACACCTGACACTTGCGTCCGGGCTCTGGAAGAACGTCGATGAAATTGCCGAAGCGCCGGTCAAGATCACCAACGGCTCTGCCATTCGAGTGTCTGACATCGGAACCGTCACGCGCGGGGCCCCCGATCGAACACTGCTCGTCACTGGCAGCGGACGCGACGCCGTCGTCATGACGATTGCCCAGCAAATCGGCGTCAACATCCTCGACCTGAAAGCCGGGCTCGATGACGTCGTGTCCCGCCTGGCGACGACCCTGCCGGCCGGTATTTCCATCAGCCGTGTCTACGACCTCGCTGAGTTCGTCGAGGAGTCGATCGCGAGCGTACGAGATGCGATCCTGATCGGCGGCCTCCTCGCAATCGTGGTGCTGCTGATTTTTCTTCGCAGCTGGCGGCTGACGATGATCGCAGCGATCACGTTGCCAATGGCAGTCATCCCGACGTTCGCCTTCATGTGGCTCTTCGGCGGCACAATCAATCTCATGTCGATGGGCGGCCTGGCTGTCGCCATCGGCCTGGTGATCGACGATGCCGTCGTCGTCGTCGAGAACGTCCATCGTCGTGCGGGTGAAGGCGGCAGCAGCGTGGTCGACGCCGTTCAACAACTGATGGTGCCGCTCGTCAGCTCGACGCTGACGACGGTCGTTGTGTTTGCGCCGCTGGGTCTTCTCGCCGGCGTCCCAGGTCAGTTCTTTCGTGCACTGTCACTCAGCCTCTCTGTCGCGGTGCTGGTGTCGCTGGCGTTGTCGGTCAGCATCGTGCCGCTGATGGCGCGCTGGGCCGCGACTCATCATCGGCCGACGGGCGAATTGCACGGACGCGCGGATCGCGTCTACGAGCGTCTGCTCGACGTGGTCGTCGGGCGTCCGCTCGTGGCTGTGGCGAGCGCGCTCGCGCTGGCCACGTTGACGATCCTGCTGTTCTCCCGCGTGGGAACCGGGTTCTTCCCGGCGGCGGACGAGGGCGGCTTCGTCATCGACTACCTGACACCGGCCGGGAGCGCGTTATCAGAAACGGACCGTCAAGTGCGCGCGATCGAGCGCGTCGTCTCGGAGACGCCGGAGGTAGCGTCGTATTCACGGCGCACGGGGTCGGAGCTCGGTCTGTTCGCGACCGCGCAAAACTCCGGTGACGTCCTGGTGCGTCTCAAGCCGCGCAGCCAACGAAGCCGAGCGTCAGACGAGATTATCAGCGAGATGCGCGAGCGTGTGCACGAGGCCGCGCCGCTCGCAGACATCGAGTTCGTGCAGCTCCTGCAAGACATGTTGGGGGACCTCGAAGGCAACCCCGAGCCGATCGAAATCAAGATCTTCGGCGACGATCCCGACCGCCTGGCGAAGCTTGCCGACCCGGTCGAGGAGATGATGAACAAGGTCGAGGGCGTCGTGGACGTCGTCGGGGTGCAGCAGGGCAATCCCGAGGTCACCTGGAACGTCGATCCGATTGCCGCCGGCCGTTACGGCCTCAACGCGACGCAGGTTTCGAATCAGATGGCGGGCAACTGGCTCGGTGAGGTCGCAACCGATCTGCGCCTTGCCGATCGGACGATTCCCGTGCGAGTGCGGCTGCCCGACTCGTTCCGGTTTGATCCCAACAGGCTTGCGGAAACCTTGATTCGTACCGGCGACGGCAAGCCCATCCCGGTCTCTGAAGTGGCGACGATGGCGCGAGCCAATGGACAGGGCGAGCTTCGTCGAGAAAACCTGCGCGCGATGGCGGTGGTCAGCGGCCGGCTGGAGGGGCGCGATCTCGGAAGCGCGGTTGCCGAAATCCGATCCAAGCTCAATTCGCTCAAACTACCGATTGGATACACATACGAAATCGGCGGACAGTACCAGGCTCAGGGGCAGGCGTTTCGCGAGCTGCTCCTCGTGTTCGCCCTGGCGGTCGGGTTGGTCTTCACGATTCTGGTGATTCAGTTTCGCGCGTGGCTGCCGGCGATTCTGATCCTGCTCGCGGCGCCGCTGTCGCTGAGTGGCGCCCTGCTCCTGCTGTGGCTGACTGGAATCGAACTCAACATCTCATCGGCGATGGGGCTGATCCTGCTCGTAGGTCTCGTTGTCAAGAACGGCATCATGTTGCTCGACTTTTCCGAAAAGCTGCATGCGGAAGGCGAGCCGTTTCATCGGGCGATCGCGCACGCCGGGCGCATTCGTCTCCGGCCAATCCTGATGACGACCTTCTGCACGCTGTTCGGGTTGCTGCCGCTGGCCCTCGGCCTCGGGGCCGGCGCGGAACTGCAGAAGCCGCTTGCGCTCGCCGTGATTGGAGGCCTTGCGCTGTCGACGCCGGTCACCCTGCTCGTGGTCCCCGGTCTCTATGCCGCGATCAAGGGCGAGAAGTGAAAAGGAGATCATATGTCCATGCGTAAGCTGATGACGTTGGTCGGTTGTCTCGCAGCCAGCGTGGGCCTGCAGGCGGCGGATCCCAACTACCACGTGGTGAAAGAGATCCAGATTGGAGGCGAGGGTGGATGGGACTACCTGATCGTCGATCCGGATGCGCACCGCGTCTACGTGTCACACGCGACGAAGATCGTCGTCGCTGATACCGAGACCGGCAAGATCGTAGGCGAGATTCCCGATACACCCGGCGTGCATGGATTCGCTATTGCGTCCGATCTCGGGCGCGGGTTCACGAGCAACGGTCGCGGGAACTCGTCGACCATCGTCGATTTGAAAACGTTGAAGCCGCTGGGCACGGTGATGACCGGCGCCAACCCTGACAGTATTCGCTACCTTCAGAAACGGAAGGAGGTCTGGACGTTCAACCACACCGGCGGGTCGATCACCGCATTCGATCCGATGTCCGGAAAGGTGATCGCGACCATCGACGTCGGAGGTGAGCTCGAAGAGGCAGTCGAGGATCCGGCCGTCAATCGCGTCTACGTCAACGTCGAAGACAAAGGCACGATAGCCGTGGTCGACACGGTCAAGCACGCGGTCGTTGCCACATGGCCGATCACCGGCTGCGAAGGCCCGACGGGGCTCGCCTTCGACGCACAGAACCATCTTCTGTTGAGCGCATGCGACGGCAAGATGGCGGTCACGGACAGCAGATCGGGAAAGGCGGTAACGAGCTTTCCTATTGCCGATCGGGTCGACGGTAATGGGTTCGACCCTGACACCCGATTGGCCTTCGCATCGAGCGGTACGGGCGTGCTGACGATTGCGCACGAGGACGCACCGGACAAGTTCACCGTGGTGCAGACAGCAAAGACGCAGCCGACAGGTCGGACGATGTGGCTGGATCCAGCCACGCATCGTGTGTTTGTGCCCGTCGCGATGACGACACCTGGCCCGAACGGCCGTGCCGGGATCGTGGCGGACACCATGAAGGTCCTCGTCCTCGATCGGAAATGAAACCTGCGGCCCGGGCGTCTACCTGGGCGATTGTCTGCCTTTGTGTCGTCGTCGCGAGCTGTTCGCGGCAGGCCCCGGAGCCACCGTTTACCTTGCGCCAGATCGGCCCCGGTGCCTGGGCTGCGATTGATAACCCCAAGGCCGCGGCGCCGGCTGCAGCGAACGCCGGCTTCGTCATCGGCGATGCGGGTGTGACGGTCATCGACACGTTCTGGAGCGTCGATGCGGCCAAAGAACTTCTTTCAGAAATTCGGCGGCGGACGCCCTTGCCGGTCAGATTCGTCGTCAACACCCACTACCATCTGGACCACGTTGCAGGAAACGGCATCTTTGCAGGAGCGGGAGCCGTCGTCGTTGGCCATCGCAACGTGCGTGACTGGATTCACACCGAGAACCTGCGATTGCTTGGCGCTTATCTCACTCCTGAGCTGAAGGCGACCACTGAAGCGTCGGTTGCGCCCATCGCCGTGTACGACGAAGGGGTGAATCTGTACCCTGGGGTTGGAAGAATTCAGGTACTCAGCTTTCCCGGTCATACCGGGGGAGACTCGGTCGTGCTGATTCCTGATTCCAAGGTCGCCTTTCTCGGCGATCTCTTCTGGCGCAACATGCTGCCCAATCTCATTGACGCGTCTACACAGCCCTGGGTCGATTCGCTCGAAGCCATCCTCGCGACAAACGACGTCGGATACACGTTTGTGCCCGGACATGGCGACGTGGGTAGCGCGCAAGACGTCGCGGCGTTTCGCGACTATCTGATCACACTGCGGACGCTCGTGGCGGAGGCAAGAGCGGCCGGGAAGTCTGGTGACGCCGTCGTCGAGATGGCAGTCCCGAGACTGAAGGACAAGTACGGTCACTGGGAATTCGCCGAGCCGCTCGCGAAAGACAACGTGCTTCAGACCGAGGCCGAATTGAGCGGGACCAAGCGAATTCCGATACCGCAACGCGGAGGCTAAAGCCTCCGCGCTACTTCGCATGTGACGGCCGCCGCCGAAGACCCGCTCCTACTTCGTGTCCTTCGTATTCTTCCGCCGAAGACCCGCTTCTACTTCGTGTCCTTCGTATTCTTCGTGATCTTCGTGTTTCAGAAATCGAACTGCGCGCTCACCTTGGCGAACCGCGCCGGAAGCACCAGCGTCGGCGTCAGGTAGCGCGTGCCGTACGTCTGGTTGTACGTCTGGATCGCACTGGAGTTCGTCACGTTGTAAACATCGACCCCAACTTGCGTGCGTGTGCGCCCAAAACGCAGGATCTTCGCCACGCGGATATCGAGCTGATTGATGCGGTCGCCATACAGCTCGCCCGGCTGGACGATATTCACCGTCGTGTTGGCCGCGTTGCCCGAGAGCGGACGTCCCAGCGTGAGGGCGGCAAGCGCGCTCGGAACGTTGAAGTTGGCGGCCAGCTGCGTGCCTGGCTTGCTTTGGAGAGTTGCGCTGACCTGAACATCGATCTTCGGAACCGTGTAGGCGCCCGCACCTCGAACCTGCGTCAGGAACGGTTGCTCGATGTCACACCATTCAGACGACAGCCAGGAGGCTGCATTCGCGACGAGAAACGATGTCGCCCCGAACAGCGACTCGGGCACCTGCGCGATCACTTCGCAGTTGTTCGTGCTCGTGCGTCCCGTGCTCACCCCGGCCTGAATCATGATGCCGTTGGTCGTCCGGGCGTTGACGTTGATGTCCAGGCCGTTCCAGTGCTCGGTCTGCTTGCCGTAGTTTTTCGCCAGCGTCGTGAGGTTGTCGGTCAGACCGAACTTGGCCGGCACCACGTCATAGAATCCGCCGATGACAGTGCTGCCGCCGTCCGGCAAACGTGAATCGGATGGAACGGGAACACTGAAAGCCGTATAGTCGGCCGCACTGACTGCGCGGTTATCCACGACGGTGAAGTTTCCATACACGCGACGGAAGTACCCGACTTCGACCGATACGCGCGGTAGCACTTCATGCGTGACCGACCCGCCGAAGTCCCAGTTATAGGCACGCACGCCCCAGCCTTGCGTGAGCTCGGGATCGTAGCTTGACGTGAAGACGTTCTTGCCGAAGTTGGCCGATGCCCATGCCCCGCACAAGTCGCCGCCCGTGCTGCGGAAGTCCTGCTGCGCCGGGTTCAGCAGGTCGCAGTCGGCAACGTAGTTGCCGTTGCCATCGGTCCATGACCTGGTGGTCGACGTGGTAAGACGGCTGATCGGGTTGAGCGCAGAGTAAATACCCGCGACGCTTGAAGCTTCCAGATAGCGGCCCATCGTGAACTTCAGGGCCGTCTTGCCATTGCCCCGCAGATCGTAAGCAGCGCCAAACCGTGGCGACACGTCGTTGTATTCGATGCCGCCTTGCGCGGGGAACAAGATGGGCGTCGGGATGAAGAGCTCGGGGCCGAGCTGCTGATCCGGAAAGCCGCTCGTGACGCGGTCGTATCGAATGCCACCCTGGAGCGTCAGTCGCCCGGCTGTCCATTGCTCCTGCGCGTAGAGCCCTGTCGGCCGCGTATGCGAGTCGGTCACGAAGCGAAGGCCCGACATCGTGAGCTGATTCGGCACGCCGTTGTTGAAGCGATACGCGAGCCTGTAGTTGTTCGTATACGAGTCGGTCTTGTTGCGATAGTAGTTGCCGATGGCGCCGAACTTCATGCTGTGCGCGCCAGTCACATACGACGCTGAAGCGCGCCACGTCAGTGTCTTGCTGTAGGGCCGCGACCAGTCCTGCGAGCGGTACTGAAGGCCGGGAATGATGCCTGCCTGCTCGGTGACTCGGATGAGGTCGCGGTTGTTGCCCACGCGTTCCTTGCCGCCGTACCAGCTCAGATATGTGCCGAACCCGGCCTCGAGCAGCAGGCGATTGGTCATCGGCGATGTCCAGCTTCCTTGCTGCACACGATGTGGATACCCCATCGTGGTGCCTGCCGCCTCGGGCGAGATCGTCGACGATCCACTGCCGATGCAGTTGACGCAGACCGACGTCTCATCCCAGAAGATGCCGAACTTGTGTTTGGGGGCGGCCTGCCATGTCAAACGGAGGCCGAGCGCTTTCCAGGTACCATCACCTGTCGCCCGCCGATCGAGATCGGGTTCGTAGGTCCACGACGCCGGGTTGCCGGCGTTCTTGTTGTAGTACATCCCTTCGACATATTTCCGGTTGCCCTGATAGCGCCCCGTAACGACGTACCACAGGCGATCCTTCATCAGCGGACCGCCGAACGTGCCGTTGACGTCCCAGATCTTCTGGAGTTCGCCAGGCGCCGCGAGACCAGCGTCCTTCAATTCCTGCGTGAAGTTGCTGCTCTGCAACGCTCCCGAGGCGCCGTTGGCGAAGATCGTTCCGTTGCGGACGTTGCCTCCCTGTCGTGGCACGACGTTCATCAGCGGCCCGCCAGTCTCGGACTCGCCCATGCCTCCAGAAGTGCTGAACGTCACTTCCTGTGCGTTGCCGACGTCGACGACGTAGTACGACGTGCCGCTTCCGCCGACGGCCGCGCCTGTTGACGTCCCGTCCAGCTGCAGACGTCCCTCACTGAATCGGCCGCCGTGTATCGAGAACGTGATGACGGCAGGGCCACCCAGCCCGCCGACATCGCTTGTGCCCGACAGGTTGATTCCCGGGATGAGTCCCATCAGGCTGTGATACACGCGCGCCGTCGGAATCGCCTGAATGAGCTCGTCGGGCAGCACCTGTTGGCGCTTCGAGCTCTGCACGTCCACGGTCGGACTCTCGCCCGAGACAGTGATCGTTTCCTCGAGCGAGCCCACTCGGAGGTCGGCGTTCACTGTTGCCGTGAACGATCCGGTGAGCTCGATCCCTTCGCGCTTGACCGTGCTGAATCCAGTGAGCATGAACGTCACGGTGTAGTCGCCGGGACGCAGGTCGACGATTCGGTACTGGCCTGTGCTGTCGGTGACCACGGACCGAACCTTTTCGATCAGGGCCGGACTGGTCGCTTCGACGATCACACCGGGCAGCACGGCGCCCGACGTGTCCCTGACCACGCCCGTAATCGATGCCTGTTGCGCGCGAGCTGTCGCAGGCGCGAGAACGATGACGCTGAGGAGCAACGCGGCAAGAAGCGATCGACGCATCATGACCTCCGAGGGATTGAGGTCGAAGACGCGAACTACGAGTTGAACGCGGCGTCATGGTTCCGTGGCCCCGCGCATGACAAACCCGCAGCCCCGCTCGACACCACTGGATTGGAGGCCATACTGTAGCGTGCGGTTGTGCCGGAGCCCAGCGCTTTCTTCTGGGCTTGGCACCTCAACGATTCACACCGGATCCCGAGGCCAAACACCACGCGGAGGCTGAAGCCTCCGCTCTACGTGTGCTCCCGGATCCCGAATCCCGAGTCCCGGATCCCGAGCCCGAGTCAGTGCATGATCCCCATGAAGAACAGGACCAGCTCGAAGATCAGGATCAGGACGATCATCACCTCGAGCGCCTCGCCGCGCGCCATGCCGGTCTGTTCGACGGCGAAGCGATAGATGTCATCGAGCGTTTTGAGCTTCTCCTGGACGTTGGCTTTCCACTGGTCGAGGCCGAGCCGCGCTCCCGTGAGCGTGAGCACACGTGCGGTGTAGATGTCGCCCGCCACTCTCAGCGCGTTCTCGGCGCGATCGGTGAGCTCGTTGACGTCGATGAAAAGCGCGTGGACCTGCTGCGCGGCGCGCGTATATCGGCGGCCTCCCCATCCCTTGAACCACGCTGGCGTCTGCAGATCCGCGTAGATGCGCGCGAGCTCGCGCGCGAGCAGGTTGTCGTAGTAACGAAACTCCAGCAGCTGCGAGTTGGCGAACTCGACGATCTCTGAAGCGGCCTGGGCTCCGCTCTCGTTGTCGTACACGAATGCGGCATTCCACGTCGGCACGAGCAGATCGTGCTCCAGATACGAGATTCGATGGCGCAGCACTTCCTCGCGTTCCTGCCGGCTCAGTGGTTCACGCTCGCCGCGCAATAGTCGGACGATGTCGTCGCCGTGTTCCTCCACGAGCGCCTGCGCCGTCGGGCGGTTCTGCATCGCCGTGATCGAGAAGACAAGGTAGTCCTCGGCGACGAAATGCTCACGTGGCGACGTCATCGCCGGCTCCAGGCGCGTGATCAGGTCGCGCGCCAGCGACTCGCACGTGGCACCCAGACGCGCGTCGTCCTGCAGGGTGATTCCGCAGTCCACGAGCTCGGGCCATGTGCCCGGAATCGGCCGCGTCAGCGCCACCGAGATCACGCCGTAGTCGAACAGCTTGAAACGAACGGTAAAGCCGAGCGCCTCAGGGAGGCCGATGGCTCCGCCGTCGATCGTCAGCGGTGGCTGCTCGTACTGCACATACGGCGGCGTTGCCGTTTTGGGCGTCAGCCGAACTCGACTCGTTCCGCCGATCAACGTGGCAACCGCGGCCAGATCGATGACCTCGGCGGCGTCATACAGAAAGAACGCGATAACGTGACCAGTCACGATGTCGGGCATCGGACCAAGCGTACTGCAGAGTCGTCGTGCGTCGCGACTGTTTGCAACAACGCGAGTACCGATGACGAAAGTGGATCGCCAACCGCCGCAAGTGTTGAACCGAACACTGAGCCGTTTGGCGATCGCTGGCGGCCGATTTGCTTCGATCGGCTGTGTATGGCGAAACACTCTAGCTTGGACGTTGGCACGCTTCCGTATTGGACCGACACCGGATCCTTTCCGGCCTTTACGACGATCGACCGCGATACCGACGTCGATGTCGTCGTCATCGGCGGCGGCATCACGGGATTGACGGCCGCGTACTTGTTGCTTACCGCTGGCAAGTCTGTAGCCGTGATCGAACGCGGCACATGCGGTGATGTCGATACCGGTCACACGACTGCGCACGTGACGATGGTCACCGACACACGGTTGAATGAACTGGTTCGCCGGTTCGGTCGATCGCACGCACAAGCGGTATGGGATGCAGGACTCGCCGCGATCGATCAGATCGCTTCCATTGTCGAGGAACGCCAGATCGACTGCGCATTCGAATGGGTACCAGGGTATTTGCACGCACCTTCGCCACGCCCCGGCGCGAGTGAGATCAGGTCTTTCGAAAGCAGTGAGATAAAGTCGCTCGAAGACGATGCGACGTTGGCAACGGAGCTCGGCTTCGCGGCCAGTTTCATTTCAGACGTCCCGTTCGTTGGCGGGCCGGGCGTGCAATTCCCCGATCAGGCGCGGTTTCATCCGCGAAAGTACCTGAGGGGCCTCGCGCAAGCCGTGCGCGCGAGCGGTGGCGAGATCTTCGAGCACAGCGCCGTCGAGCAGTTCTACCAGGAGCCGATTCGTGTTCAGGCCAACGGACGTCGCCTGCGATGCCAGGACATCGTCATTGCCACGCACAACCCGATCGCGGGTTTGAGCGGCATGATGAGCGCGACCCTGTTCCAGTCGAAGCTGGCTCTTTACACGAGCTACGTCATCGCGGGGCGCGTCGCTCGAGCCACCGTGCCCGATGCCCTCTTCTGGGATACGGCGGATCCCTATCATTACCTCCGCCTCGATCCGCAACCCGATCAGGACGTTGTGATCTTTGGCGGCGAGGATCACAAGACTGGTCAGGTGTCAGACACCAACGCGTGTTACGCGCAGCTGGAGGCGGCGCTGCTCGCCAGGATCCCGACGATCGCGTTGAGTCATCGATGGTCGGGCCAGGTTATCGAGACGCCGGACGGTCTGCCGTACATCGGGAAGATGGCGGAGCATCAATACGTGGCCACGGGATTCGGCGGAAATGGCATGACCTTCGGAACGCTGGCGGCACTGATGATTGCCGATGCGATTCAGGGGCGGAAGAATCCATGGACCGAGCTGTTCGATCCAGGTCGCACCGCTATTCGCCACGGCCTGTGGGACTACCTCAAAGAGAACACCGACTACCCGTATTACATGATGCGTGCTCGTGTCGCGGGAGGGGAGAGCCGGTCACTTCGATCGGTGAAGCCGGGACACGGAAAGGTCCTGCAGCAGGACGGCAACTGCATCGCCGTGTATCGTCGGCCCGATGGCTCCCTGACGCTTCGCTCGGCGACGTGCACCCACATGGGCTGCACGGTCGGCTGGAACGAGGCCGAACGGACGTGGGACTGCCCGTGTCACGGGTCGCGGTTTACGCCGGAGGGTGAAGTGATTTCCGGTCCGGCGGAGAGGGCGCTCGACGTTGTTGAGTAGCGAGGTCCGGCTAAAGCCGGACACTACGGGCGCCGGGTCGCAGAGTCCGGTTAAAGCCGGACGTTACGGATGGCGAACGGATCGGAAGGTAATCGAATAGCGTAGTGTGGTCACGGCCGGAATGTGGTGCTCGTAGGCATTCCGCGACTGGTCGGTCATGAGGTACGCGGATCGGGGCTCGAGTGCGATTTCGTGCGTGGCGATCCTCTTTTCACCTGCGCCGGACGCTCGCGTGTCAGGCCGGATATACGGACGAAACTTCATTCGGCATGTGGACAGCAGAGAGATGCCGGCCGTGATGTCGTATTGAGGCGCGTCGCGATGCCATCCAATCGGCGCCCCGGGACGATATTCGTTGATGAGCGCCATCGCGAAGTCATCGGCGCGGATGTTCGCCCATGCCGCGACTCTCGCGCGCAAAGGGATGAGAAACGAGGGAAGCGGCGGCGCGACTGTTGCGCGATCGTACGACCTGCCAAAGAAAGCTACGCGGCGGCGCGCGACGACTCCACGCATCTCGAACAGCGAGAACTCGATGCGTGAGAGGTCGTCGACCAGCGCCACCTCTTCTGCCGCCGTCACGAAATCAAGTCGATAGTGAAATCCTTCCGGCACCGTTTCGCCGAAAAGTGGACGTGATAGCTGCACCACCTCCCCAGTGTGGCACTCGTCCTCCGGAAGAGGTTGCTCGATCACCGGTGTGCCGTGGCAAGCGTTGTGTGGTTACTGGCGACCTCGCGTTTGAACTGACGCCATACCGCGGCTACCAGGAGACCACCAACCACGGCATATGGGACGCTCATCACGACGCCCGGGTCGTACGCGACTTTCTGAATTGATTCGATGACGTGATGGGCTTCTGTCACGCCGAAGAGGCCGAAGATGGCAGGGACGATCAATCGCGGCAGGCCATCATGGAGTAGCGAGTAGAACAGCACCGAAACCACCGTCCAGACGATGGTGATGAGGAGCACGGTGGCGTAATCCGCGGCAGTCGGATCGAACCACGCGTAATAACCACCAATCAGATCCCGAATCGAGTAGAACTCATCGATACCGGTCAGAAGCTGCTCCGCCATGTGCAGCGGTCCGATGATCGTCAGCAGCAGGAAAAACGTTCGAATTCTCGGCATGTCAGCCTCCTTGTTCCCGGGGTGTGCTTCAACGCTCCGGAGTGTCCTGACGACGCCATATTGCGGGCTCCGTTCCGTTCGACTCGGCGCCGTGGCGTCACAGCCGTTTCGACGCAAATCGCTGTCGGACGACGACTTGCCTGCTTGCTGAGGGTGCCTGAGGGTAATCGTGCGTTGATTCGATCCGGACAAGTGCTCCAAAGCGGACAATCAGGGTCGCACGGGATTAGACTCGGGAAAGACCAAGTCCCGCATGGAATACGAACGACTGCTGGCACGCGAACAGGAAAGACGCCGGAAAGGCGACAAGCTCGAGACGCTGCTGCAGACGATTGCCGAGGCGCTCGATATCCGCACCCTCTTCCCGCGCATGTCCGACGTCATTCAGGAGGTCATCCCTCATGTGACGGTTGCGCTCGCCTTGCTCACACCGGATCGACTCGGCGTCAAGATCCACGTCGCGTCGAACTACGAGGTCGGTGACCTTCCGATCTATCGCTTCACGAACGAAGGCGAAACGATCGGGCCCAATTGGCGCTCGTTTATCGCGTACGACTGCGCGGTTCTCGAAGAGGGCGTGGTTCGCGCCCAGGTGTCGCCACCGGATGCGTCCGAGCCGGCGTTCGTGGAGCTTCGTCCGGGTCCAGCGTGGACGCGCCTGCTCTCGGATATGCGAATCCGCTCGCTGCTTCGCGTGCCAGTGCGCATCAAGGATCAGCCGATCGGAGGGATCTCGTTTGGGGCGGACCGGCCCGCCGCGTACGGCGACGATGATGTGGAGCTTGCGAGGAGGATCGCGGATCACATCGCGCTCGCGTTGGCCCACGAGCAATTGGCCGAGGAAGCCGGCCGTGCAGCCCGCGCGCAGGAGCGCGCCAGCATGCTGGAGGAGCGGGTGAGCTCGCTCGTGCAGGAACTGGAGAGCCGCGGCGCGCACCGTGCGCTTGGCGAGTCGGCGGAGTGGAAACGTGCGCTCGTCGACGCGACGAAAGTCGCGGCGACCGACACGACGGTGTTGATCACGGGAGAGTCCGGGACCGGGAAGGAGGTCGTGGCCCGCTACATCCACCGCGGCTCGCAGCGCGCGCGTGGAGCGTTCATCGCTCTGAACTGCGCGGCTCTGCCAGAACAGCTGCTCGAATCCGAGCTCTTTGGCTACGAGCGGGGAGCATTCACCGGAGCGCACACCGCTCGCGCAGGAAAGATCGAACAGGCGGCCGGCGGCGTGCTCTTCCTCGACGAGGTCGGCGAGATGACACCGTCAATGCAGGCCAAGTTTCTCCGTGTCCTGCAGGAGCGGGAGTTCCAGAGACTGGGGGGAACGAAGACGCTCAAGGCTGACGTCCGTGTGATTGCGGCAACCAATCGCAATCCGCGCGCCGCGATCGAGCGCGGAATGCTCCGCGAGGATCTCTACTACCGGCTCAGTGTGTTCGAGATCGTGTTACCGCCCCTGCGCCATCGACCGGACGACATCCTGCTGCTCGCGGATGCGTTTCTCAAGGACGTGGCGGCCAGCGTGGGCCGTCCTGCCGCAGGTATCTCCGAGGACGCACGCGATCAGCTCGTTCGCTATCCGTGGCCCGGCAACGTGCGCGAGCTCAGGAATGCGATCGAGCGTGCCGTGATTTTGTGCGAAGGCGGTCTGGTGACGAGCGAGCATCTGCCGAGCGCCATCGCCGAATCGCCGAAACCCGCGCACGCGTTGTCAGCGCCGTTCGGCGCGGGCAATTTCCCCGCGGGCGGTGTCAGTCTTGCGGAGGTCGAGCGCGATCTGCTCCGCCAGGCGCTCGCCAGTGCGCATAACAACAAGTCGGCGGCCGCGCGGCTGCTGGGTCTGCAGCGCGGCCAGTTCTATTCCCTGCTCCGGCGCCATCGTCTCACCGACGCGCGGCGGTAACGCATGTCGTTTGTAGCGGCGAGTCTTTAGACTCGCCGTTGCCGTCGATTCGCGGACTGCTCAAGGCGGGTCTGAAGACCCGCCTCTACGTACCGGCCTAGTAGGTTTTCAGTCCCGCCTTGCGGAACACGTCGCACGTCTGTTCAACGAGCTCGTTGCTTGGCGGCTGGCTGTTCTCGAGTGTGTACTCGAGCCCAAGCTTTTTCCACTTGTACCGACCCATCTGGTGGAACGGCAGGACGTCGACGCGTTCAACGTTGCCGAGTTCGCCGGCGAAGGCCGCGGTTTTCGCGATGTCCTCCAGATCGTCGGTTA
>Ga0207645_10000953_pt1 | contig 23978 bp, 14 predicted proteins | sample KBSM53metaG_FD_184331 | JGI IMG/M metagenome (GOLD analysis project Ga0207645, IMG submission 184331) | Miscanthus rhizosphere microbial communities from Kellogg Biological Station, Michigan, USA - KBS M5-3 metaG (SPAdes) (version 2) | ecosystem: Host-associated > Plants > Roots > Rhizosphere >...
GAAGCGCCCGCGGCCGCTCGACCGGTCCATGGAAGGCATCGACCGCCGCCGGTGGACACCGGCCGCACGCTGGCGCCCGAAAGGTGGTCCTAACTCGGCCAACCGCTCGTGAGCATGCCCACAGTTCTTCTCATCGAGGATAACGAGAAGCTCGCCCGGGGACTGCAGAGTAACCTCGAGTTCGAGGGCTACAGCGTCCTCTGTGCGAACGATGGCGCGTCGGGCCTGTCGCTCGCACGGCAGAAGCGGGCCGACATCATCGTGCTCGATCTGATGTTGCCGGACACCGATGGGTATCGCGTGTTGCGGACGCTGCGCGATGACGGCGATACGACGCCGGTGCTCGTGCTCACCGCGCTCGGTGAGGAAGCCGACAAGGTACGCGGCTTCCGCTTCGGGGCGGACGACTACGTGACCAAGCCGTTCGGACTGATGGAGCTTCTCGCGAGGATCGACGCCCTGTTGCGTCGTGCGACTCGGCCTAACGGGGAAGCGCCACGCGCGACGTCAGAGTCTCCGTCGGGGTTCGGCGACGTGCACGTCGACGGGGCGAGGCACATGGTGACGCGCCGAGGCGCGCCCGTACCGCTCCGCCCGAAGGAGTATGACCTGCTGGTGGCGCTGCTCCGGCGTAACGGTCAGGTGGCGACTCGGATCGAGCTACTCAAGGAAGTGTGGGGCTATGACGACTCCGTGATGAGTCGAACGGTGGACACGCATATCGCCGAGCTACGCCGGAAGCTCGAGAGCGACCCCGCGAATCCGAGGCACATTCTGACGGTGCTTAAGACGGGATATCGGCTGAGTCGCGAATAGGCTGAAACGACGCAACAGAACAGGTTACTGGTAGTGGTAATTGGTTATTTGAACCCTCGGGATGCCCAACTCGCCGTCGAAAGGCTTCCCGAGGGTTCAATTCACTGATAACCAATTCCATTAACCAATTACCTGTTCTGTTGCGCTGTTGCCTAACAAGCTTCCCACTCCGGCCGTACAGCGCTCTCACGGCACCCGGACGCACGTTGGCGCAAGCGCATCCCACTTTGGCTGAGAGTTTCGGTTCCCATCTGCCCGCCTTCGGCGGGCTCCCGCCCGTTCCCGGTTCCCACTCTCTGCCATGTCGATCTTTACGAAGAAATCCGTCGCGGAGCTCCGTCTCGAGGCCGACAAAGGCACGCTGCGCCGGTCGCTCGGGAGGCTCAACCTCACCGCGTTAGGTGTCGGGTCGATCATCGGCACGGGCATCTTCGTGCTCACGGGCACGGCGGCGTCGCAGAACGCCGGCCCGGCGCTCGTCATCTCGATGGTGATCGCCGGCATCGCCTGCGCCTTCGCCGGCCTGTGCTACGCCGAGCTCGCGTCCATGATCCCGGTGGCCGGCAGCGCGTACACGTACGCCTACGCGACCGTCGGTGAGGTGTTCGCCTGGATCATCGGGTGGGATCTCATCCTCGAATACGCGCTCAGCATGTCGACGATCGCCGTCGGGTGGTCCGGCTACTTCGTGAGCCTCATGCGCGATCTCGGATGGGATGTCCCGGCGGCCCTCACGGCGTCGCCCGGCGTGCCCGTCGCATTGGCGCAGGGGGGAGTCATCGCCGGTGTGTTCAACGTGCCCGCGGCGGTGATCGTTCTGCTCGTGACAGCGCTCCTCGTCATCGGCATTCGTGAATCGGCGAACACCAACACCCTGCTCGTCGTCATCAAGAGTGTCGTGCTGGTGATCTTCGTGGCGGTCGGCGTTGCGTACGTGCGACGCGAGAACCTCACCCCGTTTATTCCGCCTAACACCGGGGAGTTTGGGCACTTCGGATGGAGCGGTGTTCTCCGCGGCTCCGCGGTGATGTTCTTCGCGTACATCGGATTCGACGCCGTCTCGACCGCTGCGCAGGAGGCAAAGAATCCGCAACGCGATCTGCCGTTCGGAATTCTGGTCTCGCTCGCATTGTGTACGGTTCTGTACATCGCCGTCGCCATCGTGCTCATCGGGATCGTCCCGTATACGAAGCTCAACGTCGCGGACCCCATCGCGGTCGGGATCGAGGCAACCGGCCTGACGTGGTTCAGTCCCGTTGTCAAAGTCAGCGCCCTGTTCGGTCTCTTCAGCACGATGCTCGTACAGCTCCTTGGCCAGACGCGCATCTTCTTTTCCATGAGCCGAGATGGGTTGCTGCCCCCGCTCTTCGGCCGCGTTCATCCGAGGTTTCGTACACCACACCTCAGCACCATTCTGACCGGATCCGTCGTGGCGGTGGCCGCGGGTCTCCTGCCACTGACCACGCTCAGTCAGCTCGTGAGCATGGGGACACTGCTCGCCTTCACGCTTGCGTGCATCGGCATCGTCATCCTGCGCCGCACGTCGCCGTCACTCGAGCGTCCGTTCAGGACTCCCGGAATGCCCTGGGTGCCGGCGCTGGGAGCGCTGGCCTGCGTCGTCCAAATGGTCGGATTGCCATGGGAAACGTGGGCGCGCCTCATTATCTGGCTCGTGGTGGGCATGCTGGTGTACGTCGCCTACGGCCGCCATCACGCGGTTGCGGTGAGGGACCGTACCATTCCGCAGCACGCGGCCGCCGATTGACCGCGTCCGCCCGGGAAGGGCAGGCGTCGGGCAAAGTCCCGCTCGCGTCAGGCAAACGCCGATAGCCGTGACCTGACTTACGAATTAACCGTCGTGGAAGGATGATCGCCGCCATTGGGCGTACCTTCCGCGAGGGGGTCGAAGAAGTCGGACGCGCCGGCGGATTCGTCGCCGAGAGCGCGGGCGCATCGCGCGATGTGGGCACGTGGCTCCCGCGTGTCACCATGCACGCGCGAATGCTCGGCGTCGATTCGCTGCCAATCGCGCTCTTCATCGCACTGTTCACCGGCATCGTGCTCGCGCTTCTCGCGAGCTACTCGATCACCGGTGCCGTGCCGCTCTACTTCGTCGGCACGCTCGTCGAGAAAACGATCACCATGGAGCTCGCTCCGGTTCTCACGGGCCTCGCGCTCGCTGGCCGAGTGGGAGCGAACATCGCCGCCGAGCTCGGGACGATGCGCGTCACGGAGCAGATCGACGCGCTCGAGACGCTGTCGTACGACCCCTATGCGTACCTCGTCGTCCCCCGCGTGATCGCCGGGACGGTGATGTTCCCGATCGTGGTCGGCCTCGCCATGGTCGTCGGCGTCGTCGCGGGTTGGGTGGCATCTGTTCTTCTGCTCGACCTGTCGTCGCCGGACTTCGTGAAAGGCCTTCGCCTCTTCTTCACCGCCTTCGATGTTCGGTACGGCCTCGTGAAGTCGGCCAGCTTCGGCGCCGCCGTGACGCTGATTGGCTGCATGACAGGCATGCGCGCGGATGGAGGCGCTCAGGGCGTGGGCCAGGCCGCGACCCGCGCAGTCGTCTATTCCGCGATCACGATCCTCGTGCTCGACGCGTTCTGGGCCACTGTCTGGCTGCTCGGAAAGTCGCGATGAAGCGCACGAACGATTTCGTCGTCGGCCTGACGATCGTGTTAGGCGCGGTCACCATTGTGGGAACGACGCTGTGGGTGAAGCAGACGGACCTTCGGAACAAGCACGACCGGATCACCGCCCGCTTCCGCGATGTCGGGAGCGTGCGCATTGGGGCTGCGGTCGTGCTGCGCGGCGTGGAAGCAGGGCGCGTGCAGCGCATCGAGCTCGGACGCGACGGATGGGTCGAGGTCACGATGGCGTTGGACCAGAACGTCCCGTTGCCGACCGATCCGGTTGTGCTCTTGAACGAGTCCAGCTTGTTCGGCGAGTGGCAGGCGACGATCACGGACGAATCGGCGATCCCGCGCGACGAAGCCGTCTCGCGTCAGATCGCGGACTCGCGGAAGGGCGCCGGCGAGCTGCTTCCGGGCGCGACGCTGCCCGACATCGCGCAGCTCACCGCGGTCGCGGGCCGCATCGCGGGAGACGTCGCGTCGGTGGCAAGTCGAGTCGAGGTCGCGTTCGACGATCAGGCGGCGCGCGAGCTCCGCGGGTCGATCAAGAACTTCGCGACGCTCTCTGCCGCCCTCGCGCAGACCGTCCGCGTCCAGTCATCGAACCTCGACAAACTCTCGGCCGACCTGCGGCTTGGCATGAATCGCATCGCCAACTCGGCCGAAACGGTGCAGCGCGTCGCGGAGCGTGTCGATTCGTCGACCGCCACCGGCGAGGTCCGGCGCATCGTGAGCGATGTCGCCGCCGCGGCTGCTCAGCTCAAGGACGCGAGCGAGGAGGTTCGCACGATGTCGAAGCAGCTCGGTCGGTCTCAGGGAAAGCTCGAGTCCCTGCTGTCGAGCACCGACTCCGTGATGGACAAGATCAACGCCGGGCAGGGGTCGGTAGGTCTCCTGGTCAACGACCCGGGCCTCTACCGGAACAGCGACTCGCTCGTGACGGAGCTCCGAGACCTCATCCAGGACTTCAAGGCACACCCGAAGAAGTACGTCAACGTTCGGGTGTTTTAGGGTGCTGCGAATAGCAACGCTCCGCGTGTTTCGCCACATGCGTCGGCCTGGCGCTTCGGGAGCCTGACGAGAGCACTCCCGTCCGATTCGCGGTGCGAGTGATCGACCCGACACACGTGGCGTGCGTGACCTCACGAATCCACGGATCGGTTCTGCGAATTCGGTGGTGAGCCCTTCGTGGTACCGACGTTGCCTAACGGACGTCTTGCCGCGTCCTACATACGGCGCTCGCCCCGACTTTCGCAATCGGCCGAGCCGAGTCTCACAATCGCCCGTCCCGATGCCCACCGCGTGTTCCGATCGCTTGACGGAGCGCCGCGCACACCTTGCGCGGCCGCCGCGTCGCGTCGGTGAGCTTCGGTGAGGCCCGCTCGCCCCCTCGGCGGCGGACGAGCTGACGCGCCAGCGCTTCGCCTGGTCGGCGCGACAGACGCGCCGGCGTTGGAGCTTCTCGAGGAGGCTCGCGCAGCGGAGGAGCGGGGCCGCAGTGACCTCGCGCGCGACCTGTACGATCGCGCGTTGCAGCGTGTGCGGACCGCGGACGAAGCGCCTATTGCGCACGCGGCGCTGCTCGCGTCCGCTCGCCTCGCGACCGCCGCGGGAGAAACGACAACCGCCCTCGACATCCTCGAGGCCGCCTTGGCATCGGCAACCGCGCGGGGGGCGGACGCCGACTGCGCGAGCGCGTCGGCGCTTCGGTCGCGCGTCCTGTGGGCGAACGGTGATATCGGCGGTGCAGAAGGCGAAGCGACGCGGGCACGCGATTGGGCGCGGCGCGCTGGGGAGAACCGCGAGGCCGCGCAATGTCTCCGCACCCTTGGCGCGCTCGCTGTGGCGCGCGGATCCCTCGACGAAGGGATCGCGCTGTACGAGTCCTGTCTGACCGAGCTGCGCGCGTTAGGCCAGGCTTTCGACCTCGCCACGACCCTGATTTCGGTCGCCGAGCTGTACGACGATGCACGCCGATGGGACACGTCGGACGCCGCCTTCGACGAAGCGGTATCGGTGGCGAGCGCGCTTGGCGAACCCGCCGTCGTGCTCGACGCCGAGCTCCGGCACGCGGAACTGCTCGCTCGGCGGGGTGACGTAGATCGCGCCCAGGCCCGTTGCGAGCGCGCGCTCGATACCGCGCGACGGATTCGCGATCCGCGTGCGGCTGCCGCCGCGGCGCGAACGGCCGCGATGATCGCTCGCGAGCGCGGCGATCTCGCTAGCGCCGAGGAGCGACTCGCCGCCGCCGAGGCTGCGCTTCGCGACCGCGATGACGCGGTCCTTGGGGCGGAGATTGCCGCCGAACGTGCCGAGCTCTATCACCGGCAGGATCGTCATCGCGAGACGATCATCGCATTGAATCGGGCGTATCGGGCGCTCTCCCAGCTCAAGGGTGCGGCCGGCGTCGCGGATGTCGCCCGCCGCACACGTCGTCTCGAGGCGCAGTTCATCGACGTCGTGCGCCGATGGGGCCAGTCGATCGAAGCGAAGGATCTGAACACGCATGGTCACTGCGAGCGCGTCGCCGACCTCGCCTGCGCGATCGCGGCGCACATGGGGATCGCCGGCCCCACGGTGTTCTGGTATCGCGTCGGTGCGCTGCTGCACGACATCGGGAAGCTCGTCATCCCAGCGGAGGTGCTGAACAAGCCGGACCGGCTGACGGAGGACGAATGGGCGCTCGTTAGGCGCCACCCGAGCGCCGGCGCCGAGATGCTCGCGGCTGTCGATTTCCCGTGGGATGTGCGCCCGATCGTCGAGAGTCACCACGAATGTTGGGACGGCTCTGGCTACCCGCACGGGCTGGCAGGCGAGCGGATTCCACTGGCCGCTCGCATCGTCTGCGTCGCCGACGTGTACGACGTGCTGACCTCCGATCGAAGCTTCAAGCGCTCGCTCTCGCACGACGAAGCGCTCGACGTGATGCGCCGCGACGTCGGGCGGCAGTTCGACCCGGCCGTCTTCCGCGCGTTCGACGAAGTCGTCGATGAGTGGCATCAGCCGCGGCTGGCAGCGAGTGCGGCGGAGGCGGTGGACGCGGCTCGCTCGCACGTGCCGCGTGAGCCGCGCGCTGCGCGGCCCGAAGATGTTTTGACCGGAATGCTGCCACGGGCAGCGTTCCTTGCTGCGGTAGCGAAGTCGATTGCCGAACGCCCGACCGCGACATCGCCGGTCTCGCTCGTGCTCATCGACATCGATGATCTAGCGCGCGTGAACGAGGCATACGGCCAACTCCAGGGCGACGACGTGCTCTGGGCCGTCGCGCGCGTGCTGCAGCACGGGCTCCGCGACGGCGACGTGGTGGGCAGATACGGGGGCGACGAGTTCGCGATCCTCCTCCCGGGCGCTCCACTCGATCGGGCGCGCGACGTTGCTGCCAGGCTCCAGGCGGCGGTGGCCCGACTGCGATCGCCAATTCGCAACGACCCGGACACCACGATCGCTGTCACGGTGTCGGCGGGAATTGCGGCGGTGCCGCTCCACGCCGACAGCGCGGAGACGCTGATCGCGACCGCGGATCGCGCCCTGTTCGCGGCGCGCCGGTCGGGGACCGCGGGCATTGCGTCCGCCGATGAGGGCGAGACGCGCCCCGCGAGCCCCAGGATGGACTTCGATCGATTCATCGGCCGCGTCGATGAGCTGCGGAAGCTCGTCGGCTGGCTGGACGCGGCATGCCGCGGCGAGGGGCGATTGGTGTCGGTCGTCGGCGAAGCCGGGGTAGGGAAGTCGACGCTCGTGCGACAGCTCGAGCCGGAGATCCGCGTTCGCGCAGGGCTGCTCGCGGTAGGACAGAATTCCCAGTCATCGGTGAAGGCGCCGTTCTCACCGTGGGCCCAAGTCATCGCCGCGATTCAGCGACAGGGGATCGTACCGGATGAAGGATGGCACGAACTGGGTCGCATCGCTCCGGCGTTAGGCGTGACGCCCGCCGGGCGCGAGGGCGACGGCAGCCCATTCGCGCTGCTCGAGCAGCTGGCCGCGTACCTGCGCGCCGCCGCGAACGTTCGCCCACTGGCGATCGTGCTCGAGGACATGCAGTGGGCCGACCATGCCTCGTGGGACGCGCTCGAGTTTGTCGTCGCCCAGCTGAGCGGCACACGCATATTGGTCTGCGCGACGATCCGTGCCGAGGCAGCTCGCGATGTGGCGGAGGAGCGAAAGCGCGTCGCTCGGTCGCCCGGGTTCGCCCAGGTGAGCCTCAGAAGGCTCACTCGCGACGAGCTCAAACGCTGGCTCGAGACCGTATTTCATCAGGGCGACATCGGCAACGAGCTGCCGACCTTTCTTCACCGGTACACGGAAGGCAATCCACTGCTGGTTTCACAGGTGCTCCGAGCCCTGGTCGACGACGGCGGTGTCTGGTATGCCGGTACACGCTGGGAATGGCGCTCGCTTGATCAGCTCCGCCTCCCACCGGCGTGCGCGCAGCTCGTTGGTCGCCGGATCGAGCGCCTGTCGCCGCGCGCGTCGTCCATCATCGCGTACGCGGCACTCCTCGGACGTCCGTTCGACAGTGATTTGCTCGTGGCCGCCGGGGCCGGCGACTCGCGCGAGGTCGATGGCGCGCTCGACGAAGGCGTAACGGCGGCGGTTCTCGTCCACGTCGAGCGGCACGAGGGACGGGAGTTCGACTTTGCGCATTCCGTGCTCGCCGACGCGGCGGGTGGGACGATTCCCGATCGAGCGCGCACGGACATGCATCACCGGATCGCCCGTGCGCTGGAGTTGCGCACGCCAACCGCGGTCGCCGATATCGCGCGGCACTATCACGCGGCGGGCGACGATCGCGAGGCGTTCCGATACGCGATGCTCGCGGCTGCCCGTGCAGCGAGCGTCCACGCGCACGACGAGGCGGCAGCGTGCCTCGCGGTTGCGCAGCGTCATGCCCCATCGCCGGACGACCTCGCGGCCGCGCGCGTGGAGCACGCGCGGGTCGCGGAGTCGGCGAGTCGTCTCCAGCAGGCAGAGGAGCTGTGCGACCTCGCGCTCGACCACCTCGCCACCCAACCGGACAGGGTGAAGACGCTATCGGTGCGTCGGGTTCGCGAACGAGTCCGGGCGCGTCGCGGCCAACCCACGCGCCGCACGCTCGAAGCCTGCCTCGGCCTGCTGGCAGAAGCGGAAGCCGAGCACGCGGACGACGAAGCGGTGGCGCTGCACGTGATGGTGGCGGAGGCGCACAGCGCGCTGGGCGACGTCGACTCGGCCGAGCGTTCCGCGCGACGAGCCGTTAGGCTATCGGCGGCACGGGGCGACCGTCGTGGGCACGCGGAGGCGTTGCTTCGTCTGGGTGCGTCGCTCCCGCCGAACCGGCTGGAGGAAACGCTCGACCGGTACCGCGAGGCGCTCGCCCTCTTCCTTCGCCTTGGGGACAGGCACGGTCAGACCCGCTGCTGGCTCGCCACCGGCGAGGCCCACGCAAGCGCCGGACGTCTGAGCGCGGCGCGGGAAGCGCTCGAGCAGGCGCTCGATACCGCGCGGCAGGCGCACGCGCCCGACCTGGCTGCCATTGCCACGTTCGCGCTCGGCACATTGGACTATAAGGCTGGCTCGTTAGGTGTCGCTCGCGCGAGGCTCGAAGACGCGTTGCGGCTGTTCACCACCGTCCGTGATGAGCCGAAGCGCGTGGCGGTGCTGCTCGTGTCGGGCCACGTGGCGCGCGAAGACGGCCGCATCCGCGAGGCGGTGTCGGCGTTCGAGACTGCCGCATCGAGGGCGGCGGAGCTCGATGACGAAGCCGCAGAGGTCGCGGCGCGTGCGAGCGCAGGGCTGGCCGCGCTCGACGAGGGCAATACTGACACCGCCGAAGCGTGCCTGCGGCGGGTGGACGAGGTGCTGGCGGTCGGTACGATCCCGTCGTGGTTCGCGGGCCGCGAGCTCGCCGACGCGCTCGGCGTGCGCGTGGCTGTCGGTGTGGGCCACACCGGGCTGGCCACCGAACGATTCGAGCGCGCAGTCTCGCTGGCGGAGCCTAACGATGCGTTCGCCGCGGCGCGGCTGGTCGCGGAGTGTGCGCCGCTGCTCGCCGGCGTGGGCGTGCGCACCGTCGAGGCTACGATCGAACGCGTTCGTTACACCGCGATTGCGTCGGGCTTCGACCGGCTCGTGAGCAAGTTGAGCGGGTAGCCACGCCCGACCTCAGCTAGGCGCGCCGCGCGAAGTGCAGGGCAACGCCTCCGAGCAACTTGAGACGCACCGACTCCACCCGCAGTCCGTTGCGCTCGAGCGTCGCGGAGAAACGCTGCCACGACACGAAGTGGTCTATCGACGGCGCGATATAGCCGTACACCACGGGCTCGCGGTGCCATAGCCAGCCGACCCAGTTACCAGCGGCCCTGAGATACGCGAGAAAGACCGACCGCCAGACGACGGACTCCGGTCGATAGAAATCGAGCGTCGCCAGGACGCCGCCGGGCTTGAGCACTCGTGCGATCTCTCGGACCGCCGCCTCGTACTGCGGCACGTTCCGCAACCCGTACCCCGCCGTGATCGCATCGACCGATGCCGCGTCGGCATCGAGCGACGACATGTCACCGACCTCGAACCGTACGTTCCCGTGCGGCGCCTCACGCGCTGCGCGCTCGCGTGCCAGCTCGATCATCTTCGGCGACGCGTCGACGCCTTTCACCGACCCGCGCACCGCTCGCTCGGCCGCGGCGAATGCAAGGTCTCCCGTGCCGCACGCGAGGTCGAGCACACGTGACTCGGCACCGATGGTCGATTGGATCCAGCCGATCAGCTCCGCCTTCCAACGGCGGTCCATGCCGAACGAGAACACGCGCGTGAATCGATCGTAGCGCGGCGCAATCGTGTCGAACATCGGCGTCACGAACCGCTGCTTGAGCGCCGGATCCGCTAGGTGTGCCTCGAGGTCCAGGTCTCCAAGCGCCGCTGCGGGCAGCTGATCGTCGTGACCGTCGTTCTGGATGGGGCGCCTCCACTCATTTATTTCGAGCGCGAAGGCAGACGCCAGCGGCTCTACGCTGTAGTTTACAGCCCCCCACCGTTTTCCGGTCGACGGTCGGCTCTGGCCCTCGTGCGGGAAGACCTGAGGCGTTCAACGCGAGGATCGCTGCGTGTCGTACCTCGGTTCACGGGATTCCCTGGACAATCTGATCATCCCGGTGGTGCCGGTCGCCGGCCTCGGCGATGTCGCGACGTTGCCCTCGGAGCAGCCGCAGATGGCTGCGGAGCGTGAGGCCGATGTAGCGATGTGGGCGATCGTGCTCGCGGGTGGGATCGGGTCGCGGTTCTGGCCATTGAGCACACCCGACCGACCGAAGCAGCTCCTCAAGCTCATCGGTGAGCGACCGCTGATCGCAGAGACAATCGCGCGCCTCTCTCCACTGGTTCCGCCGCAACGGGTTCTCGTGCTGACGAGCCGCGACATTGCCGCCGCGATCCACGCGGCGATCCCCGAGATTCCGAAGGAAAACATGCTCGTGGAGCCGAGGCCTCTGGGGACGGCGGCGGCTCTCGCATGGGGTGCACAGGAGATCATTCGCCGCGCGGGACCAGAAACGATCTTCTGCTGCGTTCACGCCGATCTCGCCGTCGCCTTTCCCGAGTTCTTCCGTCAAACGCTGATCCGCGCCGCGCGCGTGGCGGCCCGCGAGAAGGCGCTCGTCACCGTGGGCGTGAAAGCGCTGCGACCGGAAACGGGGTTCGGCTACATCAGGCCGGGAACGCCGCTGCAGGCCGGGGGACTGCCTGACGATGGCGCGCCATGCCGTGTGAAGTCGTTCATCGAAAAGCCAGGTCCAGTGCTCGCCGAGATGCTCGTGAGCGATGGGGCCTACTGGAATGCCGGCATCTTCGTCTGGCGAGCGAAGGACGTTGTGGACGCGCTGGCCGAGTATACCTCCGAGCTCGCGCACGGACTCCAGGCCCTCGGCGAACAGGACTTCGTGCGATTCGCGGGGATGATCCAATCGGTCTCGATCGAGCGCGGGCTGCTCGAGCGGTACTCGAAGCTGATCCTCGTCCCTGGCGAGTTTGGTTGGGACGACGTGGGCACGTGGGCTTCACTGCGACGCGCTCGCGAGCTCGATGATGAAGGCAACGGCGCGTACGGTGAGGTCCATTTCGTGGACTGCACCGGGAACGTCGTGCACGCCGAGGGTGTGCCGGTGGTTTTGTACGGCGTCTCGGGGATGCTCGTCGTCACGCTCGCTGGCCTGACGTTCGTGACGACGCTGGATCGCGCGAACGAGCTGCGTCCGCTGCTCGAGGCATTGCCGGAAGATCTGCGCAGTGTGCAGCTGAGGGGGAGCTGGACCGGAGATTGACGGGAACGGGGAACAGGGAACTGGGAACAGGGAACGGGGAACAGGGAACTGGGAACAGTGACTCCGTGCGGAGCCTCTGTTCCCGGTTCCCTGTTCCCGGTTCCCTAGTCCTGCGCCACCACTTTCCTCGCAGTATCGGCCTTCAAATACTTGTCGTACCACGCGAGCATGCGCCGATGAAAATCGGTGAAGTCTTCCACCGTGGTACCCGGCGTGCCGTGGCCGCTGTTCATGTAGTTGACCCACTCCACGGTTTTCCCGAGACGCCGCAGCGCGTAGAACATCTCGCGCGTGTTATTCGCCGGAACGTTCGAGTCCTCGTTGCCCGTCATGAGCAGCAGCGGCGTCGTTATGCGGTCGGCGAACATGATCGCGGAGTGCGCGACGTACTTCTGCGGCTGCTGCCATAGCGTCGCTCCCAGGCGGTCCTGGCTCTTCTCCGCCGCGTGAACATTCCGCACGCCGAGGCGCGGGCTGTCGGTGTAGAAGCTGATGATGTCCACCTTGCCCGAGATGTTGATCGCGGCCTTGAATCGATTCGTCTGCGTGATGAGCAGGTTGGTGGCATAGCCGCCGTAGCTCGTGCCGTGAACGCCGAGCTTCGATGAATCGGCGATGCCCATCTCGATCAACTTGTTGGCGGCGGACGTGACGCCTTTGACCCACGCCTCACCAGGGTAGCCGATGTCAAAGTCGACGGACGGCTTCACCACGACGTAGCCAGCGCCGGTGAGCACATCCGACGTCGCGTCGAAGGTGTCGTCGAAGAAGTCCTCGTAGACATTGAACACCGTCGGGTACCGTTGGCCCTTCGTGTAGCCGGCGGGATAGTAGACGACGCCGAATTTCCGGTGGCCGTCCGCGTCGAGGTAGGACAGCAGCTCCGTGCTTCCGATCTGCCGGTCCTTGAGCCAAGGGTTGCCATCCGTCAGGCGCCGCAGGCCGTGTAGCGACGCATCGCTCACGTAGATGTCCGACGGCCGATTTCCGTCCGACACCGACAGGACCGCGACCGAACCGTCCTTCGAGAGTCGGAAGTTCGAGTAGAGACGTGTGTCCTTCACGAGGTCCTCGAGCCGCTTCGAGGTGCGGTCGAAGCGCGAAACGCCACGCTCCCACGCCGTGCGTGAAGCCGACGTGAGATACACGTAGCGGCTGTCGGGACTCCAACCGATCGCGGTCAACCGGGGACCTTCGGTCGAGGAGTCGGGCGCAATCTCGAGCATCAGCTCCTTCGTGCCCGACGCGACGTCGGCAACCCACAGGCCCTGCCGGTTCGAGACTAGAAGAAGGCTGCCGTCGGCGTTGAAACGCACGGGAGTGAATCGCTCGCGTGCGCGACGCTCCTTTGCTGCCGCCGAGGTGTCGGAGGTGCTCGAATCGCGCTGGCCTGCGGGCGGACCGGCGATCTGGCGCCCGCCGCTGTCGCTTGGAGAGCCAATGAAGACGCGCCCTTCCTTCCCGTAGGCGAATCGGTGTCCGTCCTCGGTCCAGATGACCGTCGTGCTCTTGAGCGACGGGACGATTGTGCGGGGGGTCGACGTGCCCTGGCCGCGAGCCACCAGCCGGTTCTCGGTCCCGAAGATGACGTCGTAGTCGGTCTTGGTGGTGATGTCCTCGCTGTAGACGATCACCGAATCGCGTGCGACGAGCGTGTACGACGCGATCATGCCTTCCGGAATGAGCTCACGAGTCTTCCGGGTCGCGACGTCGTATGCCACCACCGAGCGGCGGCTTGCCGAGCGGCGAAGATCGTCCCAGGCGAGGAACGGGTCGTTGCTGGACTGAACGAACACGGGGCCCTTCGTGTAGCGATCGAACCGCTCTCGAATTGAGCGTTTCCAGGCGTCGGAATGGAGCGCGAACACGATGGACGCACCGTCGTGCGTCCAGCGGACGTCGCTGTTCTCGGCCACGTAGGAGCCGGCGGGAGCCTGGACCGTCGTCACGCGGCCGGTGCTTCGTTCCCAGATCACGGGCTCGAAGGCCTCGTTGTGCACGACGAGCATGGCGAGTCGCGATCCATCCGGCGACCAGGCGAGGCTCTTCACGTTTCGCTTGTCGGGGAAGATCGCCCGCGATTTTCCGGTCGCCGTCTCAATGACCAACAGGGTGCCTGCCGCGGGCCGGATGTACGTCGGATCGCCATCGCGACGGTAATCGACGCCGAAGTTGTCGCGCCGGAGGGTCGATACGGTTGCGAGCCAGCGTCCGTCGTCGCTCACGTCCGTTTGGACGTAGCTCACGACATTGAGGGCGTCGTCGATCGAGAAGGCCGGCTTGCTGCTCGAGCCCTGGGCCTCGAGCGCGGTGTGCGCTGAGAGCGACGCAGCGAACACGGTGAAGATCGCCGTCAGTCTGCGGGACATTGGAGGCGCGCGGTGCATGAAGGGCTCCGAAGTTCGGGAGGAGACGCCATACCGCGCCTAGCCTACCTCGCGAACGAGTGCCGTCAAGCGTGCATCTAGGGTCGTCCCGGTTCCGCGCCCCTGCCATCCCCGAGGACGTTTCGTCCCGTGTTTAACCGGTGGACCAAGTGGTCGTATGACCATACAGCGCATTCTGTTATCGCTTCGTCCCAAAAATTCCGCTTAACCTTGACTAAACGATGACAGGCCGTTTGACTCCGGGCCAAGCTGCGTTTTTTCGTCCACAAGTAGCACTCAACCCGCAAGAGGAGGACACGTGCGCAGAGTCTTGTCTGTCGTACCCCTCGTCGCCGCGCTTCTGGCTCCGGGAATCGTCCGAGCCCAGGCAACGCGCGAGATCACCGGAAAGGTCGTGCAGGCCGGCACGAACACTCCGCTGTCCGACGCGACGGTCGGACTGTTCGGCCAGCCGGCCGGAGTTCGCACGAACGAAAAAGGTGAGTACCGCATCCGCGTCCCGCAGGAGGAGGTCACCCTCCTGGTCCGGGCCATCGGCTTCAAGAGAGGTCAGGCCCGCGTGACCGCGGCCCAGTCGACCGCCGACTTCTCGCTCGAGAAAGACGTCCTCCAGCTCGAAGGCGTGACCGTCACGGGCACGGCTACGACGATCGAAAAGAAGAACGCCGCTACCTCAGTGTCCACCGTGAGCGCTGAAGAGCTCACGCGTGCTCCTGCGGCGTCGATCGAGAACGCGCTCCAGGGTAAGGTGGTTGGCGCGAGCATCAACATGAACAACGGCGCGCCGGGTGGTGGCGCGCAGGTTCAGATCCGCGGCGCGAGCTCGCTGATCGGCAACACGCAGCCGCTGTTCGTCGTCGACGGCGTGGTCATCTCGAACTCGGTTCGCAGCACGCGTCAGTCCGTTGCCACCGGCTCGCTCAACTCCGGAGAGGAAAACGGAACGAACCGGCTAGCGGACATCAACCCCAACGACATCGAGTCGATCGAGGTGCTCAAGAGCACCGCGGCAGCCGCGATGTACGGGTCGCAGGCTACGAACGGCGTGGTGCTCATCACGACCAAGAGGGGCAAGGCTGGTGCGCCGAAGTTCAACATCACCCAGCGCATTGGAACGTACGAGGCGATGCGTCTCAAGGACTCGCGTCAGTTCGAGACGCTCAACGAGGTGACCGCGGTCGGTGCCATCAAGGACAACCCCGACGCCGTAGCGGCGGCGGAGGCGGTCTGCACCCCGAACTGCCCGCATTACGACTACCAGAAAGAATTGTTCGGCAGGACCGACCCGTCCTATGAGACGGTTGCCAGCCTCACGGGTGGCGCCGCGAACACGCGCTATTTCGTGTCCGGGTTCCACCGGTTCGAGGCAGGTACCGCCATGAACACGGACGCGAAGCGCCAGTCGCTGCGCGCGAACGTCGACCAGAACATCGGCAGCAAGATCACGGTTGGCCTGAACGCCAACATGTTGCGCTCGTTCTCGCAGCGCGGCGTCTCGAACAACGACAACACGTTCTCGAGCCCGATCTACGCGTTCGCCTACAGCCCGGGCATTCTCAATTTTCAGAAGAAGGACGCCATCGGGAACTACCTGTTCAACCCGTTCCCTCCGGGCGGCCTTCAGGCGGCGTCGAACCCGTTCCAGACGTACGACCTGATGCGGACCGATGAGGATGTCTACCGCATCATCGGTGGCGGCCACGCGAACTGGTCGGCCTGGACGGGCGACAAGGGAACGTTGCAGTTCACGGCGTCCGGCGGCGTCGATCGGTTCTCGAGCGAGAACTACGTGTTCGCGCCGGTGGCGCTTCAGTTCCAGCAGCCGGGTTCGAACCAGGGTGGGTCGTTCCCCGGCGTTGCCATTCAGGGGAACGGCACGGAGCTCAACACGAGCTTCCAGTCCGCGGCGGTGTTCGATTGGACGTTCGGCAGCTTCCTTCGCACGACGACCCAGGCGGGCATCCAATACACGACCCGCGACCTGAACGACTACAACATACAGGGACGAGGCCTTACGCCGGGACAGTACAATGCCTCTGGCGCGGCGAACACGGGCGTCAACCAGAGCCGCCAGTCCGTTCGTAACCAGTCGTATTTCGGTCAGGTCGAGGGCTTCATGCTCGGCGAGAAGCTCTACGTGTCCGGCGCCCTTCGCGCCGAGCGCTCGAGCGTGAACGGTGACGTGGACAAGTACTACACCTTCCCGCGTGCCGCTGCGTCGTATCGCTTCGTGTCGCCCCTGCCGTTTATCAACGAGATCAAGCTGCGTGGCGCGTACGGGCTGTCGGGCAACCAGCCCAACTACGGCGATCGCTTCGAGACCGTCACGAGCGGCTCGCTGCTCGATGGCAATCCGTCGTTCATCCAGGCGGACACCGTCGGCAATCCGAAGATCAAGCCGGAAACACAAGCCGAGACCGAGTTCGGAACGGATATCACGGCCTGGAACGAGCGGATTCGCTTCGAGGCGACGTACTTCAAGCGGAACATCACCGATCTGCTCGTGCGGCCGATTCTGGCGCCGTCGAGCGGCGTGACGCAGACGATCGTCAACAGCGGCGAGATGGAGTCGCAGGGCACCGAGATCGGCCTGACAATCGTGCCGGTCCAGACGCGCAACTTCACCTGGACGTCCCGCGCGACACACACGCAGAACTACGCCGAGATCAAGACCCTCGGCGAGAACGTGAATCCGTTCACGATCAACTCGACGGGTGGCTTCGGTAACGCCTACGGCCGGTTGCGCTTCGCGAGCGGTAACCGTGTGAGCACGATCTGGGGCGCGAAGGATGGCGTCGGAAACATTCCGCTGGCCGACGCGAACCCGAAGTACCTCATGCAGTTCGGCAACGATTTCACCTACAAGGCGTTCGCGGTCAACGTGCTCGTGGACTACCGCCACGGCGGCACCGTCTCGAACATGACGCTGAACCTGTACGACGAGGGCGAGAACACGTGGGACTACGAGGACAAGTCGCCCGATCCGAACGTTCCGCTGGGTAAGTATCGGTACGATCTGTGGGGCGGTGGCACGAACACGGCCGCGTACCTCATGGACGGGTCGTACACGAAGATCCGCGAGATCAGCCTCTCGTGGGACGTGCCGAGAGCCACGGTCTCGAGGATCAAGGGCATCGACAACGCGCGTGTCAGCCTCGCCGGCCGCAACCTGTTCATCATCTCGGGCTACAATGGCTTCGATCCCGAAGTGAACAACGGGGGCAACGTGGTGGCGCGGTTCGTCGATCTCGCGCCGTTCCCGCCGAGCCGCTCGCTGTTCTTCAGCATCGACCTCGGCTTCTAACCGTCCCGCTACTCATCCAGACTGCCTAACGGGCGCCGCAGGCGCCCGAGGAGATAAAGAATGAAGTACGACTTCAAGGGACTGGTGCTCCTCGGAGCACTGATCGGGACGGCGGCCTGCTCCGACCGCCTCTCGGTCCCCAACTACAACAAACCAGTCATCGGCGAGGTCACGAAGGATCCTCAGGCGATCCAGCTGCTCGCCACGGGCATCATCCAGCGTGAGCGGAGCCTGCAGCCCGGTACGAGCCAGGACTTCGGCTTCTTTGGCCGTGAGTCCTACATCTACTTCCCCACCGACGGCCGCAACGTGACCGGCTTCCTGGTCGGCGTGCCGGGATTCGGCGGCAAGACGCTCGATCCGGGTGGATTCGCTGCGACCGCGACGAACTGGGGCAGCCGATTCGCGAACTTCAGGAATGTCAAGAATTTCCTCACTGCCATCGACGCCTCTCCCACGTTGAGCGAGACGGAGAAGAAGGCGGCACACGGGTTCGCGAACACATTCGTCGGGCTCGACATGATGTATGTGCTGTACTCCCGCGACACACTCGGGGCAGTTACGGAAGTCAACGATGACCCGAAGGTGGTCGCGCCGCTCGTGAGCAAGGACTCCGCGTACAAGTACGCCACCAACATGTTGGATTCGGCCAAGGCCGACCTCATAGCTGCCGGAGATGCGTCCTTCCCGTTCACGCTGAGCCGCGGTTTCTCCGGATTCGACACGCCGGCGACGTTCCTCAAGTTCAACCGCGCGATCCAGGCGAGGGTGCTCGTCAACCGCGCGTCGCAGGGCTGCGGCAACAGCTGCTATACCGACGCGCTCGCGGCGATCGCCGAGTCGTTCGCGACACCGATCGGCGGCGCCGCGTCCATGGCGGATCTCAACATTGGCGTGTACAACAACTACAGCACGGCGACGGGCGATGTGCAGAACACCCTGTCGTTCGCGAACAACAAGAGTCTGTTCGCGCACGCGAGCAACGTGACCGACGCACAGACCCAGGTCGGTGGCGCGAAGGACGATCGCCTAACGAGAAAGGTCGTCAGCCTGGAGTCGTTGGACTTGCCGCCGGTGTCGCCGCCACAGGGCATCGGTATCCCGGCGGAGTACACGTTCTCGCTCTATCCGGCGAACAACTCCGACGTGCCGATCATCCGCAACGAAGAGCTGATCCTGCTCCGCGCCGAGGCGAACATCTTCCTTGGCGACCTGCCGGCAGCCCTCCTGGACATCAACAACATCCGCACGGTCTCCGGCAAGCTCGCGCCAACGACGCTGACGGCGGCTGATGCCCTCACGAAGCTGCTCTACGAGCGGCGCTACTCGCTGCTGCTCGAGGGTCAGCGCTGGAACGACTATCGCCGGTTCGGCATCCTGAACCAGCTTCCGCTCGACATCACGAGCGGAACGTATACGCACTTCGTGGCGAAGGTGCAGCCGGTACCGCTCGCCGAGTGCGACGCGCGGGCCGGGTCGAAGCCGCAGGGCTGTCCGTAAGGAACCCTCGGATAGCACGTGAAGAACGAACGGCCAGCCCAAGAATGGGCTGGCCGTTTCGTCATCGCCCAGACGACGCGGCCCGGTTGCACTCAAGGCGACGCGGCGCCACTTATCGATCGTGCGGCCCGTAGGGAGTCTTACCCTTTCTTCTCCATGATGCCTTCGAAACTGGGGTCCTATTGGGCCCTGAGTCGTGCACCGCGGTACAGTGTGACGTTCGCGCTGCCGCTGCTGTTGCTCTACGAGGCGCTGGCGGCCAGCCTCTCGCGCTTTGCGGGCGAACAGATGCGCAATGGGGCGGACGTGATGCTGCGCTCTCTGTTCATCGCCGTCGCGGGACGGCGCGGTCCCGTCATATTCGTCACCTGCGTGATCGCGGTGAGCATCTTCCTCATCGCTCGTGACCTGAAACGCGCCGGCAGGCTCGAGCCACGCGTGTTCGTGTGGATGACCGCGGAGGCTGTCGCGCTGGCGCTCGTATTCGGTCTCGTCATCGGCACGGTGACGGCGAAGTTGCTGTCGCCCTTCTCACCCCTCGCGATCCTCGGCGCACAGCCGAAGATGGGTGTGGGCGCCCGCTTGATGCTCTCACTGGGCGCGGGCCTGTACGAAGAACTGCTGTTCCGCGTGCTGCTCGTCTCCGGGCTGCTGCTGTTGGCGCGGCGCGTGATGCGCCTGGGTCCCGGGCTGGCGAACACGTTCGCCGTCGGACTTGGCGCGCTGATCTTTTCGGCCTTTCACTACATCGGCCCATTCGGCGATCCGTTGCGGCTGGATTCGTTCGTGTTTCGGACGATCGCCGGGATCGCGTTCAGCGCGCTCTACGTGTTCCGAGGGTTTGGGATCACGGCGTGGACGCATGCGCTGTACGACGTGATCGTGTTGGTCTTGTAGCCGCCTGCCGCCTGTCGCCTGCAGTTACTTCACATCCACCGTCCGACTCGCCGTCGCGATCGTTAGGCTGCCCGTCTCGAGTGTCAGCTCGATCCGGTACCGACCTTCCGGCAGCGTCGAGAAGTCGACGGCCAGTGCTCGAGCGTGCGCGGCCCCGGGACGCGCCGACGGCTCATCCCACTGCATCCGCACCGGCGCTCGGCGTTCCACCACGCCGAGCTTCTCCGCAGCACGGCGATACCACGGCGTGCGCTCCCGCGTGACCGTGAGTCGATACGCGAGCATTTCGCCGGTTGGGCTGACACCGTACATCTCCCAATACACGCCGACCGGCTTGCTGCGATCGACCTTCATCGACGCGCGTGCTCGAGCGATCGCTTCGTCGAGCGAGGTTGGCAGATGCGCAGGGTCGTCGAACAGAAGCAGATCGGAGATCGTCACGCGTCCGCCCGACGATGGAGGGCGAAAGGCCGCGCGTGCACGGGCCACGCGACGTTCCGCGGAATCGCGAGTCTCGACACTGATGATTGCCGGCCGCCATTCCGCGGTCGTCATGAGAACGCCGCGCCGGAGCGCCGCAGAGTCTCTGCTCACGATCGCCGAGTCGGGGCTCGCTGCCGGTGCGATCGCGAGCGCCGCATCGATCGTATCGTGGGCAAACCCGGTCTGCGCAGTGGCGTCGAACGCGGCCACCACGAGTGCGGAATCCCCACGGCGGAAGAACGCGATCTGATGATCGAGCTCACCGACAGATCGCGCATAACGCGGTGCATATCGGCTCTGGGCCATGCGGTCGTGCAGCTCCCAGTCCGATGCGCGCGCGGAGTCGGGCACCACGAGAACGTCGGTGGCCGGGACGAAGTCGAACGCCGGAGTCGGCTCATGTCCAATGACGTGCACGTCGAACGGATCGGAGATGCTCGCTGGCCCGCGGGTCCAGCCCGTTTCCCAGCCGTAGCGCACGAGCAGCTCTTCCGAGTCATCGCCGAAGGCTATGTCATGCGGATAGCCCGACATCCGGATCAGACGGACCATCGTTAGGCGCGCGAAGTGCTCGGTGCGAAAATCGTTTCCCGGCACGAGGTACAGCGGCCGCGAGAGCGCCCAGAACCGCGCCTCGAACTCCCCTCGCTGAGCGCACGAACGGCGCTCGTACGCCTTCCTGGCATCGCCCTCCAGCAACAGCGAGACGTCCGTCCAGTGACATCGCTCGCGCTCCGGCATGGCGGCAAGCGCAACGTTGAACGCGCTGTCAGCACGCACGAAATCCCCGGCGGCATGGAACGCAAACCCGGCGAGTGCCGTGCACCAACTCGCATCGGCACGACAGTCGCGGGCTGCGCTCAGCGCGTCCTCGGCTCGGCCATCCTCCACGAGATAGCGAACTCGCTGTCCGGCGATCCAACCATCGCCGGGTATGCGTTGCGCTCCCTGCGCGAGCCGTTCGAGCAAGGCGCCACGCGCTGCCTTTGTCTTGGATGGCTCGGGCGGAGGCGGGAACTCGCCATCATCCCACCAGTAGCAGAACCGGCCGACTCGCACGTCGCAGCGTCCCGAGCTCCCGCCATTCTCGACCGGGAGATTCGCGCGCCGCGTGCGCTCGAAGGCAGCTTGCGCCGATCGTGCGTCGCGGACCACGCGCTGCGAGTCCGCTGGCGACGTTACGCCCGCGGGCTGAAACTCGGGCGAGCGCAGCGCCGCTCCGGCCTGAAACGCCAGCGCGACAAACAGTGGGAAGGCGGCGGGGAGAACAGCTAGCGGCATCGCTCGATCCACCGATACGGGTGATGGCGGTCGAACGCGAGTATACCCCGGTGCACTGCACGGCGCGAGCCGCCGGCGGGTTGCAAACGGCATCGCGTCACGCTTACGTCCGAGAAGTCAGTCAACGCTCAGCGGCGCGTAGCGCTGCGCCAGAAACCCATCGATCCAGTCGATCCCGATGCGCTCGTTCCCGAGCCTCCCGCTGCTCGCTTCGCCTCTTTGCCTTGCCGCGCTCGTGGCATGTTCTCGAGCGGCCGTCGTTTCGACGGCTGCGCCAACGGCGCCTACGCCATCGGCTCAGCCCGCAACCCGTCCCAGTGGCGTCACCGATGCCGACGTGCGCCGGCTCCTCGGCGCCATCGCGGATGACTCGATGGAGGGGCGGGGCACCGCGACACCAGGATCTGCCCGCGCCGCGACGTTCATTGCCGCAGAGCTCGCGCGCTACGGCGTCGAGCCAGCTGGAGACAGCGGGTTTTTCCAACGCGTGCCTGTCGCGTTCTCGTCGCGGAACGGCGTCCGGCAGTTGACGCTGCTGTCGACGCTCGCGGCGCGAGATAGCGTCCCGGCGGCCGACCGAGCAAACGCAGTGAACGTCGTCGGAGTGATCCGCGGCTCCGATCCAGCGTTGCGCGACCAGGTGGTGCTGGTCGACGCGCACTACGACCATCTCGGGATCCAGCATGGCCAGGCCGGCGATTCCATCTACAATGGTGCCGACGACGACGCGTCAGGCGTGGTTGCGGTGATGGAGATCGCGCGTGCGCTCGCGGCGGCCCCAGCGCCAAAACGCACCGTCGTCGTTGCGGCCACGACGGGCGAGGAGGTCGGGCTACTCGGCACACGATGGTACCTTCAGCACCCAGCGCGCCCGCTCGATGCAATGGTGGCGAACCTCGAGATCGAGATGATCGGACGACCGGATTCACTCGCCGGCGGACCGGGCCGCGGCTGGCTGACGGGCTTCGAACGTTCGACGATGGGCGATCTGTTCAGGAACGCCGGGCTGCCGATCGTCGCCGACAGACGGCTCGACCAGCAGTTCTTCATGCGGAGTGACAACATCGCCTTCGCGGAGCGCGGCATCGTGGCGCATACGCTGTCGTCGTACAACATGCATAACGACTACCACGAGCCGAGCGACGACGTGGCCCACGTCGACTTCGCGCACATGACGCGGCTCATCGATGTCGCAGTGCGGGCCGCGCACCTGCTGGCGGATACACCAACGAAGCTCGAATGGAAGCCTGGTGGTCGCCCGGAACCGAGGAACCGTCAATGACCACCACCGGAGCGCCCGCCTCGATTCCCGATTCCCATCTGCCCGCCTCCGGCGGGCTCCCGCCGATTCCCGATCATATGCACGTGGAGACGCTCGCGATTCATGCCGCCCACGGCGCCGATGCCGCGACTGGCGCCGTCGCGCCGCCGATCTATCTCTCCACCACGTTCGAGCGCGAAGCGGACGGATCGCTGCCGCACGGCTATCTGTACGCGCGTGACGCGACACCAAATCGTACGTCGCTCGAGCGAGTGCTTGCCGCGCTCGAGGGTGGACAGGCCGCGGCCGCATTCTCCGCCGGGATGGCCGCGACGATGGCGGTCTTCCAGTCACTCGCGCCGGGCGACCACGTCATTCTGCCGACATCGGTCTATTACGGCACGCGAAAGCTGCTCGATCAGGTGTTCGCGCGCTGGGGCCTAACGATGTCCAGCGTGGACATGCAGGACGCCGACAATGTCGTGGGAGCGCTGCGTCCCACGACCCGTCTCGTCTGGGTCGAGTCGCCGTCCAATCCATTGCTCGCCGTAGCCGACATCGAACGGATCGCGACGATTGCGCACGACGCGGGCGCGCGTTGCGCGGTCGACAACACGTGGGCGACCCCCGTCGCGCAGCAGCCGCTCGCGCTCGGTGCCGATCTCGTCATGCACTCCACGACGAAGTACCTGGGTGGTCATGGCGACGTGACAGGTGGGGCGCTGGTTACGCGAGAAGACGACGAATTCTTCCAACGTGTCAGGACCGTACAGACCGCGGGTGGGGCGGTCGCCGCCCCGTTCGACTGCTGGCTCGTCGTTCGCGGCATCAAGACGTTGCCCTGTCGAATCCGCGCTCACACGGCGAACGCGACTGGCTCGTGCCGGTGGCGATGGGTCGCGAGCTGTTCGCGAGAGCACGCGTACCCGGTGAGCTGCTCGTCGTTCGCGACGCCGGGCACAACGATGTTGGTCACGTCGGGAGCGACGCGTACTGGCAGTGGATCTCCAACGCGCTCATGGTGCATGGCCGGAATCTCTCGCTCCAGATCGGAATCGAAACGCCGTACAGAAATGTCGGGTTGAGCCGATCGACCTTCTGCGTTGTAGCGTTACGTGACGG
>Ga0207645_10000954_pt1 | contig 23951 bp, 20 predicted proteins | sample KBSM53metaG_FD_184331 | JGI IMG/M metagenome (GOLD analysis project Ga0207645, IMG submission 184331) | Miscanthus rhizosphere microbial communities from Kellogg Biological Station, Michigan, USA - KBS M5-3 metaG (SPAdes) (version 2) | ecosystem: Host-associated > Plants > Roots > Rhizosphere >...
CGGGCAGTGGCCCTGACGCCATTGGACCAAGGCTCAGCGTTAGGCGCCCCATGCGCCCTCCGCGCCGGCCGGTTGGCGGATGGTCCAATATCCACGGCCCGGTCATGAACGTTCCCCCCACGGCGGCCGAAGCGACGAAGCCCAAAGGCTCCGTTTCGGCCTTCCGCCGCAACGGGAGTCCGTACTGGTACGTTCGCGGCGACATCAAAGGCGTGGGGAACGTCACGCTCTCGACGCACACAACCAGCAAGCCACGCGCGCCAAGATTCGATGATCTGGTGCTCGCGCTTCGCGACGATGGTCGACTCGACGTAATTCGCGCGCTGAAGCAACGCCGGATAAACTCGCGGAGATGTCCCGCAAACCATCGAACGATGACGTTCGCGCTGCGATCGCGACGAACGGCTACCACTGCCTAACGCGGACCGGTTGATCGGCGGATACATTGAACAGCGTAGGTGCCATCACTGGCTCGGCACTGGTGCGGAGTCGACGGTGCCGTATTCCTCGCGATAGGCTCGCAGCGTCTCGAACAGATAGGCAATAGCGAGTGGCCCGAGGAGGATGCCGAGCAGGCCGAAGTAGCGCACACCGGCCAGCGCGCCAACCAGCGTGATCATTGGATGGATGTCCGACACACGCTTGTACACGAGCGGCCGAACGATGTTGTCGACGTTGCTCGCGATTCCCGCACCCACGAACAGCATGGTTGCGGCAGCACTGGGCCGGCTCTGCGCGAGCAGGACGAGCGTGGCGGGAAGCCAGATCAATCCGCTTCCCATCACCGGGAGCACGGAAGCGAACGCGGTCACCACACCCCAGAAGACCGGATTCGCGAGGCCCACGATCCAGAACCCCGTCCCCACCAGCGTGCCCTGAAACACAGCGATCAGTGCTGTGCCAAGGACGGTGGCTTCGGTGACACCAAAGAACCGGTTGAGCAGCGCGTCGGATATTCGTGGGAAAAACGGAATGTAACCGCGAACCGCTACCCACCATTGCGGCCCCGAGCGGAGGAGGTAGTACAGCCCGAAGAACGCGATGACCAGATTCACTACGAATGACGTTGCTCCTCCGACGAACACGAGAAGCTGCGAGGAGAACCAGGACAAGAGCGTGCCGCTCGCCTTCGCCAGCTCCGGTCCCACTTCGAGACTGCCAACGCGCATCCGGCCGAGGCGAGCGTAGACGCCGCTGTTCTGAAGTTGGTGAAGCGCGTCGGGCGCCTGGTGGATCAGCATTCCGATCAACCACGTGACCGGAAGAGCGATGAGCAGAAGTGCGGCTACCAACACCGCCGTTGCCGCGATCCCCGGCTTCGACACCCGTTCGAGCCACCGATACGGACGCACGAAGACCACATAGAGGACCGCTGCGCCGAGGAGGCCACTCGTGAATGGAGAGAGGCCGACCACGACGATCATGGCGAGGATAGCGATGACGAGGGCGGCCCGGTCCCGGACCGTCTGAAGGAATGGCATGGATCGCGATGGATTTTGAAATCGGCAGGAGTATTACCTGCCCCACCGCAATCGCACATTCACCGGCCGGAGCATCCTTTCATAACCCGTTCGGGTGATGCCCGCATTCGTGCCCAGCCAGCTTAGCACCATTCGTGGTCTACGCTGCGCATGTGAAGCCTAACGACGATTCGCGCTCACCAGTCCGGCGGAATCGGGCGGAGTACAACCTCGCCGCAATTTCGTTCCTCTACAGCGTTCAAGTGTCCGCCACCGTCGAACGCATAGTTTCGCGGTCGTGCGGCGGGGTACGCCTCACAGCAGCTGACCGCTAACAACAGGTGAGACGCCATGCAAGGATTCACGAGATTTCGTTTGCAGCCGATGGTCGCGCTGCGTCTGATGCCAGCGCTTCTGGTTGCTTCGGTGGTTTTGCATCCGGCGCTGTGCGGTGCGCAGGAGGTGGACGCACCTGCACGGAGTAATGGATCTGGTTCCGTCTTCGCGCCCTCGGGGTGGCTGACGCTGATCACTCCTCTACAACGCCGCGTCGATCTCAAGCTCACCGGGTTTTACATCGGCGAGCTGGATGTACCAGTCGGACAGGTCGACGTTTCCATTCGGGCGACAAAGTTTCTGACGATCACGCCCAGCTACATGTACTACTCGGCTCCGGCAAGCGGGCTCAATGAGCTCGCGCCCAAACCGGCAGGATTCACGGACAGCTACGACGAGCACCAATTCCGCATCGACGGAACACTGACCTATTCCGTTCGCAAGCTCGAGCTGTCCGCCCGCAACATGTATGTCAGAAGGTTTCGTCAGGGCGCGGCGGACGACATCAACCGCTATCGCGGGCGGTTGGGGATAGCATACCCCGTCGCTGTCGCAGGCAGCGTCTGGAAGCCCTTCGCCGACTACGAAGCCTATTACGACGGGGGCGGTGGGGGGTGGGACAAGCATCGAGTCTTGAGTGGCGTCACGCTGCCAGTCACGAAGCGCGTGTTGTTTCAGCCGTCCTACATGTATGAACGCTCTGATGGAACCAAGGACGTCCACTACTTGTTGTTCGGCCTGATGGTCAGGACGAGATAGAAGCTGATGCAAGGAACCGCCGGCATCACGTCGCGATTGTCGGCTGCAGATTCGGCCCCATGCCTAACAAGAGGAGGCACCATGTCACGAAAAAACATTGCATTCTGGGGAGCCACGGGTCTCGTGGCGACCGAGGCGCTGTACGGCGCATTCACCTATCTGACCGCCGCCCCCATAGCGGTCGAGCGATTCGAGCATGTGGGATACCCACAGCAGTTGCGTGTCCTGCTCGGTATCGCGAAGCTGGCCGGAGCCATCGTGCTGCTCCTGCCACTGCTACCGACGTTGAAGGAATGGGCGTACGCAGGCTTTACCTTCACGTGGATCGCGGCAACCGTGGCCCACTTTCTGGCGGGCGACGGGGCCCTGTCCCTGATACCCGTCGCGTTGATCGGGGTGCTGGCGGTTTCATACGTCACGCGCCCCGCGGATCGCCGCGGTGCTGAGGAGGCGATGCATCTCACGCGACTCGACCCGGTGTTCCAGCGCCGCTGACACCGGGGCGGCTCCGCTGATCAGAGGTCAGTACCCCGATCGAGCAGCCGCGGTGTGGCCGCGAGCGTCCACCCGCTTGAAAGAGTCCACTGCTCGAGTCAACCCTAACGAGAGAGACCATGAGCGCCGCACGTATCGATCGGTACGGCGGCGCTGATGTATTCGACGTTGGCACCAATGCGGACCGTCCCCATTGTCGCTGAAGGGCAGCTGATCGTCGAGATCGGCACGGAGTCTTACCGCCAATGACGTGGTGCTGCTCGAGGTGCTGCTCGATCGGGTCCCCTGCACAGATTGACGCCGCTGCAGTTCCCGCGACGATGGGTGACCTCGGCGGCGCGGTAGCCGAGATCGGACCGAACGCGAAGGAACTCTCCCGGCGTTTGTAAAACACGCTCGGCGCGGACCAGGTCATCGGCACGAACAGCCACGCGTTCGACGGTACCGTCTCTTCCGGCTGGATCGCATCGGCGATCGTACCGTGCCCACGCCGAGGTCGGACGCGCAGTGACCCCGGTCGCCGTGGCAGGACAAGTACGCGTTAGGTAGTGACGCAGGGGAGACCGGAGACGGTTCTGCGCCACCGCCTGCCGACCTAACGATTCGCGCGCGACGCCGACTCAGCGCGTCCGTAAGGTCGCGACTTTCCCCGCGCGCAGCACGGTGAGCTCCACTGCGCCAGGCCCGGCGAGCGCGCGCTGTATACGATCGAGCACCGCATCGTCATCGGCAACCACGACCCCCGCCACGGACAGCACGACATCGCCGCCGGCGAGAAGCAGCTCGTCATCGACCTTCACCCGCATCGTACCTGCACGCAGTCCCATCGCGGCACCCGGCGACCCCTCCGCCACGTGCTGAATCAACAGTCCGGCCGGTTGAGGAATGTTGAACGCCCGCGCAAGCGAATCGGTGAGCAGATACCCTTCGACGCCGGACCAGAACAGTTGCTGTGACAGCAAGAGCTCTCTCGCCACCTTCGACGATACGGCGAACCCGATACCTTCGAATCCTCCCGACTGCGAAAGGATCTGGCTCACGATGCCCACGACACCGCCGTTCGAATTGAACATCGGTCCTCCGGAGTTGCCCATATTGACTGCGGCATCTGTCTGGAGAACCTCGACCCGCACACCTCGGACACTGCGGTGCATGTCGTGCCGTCCACTCACGTGCCCTACACTGAGGCTGTGACCCAGCCCATACGGTGCGCCGATGATGAACACGTCGTCGCCAACCTGAACGCTGTCCGAATCGGCAAGCCTGGCAGCGACGGCACCCGGCGGAACACGTTCGAGCTGTAATAGCGCGACGTCGGCACGAACCTCGGACCCAATCACGCGCGCGGGTACACTCATCCCATTCGCGAACTCGACTGCCACGCGATCGGCTGTCTGAACGACGTGTGCCGCGGTCATTACCTTGCCATCGGCCGAGATGAGGACCCCGGAGCCGATCCCGGACGCACCGACGAAGCCGTCGGCAGGTGTCGATGCCGAGGTATGTTCGACGGTGCGCACGACTACGACAGAGGGGCTTGCTGCGCGAAACTGGTCGCGCATCCGCTGTGCGTACAGCGGATGCGCCACGGCCAGCCCGACTAACAGGCTGGCCGCCGACGCTCCCGCGATTCCGAATCTCTTCATGGTGGTGTTCCCCTGGTTCACCGACTGCACTCATGCCAGTCGAGTGTAGGCACCGCCATTCGAGTGTGCGTCCCCAAGAAGTGCACTGTTTCGCTCCCCAACTCAGGGATGCGCGACCCCCCCTGATAGTGGTATATCGGGACTATGCCTTCAGGGGACGACGCCGGGGGTGGCGAGCATCGATCTTCAGTCGGACGCGCTGCGTCCGCGGGCACGATACCGGGAGGAAGGCGCTACTTCGGAGCTCGTGGGCCCTTTGATTGCGCCGTCGGGCGCCGGGGCTTCAGGGAGACCGTCCGTCCTACGAAAGTAGGCTGGCGGGGCGACTCACGGGCCGGTTACCCTGCGACTCATGACAGAGACGCGTACCACCATCGCCGTGGTTGAGGACGACCTCGCGGTGCGCACCGCGCTGCAGCAGCTATTGCGGTCCGCGGCATTCGACACGTTGACCTTCGCATCCGCAGAAGACTTTCTCAGCGCAGGCGCCGTGGAACGGGCCGACTTGCTGATAGCCGACGTCAACCTTCCAGGGATCAGCGGCGTGGCTCTGGTGCTGCGGCTGGCCGCAACCGGCTCAGCCCTCCCGGTAATCCTGATGACCGGCCGGGATGATCCGGCGACGCGTCACCTCGTAGGTCAGGCCGGCCAGGTTCCTCGCCTTCGCAAGCCGTTCAGCGACGGCGACCTGTTCGGTGCGATTCGCACTGCGCTGAGTGCGTAAGGACGCGCATTGAATCCTTGGCCTGGGCCGGCGGGCTCGGCCCGGGCCTAACGATTACGCACGGAATCGTCGGGGCGCACCGCGGTCGTATTCCGAGCGAGTGATCGCGTACCACTTTCGCGGAAGAACAGGACTACTCATCCCGGCGATTTCCCCATGCGGCGGCACGCATACATTCTCGTGCACACCGCAGCACGAGGATACGACCATGGTACCAAACGCCTCCGTCGCGTGGGCGACACACCGCCGCCGCATCGCGTCGCCTTCGACGGCGGCGACATGATGCCGCCCCTGACATGTATCCTCGCGATCGCGACGGCGGTAGCGGTACTGTTGCCTCATGATGCGCGGCTAGCGCCGGCCGTTCCGTTCGGTGTGGGCGAGCGATTCACGTACGACGTGAAGCTGGGGCCGTTCAAGGCGGGTCGTGGCAGCATGGAGGTGACGAGCGTCGACACGATCCGCGGGCACGATGCGTGGCGGGCGGTTCTCCGGGTGAAGGGCGGCATTCTTGGATACAAGGCCGACAACACGATGGAGACCTGGATGGACACGGCGACGATGGCGTCGCTCAGGTTCACGCAGGACTTCGAGCAGACCGGATCGGATCGAAAGAAGCAATACGAGATCTTCCCCGATCGAGCGATGTATCGGGAACGGATCAAGCCAGAGGAGCCATCCGTTCAGGATCCGCTGGACGATGCGTCGTTCATCTACTTCATCCGCACCGTGCCGCTCGAGATCGGACGGACGTATTCGTTCGACCGGTACTTTCGTCCGAACAAGAACCCGGTCCGCATCAAGGTCCTTCGCCGGGAGACGGTGAAGGTGCCCGCGGGGACCTTCCAGACGATCGTCGTCCAGCCGATCATCAAGTCCAAGGGCATCTTCTCGGAGAACAGCAAGGCGGAGATCTGGTTCTCCGAGGACGCGAACCGCATCATGGTGAAGCTCAAGGCCGATCTGCCGGTGGGCTCGCTCAACCTGTACCTAACGTCGGCGCGGCCGCCGACGGTCTCGCTCCCGAGCGCGACGGCTCCTCCGTGACCATCTTGTCGATTTGAACGCAGTTGAGTCCTTGCTCGCCTCGGCCCCGGACGCTGACCCAGGGACGCAAGCAGGCGGGCTGCGTATGAGGAGAATGTCTTTTCACCGACCTGTTCCGCTTCGCGGTAACCGCGTTCGAAGAACGGCTGCGGTGGTTGTGGGCTCTTGTAACACCGCCTTGATCCTGGCGGCGAGCCCCGTCGCTGACGTCCTGGTCGTTTCCATCTACGCACAATCACCGCCGCCGCAGTACATCGCCAAAGTTTGGCAAACGGAACAAGGTCTGCCGCAGAACTCGGTCAACGCCATTCTGCAAGACCGCAAGGGCTATTTCTGGGTCGGGACGTTCGGTGGGCTGGCGCGCTTCGACGGCGAGCGCTTCACCGTTTTCAGCCCGGCAGACAGCCGTGGATTCGGCAGCGCTCGCATTCTGCACGTGGCCGAGAGCCGGTCGGGAGACCTGTGGATCGGCACCGTCGACGGAGGCCTCACGCGCCTGCGTGACGGCGTTGCGGTGACCTACACCACGCGCGACGGGCTGCCGAGCGAATTCGTCGGCTCCGTCCGTGAGGATCGCGAAGGCACCGTCTGGATCAACACGGCGCGAGGCGTGGCGCGTTTTGTCGGACCGCGACTGGAGGCGTACCACACGCATCGCGGAGTACCGGTCACCGAGTTTCTCCGGCAGGAGCGTCATGGTGGCGCCATGTGGTTTCGCTCCGGTAATCAAGTCGTGCGCATCGGGGCGGATGGAAGCGTCGCCAGCTTGAAGGAGCCGGGCGCTTGGCGCGTCCGCGAGGCTCCCGACGGAAGTATCTGGCTCGCCGCAGCCGAAGAGTATCGGCTTGTCCGCTATTACCGGGGCGTGTTCAGCAATGTCGATCTTCCGCCACCAAGGCTGAAAATCACGCACAACTATCCCCTACTCTCGATCGCGGACGACGGCGTGGACGGCAACGTGTTGGTGATCGTCCCCGCGGGTCTCATTCGCATCTCGAGCGCGACAAGCATCATCGCTCCCGAACCGCTTCCCTGGCCTTCGGATGATGCGGCGAAAGTCCGCAGATTGTGGGCGGATCATGAAGGAAACCTGTGGGTCGGAACGATCGCGAGTGGACTGATCCGCTTTCGACGAGCGCCCCTGACCGCGTATGGCAGTCGAGAGGGGCTCGCCGACGTCGGCTTCAACGCCGTGTTCCAGGACCGCGAGGGTGTGACCTGGCTGGGCGGCGACGTGCTGTACCGCTCCGATGGACATGGATTTCATCTCGTGCCAGGCGTCACGAACCTGCGGGCCATCGCGCAGACGCGCGACGGCGATCTGTGGCTCGGGGGATACGGCGGACTGCAGCGCTGGCGAGCAGGCGTGCTGATACGGGTCCCGACCGACTCGATCATTGTGCGCGCGATCTACGAGGACCGGCGCGGCACGCTCTGGGTCGGCGCGCTGATGGAGGACGGGCCCGGTGGCCTGTATCGCCGGCGCGGCGACCGGTGGGAGCAGGTACCCGGCATCACGGACGTGCGGGACATCATGGAGGACCGCGACGGCGTCTTATGGGTGGGCGGGTTGCAGGGGCTCTGGCGAGTGCGGGACGGAAAAGCCGACCTGTACAACCACGAGCAGGGCCTCGCCAACGACGCGGTGTACGACGTGGTCAGCGACTCCAGCGGCAGCCTGTGGGTCGCGACGTATGGTGGGGGCCTGAACCGCTTTCGCGACGGGCATTTCAAGGCGATCACGAGCAAGGAGGGGCTGCCTAACAACATGCTCGTGCAGGTGCACGAGTATCGGGGGCAGCTCTGGGTCAGCTCCAATCAGGACATCTTCCGCCTCGACCTGAAGCAGCTGAATGACTTTCTCGACGGGAGAGTGTCTGCCATCCTGCCCGTCACCTACGGGATCGCCGAGGGCATGCGGAGCAGCGAGTGCAACCAGGGGAGCCCGGCCATCTTCGAGGCTCCTGACGGCAGACTCTGGTTCGCGACCTTGCGAGGGGTGGTCGCCGTCGACCCCACGGCGGGCGTTCTTACCCCGCCGCCCGTCGTGCTGGAGGAGGCTCGGGCGGACACGTTGACGCTCACGCCTAACGGTACGGCATCCATCCCCCCGGGACACAACACCCTCGATTTTCGCTTCACCGCGCTGAGCTTCTCGGCGCCGGAAAAGGTTCGGTTCAGGTACCGGCTCGAGCCGTTCGATACGAGCTGGGTTGACGCCGGCACGCGTCGCAGCGTTCGCTACACGAACATGGCGCCTGGAGACTACTCGTTCCGCGTGATCGCGGCGAACAGCAACGGCGTCTGGAACGAGACCGGCGCCGGCGCGCGTTTCACACTCCGGCCGCGTTTTTTTCAAACCAACTGGTTCCGCGCCGTCAGCGCGATGCTGCTCCTGTCGCTCCTGTGGACGGCTCACCGATTCCGGATCCGGCAGCTCCAGGAGAGGGAAAAGAAGTTCCGGGAGATGGTGGAGTCCATTCCGGCGGTGGCGTTTGTCACGGAGGCCGATGGCCGTCGTGCATTCTGGAACCGCCGCTGGGCGGAATACACGGGTGTACCCGTCGAGCAGTCGCTGCGCGACGGATGGCAGCAGGCGGTACATCCGAACGATCTCACGCGGGTCCTCGACAAATGGCAGACGGCAGTCGCGGCCGCCGAACCGGTGGACTATGAGGCGCGGGTCCGCGGGTCGGATGGGGTGTACCGTTGGTTCCGGGTGCGCGCCACACCGTTGCGGGACCACGGCGGGAAAGTGACCAAGTGGTGCGGCGTGGCAACCGATATCGAGGACCGCAAGCGCGCCGACGAGTTGCAGTCCGAGCTCGCTCATATCGACCGCGTCACGATGCTGGGAGAAATGGCGGCCTCGATATCGCACGAGTTGAAGCAGCCGCTCACGGCCTCCCTGATCAACGCGCAAACGAGCTTGCGCTGGCTGCGTCGCGAGGAGCCTGACTTGTACGAGGCTTCCGCGGCGATCGAGAGGATTGTGCAGGATGGGACGCGCGCGACGGAGATCATCGATCGTCTACGCGCGCTCTACACGAAGGCCCCCACCGTCCGCGAAGCGGTGAACCTCAACGAAGCGGTCCGAGATATGGCGGTTTTGCTCCGCGATGCGGCGAACCGGTACGCGGTGACCATTCGCACCCACCTTGCCTCCACCCTGCCGGACATCAATGCAGACCGTGTGCAGCTTCAGCAGGTGCTCATGAACCTGATGCTCAACGGCATCGAGGCGATGAATGACACGGGTGGCGTGCTGACCGTCATCTCGGAGATGGATGATGACACAGTGAGGATTTCGGTCAGCGACACCGGCGTGGGTTTGCCGGCCGTAAACGATGGTCGGGTGTTCGACGCCTTCTTCACCACGAAACCGCATGGCAGCGGTATGGGACTGTCGATCAGTCGCACGATCATCGAATCGCATGGGGGCCGCATTTGGGCCACAGGGAACGATGGCCGTGGAGCAACGTTCCACTTCTCATTGCCGATTGCGACCGAAGCCACCGCGATGATCGGGTCAGAACCGTGAGCACGGTCTGCCTGCTGCATACCTAACGTGTCATCGGGAAGCTTCGGGCGGATCTGATCAACTCGCCGGGTTGACGAGCCTGGTCGCTGTGTTGGTCCACGAGAGGAGACTGCGCCATTGGCCTCGCCCGTCCGACCGCGCTGCGCTCACGAGGCGCATTGAGATCGAGTTGCCCGGCCCGCGACACGATGTCGCTCCCGGGATGCGTTAGGCAGAGTCCACAGCGAAGCGGAATACCCCGTCTGGGGAATGTGCGCGCGACCCGCGGGCTGGATATTTCCAACCGTCGCGACCATCACCCACAAGAACGTGAACACCCGGAGCGGGCAATGCGCGCCTTTCGACTGACGGCACCACACGAGACAGAGCTCACCATTACGTCGCAGCCTGAGCCCGGACCGGGCGAGGTTCTCGTGAAGGTCGGCGCGGCCGGCGTCTGTCACTCGGATCTCCACATCATCGACGCACCAGCGAACGCCGGCTTTCCGATGCCGCTCACGCTGGGACACGAGAACGCGGGCTGGGTCGAAGCCGTCGGCCCGGGTGTGACAGGGTGGGGCCGAGGCGAACCCGTTGCATTGTACGGGATCAGCGGTTGCGGACAGTGCCGTGCCTGCCTGCTCGGTCGCGAGAACGCGTGCCAGGTAAATCGAATCGGCGGTCCCGGTTTCACTCGGGACGGCGGCATGGCGGAGTACGTGAGCGTACCCGCGAAGCAGCTCGTTCCGATCGGCGACCTCGACGTCGCGCTGGCCGCACCGCTCACCGACGCCGGCCTGACGCCGTACCATGCGATCGAGCTCAGTCGCGACCTGCTGCGGCCCGGCGCGACGTGCGTCGTGATCGGCGTCGGCGGACTGGGTCACATGGCCGTCCAGATTCTCGCTGCCACCACGGCAACACGGATCGTCGCCGTCGACGTGAAGGATGAAGCACTGGCGCTGGCGAAGCAGATCGGCGCGCACGCAGGAATCAGATCCGATGATGATGCGGCGGCGCAGATTCGAGCGCTGGTGGGCCGGTCGCCTGGCGGTGTGGAGGTCGTGCTCGATTTCGTCTGCGCCACTCCTACACTGACATTGGGCGCGTCGATCGTCGCGACCGGTGGACGGCTGACACTCTTGGGCCTCGGTGGTGGCTCATTGACACTGGCGCCTAACGCCGCTGGTTGGGCGGGCATACCGGTGGAGACGCAGGTCGTGATGCCCTTCTACGGAAGTCGCGGAGAGCTCCGCGAGGTGATCGCGCTCGCCCAGGCCGGCCTCATATCGCCCCACATCGAGAGGTTCCCCCTCGGTAACGCGCCTGTCGCGTACGAACGGCTGCAGGCCGGCACGCTGCAAGGACGGGCCGTGATACTGCCCGCCGCCTAACGGACCGCGATCGGAGGATCGAAAGCGACGCCATGAACACACCCGTCCTTTCTGGAATCATCGTCTCTGTACTCGCGACGACTCTGTTCGTGCTGCCGCTCGCGATTGTCTGCCTGGTCCTCGTGTTCGTTCCCACTGCACATCTCGCCGCGCTGCGTCGGTTCTTGACGCACCGTACGGCCCCCGAGGTTGAGACGCCGACCTTCACCGATGTACACGGAGTGCCCGCAAGGGTGGCCGCTGACCAGCATCCCGACGACGATCCCGGGACCAGCAACGGTCCCGCAGTCGTGTTCCGCCGGCCTCGCCTTGGCTACTTCGTCATCGAGACGGCACAGGTGGAACGGGCGCGCCTGCTCGTGGAGATGTTCCTGCAGCGCGAGACGAAGCGTTGGCGGCTCGACGGCTCGACAGGCAACCGGAGAGCCATCGGCCGAGTCCCGAAAAGTGCCGTCCTGCCATCGACACTGCTCTATCTCGTTCGCTTCCGGCGGAACTCGGAGCCCGACACGCTGCGGGATAGGCTGAAGTCCATCGGAGAATCCTCCGATTTCACCGTCCGACTGGAGTGCGCCAACGATGATCACATCGCACGCTCGGCGTGAAATCGACGTACTCGAACGGGGCGGAGCGACGGAGGGTCGGAGATGACCGATCAACACGGGCAAGATTCACTGCAGCGCCGTGCCGTGAAGAAGATGCGCCGGCGTCTGGTCCAGGCCGGCGAGGAGTTGAGCATTGGGGAGCGCATCCGGAATCAATGGGAAGTGATCGAACTGGAGCGCCGCCTATCGGAAGGGTTAGACAAGCGAGTGAGGTACGCGCTCATCGTCTTCGGCGTAACGAACGCAGCCGCCCTGCTCGTGCTCTCACGTTTCGACGCCTTTAAGCAGGACCCCGGCCCAGCAGCATGGGCAGGTCGGGTCTTCGGCGTGATGTACGTGATACTGGCGGTGGTGGTACTGCGCGAGGCACTGCGCGGCCTGCGTCCGCGGCTCTCCGCCGCCGAATTCGAGCACCTCGCCAAGCAACCCATCCTCGAGGACCCAGCCGAGACACCAGTCTCGCGTGGTATTCTGCCGGTGGGATCAAGCCGGCCGAGCCCGAAGGAGTATCACGCGAGATGGCAGCGGATCACCGGAGAGGAGTTGAGCCGGCAGCTCAGCGAGATTTCGCTGGCGTTCAGCGGGCTTGCGGACACCAAGCTGGCTGCGCTCCGTCACCTCTACAGCGCTCTCGCACTTTCCGTCGCGTTGACAGCGTGTCTCATGGTGGCCCTGGTCCTGGTCCCCGTCATCTGACGTCGGGCGACGGCTGGCGTGCGACGCCGGCCGGTGTGGCCCCAGTGGCGGGAAGACTGCGAGCACACCCGGACCGCGTCTGCTTTCACTCGACAGACAAAGCGTCTCGTTCCTTCCGCGGGACTTCCGATGCCGGTCGCCGCACAGCTCCAGAGAAGGCCGAGCAATAGCCACCATAATTACAGGGGGAACCCCAGTCTCACACTGGATAGCGCCAACGACGAGCGCGCGAATGAAACTGGACGGAACGACGCAGTGGTCACCGCGCATCATGGTACAAACCCGGCTGTGCTGATCGGCATCACCCTTCCCGCGTCTCGCGAGAAATCGCTGCTTCTCGTTTCGTGTACGCGGCGCATCTCCCCGCTGAAACAGACGCCGATCGCACTGGCGGACATCGCTCCGCGCCGCCGGAGGCACGCCCTTTCGATTCCGGGCACGCCAGCGTACCGGAAGAGAGAGGCGTGATCCAGCTCGCGGTCCAGCGCTCCGAAGTGCTCGCCCGCTCGTCCGCTCCACAGCGCGCCTGCGCCGATTCACGAGCGCCGGAGGGCGCGCCCATTGCACGACTTCACCACCATCCTTGCGCTGCTCTTTGCCGCGGTTCTCGTGGAGCCCCTCGCAAAGCGGCTTGACGTGCCGCTGCCGATCGCGCAGGTGATATGCGGGCTCCTGCTGTCAGCGCTACCGATCTTCCATGGCCTGACGTTCGCGCCCGAGCTAGTGCTGGTGCTCTTCGTTCCGCCGCTGCTCTTCTGGACGTCGACGACCACCTCGATGCGAGACGTTCGCCGGAACGCACGGTCGATCCTGCTGCTCGCGGTCGTGCTCGTCCTCGTCACCACCGTCGTCGTCGCCGTCGTCGCCCACACCGTCGCCCCCGCGCTTCCTTGGGCGTCGGCCTTCGTGCTCGGGGCAATGGTGGCACCGACTGATGCCGACGTCACCACAGCCATCGCCCGGCGGCTTGGCGTTCCGACTCGCCTCGTCACCGTCCTCGAGGGTGAGACGCTGCTGAACGACACAGCCGCCTTCGTGATTTACCGCCTCGCCGTGAGCGCCGCGATCGTTGGCACCTTTTCCCTGGTTGAGGCAGCGACCGGGTTCGTCTTGATGGCGGCCGGCGGCGCGGCGGTCGGGCTTGCCATTGGGTGGCTGGTCGCGCGGCTGTCGCGGTGGATCACGGACGCGACAGCCGCGTCGACGTTGTCGCTGCTCACCCCATTTGCCGCCTACCTGTTCGCCGAGCACATAGGGGCATCGGGGGTCCTCGCCGTGGTCGTCGCCGGGTTCTGCTTCTCGCGGTTCGTGCCGCGGACCGTGTCGGCGGGCACGCGCGTGCAGGGGCGCGGCGTCTGGGAAACGCTCAGCTTCTGCGTCGGGGGATTGGTGTTCACTCTCATCGGCATCCAGCTCGGCGAGCTCGCGCCAACTCTGTGGCATGGGAATGATCTGGGACTGCTTCGCACCGCCGCTTTAGTCAGCTTGACGATCGTCGGTGTCCGCCTGAGCACCGTCTTCCTTGGCAACTACCTTCCGCGACTTTCTGGCAAACGCCGTTGGGGACACCGACCCTCGCCGAGATCACTCGTCGTGCTGTCGTGGGCGGGACTGCGCGGCGGTGACACGCTTGTAATGGTGCTCGCTCTTCCCCTTCGTACGGCTTCTGGGGTACCCTTTGCGGGCCGCGAGACGCTTACCGTCGTTGCCTTCGGAGTCGTCGCCATAACGCTGATCGTGCTGGGGCTGACGCTCCGCCCGGTCATCCGCCTTCTTGCGATACCGCACGACGACAGCGTGGAAGAGGAGATAGGGCGTGGACGGCTGGAGGCCGCGCGCGTCGCGTCCGCACGGTTGGATAGGCTGGCCGAAAACGAGCTGGCGCCAGAAGCCGTGACGTACCTGCGAGCCATGATCGCGATGCGCACCGGAATCCGCGCAGGACGCATCGATGAGCCGGCTCGGGACGAGGGCGCGACCGACATCAACGCCGTGCGGGAGGTCGAGCGCAAGGTTCGCGAAGCTGCCGGCGCAGCGGTCGTAGGCCTGCGCGATGCCAATGTGATCGGGCAGGAGGCGATGCGCCGCCTGCAGCGCGACCTCGATCTCGACGAGATCCGCGATGCTGGCTGGGACGAGGCGCAAGGCGTAGTTCGAATGCCGAGGCGCTAACCACTTCTCGCCGCGTGGCGTCGTTAGGTGCGCCCGTGTGTGGCTGCCACAACCGGTCGAGCTGGTGATTCAGACCGTCGCCAGGGATACCGGGGCCGGCGTCAGCGAGCTGAAGGCGACCGTGGCGGGCGCTGCTGACGACTTCGAAGCCATTTGGCCGCGTCGCACGCTGCGTCAGCTCGAGCAGGCGGCGACGCTGCTCCTGTCCGAGGGTCCCCGATATCGAGCTGGAGATTGGTGCTCGAGACAATGAGGCCGAGCAGGCTGCGGATCGGACGTGGCACTAGGACGCGGCCAAGTACTCCTGGAGCAGGCGGCCGGCTCGGCGGAGCCAGGTGGTGATCGTCTGCTCCGTGCAATCATGCCGGCGGCCAATGGCAGCCGCCGACTCGCCTCGGATGTATCTCGCCACCACCACCTCTTGTAGTCGTGGCGTTAGGTGCGCGAAGGCGCCGTCAAGGTCGATCGCCAGTGCGAGCCGGTCCGCGCGCCCGAGCGTCTGCGCGTCGGGGATGACATCCGCGAGAATAACGGTGTCGTCTTCGTCCGACGGCATCGCCAGTTCGAACGACAACAGACGATGCTCCGCCATGTCGCCCGCGCGACGCGATAAGCGTCGCTGATCGCGGCAAATGTTCGTCGCGACGGCCATGATGTACCCCAGAAAGCTGCCGTCCGGCCGCAGCCCGGCCCGCGCGCGTAGCACTCGTGACCACGTTTCCTGTACGAGGTCCGCCGCTAGGTCGCTATTCATCGTCAGCGCCCGACACCGTGCTAACAGCGGGCGCCAGTAGCGTGTCACCAGCTCGTGCAGCGCGTCCTGGTCGGGCGGCTCTGCCTGAATGGCGGCGATGAGGCGCGAATCAGTCCAGGATCGGAACTCGGCCGGTCGCTGGCGGGTGAGCGTGAGCACGGGCGTTACGCCTGAAGAGCGGGTGGACACGGTGGCCTCTTTGGTGTCGACACTCGATGCCATCCAAGTCCCGTTAGGCAGCCCGTGCCGAGTTACACGGTACTGTGAGTGGAGGCGTCCGAGTGCACGGTGAATCGCGGTCACAGCGGAAGAGTAGGACGCCGGTGGAAGCGGCGTCATCACCCGGACGGGTAATCCTGCTGCGAAGTGAGTGGCTCGCGACGACGCTTTCGCTCACACGCCCTACCGGAGGGCGGCGTATGAACGTCGAACCGTACTCAATGAATCGAGGTGAAGATCAGGCGGAGCGAACACCACACGCCCGGCGCCGAGCATCACGATTCAGGCGGCGGCGGATGCCGGTTCGAGCATCGTCGCACTGTGGTCCGCGCCTGCACGATGGAAGCGTGGCGCTGACCGGACTTCTGGGCGCGGCTCAGTCGTCGAGGTGGATGATTCCTCGCTGGAGAGCGAGCGTGACGGCCTCGGTGCGCCCCGTAACGTCGAGCTTCGCCATCACGTGCTTGAGATGCACCTTCACGGTCTCCTCGGTGCGTCCGATGATACGGGCGATCTCGCGGTTTCCGAGCCCCTTCGCCGTGAGACGGAGAACCTCGACCTCCCTCGAAGTCAGGTCGAGTCGCGGCGTAAACTCGGCGAGCCGGCTGGCGACTTCCGGGGGAATCACGCGCTTGCCGGCCGCCGCGGTCCGTACCGCGTTCACGACCTGCGTCCCCAACATGTCCTTGATCAGGTAGCCGCACGCGCCGGCGTCGAGCGCGCGGTAGATGTCCGCATCGCCCTCGTAGCTGGTCAACGCGATAATGCGCGCCTCGGGATGCGCCGCCAGTATCATGCGGATCCCCGCGATCCCGTCAGCCTTCGGCATCCGAAGATCCATGAGAACGACATCCGGCTTCTCCGCCTCATACAACGCAGCGGCCTCGTTGCCGTCCCCGGCCTCGGCGACGACGCTCATGTCGCTCTCGTTCGCGATCATTGCCCGGATGCCCGTCCGCACCACCGGATGATCGTCGACTGCCAGTACGCGAATAGTCACACGTGAATGAAACGATTTGGCGGCTGTCGTAGCAATACCACGTTTGTGGTATCCGCGGCGGCGGGTCGGTTTCATTGGATGGTGAGCGCGCACTGACCGGCCGCATGACCGGTGCGTAGCGGATGCCCACCGTGGATCTGCGTCGCGGCCCCGCTCGCACCGCCTAACGTTGCAGGCGCTGCGACCATGGGCGTGTCACGCTCCCACCCAGCAACGCGATTTCGTGGGCGACCATGCGGATACCCCGTTTTGGGAGGTAAAGGACACCCCGTTTCCGCGATTTGCGCGAGCGATGACAGCGCTAGACTCTCGTGCAGGATCAGCGCGCGAAAAGCGACGCAGTTGAACGAGGGTGCGACAATGACGACGCTACGCCAAATCGAATCGAGCTGTCCAATCTGCTCCAGCGGCCGCGCCGCGGCCGCGCGCCAGGCCGCCCGCGATGTCCGCCGTGATACCGAGACGATCGAGGTGATGTACGACCTGACCTCGGAGGCCGTCGCCGCCGACATCCGCGATGCGCACGATGCAAGCGTCGCACTGCTGACCCTTCAAACCTCCGACCGTCGTGGCACCAGAACACGACCGGACGACCACCACTCCTACCGCCGATGCGCGTAGCTCAGCGCCTCGATCAGAGCGAGGACAGGACTATGTCGTTGGCAACAGCGCTTCTGCCGTTCACGCCGAATGCCCGAGCCAGACATCCGAAAGCCCGAGTCTGGCGGCCGTTCCCGCGTGAGGTGGCCGACATTGTCGGTGTGGAGGACCACGGCGGGGACCTCGGTCTGCGGATGCACCCCTGGTTCGCGATCAGCCTCGTTAGGTCCCCGGCGGTGGTCACTGTAGAGTCGAGACGAGATGTAGTCGCCCCGAGAAACTCGGCGGTCCTGATCCGGCCGTTCCAGCTCTATGGGCTGCGCGCGGTGGGTGAGCCGGGTCAAGGGGCTGTGACTTTGCTGCTCAGAGGTCCTGACCTCGAGGGGCGCGGCCTCCCCGCCGAGGCTGCACTGGTTACCGATCCAGCGCTCGGCGAGCGATTGGCCGGACTCGTCGCTCGGTTGCTGCCTCCGGTGGCGTCGGTCGACGACGCGGCCGCGACGCGATCCGTGCTCGAGCAGCTCCTGGCGTGCAGCTCGCCATTGGCCGCCGACCGCGCCCGTCGCACCAGTCCGCTGGATGCCGTGCGCACCTACCTCAAGACCAATGTGAATGAGCCGGTCCCCAGTGGGGATGTCGCTCGCATGAGCGGGCTCAGTGTGTGGCAGGTCGTTCGGGCATTTCACTACGACTTCGGGTTGCCTCCGCATGCCTATCACCTGCGGGTCCGACTCGCCGCCGCCTGTGAGCTGCTCACTCGGGGTGTGGCCATCGCGAGGGTGGCGAACGAATGCGGCTTCGCCGACCAAAGCCACTTGAACCGCTGGTTCAAATCGGTCTACGGAGTGACGCCGGCGACGTGGGCGGCCGGGTCGGGCGGCGGCCACGGGCATGACGCGGGCGTGTCCGCACGCGCGATCGACGCCCGGCCGAAGCTGACCTCGGTGTCGTTTCAACGTACAGCCCGCGGATAGTCTGCGGGGGCGTTAGGCAGTGAACACAACTTCAATCTCGTCACCGAACGCGTACCACAGGTGAGTACGGACGTGCGGTGGAGAGAGCACCGACGCACGGGAGATCGACCGATGACCAGGATTCAACTGATTGAGCTGTGCTGTCCGGTGTGCGACAATCATTTTCGATCGCGCGCCGTGGAAGCCACCGACTCGCCCGCTGGAAAGCGGACGGCCTTTCATGACGAATCGCTCGGAGCGGCACCGATTCGTTACCTGATCCACAGCTGTCATCGATGCGGGTTTTCAGGCGCGGAGGCGGATTTCACCCAGGAAACCGAGCTCTCGATGACGGTGATCGATCACGTCTGGAACGAGCTCGCGCCGCTTGTGGCAAAAAATACCGGCGCCGCGTCCGAGAAATACGAGGCGGCAGCGAAGGTGGCCGAATGGCGCGGAGACGACCCTCGGCACGCCGCGGACCTCTGGCTGCGCGCGGCGTGGTGTTGCGTCGATGAAGAGGACGTGGAAGCAGAACGGTTCTTCCAGCTGAAAGCCGCTCAGAGGTTCGAAGCCGCGCTGTCCGCTTTCGACGACGTTCCACGAGAGGATCGTGCACTCCTGACGTGCCTGACCGGGGAGCTGTGGCGGCGCATCGGTGACTTGCGCCAGGCGCGTGCTTGGTTCGACCGGGTGCCTGGCGAAGTCATCGACGCAGAGAGCCAGCAGTGGGTAATCGCTGCTGCACGGCAACAGCGCGTCGCTCCTCGCGAGTGCTTTGGATGATCTGCCAAGCTGCAAAATGACCCGTCTGGAATCACGCTCGTGACTATCAGGTGATTTGACGCGTGTCATCGACTTCGTCGGCACGCAACCCGTTCGGCCGTTTTTCCGTACCCACCACGCTCGAAAGTGGGATCGCCCGTCGGTCCCGGAGGATAGACCCATGTCGTTCGACGCAATCCCGCCATCAGCAGCCGGCCCCGACCGCTGTCGAAGTACTTCGGACTCTTTCGTCGAGTCACCGTATCCGTTTGGGACGCGGCTGGCCCGCCGCGAGTGGCAGGTGCTACTCGACCGCTGGCAGCGACTGCAGCCATTCGCGGATCGGTTCGCGACGGTTTTTTTCGACACACTGTTCGGCTGTGACCCTGACCTCCGTCAGCTCTTCGGTGGGGCGTCACTCGAGGCGCAGTTCCTACGCTTCGCTTACCTGCTTACCGAGACCGTCTCGGCGGCGGATGAACCCGACGAGCTGGACATTCGCGTCGAGGTGATTATTCGACACTTAGCGAGAGACGACTCGACGACGGAGCAATCGCGCGCCGTGAGAGCCGCGATCGCTGCCACGCTCGAGGAAGTCGCCGCGGCTGGCATGACAGCGCCGATGTGGGAGTCGTGGAGGGCCGCACACGTTGCCGTCGCCGCGCTGCTGCCCGGAACGGGGTTGGCGGAGGAACGCCGCCGTTTCGGGACGGTTCTTCACGCGGCAGTCAGGGCCGCGCTCGCAGCCGATCGGCATTCGGCGGCGATCGACCAGCTGCTCGAACCTAACGCGGACTCGCGAGCCGCGTAGCTCCTCTCGCGCCGGGAGCTAGGCCTCGCGGTCATCCGCGCACTCTCCCGGCGTTCCCTTCATCGTCGACGTCTCCGCAACCAGGATCGGCAGCCAGTCGCGCGTGCCCGCCCGTACGGCAGTGGCGAACGCTGATCCTGGCGGCTGGACACTCCGAAGCGCGCTCGAGTCGGATACCAGCCGCACGAGTAAGCCTGCGTCAGGACACACGGCACGCTGGTGACGTCAATCAGCCCGGTAACGTGTGCGATGCGGGCTCCCGGTACAGTCGAGAGGCCTCTACGGCGGAGAATGTCCCGAACGCTCCGCCGGCGCTCGTTAGGCGCTGATGGGAAGCGTGAGCGACTGCACCCAGAGCTCGGCCAGATGCGTGAGATACCGCTCCAGTCCGGAGTGCAGGTGCTGGGTGGCGACAACGGGCGCGTCGACCGTGCGCACGAGCCACTGTCCGTCGGCCCGTATGCGGACTGCGGCGACGATGTCCCGTCCGCGCCGAGCAATGATCCACTCCTCATTCCCTTCGGCCAGGCTCCGCCGCACGGCGTCGGGCGTGTACTGGGCACCGAGAGCGGCAATTCGGGATGCGTCCGGCGTATCCGCGAACTCGAAGGAGTAGCGCGGCGGCTGAAAGGGCACCGTCCGCGGTTCGTCGAGCACCATCTGGAGGTGTTCGGTCGTTCCCGGCGCTGGTGATGTCATGTGTCCGTCCACTGTGATTGTGTCGCCAAAGAGGTGGGTGCCATGCACGCGCACCAGTTTGGCGCTACCGCCGCAGCGGGGAAATCGCCGCAATGAGGAATCCTGTACCTCCCCGAAACTGGTAGGAGAAGATTCTCCGAGGGGAGGATCCGCCCACCTCCGTGGAGAAGACGCGGCCGGAAGTACTGCGCACGCGCGCGCGTGCGCAGGAACGTGTCCGTGGGACGTTAGGCAGGCCGGCCTGGCTTGGAGGCGGCGGCGAGCGGGACCTCGAGCGTAACGACGGTGCCGTGGCCGCTGCCGCTGCGGACGGAGAATGAGGCGCCGATCTGTTCCGCCCGTTCTCGCATTCCTACCAATCCCCAGTGCCCGGTGTACGAGCGGAAGTCCCGTTTGACCGCGAATCCTTTGCCGTCATCGGCCACCCTGACACGCAGCCATGCGCCTCGAAAAGCCAGCCCGATCCGGACTCGGCGCGCTGCGGCATGGCGCACGACGTTCGACACCGCTTCCTGCACGACGCGGAGCACGACGCCCTGTGCATCAGCCGGCACGGGACGCGCACACCCTGTCGTGCTCACCTGCAGCGTCAGCGAGGATTCGCCGAGCGCGAGCCGCGCCGCGCTCTCCACCGCCTTGGCCAGCTCCCGCTGCGTCAGCGGCTGTGGCCGAAGGTCCCACACCGCCAATCGCGCCTCACGAGTGGTGCGTACGGCCAGCTCGGCGATGCGCTCGAGAGTTGGGAGGGCGGTCGCCGGCGATGTCCGCACTTCCGGCAACACGGCCAGGAGATTCAGGGAGATACCGGTGACGCCCTGCAGCAACGTGTCGTGTATTTCCCGCGCGAGTCGTGTCCGCTCCTCGAGGACTCCGGCGAATCGCTCTTTCATCGCGCGTATCCGGGCGCGTCGCTTCGCGCGCGCCGCCGCCGCCGCGGCGCGTGCCGCGACATTACGCTCCTCATCCTCGTGCAGCCGTCCACCGGCGAGGGCCGCGGCCACGTGCTTCGTGAGGAGATCGATGAAGGTCGAATACGATTCATCGAGTGAGTGTCGCGCACTGATGCCCGCGATGAGCACCGCGTCCGGCCGATCGCGACCCGGCGGCGTCAGCGCAGTCACGAGCGCGGTGGTGGGTGCAAACGGCCAGTCGCCGGCGGGGAGTAACCCGAACCGGGACACCACATCGTCGACGACCGCGATCCCGTTCTCCTCCAACGCGAGCGCGACCGGCCACCCGGCTTCGTGGCTCGCGCCGAGATCGATGACCTCGGGACTCACCGCGTCGCGCGCCGGAGGCAGGGTGGTCGCTGCCAGGCGAGCCGAAGCCCGGTCGGCCGCGACGAGATAGATGAGCGCGAAGGGAACATCGCTCGGATGCCTGGAGATCGCCTCGACGGCGCGCCGGGCGGCGTCGTCGACCGAACGCGCTCCCGCGCTCGTCGCGGCCACCTCGCGCAATGCGGCATTCCGGCGCGCGCCGACGACGTGATCCGTCGTCTCGGTGAGCGACACCAGCACGCCGACGTAGTGGTCGTCTTCCCGGATGGGATCGCAGGAAATCGTGAGGTAGGCCTCATCGGCATAGCCATTCCGCGAGAGGCAGAAGAGCTGGTTCGCGAGGACGGCGCCTTGCCCGCCGAGTGTCGCCTGCACGATGAGCGGCCGGGCGCGCTCCCACAGCTCCGGGGACAACTCGCGCAACGGCGTGCCGTTAGGCATCGCGCGGCCGGAGTTGCCCATGAGCAGCGCGAAGGCCTCGTTATGCATCGCTCGCAGCTCGGGCCCTGACGCGATCACTACCGGGGATCGCGTTCTCAGGAGAAGCTCGGCTGCACGTGCGGAAGTATGCATGGCTCTGGACCACACGCTACGGAGAACAGCCTCCCGCCGCCATCCTACTTTGGTGAGATGCGCAACGCGTGCTCGGCGAACCGGACGAGATCGGCGACCGACTGCGCGCCAAGCTTTTGCATGATCCGGCCGCGATGCTGCTTCACCGTCTGCTCGACGATGCCGAGCTTGGCGGCAATCTCCTTGTTGAGCCGTCCGGCCGCCACCAGCTCCAGCACATCCCGCTCTCGCGCGGTGAGCTTCCCGAGCTTTGTGCGCACCGCGTCCTCGGCCGTGCGCGCGGCCCGCGCGACGCGATCTCGCTCGAGCGCCTGGTGAATCGCCGACAGCAGGTCGTCGCCGCTGAACGGCTTGGTGAGAAACTCGACCGCGCCAGCCTTCATCGCGCGCACGCTCATGGGAATCGTGCCGTGACCGGTCATGAAGACAGTGGGGATCTCGGCACGAACTTTCGCCAGCTCGGCCGACAGCTCGAGACCACTCAGGCCGGGTAACATGACGTCGAGCACGAGGCACGCGGGACCGTCAGCCCGCGGATGGGCGAGAAACTCGTGCGCCGACGCGAACGTCTCGCAGCGAACCCCCACCGAGCGCATCATGCTTCGGAGGGCCTCGCGCACGGCGAGGTCGTCATCGACAATGTAGACGAGCGGATCCTCGTTCCTCACCGCTACGTCCTCCCACGCGTGACCGAAGAAAGGTTGGGGAGCAATTTCGGCGTGCCGGCGGCAGACTGAACTCCGAATGTAGGGAGGATCGCGGCAACTGCCAGAGGTCTCCAGCGCAGCTTCGTGCTTGTTACGCGCAGGACGCACCGCCGCGTACCGTGAGCCGACACGACATTGGCCACAGCATGATCGCCGCGTCGTACCAGAACCGCGACCCTACCAACGCGGCGTGCATCTGACCGGATTGCGTCGAGAGCCCTGCCGAGAACCGGGCGATCGCTCACGGCGTTAGGCGTGGCGCCGGCGTCACGGGCTGGCGCGGCTCTCCGCGTGCGCCTGCCCTGACTGCGCGGCGCCGGCCGACTATCGACGCAATTTCGTTCCCCCACAGCGTCCAATCGCTTCCGATGTTTGCCACCTAGCATGCGCGCCGTGCGACGGACCCGTCGTCATAGCGCTCAACAGCAAGCATTCGCAGGAAACTGCGGGGAGGCAACAAATGCGATTCTATCTCTTGGCGGCGAGTCTGCTCGTGCTGGTCTCGTTCGCAGCGAGGGCAGGCGGACAGCAGCCCGAGGCAGCCCAGAAAAATCTCGCGGAAGTCGGCAAGAGGCTCTCCAATCCGCTCTCGGACGTGTGGGCGTTGTTCGCGCGCTTTACCCTCAACTCCTCGGACGGCAACGCAACATCGACCGCCCCCAAGGTCGGCGGCGCGATGCTCTTCCAGCCGATCCTGCCGGTGCCCCTGTACGGCAATGGGGCACACAAGTGGAAC
>Ga0207645_10000955_pt1 | contig 23941 bp, 23 predicted proteins | sample KBSM53metaG_FD_184331 | JGI IMG/M metagenome (GOLD analysis project Ga0207645, IMG submission 184331) | Miscanthus rhizosphere microbial communities from Kellogg Biological Station, Michigan, USA - KBS M5-3 metaG (SPAdes) (version 2) | ecosystem: Host-associated > Plants > Roots > Rhizosphere >...
CTGTTCAGTAAACCGCACCCACGATCCTATAGCCAAATGTTCCAGCACTTATTTTAAGTTGCTTTCCACAATTGCCGTGCGCTACAAAAACAACGGATTGGACTGTTGAAAATCAGAGAAATCCCGATACCGTACAGAGCTAATATGAAAGTCACCAAGAAATAAACGCGACGGCGAGAGAGAAAAAATAAAGGAAGGGGTCCAGGATGAGAGCAATTATTTTTCTTATCGCTGCAACATTGTTGAGTGCGTGTTCCACGACATCTCCGGAGATTGCAATGCAGCAAGATGTCGATCAGGCAACTTCGGTTATCGAACGATTCCAAGAGATCCCGGAGGAAGGGTTTCCGCCCGCGGTCTTAAAAGCTGCCAAAGGTGTAGCCATTCTTACCGTCACAAAGGCTGGGTTCGTTGTGAGTGGCCGGGGTGGTACTGGAGTTGTTGTCGCGCGGCTGGATAAAGGATGGAGCGGTCCCTCATCAATCGGTACTGGAGGGGCTGGATTCGGTTTTCAAGCCGGCGTTGAAATCACCGAGTTCGTTATGATTCTCAACACTCCGGCTGCTGTGGAGGCCTTCTCGAAGCAAGGCAACGTCACACTGGGCGGCAACTTGAGTGTGGCGGCGGGTCCTGTAGGACGAACGGCCGAGACCAGCGTGGCGTTGCAAAGCGCGATCTATAGTTACAGCCGGAGCGAGGGATTTTTTGCCGGCGTTTCGCTCGAAGGTACCGTTGTCAGCGTGCGAGATGAGGCCAATGCAGCATACTACGGAAAGCCGGTGACGCCGCAAGAAATCCTTTCGGGCAAGGTAGAGCCTCCTGCTGGAGCGCGAAACTTACTCGGGGTGCTCTCCAAATACTGAGCGCACTTTTCGTATCGTGACAATCAACCGGGCAGTGCGGACCAGGCTCGCATCCGTTCGGCGACGATTGCTCTACTTTGGTACAACTTTGCTAGAACTATATGACACTATGTGTTCGAATCGGTAAAATCGACCGGCTCAGAGCACCGTTAAACGCTTGAATAGATACATATAGGTACAGATAGTGTCACATAGTCTCGCTACGGCAAGAGGACTGAAAATCCTCGTGCCGCGTTCACTTGGTGACCGAATAAATTGGCTGTTAATTTCGGAAAGGAAAATCGCTGTCTTATCGCGATTATGCTTTGCGTGTTTCCGAAACTTGCCAATTCCCGATTAGTGAGTCACGACAAACGGAACGAAAGGATGCACAGAGGTTGTTAAACACTGTAACCGTGCCTCCACCAGCCGTTTAAAGGTTCGCTTCGTAACAGTCCGCTAATCCAGTCTTAAGCCTCACGGCCTTGGCGCAGGGTTTAGCTGAGCCGCAGATTGCGGCCCCAGCCCTTGCTAGCTCAGTAATCCCGATGTGGTGTTTTTCGACTTTCTCAGTTATGCGGTCAACACGCATCGGCAAAGTTTAATCGGTGAGACGGAATATCTCGGGGCAAGGCGTTCGAATGCAGCACTATTTTTGGCGATCAGCCAAAAAACATTGCTCAACGTGATGGGACCACACGGCAGCTTCGTGTGGTCGAAGTGTTCGAGGTGGAATCGCAGGCGAACAAGGGTCGATTTTTAGATCAAACCTTACCCTGCGAGCGGAGGTTCTCAATTCGTTGTTTTACGATCTCGCCCAGATCCGCGTTCGACAAACCGTCCGGCACCTGGATCGACTCGGCCCCGAGCTGCGTGAGTTTTTCATTTAGGCCATGCAGACTCGAGCGAATCCGCTCATAATCCTGCAGATATTGCCGGCAGGCCAGAATGTTGTCGTCGATCTCTTCCAGGCATTTTGTTAGCCTGCGACTTTCCTGCGTGAACGTTTGACGCAGGTGATCGACGTTAGCCTGGATAATTTGCTCTTCCACCGGTCTTATCTGTTTGGCGATCTCATTTTTCATATCCTGGAGCGCTTGCAAAAGCCGCTCGTAAGACTGTTCTTCCCGCATAAGATCCTCCGGCAATTGAATTCGCGATTCACCCGTGGACACATAATGTTGCGCGAGAGACTCCGATACTCGTTTTTTCACCAGTGTCAGGGCTACCTGCGTATCGCGAATCTTCTCGTCGACACGTGAGTCATCGGCAAGCAGCTTAACCAGCTTTTCCAGCGGGTTCGTTACGAAATTCACTTTTTACTCCTGGCGCTGCGAAAATCTTTCGGGCGAAATGGTGACTCCTATTTATCCACTCCCAATTAAAACTGCAAGCAAATATAAAGTTAAGTGGGCAAAAAAATGCAGAGAAAAACGCGCGAGGCGAGACGGGAATTTACAAAGCGTGCGCGCCGCGGATATAAGCGCGTTGGAAGGAAACTAATTCTTGCGCGGGTTTGGATTATCGCGCAGCTCTCGCTTCCAACCGAGCGTTCGCGCTTTCGCAGCGATATGTTCGGCCTCGGCGATAAGACCCTTTTGTTGATAGAACATCGAGAGGCTGGTGTAAGCCAATTCGTCATCGGGCGTGACGGCGATCAGTCGCTTGCCCAAATCGATGGCTTCATCGAGCTTCCCCAGGTGGGCATAGGTCATCGCTAATGCATGGAGCGCGTCGCCATAATCGGGATCTTCTTCCAGAGCACGTTGATAAGCCGCGACGGCGTCGCTCAACCTGTCTTGGGCGAACAGCTCCATCCCTTGGTTAAAAAGATCTTCCTTACTCACGGCTCAATTGGGTTTTTGCGCTCGACCAAGGTCCCATGAAGGCTTTGATGCAGAAATTTTTTCTGTCGAGCGACATTGCTGTAGCAGCACTCTTTTAAGCATCGCTGGATTTACCGGCTTTTTAAAGATCACCCCCTGCAATCCCTGTAAACAGCTCCGCTTGATGATGTGGTCTTTGTCATAGTTGAATGCCGTCATTAAGATCACGGGAAGGTTGGGTGTGTGCCGCTTGACCGCCTGATACAGCTCGTACCCGTCCATGTCCGGCATCACAACATCGGTCAGAACCACGTCGAATTTTTGTCGGCGCAGCCACTCGAGCGCAAACACGCCCGAGGCGGCGATCTCGACGCAGCAGCGCTCCGCCGCTAGGAGATCGCGCAAGGAGTCGCAGATTCCGGCGTCATCATCGACCACCAAAACCCTGAGGCCGCTCAGCGGATAGCGTTCGTCAGGTTTCGGTCGTTCGCACGACTCGGCCGAGTTGTCTACGTGAAGATCCGTCATCATTTTGCCGTTCAGGTATTCGCAGGTACCGTATTCGCCTTCATCTGCCATTTGACTGATGCGGCCGGTGATGTCTTGTATTTTTCTGACCTGCGAGGCCACGGACTCGAGCCGATCCGACTCGACCAGATAATCCTCGTCGCTTGCGACGCGCCCGACGTATTGTCGTAGCAGTTCGATTTGATTCACAAGAACTTCGAGAGAGTTATTGACTTCATGGGATAGGCCGATAGCGATTTCGCCCATGGTCACCAGCTGATCACGCCGCCGAATCTCCCGAAGATCTTTGGCAAAACCGATGGAGCCAATTTCATCGCCCTTATCGTCGTAGGTAATCGATGCCGAGATCGCCACCGGGATCTGCTCGCCCTTTTTGGTTTTGAAAACGGTTTCGAAATTGCTCACCCGCCCTCGACAAGCGCGCATGGCCGTCATCACTCTGCGCGCCTCGGCGAGACTAGGATAAATTTCAACGACGTTTTTCCCCAACACTTCTTCGTCGCTGAAGCCGAGATTTTGCCGCGCGCCGTCATTATAAAAAGTAATCGTCCCTTGGTTATCGACGGAAATGATAATGTCAGGGCAACTCTCGACGAGTTTTTGGAAGTATTGTCCGGGCAGCGACATACGCGCAGGGTATCTTGTATGATACGGTGAACAACGATATCAATGCAAGAGCGAAACGGCAATCTTTCGCTCGTCGCGCAGTGCTCGTTCCTGCAGCTCACGATTAGTGGCACCGACTCACGACACCCGACAATTAAATTGGCTTTTGGCCTGGGCCGTTGTCTTCTGCGACATCGGCACCTCGGTCTACTACGTTCCCGGAATCCTCTACGGCCATGTCCGGGACGCGACGCCTTTTTTTGTTCTGCTCACCACCGGCGGCTTCATTCTTCTGTCGCTCAAGTACATTGAAATTTCCTGGCGTAATCCCGAAGGCGGCGGTGTCGTCACGATCACGACCAAGGCGTTTGGTCCGATGTGGGGATGTCTGGGCGGCATGCTGATTACCGTGGATTATTTTCTCACCACTGCAATTTCAGCCGTTTCAGGATTTCACTACATCGGCAGCGCTTTTGCGCCGCTGGACAGCCACGTCGTTCTGCTTTCCTGCGCGGGCGTAATGGTGCTCGCAGCGCTCAATATCATCGGCATTCGCGAGAGCGCAGCGGTCGCTCTCGTCATGGCATGCGCTTCATTCATCGTAAACCTTCTTGTGATCGGCACCGCGATGCTCAACATGAATCCCTCCGAGTGGCATACGGTTCTTGCCCGGCTTGGAACCGGACCCCAGATTTCTTTTTATGAACTGTTGGTCGGCTTCGCCTCGGCTTGGCTCGCTTTTTCCGGATTGGAAAGCATCAGTCAGCTGAGTCCGGCAATGCGTTTTCCGCTCCGCAAGACCACCCGGCGAGCGATGCTCGCGGTGATCCTCACGATGGTCGTGACGGCGCCGATATTGACCGCGCTCTCGATCGGCCTGTTGCCTCAGCAAATCAAAACCACTGAAAACGAGCGCTTTATCTCGGAGCTTGGCATGCTCGTCGGCGGTTTGGGTCTCAAGCTCGCCGTGGTGCTCACTGCCTCGAGCCTGCTTTTATTTGCATCCAACACCGCAATCATCGGCTCCTATCATGTCTTTCTCGCGCTGGTAAAGGGCGGATTTCTGCCAAAAATCATCGCCGCGCGCAACGGCACCTTCAATACGCCGCAGATTGCGATTGCGATCGCGACGCTCGTTCCTGTCCTGGTCATTTTTCTGAGCCACGGTGAAATGAAGGTGCTGGGGGATATGTATGCCTTCGGTTTGCTCGGCGCGTTCGTTTTTTCCTCTTTGAGCTTGGATTCGATTCGATGGCGGCTGGGTCGGCGCGATCCCGCCTTTTGGATCGGGGTTTTTACGACTGCAATGGTCGTCGTCGCCTGGGCAGTGAATCTGGTGGAAAAGCAGCTGGCGACTTATTTCGGCGGCGCGGTAACCGCGATCGGCATGATTACCGCTATTGGTGTGCGACGCGCCTGGTTTCTCGATCTCGCCGTTCGAGTGCCGTTCATCCAGCGTCTCCAAGAACGGGCCTATCGCGCATCCGAGGGTTTGGTCGAGGAGGAGCTCAAAGGTTTGGTCACTCTTGCCGAGGCTGTGGAAGTGAAACCACTCTATTCATCGTCTACCTTGCTGGCGATACGCGACGAATCGCCGCGACTGATTCAGGAGGGTCTCACGCGTGCCAAAGGGCGCGGCGAATCGGCAATCTACTGTATCTATGTAGAGGAATGGCCAGGTTTGTTCGCTGGCGAGACACCCCATGCGCCCAACGAGGAAGGGATTCGCACATTGCGCGCCGCACTCCAGGCGGGACGGCAAAACAACACAGAGGTGATCCCCATCTGGGCGGTTTCGCACAACGCTGCTCAGGCGATCGCCAATGCTGCCAAGGCGCTAGGCGTGGACGGGGTGATGATTGGAGCTTCGCGCCGCTCGGCCTTTTATCACATGCTGCGCGGCCGCGTCGTCCGCGGATTGATGAAAAAGCTGCCACGTGATTGTCATTTGATGATTTACAACTGAGGGCGCTACCGCATGCCCAGATTTTTCAGGAATCCAGATTTGGATAAAGCTTCGACAAAAGAGTTGTCGTAAAAGTCCTTTGGATCGGCGTTCTTGGCATTGGGGAATTCCTTTTCGTCCAGGTATTCGAATTGCTTCTTGATCGCTTCCGGACGCACTGCCAAATTCATTGCCCAGTACGGCGCAAACGCATCATACGTTCCATCGATCGTCGGAGCGTCTTCGATTTTGGCGTATTTGCCAATGGCTTTTTTGGCAACACCAGGGTCTTTGCGTGACAGAGCAACACCTTCGGCAATCGCTTTGAGAAATGCGTAGACCGTGTTGGGATTGTTCTTGAGATATTTTTCTGTCGTGCCGTATGCGACCTGGAACGCAGGAATGTTGAGCTTCCCGATATCAACCAGCAGGTTCAGCCCCGATTCTTTTGCTTTCAATGTATTCGGCGCCGAGAGCGTACCGGCGGCCGTCTTTCCTCCCAGAACCGCGCTCAGAATTGCGGGCACGGTTTGCACGTAAAGGATTTGTACGTCCCGATCCGGAACCAAGCCGTTCTTCTTCAGCGCCTCGCGAGTGGCGGTATCAAGGGCTGCCCGCGGCGTGCTCGCCGCGATGGTTTTGCCTTTCAATTCTTGAATGGACTTCAATTCCTTTGCGCCCCAGATCTGGAAAACCAGCCGCTGCATCGTTCCGCCGAAATATTTCACTTGACCGCCACGCAAGCGCGCATTGATTAGATCGGGACCGTCGGTATAAAAATCCACTTCCTCCGAAATCACCGCTTGGGCGGAAACTTGCGGCGTAAGGAGTTGTAGCTTTGCGTTTAAACCGTGGTTTTTGAACAAACCAGCTTCGTACGCGACCCAGATGGGCGTGAACGCGCCGCTCGGCTGCGCATAGCTCACGACAACATCGGATTTTTCCGGTTTGCCACCGATCTCGGCAGCAAATGCGGGAGGCATCGTAAAGATCCATACAATCCCGAAAAAAACCATTCTCCAGGGCGTCATGCCTTTCCTTTCTGGCTCAGGTTAGAAACAATAGTTTTACCGTAAGACTCTGTTTTCGGAACTCGCCGACACATTTTCTGAAGTTCTTAAATCCGCGAGCCTCAGTTCTGGCGCCGATGTGCCATTCCACTCGTTCTCAGTGAGGCGATACGCAATATCGATCAATTCACCCGGGGCGCCGGGGAGCTCGTCGGGGACACCAAACATAACACTGCTGATGGCGCGACCGGCTTGTCGGAGGCGATAACGAACGCCACTTGAAAAGGTTCTGCGCTCGCAAATTTCTGCTCCACTTGTCATAAACAACGGCTCCGGATTGCCGATGCCGAAAGGCTTGAGCACGTTCAACCCCCTCAATAGTCCAAGATCAATTTCGGCAAATTGCAGCTCTGCATCGATTTCCAGAAGCGGCAGCAAATCTTCAGGCATCAGCGCTTGTCGGGCAAATTTCTCGAACTCATCGGCAAAGCGCTCCAGCTTCGCAGCCTTGATCGACAGTCCACCGGCATACTCGTGCCCGCCGAATTTTTCTAAATGTTCTGCGCAATGTTGAAAACCCTGCACCAGGTGAAATCCGCGGATGCTGCGCGCCGACCCTTTGCCCTGATCGCCTTCAAAACCGATCACGACCGTCGGGCGGCAGTATTTTTCCACGATGCGCGACGCAACAATGCCGAGCACACCCGGATGCCAGCCATCGCCGGCGAGCACCAGCGAATGACAGTTGCCGCCGTCCATCACGGCAGCGGCGCGGGTAAGAGCTTGTTCAAGCACAGCCGCTTCCACCGCTCGGCGTTCGCTATTGTGAGCCTCGAGTTCCTGCGCAATCCGCGCTGCGATTTCGCTAGATTCCGTCGTCAATAATTCGACCACTTTGATGCCGTAATCCACCCGGCCCGCAGCGTTGATGCGAGGGCCCAATCGAAAGCCGACCTGTCCAGCGCTTACATCGCCGTCCGGAATGCCTGCGACTTTCTTCAGTGCGACGACTCCCGGGCGGCTCGAGGAACTCAACTCTTGAAGCCCTCTTCGCAGCAGCGTCCGATTGACGCCTCTGAGCGGCACCATATCCGCGATCGTTCCGAGCGTGACAATATCGAGATAAGGTCGAATGTCGAGGGCGCCGTTCGGAAACCACCCGCCTTCGCGTAATTTGGCGCGCAACGCGATCACGACGTAGAAGGCCAACCCCGCGGCACAGAGATCTTTATCGGGAAAAGGACAATCCTTACGGTGCGGATTGACCACCGCCAAAGCCCGTGGCAGTTCCGGCGGCGGTTGGTGATGATCAATGACGATGATCTCGAGTCCGAACTCGCGAGCGGCTTCGATTTCTATGGCATTGGAGATGCCGCAATCCACCGTCACGATCAGCCCGACACCGCGCTCTTTCAGGCGCCGTAACCCCCCGGTATTGAGCCCATACCCCTCTTCGATCCGATGCGGCACGTAATAGATCGGTTGAGCGCCGACGGCGCGCAGAAAGCACACCAACAAAGCAGCGCCGGTGGTGCCGTCGACGTCATAGTCCCCCCATATGCCGATTTGCTCTTTGTCCTCGACGGCTCTGACCAGTCGTACAACCGCCGGCTCCATATCGATCATATCGAACGGCGACGGCAAATCCTCGCGCAAACTCGATGACAGGTAACGCTTGGCCGATTGGCCGTCTGGATAACCGCGCAAAATCAGAATGCGCGCGAGCAGCGGAGGGACTTTGAGCTGTTCAGAGTGTCGAGCGACGGCAAGCGGATCGGCTTCTCTGACAAGCCAGCGTTTGCGCGGAGCGGGCGGCATCGACTCGAGAGAATAACCCAACCAGCTTGACCTTATTTTTTCACGGACGAAACCTTTAGAGTGCCCGGCGATTTTCTGATCAACCGTTTCTCCCAAAATAACACTACTGGACTAGCGATAAAAATCGTCGAATAGACGCCTGAGAAAAAGCCCACCAAGAGCGCGAACGCAAACGGACGAATGACACCGCCGCCCAAAACAAAAAGGGCCAGCAACACGAGAATTGCGGTCCCGGTGGTGATAATGGTCCGACTCAGGGTTTCGTTGATACTCGTGTTAATGATGGTTTCGAGAGATTCTCGCTTGATCTTGCGCATGTTTTCCCTGACGCGGTCGCAGATAATCACGGTGTCATTCACGGAAAATCCGACCACGGTGAGCAGGGCCGCGATAATGGTTAAATCAAACTCGTAATTGGCAACGATCAATGCGCCGATCGTGACCAGAACGTCGTGGATCAACGCGACCACCGCACCCAAGCCGAAGCGAAGGTCAAAACGGAGCCAGATATAAATTCCCATCATGATGGTGGCCGCAATGACGGACCAGGCGCCTTTCTGTCGAAGCTCGCTGCCGACCTTCGGCCCCACCGACTCAATTCGACGAACTTCGAAGGTGCCGCTGCCAAACTGCTTTGTGAGCCCTTCCCTGATCTGTTCGCTGAGCTCTCCAAGTTGCGCCGAAGTTTTTTGTAGCCGCACGAGGAATTCGTTGGAGCCCTGTTGGCCAAAGTCCTGGATCACCGTGTCTCCTGCACCGAGGTCGCCCAACGCGTTGCGAATTTCACCGATAGTTACCGGCTTAGAAAACTTCAATTGCGCTACGGTTCCGCCAGCGAAATCGACACCCAGCAAGGGCCCTCTTGTAAAAAGAAGGATCAAGACAAATAGATTTACCACGGATGAAATCGCCACAGCGATATAGCGGTAGCGGGTGAACGGTATCGTTACGCCGGGTTTAATGAGTTCCATAATGTCCTTTTAGATGCTAATCCGTTTCAACTTCCCGGTCATCGCCCGATAGTCGTAGTAGATTCGTGTCATATACACGGCTGTCACCACGGTCGTGAGAATACCGATGCAAAGCGTGACCGCAAAGCCTTTGATCGGACCGGTGCCGAACTGGAAAAGAATTACCCCGGAAAGGAAAGTCGTGACGTTGGTGTCGATAATTGCCGGCATGGCATGCTGAAAGCCCGCTTCGATCGCCGACCGCGGCGCGCGACCGGCGCGCAATTCCTCGCGAATACGTTCGTTGATCAAGACGTTAGCATCGACGGCCATACCCGCGATCAGCACGATTCCGGCAATCCCCGGCAGCGTCAGCACCGCTTTCAAAGCAGCGAGAATCGCCAGCAGAAACAGAATATGAAACACCAGAGCCAGATCCGCAATCGCTCCGGCGCCGCGGTAATATAGGATCATGAAAATGATAACCAAGCTGCTGCCGACGACAAAAGAAATCACGCCCTCACGTATCGAATCGTTCCCCAACGACGGTCCGACGGTTCTCTCTTCGAGTATTTCGACCGGGGCTGGTAGTGCGCCGGCGCGCAACACAATCGAGAGATCGCGAGCTTCTTTGAGATCAAAATTACCGGTAATCGAAGCACGACCTCCGCCGATCCTTTCCTGAATCACCGGAGCCGAGTAAACACGATTATCCAGCACTATGGCGAGCCGTCTTTTCACGTTGGCAGCGGTGATCTGCTCAAACAAACGTGCCCCCGCGCCGTTCAAAATGAGCTCCACCGACGCGCCTTGCAGCTGCTGCGCCGGACGAACGCGAGCATCTTGAATGTATTCACCAGTCATTAAGGGGCGCGACTCCACGACGTACGCTTGCTTTTCAGTTCCGATACCATCGCCTCTTCCCGCATGACCGTAAAGCACCTGCCGTCCGGGCGGTGGACCGTTTTTTATCGCCTCTTCGACATTCGCCGTGTCATCCACTAGCTTGAATTCCAACAAAGCAGTCTTACCGATAATATCCTTCGCACGCTCGGGGTCCTGAATCCCAGGAAGCTGAATCAGAATATTTTCTTGCCCTTCTCGTTGAATGATCGGTTCGCTCACGCCGAACTGGTCGATTCGGTTGCGAATCGTCTCCAGCGACTGGTCCACGGCGTAATCGCGCAACGAGCGGATTTCTTCCTTACTCAACGTCAAAAAATAATCGCTCTTGCCGCCGGTCGTCTGTGGCGATTTTGCCTCGACGAGGTACGCGAAGTCGCTCTTTAGGACACCGCGTAACCGTTCCGTGTTTGCCGAGGGAACTGCGATGTGCAGCAACGTGCCTTCCCGGTCGACGGAAGCGCCAGAAACACCTTTTTCGCGCAACACATTACTTAGATCTGTGCGCACCCGTTCGATGTTGTTTTCGATGGCCTTATCTACTTTGACGCCAAGAACGAGATGGCTTCCGCCTTGAAGATCGAGTCCGAGGTTTATTCGATCAGTCGGCAAGAAGCTGGTCCACCACGCAGGCAGCGGGCTCACAAACGTGGGCACCAGGTAAATAATCGCCGCGACGATCGCTATTCCAAATATAATCGCGCGGGTCAGGACACTTTGCCGCATCCGCTAATCCTTTCCTTCCTTCCCGGCGCTTTTCTCCCCGGTAAGAACTGCGCTGATCTGTGGTCGATGGACGCGAATTCTCACGTTTGGCGCCACCTCCAACGTCACAACTGTTTCCTTTAGGTCGACCACCTTACCGTAAATTCCCCCGGAGGTCATCACCTCGTCGTTCTTTTTCAATTTGTTCAACAGGTCCTGGTGCTCTTTACTTTTTTTCTGCTGCGGGCGAATCACCATGAAATACATAATGACAAAGATCAGAGCGAACGGGATGAGCGTCATCATCGGCCCCGGTCCGCCCACACCCGGCAAAGCCTGCGCATATGCAGCGTCGAACATCTTTCCTCCTAAACTGCGCGAATCGCATCAGGGCGTTTCCTGCACTGGCCAAATTTCCGTCCAGACATCGGCCTGATCGGTGCGAATCGCCTTTCGACACTTATCCATGAGCCGGTGGTAAAAGTAAAGATTATGAAGAGTGTTGAGCTGCGCCGAGAGAATTTCCCCCGCCATGTAAAGGTGGCGCAAGTAAGCGCGCGAGAAATTTTGACAGGCATAGCACCCGCAGTCCTCCTCCACGGGACGCGGATCGTCGGCAAACTCGGCGCGCTTGATGTTGAGCTTGCCATTAAAAGTATAGAGCGTGCCATTACGAGCGTTGCGCGTCGGAATCACACAGTCGAACATGTCGAAACCGGCGCACACCGCCTGCACAATATCCCGTGGGCGGCCTACTCCCATCAAATAGCGCGGTCGATCGCGGGGAAGTAGTTTCGCGGTGAAAGCGCCGATGCTGTGGAGCTGTTCCTCACCTTCACCAACACCCAAACCGCCGACGGCAAAGCCATCGAGGGGCAGGGATGCGAGCGCGTCGACACACCAACGCCGCAAATCCTCGAACACGCCGCCTTGCACAATCCCAAACATCAATTGTTGACTGTTTACACTCCTTGCTCGCAAGCACCGCTCCGCCCAACGGACCGTGCGGTCGGTGGAAGGCTGAACGTACTCACGCGGCGCATCGCCGGAAATGCACTCGTCAAGCACCATGATAATATCGCTCCCCAGCGCCTGTTGAATTTCAATGCTTTTCTCCGGCGTCAACAAATGACTCGCGCCATCGAGATGCGATTGAAATTTGACACCCTCTTCGCTGAGCTTGCGCATCGCGCCGAGACTAAACACCTGGTAGCCGCCGCTGTCGGTCAAGATCGGCCCGTTCCAACCCATGAAACGGTGTAGTCCCCCGAGACGGCGAATCACTTCGTGGCCGGGCCGCAGGTATAGGTGATAGGTATTACCCAATAAAATCTGACAGCCGATTTCGCGCAAATCTCGTGGCAGCATGGCTTTAACCGTTCCCTGCGTCCCCACGGGCATAAAGCATGGCGTCTCGACTTCGCCGTGGGCAGTGACGAGCCGGCCGAGTCGCGCGCTGGTGGCCCTGTCCTGGTGTAAAATCCTGAAATGGTCGCTCATGAAATGAAACTCAAGGGATCGAAACTGAGCCTAAGCCCGCGCTACTCGCCTACAGGATCAGCATGGCATCGCCATAACTGTAAAACCGATACTTCTTCTCGATCGCCTCGCGGTAGGCACGCCGGACGAGATCTAGACCGGCAAATGCGGCGACCAGAATCAGCGGCGTCGATCCAGGTAAATGGAAGTTGGTGATCAATCCGTCGATGACGTGGAACTCTTCCCCCGGGTGAATATAAAGACGCGTGATCCCTTCATCCGCCACGATGCGACCATGGCGACGCGCCACCCATTCGAGCGTGCGCGTGCTCGTCGATCCGACCGCTATAACGCGGCCACCGCTCTCTTTTGCGCGATTGATCCGCGCTGCGGCCGCTGCGCTCAGGCTGTAACGCTCCCCTTCCATGCGGTGAGTCTCGATGCGCTCAGCGCGCACGGGCTGGAATGTACCCGGACCCACATGAAGCGTTAACAGGGTTCGGGCAATTCCTTTCGCGGCCAATTTTTCAAACAGCTCGTCGGTAAAATGAAACCCCGCCGTCGGTGCTGCCACCGCACCGGAATGGCGAGCATAAACCGTCTGATAGCGGTCATGATCCAAGGCTTCAACCGCCCGGCCGCGGCGAACATACGGCGGCAGTGGGGGCTCACCGAGTGATTGGAGTTGCTCATCGAAATTGCCGCCGTGATGAAACTCAAGCCCGAAACGGCCGCGTCCAAGATCACCCAGGACTTCAGCGGTGATCCCGGCGCCAAAACGCAATTCGCTCCCAACCCGCGGTTTTTTGCCTGCATCGATCAATCCAAGCCAGAGGGTTCGATCAGGTTCCGGAAAGCGCTCCAACAGCAATACTTCCACGTGGCCACCGCTTTCCTTCTGCCCGATAAGCCGCGCGGGAAAAACTTTTGTGTCATTTAAAACCAGGAGATCTCCGGCAGTGAGAAAATCGCTGAGCTCTGAAAAACAGCTGTGCACAATTTCGCCGGAGCTCCGTCGCAGCACGAGAAGCCGAGAACCCTCGCGCCGGCGGCTTGGAACCGCCGCAATTAACGACTCCGGCAAGACATAATCGAACTCCTTCAGGTCCATAGACGAAAGCGACAGGGACGGACATGGCTTCGTCCTGCCCCGTAGCAGTATAAAAGAGCGTGAGAGTATTGCCAGGTTAGTGGCTATTCGTTCTTTTTCAAAAACGGCGTCAGCAGGTCAATCGGCACTGGAAAAATCGTCGTCGAATTCTTTTCTGAGGCAACTTCGACAAGACTTTGCAGAAATCTCAGCTGCAGCGCCATCGGTTGCTTGCCGATGACTTCAGCCGCATCTGCAAGCTTCTGCGCTGCTTGAAATTCGCCGTCGGCATGAATCACCTTGGCGCGCCGCTCGCGTTCTGCTTCGGCTTGTTTGGCCATTGCCCGCTGCATCTCTTGCGGCAGATCAATGTACTTCAGCTCGACCAGGACAACTTTGATGCCCCAGGGGTCAGTTTGCTGATCGAGGATTTCTTGAATTCGACTATTGATTCGTTCTCGTTCAGCGAGCAGCTCGTCCAGTTCGGCCTGGCCGCAGACGCTTCTCAGCGTCACCTGCGCCAACTGCGAAGTCGCAAACAAATAATTTTCCACCTCGATGACGGCGCGGCTCGGTTCGAGGACGCGAAAATACAAGACGGCGTTGACCTTGACCGATACATTATCCCGCGTGATAACGTCCTGCGGCGGGATATCCATGGTTACCGTGCGCAGGTCCATTTTGACCATTTTTTCGACACCCGGAATGATATACGTGATACCGGGGCCGCGCGCCCCAACCATGCGTCCGAGGCGAAACACGACGGCGCGCTCATACTCTTTGAGAATCTTGATGCCGCTAATAATCAGAGCAATGACAATAATCAAAAATGTAAGGGGCGCACCGAATCCAAACATAGCTGCTTCCTCCTAGCTCTGTGCGTCACCTTCGGACAATCGTCGCACTTTGAGCTGCATGCCGTCGTAACCGACAACCCGCACTTTTTCGCCGACATCGATCGGCCCATCGGCCTGTGCGCTCCAACTCTCACCATGCACAAAAATTCTGCCGGTCGGAGCAAGCTTGCCGCGCACTTCACCGATTTTGCCGATCAAACCTTCTTTGCCGAGCGCCGGGGCGGCCTTCTGCGAGCGGAAAACCAAATAGCTGATCGCAAGAACAAAACTGCCTACGGTACCGACGGCGGTAAACACAATCGAGCGATCCACCCCGAAATCGGAAGTCGGGGTGTCGAAGAGCAAGAGCGACCCGAGCGCCAGTGACACAATTCCGCCAATACCCAACACTCCGAAATTGGGGAAAAACGCCTCGCCGACCAACAAACCCACACCCAGCAAAATGAGCGCGAGGCCGGTGTAATTAATGGGCAGCACCTGTAGCGAGGCAAACGCGAGCAATAGACAAATGGCGCCCGCGATACCCGGAAAAAAAACGCCGGGATGCGCAAACTCCATGTAGAGCCCGAGAAAACCCGCCATCATCAAAATATACGCGATATTAGGATCGGCTATCGTGTTGAGCACTCTTTGCTTGAGGCTCATTTCATGACGGATGACGCGCGCGTCTTTGACCGATAGCACCACGTCTTTGCCGTTGATATCGACTTTTCGTCCGTTTGCCTGTCGGAGCAAGTCTTCGACATCTCGAGCAACGATGTCGATGACATTTTTCTTGAGCGCCTCTTTTTCCGTGATGGCTACGCTTTTGCGCACCGCCTGGATCGCCCACTCCGTATTTCGGCCGCGTTTTTGCGCGATGCTTTCGCTAAAGGAAGCGGTGAAGTTCTCGATCTTTTCACCCATGACGCCTTTGACTTCCTGGCCGGCGCCGGCGACCGGATGGGCCGCTCCGATATTCGTTCCGGGAGCCATTGCGGCAATGTGCGCTGCCATGGTGATGAAAACGCCGGCCGATCCCGCACCGGCGCCGCTCGGCGCCACATAAACCATGAGCGGCACCTCGGCTCCGAGCATCTCTTTGACGATGGTACGGGTTGAATTGAGTAATCCGCCCGGTGTGTCCAACTGGATGATCAGTGCCTTCGCGCCGCTGGCCTTTGCCCGTCCAATACTCTCGCGAATGAAATCGTCGACTGCCGGATTGATGGTGCCATCGATGGAAATCAGATCCACATGCGGCGCGGCGGCATCCTTGGTTTGCGCCATCACCGAAAACGCGACTGTCAAAAGTGAAATCAAGCAAGAGAGCTTAAGAGTCTTCACGGCGCATCTCTTGAATCACCTTCTTGATATCTTCCCAAACCAGCTTTTTGTCCGCCGGATTGCGCAGCAAATAAGCGGGGTGAAACGTCGGCATTAACTTGATGCCCTGATAAGTATGCCAAGTACCGCGCAATTTCGTGATCGGCATCTTGCTTTGCAGAAGCGTCTGGACGGCGAACTTGCCCAAAGCCACGATGATTTCTGGACTAATGAGCTCAATTTGTTTTTTTAGAAACGGCTCGCAGGCCGCGACTTCGTCCGGTTCGGGATTGCGGTTGTCCGGCGGTCGGCACTTGACCACATTCGCGATATAGACGTCCTCGCGTCTGAGCCCGATACCCTTGGTGATAATATCGGTCAAAAGTTGTCCTGCTCGGCCGACAAACGGCTCGCCCTGGAGATCTTCGTCGCGCCCGGGGCCCTCTCCGACAAACATCAGCTTGGCGCGCGGATTTCCCACACCGAAAACCAAATGGGTACGGCCCGAGCATAATTTGCACCGACGACAATCACCGATTGCGGCGCGCAACTCTTCGAGAGTACTGGCGACAAGCGACGGCGCGCTCGGAGAGAACAACTCACGGCTGCCGCCACCGATGGAATGTGCGCTTTTTCCCGAAGGGTTATCCTCGATTCGATTATCTTTAGCCACTCTCGCTATTCCCAGCTGCGCTCGGCGCTGTAAATGACGACGCACCGAGGTCGTTAACAACAGCAATTCTTCCGCGTAAATCGTGTTTGGCATTGGCTACTGTTTTACCCGGCATGATCTTAGCACCGGCGAGTTACACCTAGCAATGCTACTGCGCTGCGTGTCGCCGTCGAACGGCTGCTCGGAAACCTTATGCGAGCTGCTTCAGTTGTCCCAAGTAAATGGCACGAAGATTGGAAAAAAACGCCAGTGCTTCCGGCCAGAGATAGTCGCGATAGGTGTAAGCTAAACCGTGGAAATGTCCATTGTCATAGAACAAAGTGGCTTCGGCGTAAATGCCAGAACGCAAGTAAATCCTCTGGCTCGCATTTTTTGTGGATGCGAGAACGACTTTATGCGCGTCGAGATAACCGGGATCGATGTTGATCTGACGGGCGCCGGCGCTGTCGCGATATCCGTCTTCGATCACCTGGGTTTTGAGCTTTAACTCCGCCAGCCGTTCGGGCGACAGGAGCGATGAAAATCCGACGAAACACCTCAACAATCCTGAACCCATTTCGTGCTCGTAGTATTTGGAGACGTTCCAAGGCAACACAGCGGTACGGCCGTCAATCTGGCCCATTAAGGCCATCAGGTCATTTTCGGCTTGGGACAGGAGTTCGTGTGTCGAGGAGAGGAGCGCGACGAAAAATTTCGCCGGCTTCGGCTCCCGTGGAGTGCCCATTTCAGCTGCGGTTCTTCAAAGCAAGGTAGTGGTCGTAGATGCAATCGGCGAGATCATCCTTGCTCATGAGCGGCAGCGAACGAACCGCGCCCGTGCGGTCGATAATTGTTCCCACGTTGGTGTCGCCGTCGAAACCGCTCCCCTCTTCCGCAACATTGTTCGCGATCACGATATCAAGATTTTTTTCGTGCAGTTTCTTTTGCGCGTTGGCAGTGAGATTCTCGGTCTCGGCGGCAAACCCGACCAGCCATTTGCCGTCTTTGTTCTGCCCAAGTTCCTTCAAGATATCGGGATTGGGTATCAGCCGAAGCTCAAGATCGCCAACACCGCGCTTTATTTTTTGACCGCTCGGCGCGACGGCATGATAGTCGGCGACCGCCGCTGCCATAATTACCGCGCTCGAGTGTGGATATTCCTTAAGAACGGCCTCGCGCATTTCCGCCGCGGTGTTCACCTCGATGAGACGAGCACCCGACGGCGGCTCGAGAGCCGTGGGCCCGCTAACCAATGCGACTGTCGCGCCGCGTCGTAGCGCGGCACGCGCCAACGCATATCCCATTTTGCCCGACGATCGGTTTGAGATGTAACGAACCGGATCGAGCGGCTCGCGGCTCGGACCCGCAGTAATCAAGAAGTTTTCGCCGGCAAGATCTTTTTTGCGCAGTAGCCGTTCGATCTCGTCACTGATCTTTTCTGGATCGGGCAGGCGTCCTTTGCCTTCGTATCCACATGCTAGATAGCCTTCGGCGGGGTCCATAATATGATAACCCACCCGCCCGAGCTTACGTAGGTTTTCTTGAACGATCACGTTCTCGTACATATGAATGTTCATTGCTGGCGCGAGCAGTACGGGTGCTTGGGTCGCCATAAGCACGGTCGTTAATAAGTCATCAGCGATACCACTAGCGAGTTTCCCGATCACATTCGCCGTTGCCGGCGCAATTACTAAAAGATCGGCAGAATCCGCGAGATTGATGTGGCCGATCTCGGATTCTTGCGTCAGGCTGAAGGTTTCTGTAGCGACCGGATTGCCCGAGAGAGTCTGAAAAGTGAGCGGCGTCACGAATTCCATTGCGCCGCGAGTCATAATCACCCGAACCTTGAAACCATTTTTGACCAACAGGCGCACCAACTCGACTGCCTTATAACAAGCGATGCCGCCCGTGACACCGAGAACAACCATCCGTTGTTGACCGTTGGTCGCCATGCCCCAAAATTAACCGATCAGCCGCAGGGGTGCAAACTTCGATCGGCTATGACGAGTCGGTCAATCAGCGCGGATTTTGCCACCGCCTCCAAGTTGTGTCAGACGCACTTCGTATTTTACTTCGTTCAATTCAGATAAACTCCCGGATTTGCCAAGCTTGTCAGAAGAAAATGTTATGCACATGGCATAGTTTTCGCGTTACGAACTTCAGATTGCGATAGATTCGGCAAAAACACTTGACCCGCCTATGGGGTTAATGTAATCACACAGACGGGGAGTAAGGAGATAGTGATGAAGAGAGAGAAAAAGTTATGGAGGCGCGCCGTACCAGCGGTGGCATTCGGTATGTCATTGAGCTTCGCCGTGCTGGTGCACACGCCCGCGAACGCCGACGAGAGTTACGCGGCCGCGGAATCGAGCGAAGAAGCCAATCAGATTACGCTGACTCAAGGCGATACTCAGCCCGTCGCGGCGCTTGCGCCTGCAGTTAATTTGACGGCCTTGGCGGCAAGCCCCAGCGCAGGTGAAGATTTCGAGGATGATCCGTTTGAGAGCTTCAATGAAAAAATGTTCTGGTTCAACCGAGAAGTTCTGGATCGTTATGTTTTGAAACCGATTGCTACGGGGTGGGATTTTTTACTGCCGGATCCGGTGCAACGGGGCGTGCACAATTTTTTTGACAATCTTGCCGTGGTCCGACGCGTGGTCAACAACAGCTTGCAGCTCAAGTTTAATGGCGCCGGGACCGAGCTCGCGCGCTTTACGATAAACAGCACGGTTGGCGTTGTGGGATTTTTCGATGTCGCAAAAGATGCTTTCGGCATTGAGCAAAAAGACGAGGACACGGGGCAAACGTTCGGCGTCTGGGGAGCCGGTCCTGGACCCTACCTGGTGCTGCCCTTTTTGCCGCCACTCACGATCCGTGATGGCATCGGTTATGCTTTCGACGTCGCGATGACTCCTTATACCTATTTTATTCCTTGGTGGGCCTCGGTGGCTGGAACAGCAACGAGTACAGTCAACGAACGATCCTTAAATTTGGATCGGTTTGAGCGAGTTGCCGAATCGACCGTCGATCTGTACGGCGCGGTGCGGAATGGTTACCTGCAAAGGCGCGCCGCGGCAATCAAACAGTAGGCTGCCCTGGAAGGGACGATTCCAAGCGGAAGATCGCCCAAACGATCTTCCGCTTTTTTTTGCTTCATCAATAACTTTGAGGCATGCCGTGACGAATTCGGTATTGACAAGATCTGACCCGTTCAATAAAAAATATCTTTGAGCAATCTTTCAGAATCGGAGCTAACATTCAAGGAGCGCTAAACAAAACCAAGATGCCACGAGCCAAAAAAAAGAGCGCCGGCCGCGCCGGCAAAGATCGAAGCCATGAGTATATCGATGACGGCACTCACGACGAATCGGAAGATGAGGATCTTCCAAGTGACGAAGCGGGTCGGCGCAAAATAAAGAAAAATTATGAAGAACTCCTGGGTATCCGGGTAGAGAAACTTAGAGGGCGCGTTCTTAACCGGGAAAAAATCAACAAAAGCATCGACGGCCTTTATTTTATCTGTTTCGAGTGCAAACGAATCTGCCACAATTTGGATGATGGATGGGTTGAGGAGGCGGGGACGCTGAACAATTATTGCGGTAACTGTGCGAAGCTTAAAGGCATTCGCAGCAGTGCTGCCTAAATCCGAAGTTTCAACCGCATTAAGACCTTTTTCAGATCATCCGCCAAAGGGGCTTCGACCATCGATTTCCGGCCGGTTTTCGGATGTCGGAACTGCATTTTGATCGCATGCAGAAATTGCCGTTCAAGACCGAAGCTCTCCGGCTTTGCCGAACCATATAACACGTCGCCCACAATCGGATGGCCGACCGCCGCTAGATGAGCGCGAATCTGGTGGGTCACTCCGGTCATCATTTGCAGCTCGAGCAAAGCGACTCCGGTACTCTGTGCCAATTTCCGATAGTGAGTCGAGGCGTTCCAAATCCTCTCCGTTTGCAGATGCGCCGGATCGACAGTGCGCATCCGAGTTTTGTCCCGTGGATCATGTGCCAGGGGCAGCGTGATGGTGCCCCTGGCGTGTGGTTGCCCCCACACAAGCGCCCAGTAAGTCTTAACGATCTCCCGACGGCGAAACTGTTTGCGCAACTCAATAAAGGTTTCTTGCGTTTTAGCCACCAGCACCAGTCCTGAGGTATCGCGATCGAGCCGGTTTACGATTCCCGGTTCCCAACGAGATTTGCCGATCGCCAGCAACTCGGGATGGTTTGCAGCGATGAAGTTAGCGATCGTGTGTTGATCTCGCCCCGAGAAGCCATGCGTCGGCATGGTGGCTGGCTTATCAATGATCAGGAGTTCTGAGTCTTCATACACAACTCGTAATTGAAGCTTAGGATTCGCCGGCGCTTGCGGACTCAGCCAAGCCGCCGGCCCGTGAAACACTAGGACATCCCCCGTGCTCACACGGTCCCCTTTTTTACTCGCTCTGCCGTTGAGAGAAAATAGTCGATCGGCAATGGCGCTCGCCAGTTGCCGGCGGGAAAGCTGCGGTAGGCAATGACGTAGAAAGGCATCCACACGAAGCTGCTCGTGCTCGGGCGCGACATGCCAGGCCTTGGTCGCGTCGATTGTTGCTTGATCCGTCATATCGACTACCGTACTATACCCCGCGATCTCATCAATAAGGCGATCCAGTGAGTAAAATTTGTTTCAACGTGATCATCGCGGGCGGGAAAGGTACGCGCTTCTGGCCGCTGAGCCGTGCCCACCGACCGAAGCAAACGCTCAAGCTTCTTGGTCGAAACAGTTTGATCCGAGAAACTGCTGAACGCGTCTATCCATTGGCGGGTCGCAAGCAAACGTTGGTCGTCACGATCGCCGATCAACTGTCGTTGCTCCGGCGCGAATTGCCGGGTGTACCGAGAAGTAACTTTATCGCCGAGCCGCAGGGCAAGAATACCGCTCCGTGCATCGGCCTGGCGGCTTTGGAAGTGATGCGCCGTGATCCCGAAGCGGTGATGATCGTCCTTCCCGCCGATCACTGGGTCGCCGATGTCGGTGCGTTTCGAAAAACACTTAAAAGTGCGGTCCAGCTGGCCGCTGGAACCGATCAGTTGATCACGATCGGAATCAAGCCCGATTACCCTGAAACCGGTTACGGCTACATCATGAAAAACAGGGCCATAGGATCCAAATTGGACGCGGCGTTTGTCGTGAAGCGCTTTGTCGAGAAGCCAACCTTGTCGGCGGCACAGCGACTCATCCGGCAGCATGGCTTATGGAACAGCGGGATCTTCATTTGGAAGGCATCCACGCTCCTCACGGCATTGCGGCGGTACCAACCGGAAATTTATCAGTCATTGGAAAAAATCAATAAAGCTGCTGCGGCTTACTCGCTCACAAGTTCGGCTCCTCGGCTGCGTAAGATCATTGCCGACGTATATCGTGGGATGGCGAACCTGTCGATCGATTATGCTGTCATGGAAAAAGCCGGCGCGGAAGGCAAGGTTTTAACTCTCGAAGGTCAATTTGGCTGGAGCGATGTCGGCAGTTGGGCAGCGGTGCATCGAATGATGCCGAAGGATCGAAACGGCAACGCCAGTCAAAGTCGCTGGCTCGGACTCGATACGAATAATTGTCTCATTCATGCTCCGAATCGATTGGTCGTTTTACTGGGCGTTCAGAGTACCGTCATTGTCGATACTCCGGATGCATTGCTGGTCGCGGATCTCGAGCGTTCCCAAGAAGTTCGCGAAGTGGTGGAGGCCTTGAATCGTGAACGCTTGAATTCATATACCACCTAAGCCGCGCTCCGTTGAATTCTTTTTCCGGTGAAAAATCTTTATCCAAACGGCCCGCTTCAAACAGATGAAGCGGTCATCCTGCTTGATCGTAAGGACCGCGAATATCTCGCGCGTCTCGATCAGCGTGCGACCATCTCGATTCGCGGCGGCAAGATCGCCGTCGCAGATATCGTGGGTCGGCCCGAAGGCAGCGTCGTGCGCTCATCCCTGAGCGAGCCCTTTCTAGTTTTTCGTCCAAGCTTAGCGCAGCTTATTCCCAATTTACCGCGCAGCGCCCAGGTTGTTTACCCGAAGGATATCGGCCCGATTTTGCTCTGGGCTGATATTTTTCCCGGTGCGCGGGTGATCGAAGCCGGGGTCGGCGCCGGCGCCCTGAGCATGGCGCTGCTCCGCGCTATTGGTGAAACCGGTCAGCTGATCTCGTATGAAATTCGTGCCGACTTTGCCGAGCTGGCAAAAAAAAACGTCTTTCGCTATCTGGGGCCGGTGTCGAACTGGACCGTTAAATTGGCCGACGTGGCAAGCGAGCTGACCGAAAACGAAATCGATAGAATCGTTTTGGATTTACCTGAACCTTGGCACGTGGTCGGACGCGCCTGGAGCGCCCTCAAGCCTGGTGGTTATTTGCTTTCCTATTTGCCGACGGTTTTGCAAGTAAAGACTTTGGTCGATGCACTGCGCGATGACACTCGATTTGCCTGTATCGAAACCACTGAAACACTGATGCGATACTGGCATTTCAAAGGGATGAGCGCCCGGCCGCAGCATCGCATGGTGGCCCATACCGGATTCCTTACCTCAGCGCGCCGTTTAGCAGATGGTGAAAAAGACATTCCCCGGGCCCGCTGAACCGGCGCTCGGAAAACCGGAGGAATTCAAAAATAGATTGGCTGCGGCCAGTCCAGAGTCGAGAACTGGCACCTGGAAACTGAGACTGATCTTACGGCCGGGACCAGAGCTGAATGTAATTCTGTTCGGTATCGAAGAAATAGATCGCTTTCCCCGTCGGCCGCACCACCGGCTCGTCGATCAGAACTTTGACGCCCGCTTTTTTAAGTTCATCATTCGCCTTGTCAAAGTCGTCCGAACTGACCTCGAGCGCTAAATGCGATGTTCCTTCGTCGAAATCGCCGCGCTCCACACTTGATGGACGCTGGAACAGCACCAAGCACATACCATCTTCCATGAACAAACGCGCAATGTTGGGGAACATGCCGTACTTCTCTTTGTATGGTCCGCCACTTTCCGTGTCGTAACCCACCTTCGTGCACTTCATGCCCAGCACTTCAGTGTAAAACTTTACCGCCCGCTCCAGGTCATTGCACGGCAGCCCGATATGGTAGATCTGTTTAACTTTCATAGTCTCGTTCCTCCGTTGATTTTTTATACTGTAACCTCAACACCGGTTTCAAGCACCGCGACAGCGTCATGCAGCTTGACATCCACTACGAATCCACTAAACATCGATAACCCATGAAATGCTCGCCTTTCGTGTTATGCTACTTTTTTTTCCTGCCCTGGATGCTGCAAAGCAGCGCAGAAGCCCAGCAGAATCTCGACCGAGTCGTCATAACCTATCCTAGCCGCAGCATTGCCTCGATCGATCTTTACATCGCTCAGGAGCGCGGCTTTTTTCGGCAAGAAGGTCTTTTGGCCGAAGTCG
>Ga0207645_10000958_pt1 | contig 23890 bp, 24 predicted proteins | sample KBSM53metaG_FD_184331 | JGI IMG/M metagenome (GOLD analysis project Ga0207645, IMG submission 184331) | Miscanthus rhizosphere microbial communities from Kellogg Biological Station, Michigan, USA - KBS M5-3 metaG (SPAdes) (version 2) | ecosystem: Host-associated > Plants > Roots > Rhizosphere >...
CTCTCACCTTCCGACATAGGCACACTTTCCTTCCGGCCACCTTATGTACCGGTACCGTTTGCCGCCCTCGCCGGACGTGAACGCGGGCTGCTTACTGATCCCATCCGGATCACGGCGCTCCATCAGTGGCATGTTGAAGCAGATGCAATATTCGAGGACGTGGGACAATGGAAACGACCCTGGTATTTCCCAAAACCCGGTGAGCGCATGGACGATACTGTTAGACGTGAGTGTGCTGCTGCGAGAACCGGTGTGGCCATAATGGACGCCTCTACCCTTGGAAAGATTGATGTACAGGGTCCGGACGCGGCCGTTTTCCTCGATCGCATTTATACAAATATGTTCTCTACATTGCCTGAGGGACAGTGCCGTTATGGATTAATGTGCAAGGCTGACGGCATTGTCTTCGATGATGGCGTCACCACCCGGCTGGGTAAAAATCATTTCCTGATGACGACTACAACAGGAGGTGCAGCACGTGTGCTTGCGTGGCTGGAAGAGTGGCTCCAGACGGAATGGCCCGACCTGCAGGTTTATTGTACTTCGGTTACGGAGCATATTTCGACAATCGCACTTGTCGGTCCGAAAAGCAGGCAGCTTCTCGCTGAACTGGTGACAGACATTGACCTTTCAAAAGGTGCATTTCCGTTCATGCATAGCCGCATGGCGACGATCGACGGCATAAACGTGCGCATCGCCCGCATCTCCTTTTCGGGAGAGCTGGCATTTGAGATCAACGTTTCGTGGGGTCATGCCCGTTATATCTGGGAAAGACTGTGGGACCTTGGACGTCCCTATGACCTGACAGCTTATGGCACAGAAACCATGCATGTGCTGCGGGCGGAAAAAGGTTATATTATTGTCGGTCAGGACACCGATGGCACGCAGACGCCTTATGACCTCAACATGTCCTGGATTGTTTCCAGGAAAAAAGAGTTCATCGGAAAACGCTCCTTTCAATTGCCCTATTTGAAGGCAGCGGGGAGATCGCAGCTGGTAGGCCTGTTGCCGGACGACAATGATGAAGTTATTCCTGAGGGAGCATACATCACTGTACTTAATGCACAACCGGACGAGCATGGCAAAACCCGTCATATAGGTTTTGTGACAAGCTCTTATTACTCGCCAGCGCTCGGGCGTGCGTTCGCATTAGCACTGGTGGCCGACGGTCTGAACCGTATGGACGAGGCAGTGTCTGTTCCCATTGGAAAAAAAGTACTGCGAGCCACCATTTGTGACGCTGTTTTTATTGATAAAGAAAACATCCGGAGAGACTAATTGAAACTCATTTATGATCATCAAAGAAAGTCCATTAAATGGAATGACCATCGGAACGGCCGCTATAGTGGCGATTCGTGAGTTGCCCGGCATGCATAACATTGACCTTCGTGTGAAGCCAGGCACCTCAGCGCAAAACGCAGTTGCTGAAGCGCTTGCCATGGAACTGCCCGCTAAGCCCGGTCAGATACAGAAGCGGTCAGTAAGTGGTGAAAGTGAAGCCTATGCTCTATGTCTTGCGCCTGACTGGTGGATTATCTCAGGATTCCCGGAAGCTGAGCAAAAACTTGCTGTACTGCGGTCGGAGAACCAGTATCATTTCAGTGCAGTAGATGTAAGCGGTCAGCGAACCACTATTGAAATGGAAGGACCAAAGGTACGTGACGTGCTTGCTCACCTTTGGGAGCAGGATCTTCGTGAGAAAAGTTTTCCCGTTGCAAGTGTCTCCCAGGGACTCATGGCAAAGGCACCGGTGATCGTCTGCCACATTGCTCCGTTTCGCTATCGTGTCATGGTAAGAAGCTCTTTCGCCTTGCACTTATGGAAGGCGTTGGTAGACGCTGCGGAAGAATGGATGTAAACAGGATTTGGTTATATCGCCAGCGCTGTTACCGCCAGGCAAAACCTTTTTAAAGAAACAGTCTTTAACTGTAGTTTATTCGAAACATTCACAAACCATTTTTGAGGTATGTGTCCACGGTTCAGCCGAAAAACTTCTTAATTCAGTCATCATGCCTTATGTAGATGCGTTGAATATAGATTTAAATCTAACGGGAAGGGATACCCTCCCGGATGCATAATTGGAATTTTATACACTGTTATTCCTAAAATGCCACCACGACAAGATCAGGAGCTAATCCAAGTTCAACCTGAGCAAACGTTTCATACCTGCTTTCATTGGCAAAACCATGTTGCCTGATTACCTGTGCGTCTGTAAAGTATTGTGCTAATTTATTATTGCTGTAAATAGCAGTGGTGCCGGCAGCAGAGTAAATCATATCTATCGCCTGGAAACAGGATTGATTGGTATGAGTGGCAGCTAACAGCAGTTTTCCTTTTTCCTCCAATGAAAGACTTTCACCATTCATTGTTTTGTTCCATGAATCGCGCAGTACGGTATAAAGAAAGGCACGGGAAGATTGAACCAGCGCACTGGCAATTCCTAATTTCCTTTGAACAGTTCCTCTTTCTTTCAGTGATGTAACAGAACCAAATGAAGTTTTTTTAGTCGCAAGATTTTTGAACTCTTCAATTGTATTCGTTGCTACAGCAAGGGCTACCGGCGCGATAAGTGCAGCTGATGATATTCCAATGGCAGGGAAGCGGAATAATGGCCTGGCATAATGACCGGAAGGTTGAAAACCCGGTGCAAAAGGAAACGTCATAAAATCGGGCACAAACACATTGTCTGCTGCCACATCATTGCTATCCGTTGCACGCATACCTATCGTGTGCCAGGTATCAACGATGTTGCCATCATCTGCGTTTATAAATACGCCGAGCACTTCGGGAATTCCATTATTGAATTTCGGCGCATTACCTTCCATTACCATCGCAGAAACAAAGATCCACCTGGCCTCATGTATATTACTGACTAACGGCGTGCGTCCGGTGATTGCATACCCACCCTTTACCGGCGTCGCTTTCATGGGAGGATGAACTGCACCTGCATGAAATACATCTGAACCGTCCTCATAAAATTTTTCAATGGCTTTTGCGGGGAACCGGCTGCAGAACCAGGCACCGGTATTGGCTACCATCATCGACCAGGCAGCTGCAGTATTGAAGTGTGCAACTTTTTCAACCAACATCGCCGCGGTGACGGGATCAGTTTCAACTCCACCCAATGATTCCGGAACAAACAACTTGTAGAAACCTGCTTTATTTAACGCATTGAACGTTTCCCTTGATAATTTTCGATCTACCTGTTCAGATTGTACATATTGCGAGATGATTGGTCCCAGTTCTTCAACAGACTCAACGAGATTGGCCTGTGAAAAAGTACGCTGCGAAACGAGAATATCTCCGGAGGTCATTTGAATAAAGTTTGATGTTAAATAGATAATCAAAATTATTTTCACAAAAACTATCCGGCTTTTCTAATCAGCTCAAAACTGTTTCTGTTTGTATCAATACAGACAGATCATCGATCATATGTTTTCATCCTTGACCTGAATTCCACCGGTGTACTTCCTGTTTTCTCTTTAAATACCCGGCTGAAATGTGTTTGGTTTTCAAAGCCGCATTCGAACGTAATGGAGGTAATGGTCATGTCGGTATTTTCCAATAATGACTTAGCCATGTCCATTCTTTTTTTTGTCACCCATTTTGCCGGCGAGTCGTTAAATAGCCGTTTGAATTCCCTTTTAAATGTCGCCGTACTCTTACATGCAAGTTTTGCATACTCTGCCAGGGTAAGGTTAAACGTAAAATTATTTTGCATCACTTCTTCCACCGTAGGGTGCAGATCCCTGCGGCTAAGCGTGTTGAGATATGAAAGTAACGGCTTGTTAAGTTTATTAGAAATCAGCGATAACACAAGTTCTTTAAACTTTAATTCGAGAAGATGCTCAGGTGGCGGTGACGTTTGTGTGAAATAAGGAATCATTGATGAAAAAAAAGATCTGCTGATCTCATTCACGTCGAGGATCAACACGTGCTCAGATTCAGCAGGCGACAGTTGAACCATGGGCACATTCTTTCTATTGTCATTGATCAGCTGTTTCAAAAAGTTGTCAGGTACAAAAAAAACCATAACGCACCATCCTTCACCCTCCTCTTTTTCTGCGATATGCGTGCCTTTCCGCACAAATACGCAGGTACCTTCACTCAGTTCCCATGTTTTTTCTTCTTTCCGGAAAACGCGGCGGCCACTAATAACGTAACCAATAAAACTGCATTCAACATAAAACTTCTGTTCTCTTTCCACCTGGGGACATTCATATTGGGTGAAAAGCAAATCCTTACAGGTCAGCTTTTTTGCTAACCCGGGAAAATTGTTCAACGTTTCGTATATGTTAATGACAGGCATATGCAGTTCAATCACCAAGAGTATGCTGGTCATCGGTGAATATTCCCGGCGGGTAAGGCAAAGGTATAACGTTTAACGAATTTCAATGTAATGTGTAAGCAAACTCACTAAAATGTATCACCCGGATTCTGAGCACGGGGTTAAACACGTAGCAGCTCCAGCCATTTTTGTAATTCACGCGACACATTACAGCTTATTGTTTTTACTCTTCCCTTCGTTTGTAATTCAACGGACAAAGATTGGTTGTGTTCGAATCTTTCTTTGTTATGAAAATAAAAATTATGAAACGATCAATTAATACAAAGATGCTGCTTGCAAAAGCACAGTATTTGCAGGCGATAGAAAGAAAAACTTCCCTGCTTACAGGCAGAATTATTTTTATGCTTACATTCTTCCTGATGTTATTCTTTGCCTCAAAGGCGCAGAAATACAATGGACATTATTTTAACAACGTAAATGAAAATGGAGTTATCCTCGATGGATACGACGCTGTTGCCTTTTTTACCGGCAATAAACCGGTAAAAGGTGATGCGCAGTATCAATACAGCTACGAAGATGCCATCTATTATTTCGCATCACAGGACCACCTGGATATGTTTAAAGCAAACCCGGAAAAATACAAGCCCCAGTTTGGCGGATGGTGCGCTTATGCCGTATCGTTAGGACGCATCGCTCCTATTGACGTTAATACATTTTCCATAGTCAACGACAGGTTGGTTATTCAACATAATCAGCGGGCCGTAAACGGATGGAACAAAGATGTACAGGGCAACCTGGCTTTGGCGGACAAGTATTGGCCCACTGTCGCTGACAAAGGAGGAAAGCAAATTACCACCGATGCGGAGAAGGCGTATTTAAACAATGTAGATCCGGAGGGAGTAATACTCCAGGGATTTGATGCAGTAAGTTATTTCACAGAAATGAAAGCCATAAAAGGCGATCCTAAATATTCTGCACGATATAACGGCGCCACGTATTGGTTTTCGTCTGAGTCGAATGCATCAATGTTTAAAGATCATCCTGGTATGTTTGCACCGCAATATGGCTCTTTCTGCGGTTATGCCATGAGTTTAGGTAAGCTTCGTCCTGTGGATCCAACAATTTTTGATGTAATAGACGGTCGCCTGATCCTGCAACATACAAAAGATGCATATGATCAGTTTCATAAAGATTTACCTGGCAATATTGTAAAGGCAGATGATCAATGGCCAAAGCAAATAAAGAAACACGCGGGCAGAAAAATAAAATTTGATAAACCGGCAAAACCAGCCACGGAGGAAACTAAATAGATCGCTGATTACACAGATTAAACTGGTAATACGGATGGGACAGCGCCTGCTTTAGACAACCTGGTCTATACAAGGAAAACTTGCTGCCGTCCTCAACAACAATAATCATCCATCCCGCATTGTGCGGAACGACGCAACAAAAACGTAATAGCAGCAATTCAGCCAGGTCAATAATTTTTTACACCCAACATCAAACATTCCAAAATGAAACAAAATATTCTTCTTCTCTTTTTAGTAGCAACGGCAACAATTTCAAAAGCACAAATCATTTCTACAAAAACAATTTCACTCGATGCGGCAAAAAAAGTAGTTGCTGAAGCGGTGAAGTTTGCCAAAGCAAACAACGCACCCGGCGGAGCAATCGCTGTTGTTGACAATGGAGGCAATCTGGTTTACCTGGAGCGGTTGGATAATACTTTTCCTGCTGCATCAGAAGTAGCCATTAAAAAAGCGAATACGGCCGCAACGTTCAAAGCTCCGTCTTCAAAACTGGAGAACTCCATCAACGGCGGAAGGCAGGCGCTTATAACGGTGGGGCACACGTTTTTACAGGGAGGCATACCTATTCTGTATGATGGGCAGGTGATTGGTGCCATTGGCGTGAGCGGCAGCGCCAGTGCCCAGCAGGATGAAGACATGGCAACGGCGGGAACTAAAATAAAACTCGATTGATCGTGAAAAGCGACTTTGTATTCTGGATAGTTGTCAGCATGGGTACCGGTGCTGCTGCGGGTATGAGTTACGATAACCTGCCGGCTGGCCTCAGCTTCGGTTTGGCAACCGGAATCATCGTCAATTTAATAATGAGACTGAATGTACGTCACGATAATAACAAATAAATGAACAGGGCAATGAGCAAAATTTATAATTTCTGGAAAATCTATTTATTGCTGATCATAGCGCTTCTCGCCGCAGTACTGTCGTTTTCACAAGAAACAAGACAGCTGTCGACAGGTAAACCGCAGGCCGTTGCTGACCTTAAAACAATTGAAGGCGCTGCGCTGGTCAACGCAGGTTGGTATGTGCAGCCCGCGCATATCGTAGATGCGGATTTCAAACTGCCGGGTGCAGCTGCAAATGATGTGTTGATGTTGTACCCAACAGGTGCAGCAGTTAAAACACACGGGATTCATCCACAAATAAATGCAGTTGACTTTGATAAAAATTTTATGGCGATAAAGCCAACCAGCCTGGAAATGAGAGAAGGTACGGGTTTGGTATCGATGGCCTGGTATAAAGTTGAATTAACCCTTCCGGAAAAGATCGGATCACTCGACATAAAAGGAACAACAGCAGTCTTTGAAATAGTGGTTGATGATTACAGCGAGATATGGGTAAATGGAAAACAAATGCATGGATTCGGACAAACCGGCAACGGCGTAATTGCCGGTTACAATACACGCAACCGCGTGGTGTTGACAGACAATGCAAAACCGGGTGATCATTTTTCCATTGCTGTTCTCGGTATTAATGGTCCTTTGGGAATGATTCCTGACAACTATATATGGGTGCGTAATGCCGTTGTTGATTTTTATAAAGAAGGAATTCCAGTAAATGCTTCCTGGAAAGACATTGGTAAGATATATGTGCTTGACGAATCGTTAAATACAATTATCCCTGCCGGGGCAAAGATTGAAAAAGTTGCAGATGGGTTTTCATTTACCGAAGGGCCTGTTTGGCATCCCGACGGTTATTTATTGTTCAGCGACCCGAATACGAATACTATTTACCGTTATAATCCCCAAAATCACAACGTGACGGTATACATGAGCCATAGCGGGTATACCGGTCCGGACATCGGAGAGTATGGACAACCGGGAAGTAATGGTTTGACAATTGATAAAGAAGGACGGTTGATTATTGACCAGCATGGTAACAGGAGAGTGATACGGATAGAAAAGAAGGGGCCTGTCACTGTGCTGGCCGATAAAATTGATGGAAAAAAATTTAATAGTCCTAACGATATAGTTTATAAAAGTGATGGTACTGTCTATTTCACAGATCCACCTTATGGTTTACCGGCATTCTTTGATGATAAAAGAAAAGAGCTCGGTTATTCAGGTGTCTTTATGATCAGGGATGGAAAAGTGCAGGTTGTTTCAAAAGATCTTGGCGGACCGAACGGCATCGCATTTTCGCCGGATGAAAAATATCTCTACGTTACCAATTGGGATATCCGTGATATTCATCACACCAAAACATTATGGCGATATGAAGTGAATACAGATGGAACCTTGAAAAGTGGTAAAATATTTTTCGATTGGAATTTTACTGAAGATGAGGAAGCATTGGACGGTATAAAAGTAGATAAACAAGGTAATTTGTTTGTTTCTGCACCCGGAGGTGTATGGATACTTTCGGCCAACGGAAAACTGTTGGGAAAAATAGTAACGCCTGAACGTCCTGCAAACATGGCGTGGGGAGATGACGGAAAAACGCTGTATCTCACGGCGCATAGCAGCTTGTATAAAATAAGAGTCAACACGGGAGGAAAATTTAGCTGGGAGTAAAAAGATGAATTATCAACATCGTAATTGAATTAATGTCACTTGACACACTTATGGCTTAAATCAAAATCAGATGACAAAAGTAGCAATCGTATCAGGTGCGGCAGGAAACCTGGGGCAGGCAGTCGTGAAAAAATTTATTGCAGAAGGTTATAAAGTAATAGGGACAATAATGCCGGATGATCCGGTGGAAATAGAATTCATTGCCCCGGAATTCGAAGCGATCCCGGTTAATCTCATTGATGAAGAGAATACTGCTCAGTTCGCGACATCAGTCATTAAAAAATACGGCAAGATTGATGTTGCCGTTCTTACAGTTGGCGGTTTTGCACTGGGAAATATAGCAGACACAAAAACCGTCGATATAGCCCGTCAATACAGGCTGAATTTTGAAACAACTTACAATATTGCACATCCTGTTTTCACGCAAATGCTAAACCAGAAAAACGGGCGCATTTTCTTTATTGGTTCACGGCCGGGTCTTGACTCCCGCAATGGAAAGGGAATGATTGCTTATAGCCTTACAAAGTCTTTATTGTTCCGGCTGGCTGAAGTAATGAATGATGAAGCGCACGAGAGCAATGTCATAACAAGTGTGCTGGTTCCCGGCACGATTGATACAATACAAAACCGGAAGAATATGCCAGGAGTAAATCCGTCTGATTGGGTGAAGGCAGAGCATATCGCCAACATTATTCATTTTTATTGTTCAGAATCTGCGGCAGTGATTCGTGAACCGGTAATTAAGGCTTATAATAACTCCTGATTATTCCAACGGAAACTATTTCAACTCCGTTTTAAACTTCCGCGTGTACAGCAGGCGACAATCGACTTTTACAGCTTTTAATAAATTAGTGACGTTCATTTCAACTAAAAAAAATGGGTATGAAACTGCCGTTATTAAACAAAAAAGTACTTATTACAGCGGGGCCAACACGTGAAGCGATTGACCCTGTACGGTATATCAGTAACCATTCCAGCGGAAAAATGGGTTATGCCATTGCAGAACGTTTCATTACTGCGGGAGCGGAGGTATACCTTGTGTCCGGACCTGTTTCGACTCATATAAATCCTCATTCCCGGTTGAGAATTGTGCAGGTGATCTCTGCAGCTGATATGTATCTGGCCTGTTGTCAATTTTTCGAAACAGTCGACATCGCCATATTTTCTGCAGCAGTTGCAGATTACCGGCCGGAAAAGATTTCACCCCGGAAAATAAAAAAGGAAGAAGATTCATTCACGATAAAAATGGTAAAGAACATAGATATCGCTTATGAGTTTGGTAAAATTAAGACAACGGATCAGCTATCCATTGGCTTTGCCTTAGAAACGAATGATGAGGTCACCAACGCGATGCATAAACTTGCCCGGAAGAATTTTGATATCGTGATCCTCAATTCACTGAATGAAGCTAATGCTGCATTTGGAGTCGATACAAATAAGATCACCATTCTGCAAAAAGATCTCACACAAGTTGATTTTCCCACCCAGTCTAAAAAACAAGTGGCTGAAGATATTTTATCGGTTACCTGCAATTTATACAACGAAACGAAGAGAATGGTTGCAGAAGTGTTGTGACTATTGAATGCATTTATCCAGGCACCTTTAAAAACTTATTTTGAACAAGCGACAGTACAAGAAGTGATTTCATTGGCAAAACGTTCCTGCAGGTACGAATATCGCTCAATGCCTTTATCAGTGATGTATAAAATGATCCAATCATCCTGCCGGGCTACCTTTGCTTTTATGGTTACAGGCTCTGCTACAAAATCCTTTACCGCTTCGTTCATCTTTTCACCATTTGGCCCAACCAATAAATAATAATTCTGTCTGCCCGCATCGTCTGTCACTTTCAATACCGGCGGTATACCCCCCAGGATACAGCGAACAGCACAATCCTTGTGTGGCTTGCCTTCGCCCGGTTTCATTACACCGAAAAAACATTTTGGATCCACTATCTCACCTCTTATTGTCTGTTCACCCATATCTGTTGATTCGGGCAAATCAATCTTATTTATTTCGTTCTTTACCTGCACAAGAAAGCTATCATTTGCATCGATCTGCATCAGTAACTTACCATCATTGTACAGCAGTGTTCCTTTCATAGTCACTTCTTTTTTGTCGAGCGAAATATTTTTTTGCTTTTCAATAGCAGCGATCGCTCCTTCTGCACCAAATTTTCCATAGCCGATTAATGGAATCGTAATAAAAGAAGGGCGACCGAAAATGTCTTTACCGTTGATTGTTTTAAGAAAAGGTATTGGCCCGTTAAAGTAAATGCCGCTCACTTGTGTGAGCCTGCCGAATTCAAAATTTCCTGTGCCGAATTTTTTTTGCGACAACGCCAATATTATTCCGGCTGCCGCAACGGCAAATACAAGGAAAATAAGAACTCTCTTTATGAGTCCCGCAAATGTGCCTGGCGCTTTTGGCATCCACCCAATAAAAAATTCATCGTTCCTCATTGTTTCTTCTTGTTTTGCGTTTACAATACAACTGCACCGTTTCGTTCAGTTCCCTCTGCATAAGGCGTTGGATTCAACCAAACCTTACTTCCTTCAATACGAACATCGTACGTGCTCACTCTTTCTTTGAAAGGCGGTGGTGATTGACCGTTATGTGGCAGGTATTGATACCCATGCCAGGGGCAGGTAATACATCCGTCAAGAATTTTTCCTTCTCCCAACGGGCCACCCTGGTGTTTGCATACGTTATGAATGGCAAACAACTTTCCCTCGTGTTTATAAACAGCTATCCGTTCTTTGCCTGCACAAAATATTTTTGCCCGGCTATCTTCTATATCTTTTACTTCACACACATACACGAAGCCGTCCTTTCTTACGTCAAATGCCTGGCTATCTTTTTTTACCTCTCTTGTACCGGCGATAAGATGTAAACTAATCAGTGTTGCGCTACCCGTAAACATTATGATCACAAACACCGGATTTGTTTCATACTGAACCACGCCGAGCATTACATGCAGTACTATTAAGAAATAAGCGAGATACACAAACATGTGCAATGTCTTCCAGACTTTCGGAGAAAGATTGTGCAACCAAAAATCATGGCTCGTTATCGCCATGAGAAAGAATATAACGAGACCAAAAAAGCCCAATGCCTGGAAAGGGAATTGCGATACGGAATTGAATTGTGTATTGGAAGTAAATAATGAGACAAAAGGATTTACAGCACCCAATGCATGAAACTGGAATATACTGAAGCTGCCATGAATGAGTGCGACAGTAAACATCGTTACACCGAGGTGTCGGCGGTTATACAAAAACGGTAGAAATTTTTTATTGATCCTGCATAAGGGCCCGATCGCCAGAATAACGTGTAGTAACACAATAGCCAACGTAGCGGTCGACCGGATTAGCACCGTTTCAAACGTGTATTGCGGATTAAAGACAGCGGTCACCAGGATGAAAATAATAAGGTAGAGGACACAAAACCCAAAAATGAACCAGTCGTAATGTTTCTTCTGGCGGTTCCAGCCAACAGCTGAATAAGATACACTCATGGCAAAAGGTTTATAGTGTCGATGACCTGTTGGTGAATAAAATCATAAAGAATAAGGCGATTTGCGCTTGTATATTTAAATGTAGAATCTAACGGGAAATACCATTTACCTCTTGCCTCGATCCGCCCGATCAGCTTCAACTCACCAATACTCTTGGTAATGCCATCATCAGCATAAATTGTGGCCGTAGGATATTGCAAAATTTTTCCGTTTATCCATTCCAGTTGCAGTAAAGACGTATCCAGGTTCGACCTGATTGCAATGGAATAATCCCTGCTGACTGCTTTCCTCAACACAACAGGCAGAGGCGATGAGCTTGCAGGTTGCAATAACGATTGGCTAATCTTTTCAGGAACGGAGATCCAGGCGAGAATAATTCCGGCAGGTAACAAAACTGCTAAAACTCTCCAGGTCACCAGGTGTTGCTTTCTAAGCGGTTTCATCATGTTGAGAAGTTTTTGCGTTTATCCATTTGCGTAATAAGATCGGCCAAAACACAATGACTCCCGGTGTAATGATAATGCGAAAGCCGATACTGCTGCCTTCCGCGCCCTCATCAATTTTATCGACTCCTTTTATAACAAAGGGTATTGCAAACAATAGCCCGCAAACCAGGTAAATCAACACTATTGTCCAAACTATTTCGATTAACATTATTAATTTGTTTGCGGCTCAATAACCAATATACTGTTGAATCCATTAAACCCATCCGGTTCTCGGTAAGGATTATCTATATCTTCCATCCACATTTTATCATCTACAAAGAATTTATAGTGATAACGGCCTGCCGGCAGCATAGGAATTTCGATTTTCCAGATACCATTTTTGCCAGGCTCCATCAGCAAAACATCCTGTGCCCAATGATTGAAAGTACCCGCCAGTGAGATCTGTGAGGCGCACTCATTTTGTACATAAAAGGAAATCGTGTTTTGCCGGGCATTTACCTCCGGCGATGGATAAGGTTTCATGATGATTTCTCGTTTCAGCGTTTTCAAAATAGCTTTTCTCGGGCGAATGACACCGAACCCTTGTCTCTCTGCCGCTACGGCGTCAATTCGTTTTGCAGTGCTGAACAAAATTTGACGCACCATCAACGGTGTCAACGTACTGTTTGCTTCGAGCAACTGCGCAACAACTGCCGTTACCAACGGTGCTGCGAAAGATGTTCCGTCTACATGCATATAAGCAGGCGAAATATATTTTGCAGTTTGTATACGCTGTTCAATGCATTGCCTGATAAAAGTTACATCATTTGACCCGTATACTCTTTCATCCAATCGGGTATGTGAAGAATTAAGTAATAACTCACTTTTCAGTTCATCATCGTTTGTTTGCAAAAAAGAGTATAAGATCTCCGCTTCTTTTTTTTCTTTTGTACCTGGTAAAACAGGTGCGGCAATCCAAATAGCGTGCGCCACAAGTTCCGGCTTTGTGAATCCGTCTGTCGTTTGGCCAAATGTTGAATGATAGAGTTTACTTTCCTTTTCCAGGTTATTCTCATCATCTATACCTCCAACGGTGATCACATTCGGCGAATCTGCCGGCGTATTAATCAGGTCCTGTTCGTCATTTCCACTTGCTGCTATAACTGTCACACCGTTTTTAATCAGCAATTCCGCCAGCTGGTCAATTTTACTTTCCTTATATGAGGTAACCCGATCGGCGCCAAGACTTATATTCACAATGCGGATACCATATTCTTTATAATTATCAATAACCCATTGCAACGCATCAATAATGTATTGCGTATGCAATTGGCCGGTGTCATCCTGCACTTTCAACAAAACCAATTCCGCATCGCACGCAATTCCTTTGTATAAACCTTTTGATAAATAACCATCACCTGCACAAACCACACTTGTCATTGTTCCGTGCCAGCTCTCGTTGTGGGGCAACCGAAAAAATTCCGGCTCACGATCCGGCTTTGTAATATCCATGACTTTCTTTACCCGGTTCTGGAACGACACAATATCAGGGTGGAGATAAAAGCCGCTATCGATAAAACAAATGGTTATTCCTTTACCGGTGTACCTTGGATCGGCATCAAGCCGTAAACCCGATGGAAGAATGATAAAGTCGTCAGCGCTTTTTACAGGAAAATAGGGACCTATTTCCGGAAGCATCCGTTGCTGCATCACTATTTCTGTTTGGTAATAATCCACACAGCGGCTGCAGGCGCCGTCATTTTCTGTCCATAAAGGATGGCCATTTTTAATTCTCTCAATGACCTGCCGCTCATTGTCAAGGTGAAAACGATAAAGCAGCCTGTCAACTTTATCATTGCATAAAGGGCATATGGTCCTCGTTAAATTCATCTTTTACAAAGGAAATCTTAACGCCGCTATTTTGTTGTCGTTTGTAAGACTGGAATGATCTTTCCATCATCATTTATTTTCGTCTTCTTTTATCAGCATGGCGTGGCCGTCATTGTCTTTTACGATAAAAGCCTTGATGTACCCTTTGCGGGTGTGCAGCTCAACCACTCCCTTTGATACAAACAAAAAATTTGCTTTCTGAAGTGCATTGAACAGCGCCGTTGCATCATCTGTAATCAACGCTGTTTGCCAGTACCAGATATCATCTGCTCTTGTATCAGCAGGATAAGGTTTGCCCCGCCCCGGCTCCAGGTATTGCAAAAACTCGATGCCTGGCCCCTCCTGGGCCCGCAACCCGGTGATATGAAGGCTTGCTCCTTCTACAAAATTTAAATGGGCCTGCTCCATGCCTTTGTTCCAACTCTCTCCTTTTCGCATGATGCCAAGAATGTTTTCATAAAATTGAAGACTACTATCTGTGCTGGCAATTCCGATCGCTGTGTGATCGATTCCCAGGAACAGTTTTCCCTTTGCCTGTTGCCATTTCGGTTGTCCCTTGCCTTTAGGAAAATAGATCAATTCAAGATTGTGCATATCCGGATCGTGAAAATAAAATGCTTTGACACCCGCCGCTGCAACATTACTTTGAGGAATAGTTTGCGGTGCAGTGGAAACATGCATCACCCTATGTTTGCGGAGTTGCATATAGGCCTTTTCCATATCGCTCACTACAATAGCAATATGCTGAAAAATAAGATCGTTGCTCTTTGCATTTTCAGGAATACTTCTTCCGCCACTTGTCAAATAATCTGTCAATTCTATTTGCTCTTCACCCAGTTGCATACGGACAACCCGCATACGTATACCAAATATTCCTTCGAGTTGCTCATACTGCGAACCGTATAGTTCGTTATCACTTATTTTTTTAAATCCCAGCACTTCACTGTAAAATTTTATGGAACGATCCATATCGCTTACCGTTATACCAATTGCATCAATTTTTTTTATTTGGGCAAGCGCTGCAGAAGAGCACAAACTGATGATCAACACCAGTGAGAATAGTTTACCTGGCTGTTTTAGAATATGATTCATATAATACCATTTTTTAGTTGAAAGCGGTTGCGACGGGCATTGAAGTATAAAAAACACTCTGCAGCCATCAGCATACCCGCAAATGGAACAAGTAAATAAATCCAGAACGCTGTCCAGATATTGGCCGGCAATGCGCTGGCGAGTGAACGTGCAGGATTCATCCCGAATCCGGATATCGGACCAGCAACAATCACCCAGGTACATACCAGGCAACCGGAAAATAGTCGTGTATATTTTTTCAGTGTTTTATGATGAGATGTAAATAATACCATCGACATGGTGATGAATGCGATCACAAATTCAGCCAAAATCGCAGCTGCTATACCGGTAGTTCCGGGTACAGTAACCACAGAATTTACCGGCGGTTCGGTGAGGTATTTCCCCAGTAACCATTGCATCATAAACACAGCAGCGATACCGCCAGACACCTGGAAGATGATAAAGAACATGCTATCCCATGGACACATTTTATTTATCCGCAAAAACGTAACGGTGACGGCAGGATTAATATGTGAACCGGATGGGCTTGTAAACTTTGAGTAAAAAATAAATAGCGCTGTTGCGCCCATCAATACACCCATGATAACTGTTCTTAAAAAAGTATTGTGTAAGGATTGATGTAGTGGTGAATATTCCGATTCGAGCAATGCACCAAAAAAACAGGCCGAACACATAAAAATGGCAAGTCCCAATGCCTCCTGCATGTAATGTTTCCAATTGTTGCGAAAGGAGGCTTTCATTTGAACCCAACCGCCATAACCAGAATATATCCGAATCGGCATTGCTCTCATCGTGCAAAGAAAAATATACACACGTCACTGCGTTGTCTTTCAAATGACGGAAGAGTAAAGAAAGTGCCATGAGTTACGAACAAGCTACATTTTAACATGCATGTTATTTAATTCCCTTTCCAGGAAATAATTTAACAATGTCCTGATAACTGCTATAGCGGCTAATTTTCCTATGTCATCCCAGCTCGGGGCCACAGCAGTAGCAAGAACATCAGCGCCTAATAGCAGCTCAAGAGAGACAGCCACAGAACTTCCGAACTGCAATCGCACTTCTTCTTTGGTAACTTTTGATGATGATACAAGAATTGACGAAAGATAATTAAGTAATGTCTTCAATACGGCAACTCCAATTATTATTGCTGCCAGTATCTCCACTGCGTGACTGATATAGATCGTAATATGTTTTGCTATTTCTTCCATTTTTAAAAAAGCCCCTGGATGCTTCGACAAGCTCAACAGGGGCGTTCACTTTTACTAACTGCTATGCGGGAAAAAACAGATGGGATTATAAGATCGCGGATTCTTTTTGTATAAAAGAAGTCTTTTTACTCAATACATTATTGATGAAATGATCGCCGACACGCAATGCATTTGCAGCTATCGTCAGCGATGGATTGAAGGCACCGCAGCTTGGAAAGAAACTGGCATCCACCGCGTATAGATTTTCAAGTTCATGCGCTTTGCAATTTATATCCAATACACTGGTGGCAGGATCGGTTCCAAACCGCAGCGTACCGTTCTGGTGACTCATCCCACTGATGTCAAGGTCATAGCCCGCCCATTGTATATCTTTATATTTCTCATCCAGTTCACCCAGCTTAACAAAAATTTGTTTCAGTTTGACTTTCAATTTTTCATACGCTGTATAATTATTCCGATGATAGAACACTTTTATTTTTCCTTCGTTTGTAATCGTAACACGATTGTCCGGTGATGGTAAATCTTCCGCAGTGAGCCAGAAATCAATAGTCATCTTTTTCAATTCCTCATAATCCTTTCCGGGATAAATTTTTTCGGCCAGCCATAAGATGGTATCAAAGTCATTACGTCCCATCAGTTGAATTTCACCCAAAGGAAATTCACTGTCTTCCGCATTATGATAGAAATCAGCCAGGCCAAGACTTTTCTGGAATACACAGTCGTTGATTTTATCCTTTGTAAAAGCGACCAGGCAGCCGTTATGATGCAGCATCAGATTTTTTCCAACCTGTCCGCTGCCGTTTGCAAGACCGTCCGGATGTTTATCGTTTGCACTGCGAAGCATAAGTGCCGCACTGTTTACCGCACCGCAGGCAACGAAAACTGCATCTGTATGAAACACCATCCGTTCACCTTTTATTTCAGCAATAACTTTCGTTACCCTGGTTCCATCCGCATTTGTTTCCAATCGCTCAACATAGGCATGCGTTAATAAGGTTACGTTTTTATTCACCAGGGCGGGCCGCAGACACATTACCTGACCGTCTGCTTTGGAATCTGTCGGATCGGGAAAGCCATCGAAGTTTTCCAGTACAACAGTCGCCTCTGTTTCCGAATAATCCTGCGGCAATCTAACACCCATGGGTAGTGGAAAAGGCTTTAAGCCAATCTGCTGCATTTTATAATTAAGGTCCTCTATCAATGGTTCATAAGGGATTTGCGGCAGCGGGTATTCGGATCTTGCCGGTGGTTCGCTGGGGTCAATGCCGCGTTTGCCGTGAACACTGTATAATCTCTCTGCTTTTTCATAATAAGGCTCCAATGCAGCGTATCCGAACGGCCATGCAGGTGACATGCCGCCATAATGTTTTACTTCTTCGAAATCACTTTCGCGAAAACGAAACAAAGCAGCGCCATACATCTTACTGTTGCCACCAACGTTATAATGTATATATGGTTTGAATGGTTTGTCGTCCTGGTCGTACCATACATCACCGGGACGGTACCGGCCTACTGTTACAACTTCGTGGGCATCCCAGTTTTGTTTTTCCTTGGGTATGAAACCACCTCTTTCAAGAACAAGTATTTTCTTCCCGGTAGGCGCCAGTTTGTATGTCATTGTGCTGCCGCCGGTTCCTGTTCCGATGATTATGATGTCGTAATGATTAATCATGAAAGATAAATTATACCGCAAAGAACAGAACAACGTGACGTGAACAGTGTCGTATGCAAGACGTCGTTGGTGATTTTACAGAATGAAATTGTAAAAAATTTGATTTGTCGTGCTGCTGACAAATGGATACTTGCATCGCATTGAAATTTGGAGAAATTTTAATTATGAAGAAAGTTTTGATGTCGTTTTTGATTGTTGTTGTGACGAGCGCTTCATTATGTGCCCAGAAGTCCGCAACCTTTATTGAATCAGGAAAAGCTATAAGAGGATACGATCCTGTAGCTTATTTTACAGCAGGAAAACCAGTTAAAGGAAATGAAAATTTCAAATTTTCGTGGAACCATGCCGACTGGTACTTTTCATCGCAACAAAACCTGGATCTGTTTAAATCCAACCCGGAAAAGTATGCGCCGCAATACGGAGGTTATTGCGCTTATGGATTATCGGATGGACATAAAGCACCTACAGACAATAACGCATGGACGATTGTAAACAACAAATTGTACCTGAACTACAGTCTTGATGTAAAAAAAGAATGGAGCAAAAATCAAAAAGAAAGAATAGAGAAGGCAGATAAAAACTGGCCGGACATAAAGGATAAAGAATAGTATCAAACAAGGCTGAAGTTTTAATCAAGGCAACATTTATATGTTGCCTTTTTATTCACTGGAAAGCTTAATCCGGTTTTACCGTCACAATTACTGAAATAGTGAAAGACTCGGAACGGTCCTGGTGACAGTTTGCGTGGCAACGGAAATAAGATAAATTTTACGCAACGTATACTTCAGCCGGATGTTCAATGATGCAGAAAATACATCGCTTCGTGGTAAAGCACCTTTCATTTTTATTGACAATTGAAAAGTTGCCGGATCAAGGCTTTGATTGGAAAAGATGAATTGATTCTGTTCAAAATGCAATAAATCTTTCAGCTGCCTGCCGGCACCATAGTCCGAAATAATCTCTGTATGAGCTTGCAAATTTCGTAAACCTTCAATTTTGCCTACGATGCTGTACGAAAATTTATTTTTATTATTGTGACAAGGGCTGCCGGAAAACAAATAAAAGAACACACAAACAGGTTGATCCGTCTGTAACAATTGAATCTTAAATACACCGATGAAAGGTCTTGAATGCATCTTTACCTTTTTCGTTGATAGTGTATCTTCCAGTTCAGCTTCCATGTTTTATTGTCGCCGGAACTTTCCCAGTTCCAATCGAAGCTATCAGCCCCGATGTTATAAAATATCATTCTTGATACAATTTTTTTACCCTGGGCATTCATTGTGGGTTGTGTTGAAAGTATCATTTGGCCATTGCTATATTGGCCGGTCAATACAATATATCCTCCCTGGCTATCTACCCAGGTTTGTTCCCATACGGCTTTCCTGGAGTTGTACACACTCCAGCTCATGCCGCTATAATTGCCGGATGGGCTGTTAAAGTTTTCGTTTACAACACAACCATCCAGTATTTTTTTGATAGTGTTCGTACCCCTGGAAGTGTCGTTCCATGTAAGGTCCCACTCACCGAGCCAAAAATCAAACTGGGAACATTCCGGTGCGCTGCATGGCTTCACGGCATTGTTCTGCCCGGATGATGCACAAGAGAATATTGCCAGGAGAATAAAAAGTACGAATCGTTGCATATTGTGGATTTCTGCTAAAAATAACTTTGCCTGTCAAAGGCTGCTATGCAGAAATTGACAATTTCAGGAAAGGCAGATAGTGCTGCTGAACGGTATTAATCAGTTTTAATTAATAAGTAATTTTAGTTTGTGCCTGGCTTATGAAACAAAAGGTCAAGTTTATAAAAGATTTCCCTTCAACCACGGAATTCGAATACGATGAAGATCTGTGGTATCACCAACATGGCGATGCGTTCGTTATTATCAATTGCCATTCATCCCAAATATATTATCCTGAACACTGGACGCCACTTTCATTGAAATGTGCTTTCAATGGTAAAGAGTTTTATAAACTAAAAAATACCACCTACGCAGTGACCGAAGAGAATTTCCTGATCATGAACCAGGGTAGCCGGTATGCCAGCTATATTCTTTCAGATTCGCTGACTGAATCGTTTACGCTGAATTTTACACAGCACAACCTGAAAGTACTTTCAACAGCAAATGGCAGGAGTGGTTCGCAACTTCTCGATGATCCGTTTACGTTAAATAATGACAGTACAAATTTTATCGAAAAGCTTTATTCTTACAACCCCATCATCACTTCCTATATTCAACAGTTAAAAAAAATTATCTCCCCGCAGGGTGCAGATAATGCAGCTGTAATTGAATTATTTTATTTCATACTTGGAGAAATATATCAATTGAACTGTACAGCCATTAAAGAAGCAGATAGTATAGCAGCCAGGAAAAAAACAACAAGGCATGAATTGTACAAGAGACTTAGCGTCGCCAAAGATTATATCAGGTCCTGCTATCACCAGGAAATTACGCTGGAGCAATTAGCCGCAAACTGTTATTTAAATACGTTTTATTTACTCAGGGAGTTTAAAAAATTCTATCACATCACACCCCATCAATACCTGACAAAAGTTCGGCTGCACGAGGCGGAGAAATTAATTTTACGTTCCACTATGCAGATTGCTCACATCGCCCACGAAGTTGGCTTTGAAGACGCTTCCTCTTTTACCCGGCTTTTCAGAAAGCAGTACGGAGCCTCTCCTTACGTATATCGAAATCAGGGCGGTTTCAAATAAATGAAATAACAAAAATTCTCTCCCCAATTATTTGTATGTAAAAAAATATACGCTGAAAGATGCGACTTTACCCTGCTAAAACAGCGAACGACATTTGAATCTTTGTTAATGGCTGTATACAATTATGCGTGCATTGCGACTGCACTTTGCTTACTTGTGGTAGTGGCAGTGGAAAAAAGACCATAATCTTTTATCACCCGCAATATTTCTGCTACGCCCCATGCCTGTGCCACGCAACCCCGCGGATGATGTGGCGGGTCAGCATCAAATATTTCCGAAACTGACCCGATGCAGCCTTCATTCATATGGTAGCTAAATTGATTAATAATAGCCATTGCTTTTTCTTTTCCTTTCAATCCGTCTGAATCTATGAAACTTTGTTCAGTCATTATTGCATCAATGTACGGACCCAATAACCAGCTCCACACCGTTCCCTGGTGATAAGATGAATCGCGATGATATGCGTCCCCGCCATAAACCGGTATATAACGTGCATCCTCTATTGAAAGACTTCTTAAACCTACCGGGGTATACAACTTTTCCCCAACAACTTTTATCACCGAAGCGGCCTGTTCACCTTTTATCAATGGAAATGGCAGGCTGATTGCAAAAAGTTGATTTGGTCTCAGCTCTGCTACCTGCCTCCCGTTTTCATCGATGTTGTCATATAAATAATTTCCTTCTCCGTACCAGAATTTCTCCATGAAACTTTGCTTTGCCTTTTCTGCACTGAACGTAACAAGATGTGCGTCCACAGACTGACCATTGAATTTTAAAAACTCTGCGAAAATCTTCAACGCATTATACCAGAGCGCCTGTATTTCTACCGGCTTACCCATTCGCGGTGTCACAACCCAGTTGCCGATTCGGGCATCCATCCACGTTAGCTGTTGCCCTTTTTCACCCGCATATAATAAACCATCGCTATCGACATGAATATTATACCGGGTACCACGAAAATGCCAGTCAATAATATCTTTCAGCACAGGTAGAACTTCCTTCAATACAAAACCGATATCATCAGTTGCCAGCAGGTACTTATAAACGGCAGCGAAATACCACAACGTTCCATCCACATTATTATATTCCGGTGCTTCGCCATTATCCTGGAACCGGTTGGGAAGCATCCCCATGCTCACAGATTTTGCAAATGCAGCAATTATCTTTTTTGCGTCCTCAAAGCGACCGGTAGATAGACATAATCCCGGTAATGCTATCATTGTGTCGCGACCCCAATCTGTAAACCAGTGATAGCCTGCAATTACAGTTTTCAAATTTTCCTCACGTTTTACGACAAACTGATCCGCTGCCAACACTAACTGTTTGATAATATCACTTTCGGGTTGATCTTTTAACAATAAACTTCTTCTCAATTGTTCTTTCGCCATTAGCTTGTCTGCCTGCTTATCGGCGGGATCGTCGGTTGAAATAATGATCCCGATAGTTCTTCCTTTCCCGAGCTTAATTGAGAATGTTCCCGGTGTAAATAAATCTTCGGTATAATCAAGCCCGCGATATTGTTCTATGCTATAATTGAAATTGTAAAACCAGTCCGGCCGGGGGTGGTAATTACTTTCCGGCACTTTTATATAAATGCCTGGCGAGCCGGCGTATGCTTCTATTCTAAGTACATTATTATTAAACAATCCATATCGATTAATGGCGTCGTTCGCATGCACCAGGCTGTGATAACCTCTCACCGAAAGTAAAGGCATTAGTTCCATTGTAAACGGCTCACCAGCTTCCAGCACTTCGTATTCAATCACAACTGTGTTTTCGTCGTGCGCCATGCCAATCGTTTTTTTCAGCACAACGCCATCAATTTCATAAATAAACTCGGGAAAAAATTCCTTTTTAAACCCGGTGAGATAATGAAACCCTTCCGGATGAATTGTGCTTCCGTAGTTATTCGTTCCCAACTCATATCTTTTTCCATTGATGATGATCGTTTCATCCATCTTTGATACCAAAGACATTCTTTCTGCAGGGGGAACTGTTGCCGCAACCAGCAGTCCATGATAGCGGCGGGTATTGCAGCCAATGATGGTCGACCCGCTCCAGCCCCCAAGACCATTTGTTTCAAGCCACTCGTATTCAATGGCATCTTTAAATGATTGCAGGATAGCTTTATCTTTTTGCAGCATGCTGATCGTTTTTACTGTTAAAAAACACTACGCCGTGAGTACCGGTTCCAGGTTTTCCTTTTTTCGCTTTGCGTGTGTCCCTATCCGGTTGATCAGTTCGGCTACCACACCTGTCCAACCTGTCTGGTGCGACGCTCCTACTCCCCTCGCCGTATCGCCGTGGAAATATTCATAAAAAAGAATAAGATCCTTAAAATGCTCATCGTATTGGTAAATGGGTTCACTTCCGTTCACCGGCCTCCTTCCGTTTTCATCTTCTTTGAAGACAGAAAGCAGCCGTTTGCTCAATTCAATGGAAATCTCCGTCAACGTTAGGTGGTTACCCGAACCGTGGGGGTATTCTGCTTTACATTCTCCCTTGTAGTAATCACAATATTTGTGCAGGGCGAGAACGATCAGGTAATTCATCGGCATCCACACCGGTCCGCGCCAATTACTGTTGCCTCCGAATAAAGAAGTGTTTCCCTCACCGGGCTGATAGTCTAATCCAAAGTCCTGCCCATTGATATGTACAGAATAACCCTGCTGGTGAATTTTTGAAATAGATCGTATGCCCCCCGGCGATAAAAATTCATCTTCATCGAGCAATGCAGTCAGCAATTTTTCAAGCCTGTTGCGGGGTACCAGTGATAACAATATATCATCATGTTCTTTTAATTCTTCGATGACGAGGTATTGACCGTTATCCTGCCGGTATTGCTGAAACCATTTCAGCCGCTGATGAAAATCAGGAACTTTCTCCAGCAAATCTTTTTTCAGTACAAAAACGGCAAACAGTGTCGTGAGCCCGACAAGCGAACGCACTTTCAGTGGCACATACCTTCCATCGGGTAAAGAGAGCACGTCATAAAAAAATCCTTCGTCATCATCCCAGCTACCGGTCCAGTTTTCGCCTATACGATTGAGTGAGTCTGCTATATAAATGAAATGCTCAAAGAATTTTGTCGTGACATCTTCATAGTTGGGATTGTACTGCGAAATTTCAAGCGCCATTTCCAGCATGTTCAATGAATACATAGCCATCCAGCTTGTACCATCCGCCTGTTCCAATATACCGCCTCCCGGTATAGCGCTGCTCCTGTCAAACACGCCAATATTGTCAAGACCAAG
>Ga0207645_10000960_pt1 | contig 23865 bp, 23 predicted proteins | sample KBSM53metaG_FD_184331 | JGI IMG/M metagenome (GOLD analysis project Ga0207645, IMG submission 184331) | Miscanthus rhizosphere microbial communities from Kellogg Biological Station, Michigan, USA - KBS M5-3 metaG (SPAdes) (version 2) | ecosystem: Host-associated > Plants > Roots > Rhizosphere >...
GACAAACCAGTGCGGCACGACAAAAGCATCCTCCACCAGCAATCCAGGACTTTCGTTCCGAAGCTGAAATAATAACTCGCCAGGCTCGGGCGAAGTTTCGAACCCGTGCCTGGCCTGAGTGGTCAACTCCGATCGCTTGAAACCGCTGTTCATGGGCCTTCTAAAAGGGCAACTCTGAAAGGCGCAATTCAGGGTTTGAAGCAGCGGCTTGCAGCAACACCTGCCATTCTTGAAGCGTTTGCCCAATGGTCGTCGCCTCGAACACATCCGGGTTATATTGAGCTCGACCGAGCAGGCCGTTGGGCCTCTCGCTCAACTCTAAGTACAAACCCCATCTTGACCCACCACTTTCGACATCCATGAAAGTCTGGCTCCAACCAATTCCAAGATCCGGGGTCGCTGGGGCAAGGGAGATGACTATCTCAAACAGCGGACGCCGGTTTGGCTTCGACGAAAGCCCTGCTTTTGCCACCACGTACTCGAAGGGCACATCATCATTGGCAATCGCTCCCGAAACGACATCCCGCGCCCGCTGCAGGAGTTCACGAAAGGTTGGGTTGCCACAGAGATTCATGCGTAAAGGGACCGGATTAAGGAAATATCCCATCAAATTCTGGACCTCTGACCGTTTGCGACCGGAGGGCGCGAGAGTACCGACCACCATATCTTCTTGGTCCGTGTAGCGGTAAAGAAGCGCCGATAAACCGGCCAGCAAACTCATGAACAATGTAACGCTTTCCGCCCGACTCATCTCGTTAAGTCTCTGCACCAATTGATTCGGAATTGTGAACGGATAGATTGCTCCGCGGTAAGTTGACAAACCGGGCCGCGGACGGCCGACTGGCCATCGGAGGGCGGGTGGTTCTGGCTTCAATCGGTCCCGCCAGTATGCCAACTGTCTCGCAAATGCCTCGGTCTGCATCCGTTCCCGCTGCCAGTAAGCATAGTCGGCATGCTGAATCGGTAAATCGGCGAGGGGAGACGGCTTGCCCGCCCTGAATGCCTCATAAAGAGTAATTAATTCGGTAGGAAACACAGTGTTGACGGTTACACCGTCAGTCACGCTCTGATGCATTGTCAGCGTGAGCCAGTGCTCATCCTCGCTCAAGGAAATCAACTTGGCTCGCACCAAGGGGCCCTTCTTTAAGTCGAACGGCCGTCGAGCGTTTTCGGTCGCTAACCCAAGTGCCTCTGCTTCTCGCTCCGAAGAGGGCATTTCTTGGAGATTCATGACAGGAAGCTGAACCGCGGCCGGAGGTGGATGAATGACCTGCACCGGTTGACCATCCACGGACTCGAAGGTCGTTCGCCACGCCTCGTGCCGACGAATAATTTCGGTGAAGCTCCGTTCGAGGACACGCGGGTTGAGCGTGCCGTGCCGGTGAATGATTATGGAATCATTATAAAAAGGAGGAAGGTCCACGCTTTTCTGGGCGCGCAGCCAAATTTGTTCCTGCGTCAGCGACAGCGGAGCGGGCTCGCCCAGCGGCCGACGCCTGATTCGAACTGAGTCGTCTGCAGTTTTCAAGAGATCCCCGCGCACGTACTTCTTCAATAGAAGACGCTTGGCCTCAGACAGCTCTCTCATCGTAAGAACCCATTCAGTCGCGCTGCTGGTCGATGACGTTGAGCTTGTTTTCGTGCGCTTTCACAGGAATCGCCCCATTCTCGGTCGCGTTACTCGTAAAGTTCACCCGCAATGACGTCAGGCCGCGCAAGCCCAGGTTGGTCCTCCAAACGAGGGGGCCGCCGTCCAACGACCAATTCGGAAGCTGGCGGATCATTTCTTCAAAGGCAATCTGGCCCTCAATCCGCGCTAAGGGCGCGCCAAAACAAAAGTGCGCGCCATATCCGAAGGCAACGTGGCGGTTATCTTGGCGGGTCACATCCAGTCGGTCCGGATCCGGAAAACGTTCTGGATCGCGGTTTGCTGCAGCCATCACAGCTTGCACCGCTTGCCGCTTGCGAATCAGTTTACCTCCCAACTCTAGATCGTCTGGGGCCAGCCGTGCGGTATGCTGACTGGGGCTCTCGTATCTCAGCAACTCCTCCACCGCCGCGGGGATCATGGAGAGATCCGCCCGAAGCTTTTCGAGTTCATCGGGGTTGCGGAGCAATGAAAGCGTGCCGCTACCGATAAGATTCGTCGTGGTTTCCTGTCCGCCAACCATGGTTATAATCGAGTTGGCGATCACTTCTTCCTCCGTCAGACGCTCACCGTCGATTTCCGCGTTCATCAGCGAGCTGATCAATCCATCCGGACGCAAGTTTTGCGTGCGCATGGAGGACCGAAAATAAGCCGTCATATCTTCTGTGGTCTTCAAAAGTTTCGCCACGCGGTCGGGATTGTGTTGGAAGTTCCCCAGCACTTCCGCGAAGTCTTGCGACCACAGCTTCAATTGATGACGGTCTTCGATGGGCACGCCCAGCATCTCGGCGGTAACGATGCACGGCAGTGGCTCGGCCAGGTCCGCGATTACATTTATGCCTCCCTGGCGCCGCACTTTGGCAAGCAATTCCCTCACGATATCGCGAATATGGGATCGCAGCGCTGCTACCCGTTGAGGGGTGAAAGCTGCTGACGCGAGGCTGCGGATGCGCGCATGTTCCGGAGGATCCAAAAAGAGCATCTGCTTCACCATCACCTTGGCCACCGGGTTAAGCGCCTCAAGCCCCAGCTCCGTAAGTTGCTCCGCCGTCGGCGCGCGCCGCGCAGAAAAATCCCGCAACACTCGAACGACATCCGTATAGCGAGTAACGACCCAGGAATGCAAGAACGGGTCCCAGTGCACTGGGTCCTCGCGTCGAAGGCGTCGGTAGAGTGGATACGGATCCGCCAAAACGTCCGGATCCAGCAACCGAAACAAGCTCAGCTCCGCGGCTGTCTTGTTCGCATCAGACGTGACGCTGGGCCCTGTCATTGCCTCACGCTGGATGCGGCTGGTGTGTCGAGTCCAGGATACGCAGAACCTCTTTTTCGCTCATCGCTTGGAGTTTGGTGACCAGAAGCCGTTCAATCTCAGCGGACAGTTCAGCTACGGTTGGGGCCTCAAAGACAACCCGCAGAGGCATCTCAATTCCGAAAGTGTCGCGCAACCTGGCAATGAGTTGTGCCCCCAAGAGTGAGTGTCCTCCGAGGGAGAAAAAGTTCTCTTCCACGTCAACGTGCTCCAACTTCAGAAGACGTTCCAAGATGCCGGCGACCGTCTTCTCCATCTCCGTCCGGGGAGCGGCGTACGCGTCCTCGCGCAACGTGTTGCTCTCATCCGGCGCAGGTAGAGACATTCGGTCCACCTTTCCGTTCGGTGTCAGCGGCAGTTTTTCCAGCCGAACGAATATCGCCGGCACCATATAGTCGGGCAGGCGGGCCTGGAGAAAGGCGCGCAAGGCACTTAAGGTAAGGTGAGATTCCGGCGCTAGAACCAAATAGCCGATCAACCGCGCATCGCTTGGGCCGACTTCGCGAGCCACAACCACACTCTGCTGAATACACGGATGGACATTGAGAGTCGCCGTCACTTCATTTGGCTCAACACGGAAGCCGCGCACCTTAACCTGCTCGTCGATCCGCCCGAGAAAGGCGATCCTCCCGTCGGGCAAGAAGCTAGCTCTATCCCCCGTCCTGAAAAGCCGCTCACTCACTTTCTCATTGAAGCGATTCGGAATGAACCTTTGTGCCGTTAACTGCGGGCGGTTCCGATAACCGCGCGCCACACCGATACCCCCGATGTGAAGTTCACCAGCCGTTCCAATCGGCACTTGGTTGCCTGATTCATCCAAAATGTAAACCTCCGTATTGGCGATGGCGCTGCCAATCGGTGGCAGTTGATCGGTTGAGGCGTTCGAATGAACCGGACCCGAGGTGGCCACCACCGTACATTCCGTTGGGCCATAGTTGTTAACTAACAGAAATGGCAGTCCAACTGGCGGATAAACGTGGAGTGTATCTGCTCCAGTGAGCATCGTACGCAAAGCGGTCTCGGGTGGCCACGGCAGCGTCAAGAGATGCTCCGCAAGTGGTGTCGGGATGAAAGCGATTGTGATCCTCTGGGCAACGAGCCAATCTCGCAGCAATTGCGGATCGCTCACCGTTTCGTCCTCGGCGAAGTACAGGCTCGCGCCGGTCGCCAAGTACGGCCAGATTTCCCACACTGCCGCGTCGAAACCCACGTTGGCGACTTGGCTCGCGCGATCGGCGGATTGCACCCCAAAGGCTTGCTGATGCCAATGCACCAGGTTCAACAGGCTCTCCTGTGTGATTTCTACCCCCTTCGGTTGCCCGGTCGAGCCCGAAGTGTAGATCACATAGGCTAGGTTCTTAAGCGTTGCTGCGGCCTTCACGGGAGCGGACTGCGCAAGAGGGGCGAAGTCACCGACTCGCCCGAGATCGTCCAGAAGAATTGTGTGGTAACTGCCTTTCGGTAATCGCTCCTTTATGCGCTGTCCGGCCACCACCACGGGAACTTGCCCATCGTCCAACAAAAACGCGAGCCGCGCCGCAGGATAGGTTGGATCCAAGGGCAGGTAGGCTCCTCCAGCTTTCAGAATCGCCAGCGCGCCCACTACCATTACCGGCGAACGCGGCATACATAATCCAACTACCACTTCAGGGCCGACGCCCAAACTCCGCAGCGTATCTGCAAGCGCACTTGCCCTCTCGTCGAGTTCCATGTAGCTCCAGACGCGCCTTGTGGACGCCAAAGCAATTGCGTCAGGCGTCGCGGCTGCCTGGAAAGTTACCAACTCGGCGACGGTCTCAACTTTGGGGAACGGAGTCTGGGCCATGTTAATCTGGCCGATTGCCCTGGCGGGAGACATAGCTCACTAAACAAGCAGAATAACATTTACTAAATAAGGCAAGCATAAACGCCGCGTGTGTCATTGGTTTGGCAAGCTGGCGGATGGGCGGGGATTCGAACCCCGGGTGCCTTTCGGCACACACGCTTTCCAGGCGTGCACAATAGACCGCTCTGTCACCCATCCCCTTTGCTTCGCTCTAGCGGCCGTTCCCGGTCGCTACAATTTTGAAAGCTGCAGTCGCCGAAACAATTCGTCGAGGGGCAATTGGATGCCGATGTAAAATTCGCCAAAATCCGCATACTCGGCGCTGACCGGGTCGAAACGCATCTTGTAAACGATCGCCTTGATCTGAAATGTGTCGCGGGCGAACAGAGTCACGCCCCACTCCGCGTCGTCCAAGCCGGTTGAACCGGTGATGAGCTGTTTCACTTTGCCAGCGAACTCGCGGCCCACCGTTGCGTGTCCCTTCATCAATTTGCGGCGCTCGTCATACGGAAGCGCATACCAATTTCGCTGCTCGCCGCGACGCTTGCTCATATTATAGAAGCAAACCACCGGCCAATCGGGCAACGTCGGGTAAACCCGCTCCTGCCGGTAGTGCTTCATTCGGTCGCGAAACGAATTCATCGCTTCGGCGAATTTCTCCGAATCTGGCCTGATGTTTTGTTCTCTTGTCAGCGTCTCCGCGTAATCCTCCTCTGTCGTGATGTATTCACTTTCCTCGGTGAGCGAGAGATAACTGTAAACCGGTGTGAGCACGTCGGCGCCCAACGAAATGGACAGTTGTTTCTCGATCTTGTTTGCGCTTTGCAAATCGGGCGTGATCAGCATGAAGCCGAGGTCCGCTTTCGGCGTCACCATGCTGAGGGTTAACAGCTGGGTCGATTCCATCGCGCGCACTTCCTGCACCAGCGAGGAGAGATTCGTCTTCGCGGCATTTTGCTCTTCGCGACTGAGCAACTGCCATTGTCCATACTCGATTCGGTAAAACAGATGCAGACAATGCCAGCCTTCCTCGGGAACGAGCGTAGTGCTTTTATCAGTCATCGCGCCTAGTCTCCGCCAGCGAGACAGGCGGTCAAGGATTACGAATTTCTCGCGCGAAGGTCACAAAGGACACAGACTGATTTCCAAAAGCGTTCCGACCGTTGTGGCCTGTGTGCTAGAGAAACTATTGGGTGGGCGATGCGGCTTTCGGCAAATGCGCCATGCAATATTCTTCGCCATCGCGCGCGACGCGGAAGTCCAAGTTCGGATCGGTCAACTCGGTAGCGCCGCAGATTGCACATTTGTGAAGCGACTCGGCTTCGCCCCGGGACTTCGATTCGAAACGCTTGCGTCGGACCGAGACTTCGGTGCGATGCCGAGCCTCGTGAATAATTTCCGGGCCGAAAAAGATCAGATAATTGGCAAACGCGGCCACCAGCGCCATCCGATACGACATCCCATTGACGACGAACCCAAAAAGCAAAAACGCGCCCATGATCCACGCCAACCACTTGATCTTCATCGGCAGAATAAAAAGGATGTAGATGACTTCTTCGGGATAAAACCGGGCGAAGGCGAAGAACAACGACACGATCAGCATGCCGTTCGAAAAATTTGCGCCGAAAAAAAATGCCGCGGCCGTCGTGCCGATCATGCCGACAAGAAAATAAAGGGTCAGCCGGAACGCGCCCCACGCCCGCTCGAGGCCTTCGCCGATGAACCAGAGAAACCAGAGCGCGAGGATGACCCACAGACTGAGGGTTTGCGGGAGAAAAATATAGGTTATCAGCCGCCAGACTTCGCCATGGAGGATACGCGCCGGATCGAGATCGAGCGCAAAACGGAAATCAGGGTTCAACCAGATCAGCCCCCAAACCAGTGCCGTGAGGCCGACAATGATGCGCGTTAGTCCGGGAATGCCGAGAAAGCCAAAACGACGTTCGATTTTATCCAGCAAGGTCATTTAGTTGCAGGAGCATTGCGCACTCCATTTGTGAAGTCTAGGCTTTGCGCGTGAGCGAAGCCGCACAAAAACGGACTCCACTTTACGACGAGCACGTGCGGCTTGGCGCGAAAATTGTTCCGTTCGCGGGATGGCTCATGCCGGTGCAATACGCGAGCATCGTCGAGGAGCATCAGGCGGTGCGTAACAATGTCGGGACTTTCGACATTTCGCACATGGGCCAATTGATCGCCGAAGGAAGCGGCGCGCGCGACTGGCTCAACACAATGCTCACAAACAACATCGACAAGCTCGATGTCGGCACCGGTCAATACACCTTTCTGTTGAACGAGCGCGGCGGCATCATCGATGACCTGATCGTTTATCGTATCGAAGAACAAAAATTCCTGCTCGTGGTGAACGCGGCCCGCACGGACGAAGATTTCGCCTGGCTGCAAAAACATCTTCCGGCCGTAGAGGCTGTATCAGCCGCCAAAGGGGTCTCCCTCGAAAACCGGAGCGCAAATTTTGGCGGAGTCGCGATTCAAGGGCCGCGCGTCACGGAATTATTTCATGCGCTCTTCGGCGATAATGTCGATCTGCCGACGCGAAACCACATTGTCGATCTTCCGTTCGACGGGACAGGCGTTTCGGTCGCGCGGACCGGTTACACCGGAGAGGACGGCGTTGAAGTTTTCTTTCCCGCCAACGACGCTGTGAAGTTTTGGGACGCCGCGCTCGAAAAAGGCAAACCGCTCGGCATCAAGCCATGCGGTTTGGGCGCGCGCGATACGTTGCGACTCGAAATGTGTTATCCGCTGAACGGTTCCGATTTGTCGCCGCAGCGGAATCCGATCGAAGCCGGTCTCGGTTTTTTTGTCGACTTGGGAAAGTCAAAATTCATTGGCCGCGATGCTTTGCTCCAAACGAAAAAAAGCGGCCCGCAAGAAAAGCTCGTTTCGTTTCGAATGAAAGAGAAAGGGCCGCCGCCGCGGCCGCATTACGCGGTCTTCCAAAACGGAGAGAGGATTGGCGAAGTGACTAGTGGCACACTCTCTCCGAGCTTGAACTGGGGCGTCGGGATGGCGTATGTCTCGGCCTCGCACGCGAAGATCAGCGGGCAAATCGACATCGAAATTCGAGAAAGAAAATTTCCTGCTATCATCGAAAAGAAACCACTCTACAAAAAATCATGAATGTCCCAGACGACTTGCTTTATGCCGAGAGCCACGAATGGATTAAACGCGAAGGCGACAACGTTCGAGTCGGCATCACTGATCACGCGCAATCTGAGCTAACTGACGTCGTTTACGTCGAGCTGCCGAAAATGGATCGACAGGCGAACGCGAAAGAAGCAATCGCGGTCGTCGAATCGGTGAAAGCCGCGAGTGACATTTACGCGCCGGTAAAGGGAACGGTCGTCGAAGTAAACAAAGCGCTAGAGGCAGATCCCGGCTTGATCAACCGCGAACCCTACGGCCAGGGCTGGATTTTCGTTCTCAAGATCGACAACGCCGATGATCTCAAGCAATTGAAAGACGCAGGGGCGTACCGAAAACAGATCGCGTAGAGATATTAATCGTTGAGATGCCTTCTCATAGTAACGAGCGTCAGTTGGCGCAGTCCAACGACTAAACCGGCCCTTTTCTCAGCGGCAGATTGTGCTTAGTTCCTCGTTTGCCCGTGAGCAGCAAACCGAAGCAGCGCGAGACAGAGCCTAACTTTGAGGGAGCGATGGAGCGTCTCGAAACGATCGTCGAGCAGATGGAATCGGGCAAGCTGCCTCTGGAAGATCTGATCGTCCGCTACGAACAAGGAATGAATCTGGTGAAAATTTGCCAGGAACGGCTCGCTAGTGCCGAGCAAAAGATCGAGATCATTGCTCGCAATAGCGCCGGCAAAGCCGTAGTTAAAGAGTTTGAGCCTACTCGGGAGCCGGAAACAGCGGACCGCGTGACCGATGAACCCCAAGAGACAAATGACGAAATCAAACTCTTCTGAATCTCACGCGGCAGCCGCGCCCGCTCGTTTGCTCGATGGGATCCGTTCGCCCGCGGACATCAAGGCGCTGGGCGAACAAGACCTGCCGCAGCTCGCACAGGAAGTGCGCGATGAGCTGATCAAAGTTCTTTCTCAAACCGGAGGACATCTGGGACCGAATCTCGGCGTGGTCGAGCTGACGATCGCGCTGCATCGTGTGTTCGACTCGCCGCGCGACCGCTTTGTCATGGACGTCAGTCATCAGGGCTACGTCCACAAGATGTTTACCGGGCGGCTCGATCGTTTTGCCACGATGCGGCAATTCGGCGGACTCAACGGCTTCCTTTTACGCACCGAGAGCGAACACGATTGCTACGGGGCCGGTCATGCCGGCACGGCGCTTTCCGCTGGTCTCGGCATGGCTGTCGGGCGAGATCTGCGCGGCGCCGATGAAAACATTGTCGTAATCGCGGGTGATGCTGCGTTCACCTGCGGTACCAGCTACGAGGCGCTGAACAATGTGAGAACCCACACCAAGCGTTTCATTGTTGTGCTCAACGACAACGAGTGGTCGATCGCAAAAAACGTGGGCGCGATCGCTAATTATCTAAACAGCATCGTGACAAATCCCACTTACGCGCATCTGCACGATAAAGCGCGCGATTTCATCCAGGCGATTCTTGGAAAAACCGGCGTGCAACTCGCGCATAAGGTGGAAGAAAGCGTCAAGGGTTTGCTTGTGCCGAGCGTGATTTTTGAAGAACTCGGTCTCCGCTACTACGGCCCGATCGATGGACACGATATCCCGTTATTGATCCGAACATTCGAGTTTTTGAAAACGCAGGACGAGCCAGTGCTGCTGCACATTCTCACCAAGAAAGGGAAAGGGTACGAACCGGCCATTAAACAGCCCGACAAATTTCACGGCCTCGGCAAATACAAGATCGAAAGCGGCGAGACTGCTCCGACGGCGACGCCCACATATTCGGAAATCATTGGCAAGACACTGGCCAAATTCGCGGACACCAATCAGAAGCTCGTCGCCATCACGGCGGCGATGCCGAGCGGGACGGGCCTTTCGCATTTCGCCAAGGCGCACCCCACTCGCTACTTCGACGTCGGCATTGCGGAAGAGCATGCTGCGCTTTTCGCCTGTGGGTTAGCGACGCAAGGCATGACGCCGTTTCTCACGATCTATTCCACGTTTTTTCAGCGCGCCTACGACATGGCGATTCACGACATGGCGATCCAAAGACTAAACGTCAGGCTCTGCATGGACCGCGCTGGATTAAGCGGCGACGATGGCCCGACGCATCATGGTTTGTTCGACATCGGTTATCTGCGCCACATCCCGAATTGGGTGCACATGCAGCCGAAGGACGAAGACGAATTCGTCGACATGCTCTGGACAATGGCACACTATAACTCCGGTCCAATCGCCGTCCGCTACCCGCGAGGTCCAGGAACAGGCGCGCAACTCAAATCGGAACCAAAACTTCTCGAGATTGGCAAAGCGGAAGTCGTGCAACACGGCCGCGAGGTGGCGATCTTCGGGCTGGGAAACATGTTTGAGGTTGCGGAAGAAGCCGCGCGCAAACTTGAAGAGAAAGGAATTTCTGTTGCGCTGATCAATCCGCGTTGGATCAAGCCGATGGACACCGGCACGCTCGAATTTTTCGCCCGCAGCGTCGAAGTCGTCTGCACGATCGAAGATCACGTTTTGCACAACGGTTTCGGCTGCGCGGTGATGGAACATCTGCACTCGCAGATGATCAATACACCTGTGGTGCGGATCGGTTGGCCCGATCAATTCATCGAACACGGCGCCGTCCCAATCCTACGGAAGAAACACGGCATCACAGCCGACGCGCTCGTGGAAAAAGTGCTTCCGCTCCTTCGCAAAAAATCCAAGCTCACGCCATCTGTGGCGTGACAAAGCGAAGGGCGCCTTCGTTTCCGAAAGCGCCCTTCATAGTTTCGATGGCGATAAGCCGAATTCTGTCGGCGTGATTGCTCACGCTGATGATCATTCATCTCATCCGTCCCGCACGCGGGACGAATGCCCGGCGAATTTTCATTCGCCGTAATGCGACGATACCCGAGGATTTATCGGGCCGGCTGCCCTTCCTCTGTTTGTCTTGCACCGCATGGGGTTTTTCTTGCCTCGCGCATTACTCCGCGAGCGGTGAGCTCTTACCTCGCCTTTTCACCCTTGCCTGCGCTTTTCTCAAAGAACCGGCGGTATGTTTTCTGTGACACTTTCCGTCAACATCCGCTTTCGCGAATGTTGCCCGCGTATTTTACGCGGCATGCTGCCGTATGGTGTTCGGACTTTCCTCCAGCAAGCGTTGCCGCTCACCAGCGATCATCTGCCATCAGCCCAAAATTTAGCATACAAACAGAAATCTGGAAGCCACGAAACCAGGAGAAAACACGGATGCGAAACAAAAATTCCTGGGTTCGTGGTTTCCAGATTCGTCCGTTTGCTTTTTCTCCTGATTAGAATGGCGCCGGCACGGTTAGGAAGAAAATCGTGATCATCACCAACGCGATGACGAGTTTGCCGACCATTGCGCCAAGGTTTCCCAACAAACTCCCCCAGCCTGCCCGGCCGGCATCGATCATTCTTTTGCCGGCGATGAATTCTCCTAGGATCGCGCCAATTACCGGTCCGATGAATAATCCGACGATTCCGAAAAAGAGACCGACGAGCGCTCCAAGAATGGCGCCGAACGTTCCCCATCTCGTCGCTCCGAAATATTTCGCGCCGAAGTAACCGCTCAAAAAATCGAGCGCATACGTCCCAAGGGTCAAGAGCACAAGAACAACGATGGTCAGCCAGCCGATACTTTTCTCCGGACCAAGCATGATACGGTGAACGATTGCGCCGGCCAGAATGACGATCGTCCCGGGAAACACCGGCAGGACCGTGCCGATGAGACCGACGGCGAAGAGGACAACCGTGAAAAACCACCAGAACAGTTCCATGGAAAGGTGAATCGTAATGCGAGGTTCGTGAATCGTGAATCAAGAAGACCTCCGATGTAACGATTCAACGAATCTCGATTCACGTTCCTCTTTGACCCGCCACATCTCGATCTTATACTGAAAGTCCCCCAAGTTTAACTCGAACCGGAGGATCGATTATGTCACTTGCCGTTGGAACCAAAGCGCCAGATTTCAATTTATCGACCAAGACGGCCGATGGGCCGAAGCAAATCAAGCTCAGCGACAATTTCGGAACTAAAAACACTCTGTTGCTTTTCTTTCCGATGGCGTTTACGGGCACGTGCACCACGGAAATGTGTGAGGTCAGTGCGGGCCTGAACGCTTATACGAGTTTGAACGCCGTTGTTTATGGAATTAGCGGAGACAACCCGTTTGCGCAGGAAGCGTGGGCGCAAAAAGAAAAGATCACGGTCCCTTTGCTGAGCGACTATGAACACAAAATCGCGAAGGAATATGGCGTGATGTACGACTCCTTCCTGCCGCAAATGAATCTCGGGATGAGCGGCGTCCCCAAGCGCTCTGCGTTCATCATCGACAAGAACGGGGTTATCCAATTCGCCGAGAGCAATGACGACGCGCGGCAGTTGCCAGATTTCGAGAAGATCAAAGCGAAGTTGGCGGAGCTGACATGACAATCACTGCATGACTGACGAATTCAAAACGCTTAAAACATTCGACGCCGGTAAAGGACGCGAAGGACTCTTTTTTTCATTACCGACCCTGGAAGAACAAGAAATCGGCAAAATTTCGCGGTTGCCGATAAGCATCCGGATTGTCCTCGAATCGGTGTTGCGCAATTGCGACGGGAAAAAGGTCCGGCGCAAAGATGTTGAAGCGCTTGCAAAATGGAATGCGAAATCACCGGCGAACGAGGAGATTCCATTCGTCGTCGCGCGCATTGTTTTGCAGGATTTCACCGGAGTTCCGCTGATTGTCGATCTCGCAGCGATGCGCAGCGCTGTGCAGCGGCTCGGAAGCGACCCGAAGATCATCGAGCCGCTCGTACCGGTCGATCTGGTTGTCGATCACTCTGTGCAGGTCGATTTCTTTGGTTCGCCGCGCGCGTTCGAACTCAATTTGGACATGGAGTTCAAGCGCAATCGCGAGCGTTACCAGTTTCTCAAGTGGGGTCAGCAGGCTTTCAAGACTTTCCAGCTCATTCCGCCGGGAATCGGCATCGTGCACCAGGTCAATCTCGAATATCTCGCGAAAGGAGTGCTCTTCTCTCAACCCTCAACTCTCAACTTTCAACTTTTCTTCCCCGACACACTGGTTGGCACGGATTCGCACACGACCATGATCAACGGTCTTGGCGTTGTTGGCTGGGGCGTGGGCGGAATTGAGGCGGAAGCCGGGATGCTCGGGCAGCCGGTTTACTTTTTGACACCGGAAGTGGTGGGCGTGCACATGACCGGACAATTGCGCGAAGGGGTGACAGCAACCGATCTCGTCTTGCACATCACGCAATTGCTGCGCGCGCAAAAGGTCGTTGGCAAATTCGTTGAGTTTTACGGTGAGGGCGCCGCATCGCTGCCGGTGCCTGACCGCGCAACCATCGGCAACATGTCGCCCGAGTACGGTGCCACGATGGGTTTTTTCCCGGTTGACCACGAGTCAGTGAATTATTTGCGCGCCACGGGTCGCACCGAAGAGCAATGCCTTGCTTTCGAAAATTATTTTCGCGCGCAGAACATGTTTGGCATGCCGCGAAAAGGCGAAATTGATTACAGCGTTGATATCGATTTGGATCTGGCGGACGTGCAGCCGAGCGTCGCCGGACCGAAGAGGCCTCAGGACCGGATTGATTTGCCAGAGCTCGGGAGAAAGTTTCGCGAACTCCTTGAAAAACCGGTGCACGACGGCGGCTACGGAAAGAAACAGGTCGATCTTCGCGAAAAGCATGCCGTGGAATTGAACGGCAGCGCGCCGCGCAACGGAGCGATGTTTTCTACCGATACCAAGGATCATCAGGGTATCAGCCCCGGTGAAGCACTTAACGTGCTCGAGATGGTTGCAAACCGACCAACACCTGATTCGGGCAAAGAAATTGAAGCTGAATCGAGCCAAATGTTCCTGCACGGACGTACTCACATTGGCCACGGCAGCGTCCTGATCGCCGCGATAACGAGCTGCACAAATACGAGCAACCCGAGCGTGATGATTGCGGCTGGATTGTTGGCGAAAAAAGCAGTCGAGCGCGGCCTGCGTGTCGATCCCGGCGTGAAAACGTCGCTCGCACCCGGGTCGCGCGTTGTTTCCGATTACTTGCAAAAGACCGGACTCCAAACATATCTCGACCAGCTCGGATTCAATCTCGTCGGCTACGGTTGCACGACCTGCATCGGCAACTCGGGGCCGCTGCATCCAAACATCGAGAAGACGATCCACAAATACGATCTGGTTGCAGCTTCGGTTCTTTCGGGAAATCGGAATTTTGAAGCCCGCGTGCATCAGCATATCAAAGCGAATTTTCTGATGTCGCCGCCGCTGGTTGTCGCCTTTGCCCTTGCCGGCCGAGTTCACATCGATCTTTCCCGCGACCCACTTGGCAAGGACAAGGACGGCAAAGAAACTTTCCTTCGCGATCTCTGGCCGACTCTTAGCGAGATCCGGGACACCATGCAGTCCGCACTCACACCTGAAACGTTCCGCAAATTCTATCGCGATTTCACAGAGCAAAATCCGAAGTGGAACGAAATTCCATCGAGCACAGGTGACATTTACCAGTGGGACGCGAAGAGCGATTACATTCATGATCCGCCGTTCTTCGAAAACTTTTCGATGGAGCCCGGCCACATTGCTGAAATCCGAAGCGCTCGCGCGCTTGGCATTTTCGGCGACACGGTGACGACAGATCACATTTCGCCTGCGGGAGCGATCAAAGAGAGTTCTCCCGCCGGAAGATATTTGATGTCGCGCGGAATTCAGCCGCGAGATTTCAACAGTTACGGCAGCCGCCGCGGCAATGATCTGGTGATGACCCGCGGCACATTCGCGAATGTGCGAATCAAAAACCTGATGGTGCCCGGAACGGAAGGCGGCGTGACGAAATATTATGGAGGTGGCGGCGACGCCTCGTCGCCAAAAGGGGAACGCGGCGAGGGCGCCGCGTCCACGACAATGTCGATCTTCGATGCAGCGATGAAATACGCGGAAACAAGGATCCCGTTGGTCATTCTCGCCGGTCACGAATACGGGACAGGTTCGTCGCGCGATTGGGCAGCGAAAGGGACGCGTTTGTTAGGCGTGAAGGCGGTGATCGCGGCAAGCTTTGAGCGAATTCACCGTTCGAACCTGGTTGGAATGGGCGTGTTGCCGTTGCAGTTTCTGGAGGGCACATCCGCGCAATCGCTCGGGCTCGACGGCTCAGAGAAGTTTTCGATCACGGGATTGTCCGACTCGATCAAACCAGGACAACAGGTCACGCTGGAGATCGAAAGAACGAACGGGGAGAAACGCGCGTTGCCAGTGAAGCTTCGGATCGATACGCCGATCGAGATCGATTATTATCGGCACGGCGGGATTTTGCCGTTTGTGCTGCGGCAATTGCTGACGAAGCAATAGCCATTTCTTTGGCGTCTGGCACAGATGCCCTACAGCATCTGGCGTTTCTGGACGGTAATTGGTGAGCCGTCAGCAATGAACGCCGAGCGTGGTGGCTGATTTAACACTTCGGCGAATTCTTCGCCGTAAAGGGCTGCAACGTCCGCGTTGAACTTGAAGCTGGTTGCGTTCCAGATTTTCCAGCGCGGATGTTCCACACGGTATTCGCTGCAGCCTTCGCGCAACGCCGTGTAACCCCAGTAGTGTTCGGTTATAAATTCGGCGTGCGAACCTGCCGGAATCGGTTGAGGCTCGCCGGTCGCTGTCATTTTGAGTGATTCCCATTTGCGGCCGCGTCGCCACGAGTATTCCACGTTCAAATTCTCATCGAGATGTTCGATTTCATGCTTCATCGGGACGGCAACATAATTCTCTCCGTAAAACGTCCGCGCTACGAGAGCGATTGCGCGACGCGGCACAAGTTCCCGGATGAACACCACGCCGCGGCGCCATGTGTCCGCCGATTTTCTCCGGACGTAGAAACGCAGATTCACTTCTTCGAAATCGCGGTGCAGCGGAATTGGAAGACCCAGGAGGCGTGTATCGAGAAATAGGAACCCAACGACACTGAGGAAAGTGTCACCGTTTTCGAAATCGATTTCGGTTTCGGCCGGAACCAGCGACGTGATCAGCCGAGGATCGACGACATAATTCAGCATCGCCAAATAACGCCAGTTGGCCGTGAGGAATGGTTGCACGCGACGAACGTTAACGCTCAATCGGGTGCACGCGATAGCGGATCGCGAAGCGTTCCGAATCGGGAATGGGAGTCAAGTCAGCACGTTCCGTCGCAAAGATCCAGTCGGACCACGCCTCGTCCTCTTTGCGAGGCGCAGGTGGCAGATTTTTCAGCTCAACAAATTGCGACGCAGCCGGCTCGTTCCCGATCGAAGCGAGCAGCGACCGAGTCTTGCTGTGCGTGAGGAGAGGGACTTTACCGGGAATGATAACGTGCTCGGCATCTTTTATGATCGAATTCCAATCGATGAAAGCGAAGCGGCTTTGCCGATTATTCGTGTAAAGGCTGACTCGGATACTGTAGCCGTCGGGCTGCTCCGGAATTTTGAACATCGCTGGTGCGCGAAGCTCGAATTCCAAGCTGAGGCGTTTGCCATCGAGTTTTGGAGGTTTATCCGACAGCAGATACGGCACGCCGCCTACCAAACCGGCAACACCGCAAAGAACCAGCAGCGACCAAGCTTGTGCAACCAGGAATCCAGCAGCTCCCTGCCGCCGAACCAGGATGGACGCAAAGATTCCAATGACTAGACCCGCGAGAATCCCAAGAGGTACGCACAGAAAAAAGACGGTCATCCCGCGTTGGCCTTCCATTTCCGGCACGTGCGCGAGTCTGGTTAAATAGTCGCCAACAAAGAACGCGAGAACACAGCCAACAAACGCCGTGAAAAGCGCAATGATGGAAGCGCGGAGAAAGCGCACGTTGGCCAGAGCCTAAATTTGTTCGTTATCAACGCAAGATCGATTGTCGATCTTGCACTCACTGCAACAATTTCTCGAGTGATGGATTGGGCTGGGTGCCGAGTGCAGTGGCCCTGGTGTAGTGTCGTTTGGCTAATTCTTTCGAAGCAGGTTGCGTCGTGGCGAGAATGACCGCCAGATTAAAATGGGCGTCTGCGTAATCAGGATTGTTTGCGATAGCCTGAAGTATTTCCTTTTCGGCTTCTTGCGGTCGCCCTTTCTGGCTCGCAGTAATACCCAGATAATTGCGAGCGGTGGCGCTCTTCGGATTAATCTCGACTGCCTGAGTCAACTCGGCAAGGGCGTCGTCGAACTTGGATTGCCTATAATAAACAATTCCTAGAGTAGTACGCAAAAACTCATCATTGGACGAAATCGTCAGCGCCTTCTTCAAGGTTGATTCCGCCGAGCGAAACTTGCCAGTGCGAAGATAAACCACGCCGAGGTTGGAAAGGGCGTAAAGGTTTTTTGGGCTTTTGGCCAGGATCTGCTGATACTGCTTTTCGGCCGCCCTATATTTGCCATGATCGAAACTCTCTTTCGCCGCCCGTGCAGCATTTAGCAGATCAGCTGGCACGTCCGGTTTGAAGTCGCTGGGTCCAGTGGCGTCGCTCGAGTTATCGGTTGTCGCCCCGCCGCTCTCACGAACCGATCTTTCCTTAGCGTCTGGTTCCACCACCTTCTCGAAATTTGGCGTGGATTGTTTGGCGAAAATAAAGCTCGCCTTCAAAATGCCGGGATTCTGGTTGGAAATGGAGACGACTGGCTGCCTCAGCAGAGCGAGCTCTTCACTGCTCAATTTTGTGACCGGCTGTGCGAGGAATTCGATCTGCTTGTTCAACGCGTCCGATTTAATTTTCAGTTTATCCAACTCCGCCAGCATCCGCTCCTTTGCCTGATAACGACGCGTTTCCTCCTGGCGTTCGCGCACAACGATGTTTCGCAGGAGTTCGTTTTCTTTCGCCAGCTGTGCCGTGTCCTCGCTGTTTATGCCCGTGAACTTTGCGTTCTGAAGCTGATTACTGGTTTCATCCAACTGAACGTGAAGCTCGGCAACTCTGGCCGCGAAATATTGATTTTGTTTCTGAGTTTCGGCCAGTTGCTGCTGAAGTTGCGCAACCTGCAATTTTACCCCGGCAAGTTCGTCCGCGTTCTTCGGTGCATCCTTGCCAAATTCGCGCACTTTTCCCTCTGCATTTGCGAGCTTTTGTTTCAAATCGCTGTTCTCGGCGAGGATCCCCTGGAGACGTTGTTCCGCTTCCTTCATCCCGTGCAATTGGGCGAGAGCTTCATCGCGTTCCTGTAAGAGCACCGTGATTTGCTTGCTCGCATCGGCAAATTTTGTGTTGGTCTCGCCCCTTTGCTTTTCCGCTGTCACGCGTGCCTCTTCTGCGGCAGCAACGGCATCCTTCAAACGGGCGACCTCCGCACTTAATTGTTGCCGTTCCTTCGCCCCATTGTCTTGCGATGCCTGGAGCGATTTCAACGAATCTTCAACCTTGGCGAGTTTATCACGAGCCTGACGCTCCGATTTCCTGGATTTCTCGATTTCGTTTTGCGCTTGGTCGAGCTTGGAAGCTGTGTCCTTCAGACGAGCGTTTATGAGTTCCTTTTCCTTTCGCGCGGTCTCGAGATCGCGGCGCGATTTTTCAAGTGCGTCTTGCAATTGATCGAGTTTGCCCCGCAATTTCCTGGTTCCTTCTTTTGTCGCCGCGTCGCTCGAACCCTGGCCAGTGGTTTCTGCTCCTTGCGGCGCAACGGCTTCGGGTCCCGGTTCAGACCAAGCCCCGCCGGTCTCGGGCAGTGACGGAACGAGCTCCGGTAACCGCGTGGCACTTGTGGCCAGATCATTTTGCCGCGACATCCTGTCTTGAATTCGCAGGATGCCTTCGCTGATTTTTCGGCCGCGATATTCCACGATGGCGGGCTGCCAGCCGGCGTGCGACTTGCGCAATTGCTCGATTAAGCTTCCGGCAAATCGGTATTTGGCCAGGGCAGTCTTAAACTGGTTTTCGCGCTCCAGTTTTGCGCCCTGCTGCGCCGACAGGTAAGCTTTTAGGAAAATTTCGCTCGCGTCGTCCTGCTGCCCCAAAAGCGGAAATGCCAAAAGAAAGAAAAACAAGCTGGCGAGCAAAGCCGAGCCAACCCGCCTGATGGGACCACCAGGCGAAATGATAATCAAGCTGCGGGCAGATTTTCGTTCCACCGGCGTCGAGAATTAGTGGAGTGACCAGGGAAAGTCCAGTCCTTTGTTTCTTCAGCCGCAACTGGCGCGTGGAGATCAAAAAGCCCTGTCCAAACTAACAACTAACGGACAGCGAGTTTGCAAATGGAGATTCGAATCTTAAAATCTTGTTTCCGCGTCAGCGATGGTGGCCGTAGCTCAATGGTAGAGCCCCAGATTGTGGTTCTGGTTGTTGCGGGTTCGAGTCCCGTCGGCCACCCAGCTTCGCAAATCCCAAATTCCAAATCCCAACCTGCAAAATCTCGAACTCTACGTTTGGGTTTTGAAGCTTGGGGCTTGGGATTCTTAAATCAGTGCCTGTAGCTCAACCGGATAGAGCTTCTGACTTCGGATCAGAAGGTTGGGGGTTCGAATCCCTCCAGGCACGCATTTGATTGGGCTGAGCAAGTCGTTTGGCCAAGATTGAGAGAACCAGTGCCACCCCAGATTTCGAGTTTGTGCCAGGATCGCAACCACTAAGGAAAAGATGGACAATCGAAAATCGGCACTTGAGAATTTTGCAAACCGCCCCGCTCATATCAAAGCAACCTCAGATGCAGTACGAGGACAACACGAATAGCATTAAGTATCACGTCAAGCTCTTCATTCGGCAGAATCAGCAGAAGTTCAAAAACAAAGTCGTAATTGATGCTCCGGCTGGCGCGGGGGTCACCTCGCGAATCTTAAAGGAAGCGGGGGCCGTCGTGCACGCTTACGATTTGTTTCCCGAATACTTCAAGGTGGATGGATTAACCTGCGAGCGGGCTAACATCATGGAAGGCATTCGGGTAGCAGACGATTTTGCCGACGTTCTCGTTTGTCAGGAGGGCATCGAGCATTTCAGCGATCAATACCGCGTGTTTCAAGAATTCAACCGGGTCATAAAGCAGAACGGCTCCCTGCTAATCAGCACGCCTAATTACTCGAACATTCAGTCCCGTCTAAGTCACTTTTTATTCGAAACCGAATATTTCCTTAAAATGATGCCCGCCAACGAAGCAGACTCCGTTTGGATGGCTGACCCCTCCGTTTGCCGTGAGATCTACCTTGGACACATTTTTTTGATTGGAATACAAAGACTGCGGCTGCTGGCGAAACTATCTGGTTTCAAGATTAAGCGGATTATTTTCACCTACCCAAAAACGACTTCGTTGGTCCTTCTGCCGTTTGCATATCCTTTCATTTGGCTCGCGAGTTGGCTGACCTATCACAGAAGCATACGGGAACCAAGCAGCACTCCGATGGCGGTGCGCCAGCAAGTTTATCGGGAGATAATGCAACTAAACACCAGCGCGAAAATTCTGGTCGATAAATATTTGTTCGTGGAGTTCGAGAAGGAAGCCCCATTGGAAACCGTCCGGAAGCGCTTGCACAGCCAACACAGAACATTTGACCGAATGTCGTGAAGCTAAATTCCACGCCTGGGCAAAGCATCGTTTGCTTTTTGCCTAAGGAAGCCGATACTAACGCCCTATTGGATTAGTTCTGTTCTGTTCGTTGCGTGGTAGATCGTCAGTTGAGATCTTCTCAGTGGTGATTTGAAACCCGATTCTCGGGAACGGCTCTGTAGCTGGCAGTTATTTTCCAAACCAAATCACAATGAAACTATACATAGGAAATCTCTCCTTTGAGACCACCGAGAACGATCTTCAGGATCTTTTCGAACAATACGGCAAAGTCGCCGAAGTATCACTGATAACGGATCGCATGACGGGCAAGTCCCGTGGCTTCGCATTCGTGACAATGAACGACACGGCTGAAGCCAATTCCGCCATGGCGGCAGTCAACGGCAAGGAACTCAGTGGTCGCGCTTTGGCGGTCAACGAAGCGCGCGCGCGCGAAGAGCGCCCGCGGTCGTCCAGCAATAACCGTCCGCGGTACGCCAGTTTTCGTCGGTAATGAATCGTGCAGCCGGCCTCGAAGACATTATCTAGGGCCGGCTTGCCAAATGAACATGGGTCTGGAAAAGCAATCGAGTTGGAAGGGACAATCCAGTCTGTTCTTCCAGGCACAATGTTTCGCGCCGCGACATCGACAAGGCTCGCAGCTTTATCGGCTCGCATAAAAAGGAGTTAAGATGAAATTTTTCGCAACTGCTTCACCACGGAAAGTAAAAAACGGACCTGTTATTAAACGGCTGCTCGTGCGGTGTCCGTCCACCGCGAAACTCACCCCGACCGGTCAAACCATCGAGGAACAACTCTGGGCCGCCGCCAAAGTCAAGACGCCCAAATTCACCTGCCCTCATTGCCGTCAAGTCCACATCTGGACCAAAAAAGACGTCGTTCTGGCCCGCTAAGAAGAACGTCACACCGGGCTTCGGCAGCTCCTGCGCGGCAGGCAGCGACATTGTTATAGCCTCCTGGTTTCAACTGAGCGCCGCGTATGCGGGAGTCGTTTGGCTGCTCTTCATCTACGACATGCGGCTGATCCGCGCACGCATGACCGAATCGAACAACGTTGCCGATCGCACCCTTTACACCCGCGCCAGGTCTGATCAGCTGCTCAACATTTGGGTGCTTGTCCCCTTGCTCTTTTTCTCAATCTCGGCTGCGCCTTTTCCATTTGGAGCTGGCCTGATTTATTCATCGCTCGCTCCGACCACATTTGCTTGATCAGCATTCAGCTTGCTTCGTTTACTGGCTATCTCGTCTACATTGGGCACCACGTTAAGGCTATCGCATCGCTCCTCCTGCGGAGCCGCCAAGGGGCTGGCGAGCAGTCCTAAGCACTGGTGTCGACTTCGCGATGCCTCGAGTCCATTCGGCTGGCGGCCTTGCTATCGAAGTAAAGGATGACGAAGGCGATTCCGAGCAATGGCTGGAGAATCCGTTGCAAGACATTTAGGCTCAAACCGAGAAGATCAAAGCCATGAGTTCCCTGGCTTTCGGTAATCTTTTGCAAAAGCGCCTGTGGATCCTGCGTCGTGGTCAGTTCGTGAAAATATTGCTGAATCGTGTGCCACTGTGCTCCGATCTGAAGCACCAAGACAAAGCCGAACCAGATTGATGCGATCAAGACGCCGCGCCAAACCGGGCGTTGAAACCAGGGAAGATCGCGACCACTCCGCGCGAGTTCCTTGCTTTGACGCAACGCATTTGCAGGGTCGGCATCTGCGAGAATGGCGAACTGCTGCCAGAAAAGAACGTTGATAAAGAACCGTCCGAACATCCAAACTTGCAACGCGAGCAACGCAAGCGCGAGGAAGGGCACGAGCAACGACGACCCGCCAGCGATGATCATGATCGCTATTCCGAACCCAAATACCGTCAGCAGGAAGAAAACGCCGTAAACAAAAATGCAGAGCGTCGCCACCCGCGGCCAAAATTTTAAGATGCGTGGGAGAAGCCTGAACAGTCGCACCTCACGACCGCTCGATAGTTCGGTCGTAAGAACCTGAATGCCGGCAATAAAGACAGGCCACGACGCGAGACTCAGCACTAGCATGCAAAGCCCGAAGGCCGCGACGATGAGCGTGCGGAAATCCAGCTCTATATCTCGTGACGCCCCCAATACGGAATTTGCTAGTTGCACACAGATCGAAGGTGCCGCGACAGTGAGCACGAGACCGAGAAATTGCACGAACCCTTTCCGATAAATCCGAAGGGTCTCCAAGAGGATTTCGGTAAGACTGCGCCGGGCCTCTAGCACCGACGGCGGCGGAGCCCGGTCGCTCACCGCGGCGGTCGGTCCGATATCGAATAATCCGGGAATATCCCCCGCAGTTGCCCAAAGATCGCTATCTGCCGGCCGCGCTTCGTTTCCGGGAAGGACGCGGCCTTCCGTTTTCCATTCGCGCAACGTCTCGACGTCCACGGGACCGTATTCTCGGCCCTGCACGCGAATGATCCATTGATCCGCCATCGCTTGATCATCCAGCATCCTGCGTCCAGAATCCAGCGTCGGGATTTCCGCAATGAAACTCTTGCTGATCGACGGTCATTACTACGTTTATCGCTCGTTTTTTGCCATCCCGAATCTCTCCAACTCGCGCGGGGAACCAACCAACGCCATCTTTGGTTTTACGAAAACGCTGCGGCTTATGATCAAACATTTGCAGCCGGACCTGGGCGCGGTGGTGTGGGATGAAGGCTTGCCACAGCGGCGAGTAGAATTGCAGCCTGCTTACAAAGAGACGCGCAAAGCGATGCCCACGCCGATGGTCCCCCAGCTCGAGTTCATCCAGGAAACGTTGACGCCCCTCCTTGGCTTCAAAAACATTTCGATGCCCAATACCGAGGCGGACGATTTGATGGGTTGTTATGCTATTGCCGCCTGCAAGCGTCCCGGAATGGAGGTCGTACTCGCCACTAATGACAAGGATCTGTATCAGCTGGTCGGGCCTTGCGTGAAAGTTTACACGACCGCGAAAGTCGATCTCGCTTCGCCGAAAGATGCTTTCGCCCTGCTGGGTGAAGATCAAGTAACTGCAAAGTGGGATGTGCCTCCAAAACTTATCGGCGATGTCCTTGCCTTGACGGGCGATTCGGTGGACAACATCCCCGGCGTTGGCTGGGGTCGCAAAACAGCCGCAGCGCTGATTCGCGAGCACGGGAGCTTGGAGGCGCTGCTGGCCAATATCGACAAGGTCAAGAATCAGCGCACTCGCGAAAAGCTCGCCAATGCGCGCGACCAGATTTTGCAAAACCGGAAAATGGTCGATCTGGATTGTCATTTGGAATTGCCGGTGGCGATCGATGATCTTCGAATCGAGCCCGATTATCCGAAACTGATTGCCGCGCTCGAGAAGTGTGAGTTCAAATCGCTGCTTCAGGAGGTGCGCGACGAGGCGGGTCGAGCAGGTGCCGATGTGCAGGGAAGTCTTCTGTAGGCGTATCTG